>Ga0308160_10007146_pt1 | contig 11187 bp, 20 predicted proteins | sample PhyFR1_FD_201036 | JGI IMG/M metagenome (GOLD analysis project Ga0308160, IMG submission 201036) | Phyllosphere microbial communities from UC Gill Tract Community Farm, Albany, California, United States - DLSLF.R1 | ecosystem: Host-associated > Plants > Phyllosphere > Unclassified | place: USA... | reverse complement strand
TACGATCTGGTTCCTGGAAGATACACTCCTTGCCATATCTAGCACAGGATTGGCATGGCTGAGTTCTGTTGCACTGTGTTTCAGATTCATTAGATCTAGCGGAGAACGTACTTTTCGTTTCAGACGTCGACATTCTAAGCACTATTGGTAAATCCCACTGATCGAAAGCACGCGGTCCTTGGACTTACTGAGACAGACCTCGCCGTCGCGACTGACGGCGTGATTCCAGTCGGAGCTTCTCCCGGTCGCATGATAGTCTTCCAGATTTCTCCAGTTTGGAAAGGAAATCGCAAAGAACGGGCCACGGAGCGGGCTCGAGCGATCTCTGATACCTGGCGGGACACCCGTTCCGCCCCGATCGGTCTTCACGTGCTTGACACGAAAAGCCAGAATTAGATTCCAGACATCGCTTATTCCTGCTCACGAGCTCAGAAAGGCAAAATCAGCGCAGCACAAACGGGTGGGGGGTGTAGTTGCCCCTTCTGTATATCCCGTTCTCGGAGTACATACGTACTCTTCCGTTCATCTAAAAAGAGGCAAACCTTATAACCGCCATTCTCAACATGACGCCGACGAGCGGCTGTTTCTAAAGCATGCAGCGACATGGATTAATTCGTGCTCATCACATTGCCATTCACGATACGGGAGTATTAGCTTAAATCATCGAGCGGTCTATACCAATCAACTGAGTAGGACAAGTGATGCAGCCCTTGGTATATGGAAGCATAAGTTTTTCTAACTACCTCGGGTCCCGTAGCCGGACGACGGGTAAGATGTTTTACTGCATCGCGATTCGTAGGTCAAGACTGCCTGAGTGGGACTCTGAGTGGCGGGACAACGATTTACGTCCAGAGACTAGCGGAGGTTATCATCCCGGTGCATTACCGTGCCAAAATCGGCCTGTCAACCCTCGTCAACATTGTCCAGTCCATTTTGAAGCACGTTCTTTGGTACTTCGTCCTCATCATGGTCCTTGATCTTCAGTAGGAGACCGATATCCGTGCTGATATCTTTGAACAAGCACTGTAAATGGATGCATGGTAGACGAACGATGTCCCAACCGAGATAAAGCGTCATAACACTAACACCTTGTTGTATTACTGGGAAGTGCCATCTGCATGAACTTCTCGTCGTATAGCCGCAGCAGCAGCAATCGATGTAACCTCATACAGTGTACACGAGTTTCTCTGCCTTGTAAGAGCCCTCTCCCAAGACTTTCAACCCCTCGTGAACACGATCAAGACCGTTCTGTACCCGAAGATTCTGGGCTTTGTACCTCGGCGAACCTTGGCCCTCCTGCCAACCCTTCAAGATCGCCGGTAGCTCCTGAGTGACCCAGTGGTGAGCGGCCTCTTTGTCCGCTGGCATGGCGGGGAAGTCAAAAGCGTTGGCAAACTGGAACTGAGGGATGTTAGTAATCGATCGAGTATGAGCCAGAAATATATTTACCGCAGAACCCATCAGGGTGTACACAAGGACAAATTCCACTTGGACGTCTTGTCGACGCTTGACAGCCTCATCGGTCGGAGGCAGGGTTGACATTACGCGGCCTCCCGAAGAACCAATAGCATCTAGCACATGTCAGCTGGTCCAGGTATGATTTGGAGGACTTACCGATACACTGCAGTGTGGAGTCGCCAGAGGCGGCTGTATCGTATGCTGCAGCTACGCCATCTTTCCCGGCTGCAGACTTGATGAGTTCGACCACATTGGGCTCATTGTAATCAAAGCACTGAGATGCACCAAGCTGTCGCAGTCGGTCGTGACTGGCGACAGATGCGGTCACGAAGACTTTGTAGCCTGACAAGTGGAGAAGCTGTACAGCGTGATGGCCGACTGCGGTGGAGCCTAAAATTAGCCGCGAGCTTGTGACTAAAGTAAGCGTCAAACCTACCACCCCATACAAGGACGATAATGCCGCTATCCTTTGGCAGTGGGGCAGACGGTCGCGCCAAATCCCAGCGCATGTACAAAGTCTGGACCGCAGTAAAGTGCGGGAGCTAATAGTCAACTTACCATTGAATTTTGTCCCTTACGGAGAAAGAGGCGCCCTCCGCGTAGCTCATGCCGTCCGGCATAGCCCAAGCGTGAGCAGCGTCCAGAGTATAGCCTATACTATGTTAATGACGATTTCATGGTGGCATCTCCACTGACCTTCCGATGCTGTGCCCTGGACGGTGGAGGAGGCGCCATGAAGCATGCCTGCCACTCTGTCCCCTTGTTTGATGTGTTTGACTCCCTCTCCGACGGCCGCAGCTACTCCAGCACCATCAGAACCGATCACTACCGGAGATTTGGAGGACCAGTCTCCATGGGCATGCTATAGGTTGGTCAGCCAATGTCCATTTTGTTCCGCGATGCCATACCTTGTAGTCGGTTCTAGATTCGGCGTTAGTCTTGGGAAGATCTACTGGTTGAGGTGATTACTCACGGGTTCAGACCAATCGCGCGATTGAGTACCACGATACTGTGCGGGCCTAAGTTCTGGATGTCGGACCGAGAATTGAAGGGTATATCGACCACAGAGGGTTTGCCGAGATCGGAGGCGCCGACGACAGCGCGAACAGTTTCTGGTATCGTGAATTGCATTGCGATTGATTGAGGAAGAGTGGGTGACGATGATTGCTCGCTCATTCAAGTCTTTATATATGGTCGAAGTACGACGGAACGTACTTGGTCATGCGTCATTAATAATGTGTGCTTGGTAACATCCCCGCGCTTGAAGCGAGTTCCATTTAGGTTGATGTTCAATGCAGATCCTGTGCCTGGATCTCATGACAAATCATTACGGACATCCCCCGCGGCAAGAATTGTTGGATATTGCAAGTGATTTATTGGATGCATCTAAGCCAACATTGCCCACCAGTACCCTCAATTACACCCATTGGAATCGCCTCAAAAAACTGTATAACATCTCTCTTAGTTGGCCTTACCTTCCGGCGGGGATCCCCCTATAACCCTTCAATACCGTAGACAGTCTATGGTCAAGCCAAACGTGGACTGTCACGTATACCATGCATGCTTGAATCAAGAGAGCCGACCGTTTCTAGTGTCGATATAGGCTGCTAATCAATTTCGCGGCCAAAGCTAGTCCATACCTTGTTTGTTACTTCAGACTCGGAAAGAACCTGCAGGAGCGAGCTTGGCCGCGTCACGGAATTACCAGCGGGACAAGAATCCGCTCAGAACGTGAACCCGTCTTGTGGAGCATCCTGAGTGTATTCACCCCTCACACGAAGTTGCGTCGGCAATGGCATGCCGGATTTTTTTACAGAAGGTATCTCCTTCTGTTGCGAGCTGTTCTCTCAGTAAAGGCTATCGACGATCGGATTCCACTGCTCACCATGTTCAGTAGTCCAAGCACCTTGTAGACTGATGCAAGGAGGCGAGCCGCGAGAGATGGCCAATCGGGATAGCCGTCCATTGAGGTCTCGTACCCAGTCTGCAGTAAGCATTGCTTTCAGCTTGATTGGGATAAAGAGTACCACGTTCTGTTTGAACAGCTTGATGAGCGTCAATGCCGTCATAGCGAGGTCAGATAGCTTTGCGTTGCAGTCCACCCCTTTGTCGAAGTCCGTGGTGTTGATGCGCACGCAGAAATCGGTGACTTCTTGGAGATTTTCTTCAATGACCGGGAATCCCAATGTATCGTGATTGCTCAAGCCAATGAGGCCATGCCGTAGGAATACGTTCCAGAAGCGGCTAGCGATGTAAGCGAACCTGAATACGCAGATTCGGTGCGTGCAAGACGTACTCTCGAAACCAAGCGATCGTGATCACCAGGTTGACACTTTGCACCGCCAGCCCAATCTGGCGATTCCACATGTCCTTGGCGGCAGTCATCTCCTCCTTGAACGACGACATCGTAAGGAGTGCCTGCTCGATTGACCAAGCTTTACATCCTCGAGACCCACCACAAGTGCCGCGCCAGCAAGATACCTGCTCGGCTTTGATGAGAGCAAACAGTCTGAGATGAGACATGGGGAAATCGGGCAGCCCGGAAAGAATTGGTCCATCTGGCGTGGAAGAGATGTACGTTTCGTCCCCTAAACGCAGTGGCCGCTCGACCCTGGGCGGAAGTTGCTGGAGAGCAACATACGCTCGCTCGGCGATGAATCTAAAACTAAGTGTGGGCAAATCAAGCACTCACAAAACCCAGTAGAGCCTCAAATGCTCTTCTCGGACGTCTTGAGCCCACTCGGGCTGGCCAAGCATGAGCATCAGGGTCATTGCCTCTTGCAAATAGTGCCACGCTGCGAGTCGTTGTCCGAGACTTTGGTAACAGACGAAGAGGTGAAGCCGACACATAACCGAGTCGACCGAGGGTGTGTCCAACTCCGACAAGTCAATTCTTTGGCCAGTGATTTGAGTGAAATGCGGTGTAAGATCTCGGTTCGCTCCGTGGTCTCGACACTCGATCAAGGCCAGTATGGAATCCAGCATCTTATCCGTGGCATTCATGTTGCTCAAATTGCGGTCTCCAGAGCGGGACATGTAGGTTGAGACGGCAGAGCGTACGCGATTCTGGTTGAGTATCGGGAACATCGGATAGAAAGAACGAAAATAGACGTCGAGACTCTGATTGACAGCCAAAGTGGTGTTCGATGACTGGGGAAAGTTGTTTTGAGGTTGCCACACGATAGCTGGCGAGGGAGTGAGCCAAGCTGGTGGAAGACTGGTGCGGCGACTCACCGTGTGCATCAGAGGTCATTGGTCCGCACGCAAAGTCAAGAGCGCTTGATCGTGCCCAATCCTATCTCGATGAGCATACAGTCCATTACGGAAGGTAGTGCTGACTTACGACAAACGGAAGAGTGCGATAGTCACTTGTGACAACGTTGGATCCGGGAAATCCATCGAATACATCCTCCGTTAGATTCGGCTCAAGCATTTGCTTCAACCACTCGTCGCTGGGATCCGTACCATCCACGTAGTCCAACGATTGCGTTGCCGTGTCTTCCATACGAGTGCTTGAGCAGCCCGGCACCGGCCCTGTACTGGCTGCCAAAGGTGATATGCTACTATCGTGACTTGATGACTCCGACTGGGCTGTCAAAGGCGTCATTCCCTGTTGGATCTGCAAAGCCTTGATTCTTGTGGAGCGGGGTCCACGTCTCTTCTCCGCCTGCCTGATCAGCGGATGCTAAACACTCAACTCACCTTATCTTGGCGGCAATCTAGACCATTGCGGGTACATGATACGCACGGATACAAGCCGCTCTCTGGAGGCTGACACTGCGGATTAGCTCACCGACGATGAAATCGGACACGTAGCAATATACCTTGACCTTCCGAAAATTGCACTAGGCGCTTGTCAGCGGTCCAATTCTGCTCAAACGGGCACGCTTGCTCACTTGATCGCATGCCTTGCGAGTTGATACAGGTGTCCGATCACTCACTTCTGGCGCGAGTGCGTTTTGCATGGTTGCTGTATAGAAATGTTCATACGACCGAAGAGTGAACGAGATGTAGGCGATGGGCCGAACCGTCCCGACGTGGCCGGCTCTGCTGCTGCCGGTCTTCGGCTCTTCGGTCTTTCTTCGGCGGTCGAAACCGCGGCGACGCTGCATTACTTATCATCACACTGTGCTTTGATGTCTGTGTATTGAAGATGCCTTATCCCCAAATCATTGTGACAGGCGACTCGATCGCTCAGCTATCATTCCAGCGAGACGGCTATGGATCGCTGCTGTGTGATACCGTAGGTCCAGCCAGTGCGAGTAAGGGCTGACTTTCAGTTTAATGGCAAAGCAGACATTGTGAACCGGGGGATGGGCGGCTACAACAGCCAGCAGCTCCTGACAAAGCTCAGACAGGGCTTTGTACCGAGGGGACCATCCGTTAGGCTGTTCATTATACATATAGGAACCAATGATAGGTAAGCTGGAAGTCGATGTATCTATATGTGTTGACAGACCAGTACCATTCAAGCGATACAGACGGTCCGTAAAGCTCGCGCTGAGCATTCGCTCACTGATGCCAGATCCCCGTTGAGAAGTACACCTGCAACTTGAAAGAGATTGTCTCGTTCGTTCGCGCCGAATACCCCGCCGCCGGATGTATACTCATGACACCATCGACGGTCGACCCCGAGACCGCCAGTGCTTGGGAGAGAAAACTGGATGTTCCTGTGGCCTTACGTAGTCTGCGACTGCCTGAAAACACTCTGAAATACGTCGAGGCATGCGTCGAAGTCGGTCGACAAATGGAAATTCCGGTCATTGATTGCTTCGCTGCTCACACCAGAGCGATGAAAGGCGGAGTCGACGTCGGCCATCTATTCAGCGATGGCGTGCATTATACCGCGGCCGGATACAATGTGAGCTTTGATCGATAGCATGTGCTGATAATAACAGATCATAAATTCTCTCTTGCTGGACGCGATGCACAACGTTTGTCCTGAGCTCAACTCGAGGACCATGGCTTATGGGTTCGAGTCATTCTGGGAGTACGACGTGCTGCCCAACTCCCCGGCCGCCAAAGCTGCCCCAGAATTCGACAAGATACGTCGCAGAGCCATGGATATACTGTCCACTCAGACCGCCGATAGAGGAGACTCAGATCCGAAGCGGTTTGGAGGGGAAGAAGCTGCGCGAAAGGCTGTTACGGCATCATAGAGTAAGACCCAGACAACGTAGCATTGATGAAATCCCGGTCTTGCCTACTCTGATTGGAACACGGTATTTGACAGGAAGATGTGGTGAAGAACACACCACTCGCGATGTCAACAGCCGACTAGGTCACTGATTGACATACATCGAGTCGTTCCGCTGGTGCCGAGAGCGACAATCCAGTATAGGTACCGGTGTCGGCTCTCGGACAGCCAATTCAGGCTCACATGAGAAGTGCAGATATGTACCGCTCACCGCCATGGCATAGATTGGTATATTGTCGTTGCAGGCCGCCTCGGAAGACCACTTTCTTGTTTTACATTTACTCCTGCAGCTCCAGCTCTCCGTCGTTCGGGGCTTGATCTTGGACCATATGTCATACTCCATGCTCTACTCTACCGCAGTGGTGCACAAAGCTATGCGTTTCATCAATCTAGTAAATGTCTGTAGTGCCGCCTATATACTGTTCAATAGCTCGGCAGATCAACCCGATCTACCGAGAGCTCATTACCGGTGTTGCACCTTTTCCTTGCTGATCTGTACTTCATGCCGAACACTGGCGACCTGGTCCATCGCCCGCACAGACTTGTATCTCGCCATGTGCCAAGGTTTGATTCCCTCTCGATACAGCTCGTCAATCTCCGTCCAAGTCTTGTTCTTGGTCTCAGGACTGTACGATGAGCAACTCTGGTCAAATGACCAAGCACAAGACTTTGCTCACATTATGAAAAAAGTCAGCACCGCAGCGACCACCATGAAGCCACCGCAGATCATGTACGCTTTTGGGCCGAGCATCCCGCTGTCTGGTCAGGCTCCAAATGCCATCTACGCGAAGACTTACGGAGCGCCAAGGAGATAAGGGAATGCTACGGTCGAGACAATGGTGGCTCCAAGGCTGCAGAACACGGTATAGGAGATCGTGTGCTCGCGAAGGGTCGCGGCGGGAATTTCCGACATGAGAGTATATATACTGTCCCGAATCAGCGTCAGGCTCGAGACGTTGAGGAAAAAGGTGACTCACCCTGAGAAAGCAACTTGGCAGGCAAATGCGATCACGATTGAGATCCCAGCTAGGGCCAGACCTTGCTGGGAGGTGACGAGGCCTGTGAAAGACACACCGCCGGCAGCAAAGTCCAAGATGGCAACCAGGATGAGACCGCCAATGGCTAGCGGTCTTCGGCCGATCTTGTCATTAAGAATACCGCCCACTACCAGACCAACGAGAGCCAGTACAGCAGTGAGGATCTGCCATCGAAATGGATCAGATACCCCCGCCGCAATCAAGATGACAACACCATAAGTGGTGGTGAGACTGACCATCAGCGAGCAGGGAATGATCGTGCAAATTGCTTACCCCAAACCACTAGCCGAGGTGAAAGGGGCTAGTAGCGAAGCTGCCAGAGTCCTCGCCCGATTATCTCTGTTGAAAATATCGAGGAACCGGGCATTGGCTTTCAGTGCCCGCTCTTCGTTTATGGCGGCAAGCATTGCAGCGATTTCTGCCTGTACCAAGTCCTCCCGACCCGTTCTCCTCAATTTTCGCTGGACTGCCAGTGCTTCCTCGACCTGTCCATCCTTGAGAAGCCAGGAGGTACTCTCGTTCAACGTGAACGAAAGACACAACAACAAAAAGGGGAGGCCGATTTGAACTGTATCATCAGATCCTTTCCACTCACACCTAGATCGCAAATAACTCACTCGCAAGCGGAATCTTCCACGACAAGTCACTCTGGATTTTCGCACAGAAGTACATGATCACCGTTGCGATGACTTGCGAGACGCCATTGAAAGCTCCAGAGAGCGACAACGACATGGCTCGGTATTTAGCAGGGACCATTTCGACGAGGTACGGCAGGATCATTGTTTCCGCCAAGGTTACCCCGGCAACTACGTGTGTCAGCGTCGGGGTGACGACAATTGAGCCGTAGACTCACAGTTCCAGAAACGTCCGAATGCGAGTGCCCCGATATTCGGTCTGTATTGTTCAATCTCAGCTGAATGGTAACGGTAAGAAACCTACGCAAAAAGCTGAAGGAAGCTACTTGGAAGACAGAACAGACCAAACGCGATCATGATAGTCTTCTTTCGGCCAAAGCGTTTCTGGAGGATTGGCCCAATCAGTGGTGCAATCAAGCTACCAACGATAGCAACGGTGACGGTCATGTTGACATTTCGAGCCTAGACATATTAGTTGGACATGAACTCCAGTGGGTCAATGGACTTGCGGTAAAAGCAACGATCTTGTCACCAGCCGCGGGGGGACCTTGGAATCTGATAATGAAGTACGGCAAGCCGATCCTATACATGGTTGGCTTCTGGTTCATGATGTCACTCACAATGATCCAACAATGCCAACGCTACGAATCAGTAGTCAATACCCACTGCGGTTGGGCAGACTCACTCGTAACCGTAAAGAAGCCACTGACAATGTCAGCCAGCCATGCCTATCTTGAACGGGCAAGACATACGGTCATGGAAATGATGCAGACTGGGCATTAGCGGGCGGTGATGAATCATATCAGGGAAGACTGACACTGATAAACGAAACTCCAGCTGCACCAATTTCGGGGATTGTGAATGAGGTCGTTCACCTCGGTAGCGTCTGTCCCGCTGCGAGCCAAATCCTCTTCCTCGACATGTTCCAGTCCTAGCGACTTGTCTTCGGTGTCTATATATGTGGCCATCGTGGAAGACTAGTGTGGGGTGCTTTCTGGTGAACAAGACAGTGGTGTCGATCCCGCAGGCCTGGTACTTATATGTGTGCGTTCATGCCCATGGGGACTCCTCGGACGCGTGAGTGATCGAGCCGATCAAGACCGACAATTGACCGAGACTACCGAAACGCCGAAAATTGCCGGATTGCAGGACTCCGAGGGCCGGTCGCCGACATCGGAACACATGGGCAGGTGTCACTATAGATACCTCGCTGCATCAACGCGGATGGCCCATCAACAACGACCTTCTCAGGATGTCTTCCTTCGAAGCCACTGCTGAGCCCGTTTGTCGCATGCTGTACAAGCCGTTGACCAACGCCGAGACTGCGGGCTGCTACATGGATGTTTACACGCCGGCAAAGAGAGATCCTCCGGCACCTTATCCTGTCGCAATGTAAGCCAATCTATACGGGCTCTTAATTGACATCTTAGCTTCATTCACGGAGGCGCTTTCACGCAAGGTTCCTCTCGGGACATCGCTGCCAACCAAATTGCATTTTTGACCAGCAGACATGTCCTCTGTGTCTCGTTAGAATACAGACTAGCTCCTCAGTGAGTCAACGAAAGGACATCGCTGAATCCAGTGCTATCCTGGAGGAGATTCGGGAAGACCTCTGTGATGCATACCTTTACATACAGGACAAACTGGCGTCGGATATGGAGAAAGAGGGACTGGGTTTGGCCATCAGGGGGGACCGCTGTCTCGTCACCGGTGGGAGTGCTGGAGGGACCAGCTCGATATTCATGGTATGTCGTGGATGTACGTCAAGTACTGAGCCTCCAGGCCGCCGACATTGAAAGGCTTAGACAAGACCGTCCTGGTCTGCCATCGCTGCGAGCTGTCTTGCCCGCGTTTCCCCTTGTGGACTGGGAAGCACAGGCAGGCAATTCCAAGCCACGATCAGCTCTGCAGCGGGAATGGGCGGATCGAAAAGAGTGGGACATCATCAAATCTATATTCGATCAGCCCGTTTCCTGCAGTGACCCATACCCAGCAGACGTTCTGTAAGTCATGTGCAAGTGAAATGTCTGCCTTGACCTGATTCTCAGCAATCCCGACCTATCGCAACCACGATTGATGTTCATCCGCGCCGTGAGCTGCCAGCTGAGAGATCCTTGCTAATGTGCTAGGCATTCGAGAGCAAGACTTTGAACTCGTTCGTCATCGGACACGATCAACCGTATCGACCAGAGGCCTCGATTTTGGGCGCCATTTCGCCAGGGTTTCCACCAACCCGAGTGTTCTGCGCAGTCAAGGACACACTCATCCCGGTTGAGCACTCTTATCGACTTGTACAATATCTTCAGGCAAAGGGCGTCGATGCCCAAGCAGTGGTGGTTGAGGAGGCAGAGCATGGGTTCACCGACTTGCCCGTTAAGTACTTTCCCGACCACGCCGAGAAGTGGTGGAATGAGTCGATAAGACCTACACTCGAGTGGGGCGTTGGACAGCTGCAGCAGTAGTCGCTATGTTAATCCAAAAGCCTTCATCGGAATGAGACACAATGCGAGATCTTCCCGATACGCTTCCCGAGTCTCGTTATGCATGTTCTACGAGACATCAATCGTCCTATGGACATAGAGTATTGCTCGAGAAATCGCAATGTGGAAAAGTGAGACGCTCGGTCCATACAAAGTACAGGGTGCCAGATGCGCGAATCAGAGCCTGACTACGTTCATCGATAGTACTCGACATGTCTCATTGAACCATCAATGCTGCATTCACAAGTTCCAAGGATTGGAATTGCATTGTCGTGTTCCTGAAGTCTGATTCCTTAGCAAGATTTTTATGAGTGGCAAGAGCTTACCGTCAACTCCTCCCCAGAAATACCCGCACTGCCAACCGTAGTCAAACTTTTTAA
>Ga0308160_10007145_pt1 | contig 11188 bp, 10 predicted proteins | sample PhyFR1_FD_201036 | JGI IMG/M metagenome (GOLD analysis project Ga0308160, IMG submission 201036) | Phyllosphere microbial communities from UC Gill Tract Community Farm, Albany, California, United States - DLSLF.R1 | ecosystem: Host-associated > Plants > Phyllosphere > Unclassified | place: USA... | reverse complement strand
AGGTGATGGGGCTCCACCCGCCGCGGCTGCGCCTTTCCCTCGCCGCGCGGCAGGTAGTCGAAACGCAGCGCGACCCGCTCGCGCACCGCCTGCGCGAGCGTCAGCAGCACCTCCAGCGGAACGGCAGCAACCGGCGCTTCGCCCGGGCGGCCCACCGTCGTCACCTCGACAGCGTCGAGCCGATGCCGCAACCGCGACGGCAGCACCTGCCGCATCGTCGCAAGGGCTCGCACCGCCGCCTCGCCGATGTCCGCCCCCAAGGCGGGAGCCGCGCGCAGAGCGATCGCGACCGCGAGCGCCTGATCGTCGTCGAACAGCAGCGGCGGCATCTCGGCGCCCGCGTCGAGGCGGTACCCCCCGTCAGGGCCCATCGTCGTCTCGATGCGGTAGCCCATCTCACGGAGGCGATCGATGTCTCGCCGCACCGTGCGGTCGCTGACGTCCAGCCGCGAGGCCAAGACCGACCCCGGCCAGTCCCGCCGCGCCTGCAGCAGCGACAGCAGGGTGAGCAATCGCGACGTCGTGGCCATGCATCCGACGGTAGTCGCGGTCTAGGACAGAAACCGACCTATACGGGTGGGAACGTGATCTCACGAGCCGATCCCGGCCATTCATCGAGGAGCAGACATGCCCGTGCAGACCACCACCCACCTGAACTTCCGCGGCGATGCCCGCCAGGCGCTCGAGTTCTACCAGTCCGTCTTCGGCGGCCACCTCGTCGTCAACACCTACGCCGACTTCGGCATGCCGGCCGAGATCCCCGGCGCCGACAAGGTCGTCTTCGGCCTGGTCGCCGGCGAGAACGGCTTCCGCATCATGGGCTACGACATCCCCGGCCGCACCGAGGGAGGCATCGCAGCCCCCGGCTCCACCCACCGCGAGTACAACACGACGGTCACCGACCAGTCGCTGTTCGTCTCGATCAGCACCCCCACCCTCGAGGAGCTCCAGGGGTACTGGGACGCCCTGTTGATGGATGCCACGATCATCGAACCCCTCGCCGCATCGGCGTGGAGCGCCGGCTTCGGCATGCTGACCGACCGCTTCGGCGTGACGTGGAGCATTTCGGTTGCCTCCGAGTAGTCCGGGGGGCGCGGCGCACCCATTGTGCGTCGCCGCTGCCTCCGCCCCGGCGGGCGGCCATAGTCCGAGACCTCCGCCGCACCTAGCTTTCTAACTCCCGCCTCGCGAGCAGGACCATGCGGAACGAGGCCGGGTGAGGGCGCTCGGAGCACCAGTCTCGCGAACCTGGTCCGCCGTCTACACGGCCTCGCACAGCTCATCGCGCGGGGCCTACTCAGTGCGGAGTGGGGAGAGAATCGGGCATGATCTTGCCAGATTTCAGTCGAACGCGACTGTGTATGGCGGACGCGACCGGCGGTTGCTACGGGCTAGCCATCGGACCGACGCGACGGTCAAGACACAGCGCTGTCGCATCACGATTTGGATCCCGCACGGATCGCCAGCCGCGCTTGACCCCGACACTCCGAGAATGTTGCGCCCCTCATGAGCTTGTGAGCCACAGTATGAATCGAGTCGCGACCGGCAGATTGAGTTTTCTCGTGCCTCCAGGACTCGGCTCGACGTTTCCGATCAGATTGGTCGAGCCGACATTGCTGGAGAGTGCATTTCCTTCATTCATCCGAGAAGGGTTTTTCATGGGCGGGCCGAGGATTGTTTTCCTCACGGGGGCGGGTATCTCCGCGGAATCCGGCATTTCGACGTTTCGAGACGTGAACGGTCTCTGGAAAAGTCAGAGCGTAAGAGAACTAGCGTCGCCGCACGGCTATGCCCTCAGGCCCGATGTCGTGCACGAGTTCTACGATGCTCGTCGTCGGCAAGCACTCGAGGCTCTACCTAACGCTGCCCATTACGCGATCTCCGACCTCTCGAGAGAGCTCCGAACCGACGGAAATCGACGCTCAGATCTGGTAGTCACATAGAACGTCGACGATCTGCACGAGAGAGCCGGATCCAAGGACGTCCTTCACCTGCACGGCGAACTCAACAGCACCCTGTGCGCAGCATGCGGGAAGGAACATCGCTGGGAAGGGGATCTGCGGGGCCGACCGCCGTGCCCGTCGTGCGGTCGTGAGGCCCTGCGGCCCAATGTCGTCTGGTTCGGCGAGAACGTCCGCCGTCTTCGAGAGGCTGAGAACGCCATCGACCAGTGCGGGATCTTGATCGTCGTCGGCACATCAGGCAGCGTCTGTCCCGCCGCCGGACTCATCGAGCGAGCTCGGTCGATCGGAGTCGAAACGGTTCTCGCGAATGCCGAGCCTTGGGGAAAGTCGACGGACTTCGACAGGGTCCTCCTCGGTCCCGCAACCGAAACCGTCCCAGCCTTGGTGACGCAGATCCTCGAGAATGACTTCGATCCCGACTCGGACTGGTCCGAAACCTCGCCGACTCTTCAGCGCACATCGGTCTACATCGACTTCGAGTCGACGATCACGGACAGACCGTTCCCGCTCGGCTCGACGGCAAGCCTTCCAGGACTCATGCCAGGCGCCCGAGACGCCGTGCGACAACTCGCTCACAACTTCGATGTGGTGATAGTTGCAGACGACCGAATCGCCGCCTCCCCATTGTTCGCGCGATTCTGGGACTGGTACACCGTGCACCTGGGATCCCACCGCGGTCATCTAGCCAACCAGCTCCTGCTGACGGGTGACAAAAAGCACCTGAGAGGATGGGACTATTTCGTTCTAGGCGCCGATGCAGGAAGACAACCATCCGACTGGGTCGGCGAGATTCTGAGACTACAGTCTCCGGACGCGGACTGGCCGGGGGCCGTCGCGCGAATTTTCAGCTCCGCGTTCCATCGATCCGTGCATGGGAATGAGGTTGGGAAAGCCGAGAATCGCGCCGTCGACGGGGGCGACGATCCGTGGCGGCGGAAAGATGGCTGAGTCCGGCAGCGGTGAGAATCGCCGAGCATCGACGCGCAACGCTCGACATCGGGCCGCAGGAAGCACGCGAAGTAGGCCGAAGCGTCAAGTCCCCCATGGTCGACGTATGCGAAGCGTGGTAGAGGTGGATCGTCGAGTCGTCGACGCCCACGGCGACTTCTGCGACGACCGGGCAGTCCGATTTCTTGCCAAAGCCGAAGATCTGTAAGCGCGAGCACGCCGCACCGCGGCTCGAGCCTTGGGGGCATCGTCGGCAGCGAAGCCAGCCGTGCATGCTGAGCGCTAGCCTCGGAGGGTGATTGATCCTGGCTGGGCGGCGGTGATCGCCGCGATTGTTTCCCTACTGCTCGGACTGGCGGGACTTTTGCGTTCAGCCTCGGATTCCAGTCGCGCCGAAGCGCGTGAACGCCGCGAGCGGCGCGCGGAAGCGTACGTGACCGTGCTGCGCATCGTCGAACTGCGGGGTCTATCCGTTCAAGACGAGATGTACAACTACACAGAAACGGGTAACGACCCGCACGAACCGTCGCGGCCGCGGCGAGACTTCTCGATGCCAGCACGTACGGACCGAGCGGAAGCACGCGCTCTTCTCGCCGCCTACGGCACTAAAGAGACGCGGGCCGCATTTGAGACTTGGCTTGGCCACGTCGAGTCCTGGGAGTCAAAGCTCGCACTCTGGTTCTTCGAGAACGAGCTCAACGGTCCACCAGAGCTTGGCTCGAGCGACGCCGAGCCCGAGAGAACGGCTGAGCGAGCCGCCCGATCAGCGCTCGGCGACGCAGTCAGCCGGGAAGTGGTCTATTGAGTCTGGCGGGGTCCGATGTCGGTGAGGTTTCACGGCCTTGACCGTTCCCGGACAGCTTCACGCGTCAGGCCCGACTTGTCCCGGGCCAGGCTCGGTGGCGCGTCTAAGAGATAGCTGAGATGACAGTTCGTCAATCACCGCGACCCATCGGCCGTAGTCCCTTGCTTTCGCATTCTGCTCAAGCCACAGGGGGAAATCTTGCTTACCTCGAGGGGTAAAGTCGTAGCGATACTCTCCACCGTGCTTTACTTTCGACTTCAAAACTAGCCCCTCCCCGGCTTCGTCAACAAATTTTTGCATGAGCGAAGCCGAGAAGAGCCATTCACTCTCAGCATCCTGAATTCCTGCAAGGAATTTGTTGTATTCCAAGACATCCTGCTTGGGGAAGCCGAACCGGCCCCTCATCAGGTCTCGCGCCGACCGCCCCTCCTCGTCCGAATCGAAGAGCGCGATTACGTCCTGCGAAGCTTCCGCCCGGAGCAACACTGCTTGCGCGACCGCAGAGTGTGCCCCCTTGCAAGCGATGATGACGAGGCCGCTGAGTTCGTCCGCGCGGCCGAGTGCCAATGCAGCAAGCTCTAGGAAGCGCTTGTCAGTCTCGCCCTCAACGACTACCAAGAGCGAACTGCCTTCTGGCACGGAATGGTAACGGTCGAGTAACTCGGGCACCACCGCATCTACGAACAAGCCCGAGAGCACACCTGCGTGGGCTTCATTGCCCAAAGCGGAACCCCCGTGGCGGGAGATTCCGTCGAACGACTTGTCGAGCGCGACTACCTGAGCTCTAGGCGAACGGGACACAATGTAGGGCGAGTGAGACGTCACGAGAAGCGTCACATCGTCCCGTTCAGCAAGGCCCTCGAGGTCGTCTCGCAAGGCCTGTTGAGCACCAGGGTGCAGGAAGGCCTCAGGTTCCTCCAGCGCAAACACAAGCGACTGCTTGCTCGCATCGCTCAGGTATCGCAGAAGCGCTATCAATACTCCCCCCGCGACCCCGGTGCCCTTGGAAGCAAGGTCTGACTCCACTGAGTCTTCCAGTCGGATTTTGATATTTGACAGCGTTTCCTCCAGCGACGTGACCGATGGCACGAGCGCGATTCCCTTCACTTCAGGGAATAGGCGCTGACTCAGGTTGAGAATCTTCTCCCGCATCGGCGCTAGAAGCGCGCCTTGCAGGTGCCCGGCATAATCGCTTCTGGCCTGCTCCGAATCGGTGTATGCCTGCCCAAGTTCTTCGCGAAGTACCGAGTGGAGGATTTCCCGGAACTGCCCGACCAGAAGAGCCTCGATGCTCTGCCCGCTCTCCACAGGCACGAAACGCACGAGTTTCCGGAACTGCTTGAGAGCCCGTTCATTCAGGTCCGAGTCGCCCCGCCGGTCTCCGACGCCTTTCGCTGCGAAGTAATCTTGCCGCACCAGTCCCGTACTTCTGTTTCCTCTATAGGTCACGACCAGCCGAAGCTCGCCGCTCGAGGCATAGGTAGGGCGGCCAGTACCCACAACGCTTGCTTCGTACTCTTCGAGGTATCGGAGGAGGGTTCGCTCAGAGCTGGCACGGCCTGCGAGCTTGAATGTGACCGTCGTACGCGGGTACGCAAACAAGCGCTGCCCCGGCACGTCTCGGTCAGCGTCGAACGGATAAGCGGGATCAAGTGCCATCTTCAGGGCACGAACGAGATTCGACTTTCCGCAATTATTGGGCCCCACGAAGGAGTTCATTCCGGACACGAGCGGGACGTCAATGCCGTCCGCAAAAGATCGAAAGGACTTGACCTCAAGTCTCACAAGCTTCATCGTGTACCCGCCTCCGTCGTCGAACTGGTAAGTCCCAATCAATCTGTCACGACATGCGGCCGATAACCCGCCATGACATCCGGCGCGCCAGCGCGCACCGGCCGATGATGGCAGCCCAACGGCGGGCTGAGCTCCGATTGCCGGGCGACCCCTGTGGAACCCTGGGCGCGAGGCGGGCCGAGCCATCCTGCGCGGTGCTCATCGGCACCGTCTTCGAGGTCGATGACTGGGACGATGCGATCGACGACCGCGGGCGAACTCCCCTCGAGCGGTGTGAGCAGCTCGACCTCCTCCACCGCTGGCTCACCAGCTACTGGAGCCGCCTCGGCACGATCTCGTTCATCCCCGGGCGCGACGACATCGTGAGGCCTGGGCGCTTCGATCCAGCGGCGCTGCCCGGCACCGATGGAACCGAGTGGAGTGGCTGGCTCTGTTCAAGGAGGGGATATGCACGAGGTGCTTCTCGGCGGCCGCTCCGTCGCTGTGACGCACATCAAGACTGAGCAAACTGAGAACGGCGAACATCCAGCGATACCGCCTGAATGTTGCGGGCTTCGACGCACGGACCCGGATCGCAATTCTGCGCGCCGACAGCGCAGTAGACGCCCGCGTCTTGGCGGCAGTCGTCGACTCCGAACTTCTGCTCGGATACAGGACATGGACGGCGAGCTCGGCGGCCTGAATACCCGGCGTTTGATCTCGACCAGGTCGTCTTCGTGACGTCCGACACCCTCTTCAACCGCGCCCAAACAATCGAACTCGCGGACCACCCATTCAACAGCGTGGAGGAGATGGATGCCGAGCTGACTCGTCGCTGGAACGAGACCGTTGCGCCCGACGACATCGTGCTGCACCTCGGTGATCTCGCGCTCGGCCCGATCGCCGAATCGCTCCAGCTGACGGCGCAGCTTCGGGCGCCGCTTCCGTTCCTGGCAACCACGACCGCGTCTCCCGCGACACAGACCAACTGCGTCATCGAGAGGTTCACGCCGCTAGACAAGGCGGCGGGGTGGAGCGTCGTTCCCGAGGTCGTATCCGGCATGCGCGCGGAGATCAAGTCCAGGTTCCGCAGTGGCGAGCTTGAAGTCCTCATCGGTACAGACTCCATGAGTGAAGGTCTGAACCTGCAAACGTCCGGGCGACTCATCAACTACGACATGCCCTGGAACCTCATGCGTGTCGAGCAGCGAATCGGGCGCGTCGATCGCATCGGCGCGTCGTACAAGGACATCCGCATCAGCAACTATTTCTACGCTGACACCGTTGAGGAGCAGGTGTACAAGGGCATCGCCGAGGACTATGGCGACTTCACCGACATCGTGGGGGACGCAGCCCCAGTGCTCGCCAACATTGAGAAGGCTATCGAGCGTCTGGCACTGACCGGCCACGCAACGACCACCGAGATCGACTCCGAGGTCGGACAGATTCGCCAGCAGGTCGAGGACATCAAGGGCGAGCCACTAAACAACGACGACATAGGTGAGCCCGCAGACGGTGGTCGGATCAAGGAGCCGCCAACACTGGTGGGCGACGCAACTCCGAGGGACCTGGAACAAGTGCTCAAAACCAACGGGCTCACACGTGGGGCGATCGCGCCTGACAGGACCCGTCCAGGGGTGTACGGCCTGAAGCTCCCGGCCGAAAACCTCTCCGCTGTGTCCTTCAGCAAGGCCGGCGGCGTGCACGACATTGAGGAATACTTCGACCCGTCGCCGGTCGCCCCGCTGCCAGTCACGTTCGACCGCGCCACCTGGGACGAGAGCGACGATCCGGCGCTGGTCTTCCTCACGTACGGGACCCCCGAGCTGGCGGCGCTGTTACCTGCCACCGACTCGGATGCCTAGGTGCTGCCGACGCTCTCGACGATGCCCTCGTCGTGACACTTCCTCGGCCGGAGGGCCGCCCCTCTCGCCTAGGCAACCTCGGCAATGGCGGAACGTGAGGGTGGATCCTGCTATCGTCCCGAGGTGAGGTCTAGACGGAATGCCTGAGACAGCCATACGCACTTTCGCCACCCAGCTCCGCGGTGTGCGTGTGCTGTGCACAGTGGAGCGAGTCGATGGGCGGGCGCCCGCTGTCGGTATAGAAACCTGTGCGCGGGATCTCCAACAAGGGCTCCGAGCCGTCTCAAAGTTCGCCGGCTATTGCCAACGGACGCTGGTGCTCACGACGCCCTCCACGGCCGATGAGCAGTGGGCGGGCGTTCTGGCGTCATACTTCGGCTTCGGCCTTGTGGTCGATAACGGGCAGCGCCGGGAGGTCATGCCGCCGCCGGAGCTCGATGAAGAGGCCGGCGCCGAAACTCGTCGTCGATTCCTTCAGCGGGTGCTGCAGAGCCTCGACGCCGCGAGTTAGCCTTCGGACCACGCCGAGATGTCGTCGGGCGCGTTCCACGGTCGTCCGACCAGCGCAGCGGTGACCTCGTGTGCTACGACTGCGTCGCGAACGCGGCTGTGCCAAATCGCTGGACGCTCGTTCGGGGCTGCGCTGCGGATCTCCTGTACGTATGTGTCGATCATGGCGTGATTGTGGCGCGCTGCCGCATCCTTCTGCTTGTCGCTGAACCGGTCGATGTGCTGACCGTGGCACTCGCGGCAGGAGCAGGTGGGTGCCGCCACACCGACGTACAACTCCTCTTGCATCGCGTGCGTCTTCATCCAGTGCATGTGCCCGGGGATCAGGACGTACGGCGTCGGGTCGTCTGGACGGCGGGCCTTGCCGGAGTGCTTCGGCGGAGTGAACCGACGTGTGCCCGGGCCTGCACCGATCGCTGCTCCAAGCGCACCGTGAACGAGCGCCTCCAGACCTGCGAGATCGGTGCGCCATGCGAACGCGCCCGTTGTGGCGAGGATGTCGCGGTGAAGCGCAAGCTTTCGGTTCGAGTCGAGCGGGTTCTTCGACGAGCCGAACGACACAAGCACGGGGTGGACACTGAGCCCGATGACGGCGACGAGGAATGCCCTGTGCTCAGGGCGCAGCCAGCCGGTCGCCAGATAGAGGGGCAACGCGACGTCCGCGTCGGGAATTGCGTTGGCGGCGTCGACGATAGCTCGAAGGGTCTCGGTGTCTCCGACGTCGATGAACCCAGAAGGCAGCATGATGACGGACGCGCCCGATGTGCGCTGCGCGTCCAGGACTTCATCGAGCGCGGGAACGGGGAGCAGACCGTCGTCCTCGGTCGGGAGGAACCACAGCGAGTCGGGAGTGGCCTCATGGTGCGCGTGCGAGTCGGGCTCGGCCATGAGCACGAGGTCGGCGTGGATACGGCGCAGGCGGCGCATCTTCGCGTGCCGGTCGGCGCCCGTGATGACAAGCCCCTCGTAGTTGGGTGACAGGTTATGCGACATCGCCTCGGCGCCATCGCAGCCAGAGATCGTGAGAACGCGGCCACTCAGGATCTCGCGGGCGGTCGGCCGCGCGGGAGCGAGGGCGGGCTGCGTGAAGCTGCGGACAATATTCGGGCCGGTGGTGCTCATGCTGCCTCCAGGTACTGGGTCTTCAGCTCGTCACTGTGGATAAGAGCGAGGTCGGCGACCTCGGACAGGGTGTCGCCCGCATCGATACGCTCCTCGATGGCCTGGCGGATCATCGTCGGGCGTTCTCGGGGGATCGGCGCCGGCTCATTCTTACGAAACCCACTCGCGGACAGCTCGATGTTGAGCGCTCGATACGCAGAGTCTGTGATCGCACCGACATCCTTCGCGCGACGAGCGAGGGCCGCGATGGATGTGCCCCACACGCGCTTCAGCTCGGCAAGCCTCGGCAGGGTGGCTTCGCGCAGCGAGTCCTTGATCTCCGCCCTGGGCATCAAAAACTCTGACGCGAACTCATCTGCCTCCCGCTCGCAGTCCGCGCACGGGAGTTCGTGCATGACCGCGTGCCCGAGCTCGTGCGCGACCGTGAATCGCAGGCGATCACCGGGGGCGTGCGAGCCGAGCAGTATGACCGGGGGCGCATCGTCGGGCCAGCTGGCGATGGCGTCCACGCGAGCGGACGACACGTCCCAGCTCAAGCAAGGAACGCCGTGCTGCTCAAGGAGCGCAACAATGTTGACAATCGGGCCGGGGGGAACACCCCAGAGCTTGCGCACGGCGCGTGCACGATCTGCGGGTTGATCCAGCGGGGACCCTAGAGGCAGACGAGGGATGTCGGCGACGGAGGGCGAGGTAAGCAGGCGGCTGACTCGCACATGGGCGAGCACCATGTCGGCTCGCAGTCGGTTAGCGGCCTTGGCAGGAAGCGTCGCCTGCTTGCGGTGGAACTGACGGGTATGAGGAGCGGTAGCGGTGGATCCATCGACGAGAGCGAGTGGCACCTTCAGCTCCCTCGCGAGTACGTGGACCCGACCATCATCAAGCGGGAGGCGCCCCCCCTCGAACTTGGAGATCACTGCCTGCGCGACGCCCGACACCTCGGCGAGCTGCGCCTGGGTCAGTCCCCTGGACACTCGGGCTGCCTCAAGCAGTGAGATTTCATCGGTCACATGACGACCGTAGCACACGTCGCGTCTGATATGAAGAATTATTCCTCGTATCGACTGTGATCCTCCCCGACCCGCGGCGAGGACTCCACGGCAACCGAAATGTCCATATGGACATCGGGTGGACATTTCACCCGTGAAATGAACTTTCAGAAAAATACCTACAGCTCGAGTTACATCCCCGGCGCCATATCCGTGAACCGCGAGTAGTGCCCCTGGAACGCGACCGTGATCGTGTCGGTCGGGCCGTTACGGTGCTTCGCCACGATCAAATCCGCCTCACCGGCGCGCGGTGAGTCCTTCTCGTACGCGGCCTCTCGGTGCAGCAGCACCACCATGTCGGCGTCCTGCTCGATCGAGCCCGACTCACGCAGGTCGCTCAGGGCGGGCTTCTTGTCGGCGCGCTGCTCGGCGCCACGGTTCAGCTGCGAGAGAGCGATGACGGGAACCTGCAGCTCCTTGGCCATGAGCTTGAGCGCTCGCGAGAACTCACTGACCTCTTGCTGGCGCGACTCGACGCGCTTACCGCTGGTGAGCAGCTGCAGGTAGTCAATGACGACCATCTTCAGACCCTCGCGCTGCTTGAGACGACGGCACTTCGCGCGGATCTCGACGAGCGTCATGTTGGGGCTGTCGTCGATGTAGAGGGGCGCGTCGTTAATGCGGCCGCGGGTGGAGGCCACCGTGGTCCAGTCGCGCGAGTCGAGCGTTCCCTTGCGCATGCTCTGCAGGGGGATCTGACCCTCGGCGCTCAGCAGGCGCATGGCGATCTCGCTGCGACCCATTTCGAGCGAGAAGAAGATGCATGGGGCGTTGGCGCGGATCGCGGCGGCACGCGCGAAGTCGAGCGCGAGCGTCGACTTACCCATGGCGGGGCGCGCGGCGAGCACGATCATCTGACCGGGGTGCAGACCGTTGGTGAGCTGGTCGAGACCGGCGAAGCCGGTGGGAATGCCGGTCATCGACCCGTCGCGACCGCGAGCGGCCTCGATCTCTTCAACCGCGGCATCCACCGCCGTCGTCAGGGGGATGTAGTCCTCGGCGCTGTCATCTCCCGAGACGTTGTAGATCTCGGCCTGGGCGCTATTGACGAGCTCAACCGGGTCGCCCTCGCCCGCGTAGCCCATCTGCACGATGCGCGTGCCGGCCTCGACCAGGCGACGCAGCATCGCGCGCTCGGCCACGATCGAGGCGTAG
>Ga0308160_10007144_pt1 | contig 11188 bp, 11 predicted proteins | sample PhyFR1_FD_201036 | JGI IMG/M metagenome (GOLD analysis project Ga0308160, IMG submission 201036) | Phyllosphere microbial communities from UC Gill Tract Community Farm, Albany, California, United States - DLSLF.R1 | ecosystem: Host-associated > Plants > Phyllosphere > Unclassified | place: USA... | reverse complement strand
GCCTTCCTCACCGACGCCCTGTCCTACCTCGGCCGGCCAGCCGATGATGCCGTCCTCGTCCTCCGCCATGGCGGGGGCGCGCGTGGCAAGAAGCTCCTGGACGCTGTCCGAAAGGGCGGCTGGCCTGTTGTGGACTGCCAGCCGCTGAAGAAGGACGCGGACAAGATGGCGTTCGTGTCCGCCGAATTCAAGGAGGCCGGGCGCCGCATCGACCAGGAGGCCGTGCTGGCCCTCGTCAATGCGGTGGGCGCCAACCTCTCCGAGCTGGCGGCAGCGTGCAGCCAGCTCATTGCAGACTCAACAGGGACCGTCACGCCGGATGTCGTGGACCGCTATTACGGCGGACGGGTGGAAGCCACGGCGTTCAAGGTGGCTGACGCCGCAATGGCCGGAAACGGTCCGCTCGCCCTCTCCACCCTGCGCCATGCACTGGCCACCGGGGCAGACCCCGTGCCGCTGGTCGCAGCGCTGGCTGCGAAGCTCAGGACCGTGGCCCGGGTTGCCGGGGCGTCGGGATCCGCGGCCCAGATTGCGGCCGAGCTGGGAATGCAGCCCTGGCTGGTGGAACAGGCCCAGCGGGACGTCCGCCGGTGGACCCCTGACGGACTGGTGCGGTCGATCCAGGCCACGGCTGAAGCCGACGCACAGGTGAAGGGGTTGTCACGCGACCCCGTTTACGCCGTGGAACATGCGGTGACCGTGATTTCCATGTCCGTCCAGGGCAGGTAGCGGCAAGGGCAGGAGCACAGCACCGGACAGGACAGGACAGGCAACAGTGCGCTTCTTCCGGCATAGCCAGCCCTCCATGGGCGCACCGGATAGGCATCCGGAGGTTAAAGGCGTGTGGCCGGTACCCGAGGGTACCGGCCACATCCATCAGTTCATGGAACTGGAAACCTTACAGTGCGTTGACCTTCTTGGAGATCGCCGACTTGCGGTTCGCTGCGTTGTTCTTGTGCAGAACACCCTTGCTGACAGCCTTGTCCAGCTTGCGGCTGGCAGAAACGAGCGCAGTAGCAGCAGCGTCCTTGTCGGAGGACTCAACGGCCGTGTTGACAGCGCGGATGGCCGTCCTCAGCTCAGACTTGACTGCGTTGTTACGCAGACGGGCCTTTTCGTTGGTCAGGATGCGCTTCTTCTGGGACTTGATATTCGCCACGTGTGAACTCTCTATTGTAATGCGGAAATGGTCTAGAGGGCTTTCAAGCTGGCCTTGACTGAGCGGCGTGGGGATACCTATGGCGGCCAGCCATCAGTGACCGTCGACCTGCACGGACACACAGCTATAAAGAATAGCAGGCCAGTGGCGTGACTGGCCATTTTCCGTCCTACCGCCAGCCGTGTCGCGCGCGCAGTCCGGCGGCGACGGCGTCAAACCGGGCCCGGTCCAGCACGGCGCCCTCCCTGCGGATGCTGTCCGGACGGATTTGCAGCACCCGGTCCAGCTTCGCTTCGCTGGGCCGGCCCTGGCGGTCCCAGCCGCCGGCCCGGCCCTGGCGGTCCCAGCCGCCGGCCCCCACGTCTACATAGTCCCGGGAAGCGGACGCTGCCGGTACCCGGTCCTTGCTGGTGAGCATCAGCCCCAGCAGGTATTTTCCATGGCGGCCCACTATCAGGACGGGCCGGTCCTTGCCCCGGGAATAGTCCTCTTCAAAGGGGACCCACGTCCACACAACCTCGCCCGGATCGGGCTCGCCGTCTGGCTGCGGCGCATAGCGGATTTCAGCCCGGCCGGTGAAATCCCCGGGATAGGCTGCAGCAGCAACGCCGTCCATGGTGCCTTGGGCGTCCTGACGGGCAGGTCGCGGGGCCGGACGCCGATGTGCCGTGGGTTTGTCCGCGTTTCGAAGCAGCCTCAGGCCTGCCCGGACAGCGTTACCCAGCGTGCGGAGGTTGATAGCCATGCCGCCACCCTATAGCCCGGGCCTTCAGGCGGGGTGGGTCCGGTGCAGGTAATGCGGTGCGAGTGGCCAGGACGTGGGAGACTGGTGGCTGAAGAAGTGCGGCTAATCCGCGGGCAGCATGTGGTGTGCCTGCCGGACGGCCGCGGAAAAGCCAACAGTAAGGACCCTGCGTGTCTCCCATGGCCCGCACCGCACCGGTGCCCGCCGCGACAGATCCGGCTATTATTCGGAACTTTTGCATCATCGCGCACATTGACCACGGCAAGTCCACCCTGGCTGACCGGATGCTTCAGTCCACCGGAGTAGTCCAGGCGCGTGACATGAAGGCGCAGTACCTGGACCGGATGGATATTGAGCGCGAACGCGGCATCACCATCAAGTCGCAGGCCGTGCGCATGCCCTGGGAAGTGGAAGGCGTCAGTTATGCGCTGAACATGATCGACACCCCGGGCCACGTGGACTTCACCTATGAGGTGTCACGGTCCCTTGCCGCCTGCGAGGGCGCAATCCTGCTGGTGGACGCGGCCCAGGGTATCGAGGCCCAGACCCTCGCCAACCTGTACCTGGCGATGGAAAACAACCTCGCCATCATCCCGGTGCTGAACAAGATCGATCTTCCGGCAGCGCAGCCGGAAAAGTACGCAGCGGAGCTTGCCAGCCTCATTGGCGGCGATCCCGAGGACGTGCTGCGCGTGTCCGGCAAGACGGGCGTTGGCGTGGAGGCGCTCCTGGACAAGATTGTCCGCGACCTGCCGGCCCCCGAGGGCAACCCCGACGCCCCTGCCCGTGCCATGATCTTCGACTCGGTCTACGACACCTACCGCGGCGTGGTGACGTATGTCCGCGTGGTGGACGGCATGCTCCACCCGCGTGAACGCATCCAGATGATGTCCACCAGGGCCTCCCACGAGCTCCTGGAAATCGGCGTCAGTTCCCCGGAACCCACACCCTCCAAGGGCCTGGGCGTCGGCGAAGTGGGCTACCTGATTACCGGCGTGAAGGACGTCCGCCAGTCCAAGGTGGGCGACACCGTCACCAACCTGGCCAAGCCGGCCGCCCAGTCGCTCCCTGGCTACGCCGATGCGAAGCCCATGGTGTTCTCCGGCCTCTACCCGCTGGACGGTGCCGACTACCCGGTACTGCGCGACGCCCTTGAGAAGCTCATGCTCAATGACGCTGCGCTGGTGTATGAACCCGAAACCTCAGCAGCGCTGGGCTTCGGCTTCCGCGTGGGCTTCCTGGGCCTCCTCCACCTCGAGATCACCCGCGAACGCCTGGAGCGCGAATACAACCTCGACCTCATTTCCACCGCTCCGAACGTGGAGTATGAGGTGACCCTGGAGGACAAGAAGGTGGTCCGCGTGACCAACCCCAGCGAGTATCCCACCGGCAAGATTGCCGAGGTCCGCGAACCCATGGTCTCCGCCACCATCCTGGCCCCCAACGAGTTCGTCGGTGCCATCATGGAACTGTGCCAGTCACGCCGCGGCGTCATGGGCGGCATGGACTACCTTTCCGAGGACCGGGTGGAAATCCGATACCGCCTTCCGCTGGCGGAAATCGTGTTCGATTTCTTCGACATCCTCAAGTCCAAGACCCGTGGCTACGGCTCCCTGGACTGGAAAGCCGACGGCGAGCAGGTGGCCGACCTGGTGAAGGTGGACATCATGCTCCAGGGCGAACAGGTGGATGCCTTCAGTGCCATCACGCACAGGGAGAAGGCGTACGCCTACGGCGTGATGATGACCGGAAAGCTCCGCGAACTGATCCCGCGGCAGCAATTCGAGGTTCCCATCCAGGCGGCCATCGGTTCCAGGATCATCGCGCGCGAAAGCATCCGGGCCATCCGCAAGGACGTCCTGGCGAAGTGCTACGGCGGTGACATCTCGCGTAAGCGCAAGCTGCTGGAGAAGCAAAAAGAAGGCAAGAAGCGCATGAAGATGGTGGGCACCGTGGAGGTGCCGCAGGAAGCGTTCATCGCCGCCCTCACCACCGACGAATCGAAGGACAAGGCCAAAAAGAAGTGACCACCGCGCAGCGGGGTACCCGCTGATGCCCAGCGTACTTCCCCTTGGTGACCCGGCGCCGTCGGACGGCATCCTGCCTCCGCAGGCGGCCGTCGGCGCGGGAGACCGCGCGTTCGGGCTGTATGTCCACATCCCCTTCTGCGCCGTGCGCTGTGGTTACTGCGACTTCAACACCTACACAGCCACCGAACTCGGCGGCGGTGCCTCGCAGGATGCCTATGCCGGTACGGCAGCGTCCGAGGTGGCGTTTGCGGCTACGGTACTCAAGGCATCCGGTGTACCGGACCGCAAGCTCAGCACCGTCTTTTTCGGCGGCGGCACACCTACGCTGTTGCCCGCCGAAGACCTGGCTTCGATTCTTCGGACGGCTATCGACCAATGGGGGATCGAGGAAGGCGCCGAGGTCACCACTGAGGCGAATCCCGATTCGGTGACCCCGGAGTCCCTGGCTGTGCTCAGGGATGCCGGCTTTACACGGGTCTCGTTCGGGATGCAGTCCGCCGTTCCGCACGTCCTGAAGGTTTTGGATCGCACCCACACACCGAGCAGGGTTCCCCAGGTGGTGCAGTGGGCACGCGACGCCGGCCTGGCAGTGAGCCTCGACCTGATCTATGGGACGCCGGGGGAGTCGTTGGCCGATTGGCAGTTCTCCCTTGAAACTGCGTTGTCCTATCGACCGGATCACATCAGCGCCTATGCGCTGATCGTTGAGGACGGCACCAAGTTGGCGGCGCAGATCCGGCGCGGCGAGGTCCCGGGCATCGACGACGACGATCACGCAGACAAGTACGAGCTCGCTGACCGCCTGATCACCTCTGCAGGCCTGGAGTGGTACGAGGTCAGCAACTGGGCACGCACGCCGGAACAGGCCTGCCGGCACAACCTCGCTTACTGGCGCGGCGACGACTGGTGGGGAATCGGGCCGGGCGCGCACTCGCATGTGGGCGGCGTGCGCTGGTGGAACGTGAAGCATCCTGCCGCGTATGCCGGCCGGCTGGCGCAGGGGAACTCTCCGGGCGCCGGACGCGAAACCCTGGACGCAGAGACCCGGAACGTGGAGCGGGTCATGCTTGAGGCCCGCCTCCAGTCCGGGCTGGAAGTGGCAAGCCTGGATACAGTGGGGCGGCACCAGATCGCCGGGCTCATTGCTGAGGGGCTGGTGGATCCGGGCGCAGCATTCCGGGGGACGCTGGTGCTGACGCTGAAGGGCCGGCTCCTGGCCGACGCGGTGGTACGCCGGATCCTGCCCGACTAGGGCTGGGATGCTGCGGGTGGGCTCAGGGCCGAAGAGGTCCCCGGACCGGCTTGCGGGGGCAGGGAGCCGGCGGGACTACTTGATCCAGCGCAGGTTGAACTGGTACCGGTGCGGTTGGCCGCGGTTGACGTGGATGCCGGCCGCCACCGAAAAGCACGTCAGGGCAATCCAGATCAACGTGGCGATCACGGCAAAAATGTTTCCGACCACGGGAATGAACACCAGGATGTTCGCCACTACCGCTGCGATGGTGGGCGGCAGGCTGAAGTTAAGGGCCTCCTTCGACTCCTGGGCCGTGAAGGGCCCCCGGTCGCGGAAGATGAGGAAGATCAGCAGGGCGGGGACGCAGCCCAGGATCCCGCCGAAGTGTGCCAGGGTGGCCCATTGCCGGTCTTCGCTGGCCGTGAGCGGCAGCGCATTCGCGGGGACGCCGTGGTATTCGGAACGGCCGGTGCTGCTTTGGCCGTCCCTGTGCTCGCGTGCGTTTTCTGCCACAGTCTGTTCCTTCGAAAAGTGCAAATTGATGCTGGGGATGCAGTTGGTGCTTCGGCGCCCCTGCGGATCGCGGGGCACCGCAGTATCAAGAATACTGGTGTTTGCCGGTCCGGCGTCCGTCAGGGTGCTGTGAGGAAGTCGATGACTTCCTCGACCCGGCCCAGCAGTGAAGCCTCCAGGTCCGCGTAGGTATGGACGGCGCCGAGCAGTTTCTGCCATCCCAGCCCGACGTCCTCCTTCGTGGAGTGCGGCCAGCCGAACGCCTTGAGGATCCCGGTTTTCCAGTCCTGGCCCCGCGGTACGGACGGCCACTGCGGAATGCCCAGCACGGAAGGCCGGATGGCCTGCCACACATCCACATAGGGGTGGCCGACAATCAGGACGTTGCCAGCAGCGCCAGGGCCGGCCATGACAGCGTCAGCAATGCGGGATTCCTTGGAGTCAGGGACCAGATGGTCCACCAGCACGCCCAGCCGACGGCCCGGGCCGGGCCTGAATTCCTTTACCGCCCCGGCGAGGTCGTCGATGCCATGCAGGGGTTCGACGACGATGCCCTCCACCCGGAGGTCGTCTCCCCATACCTTCTCGACGAGTTCGGCGTCGTGCTTGCCTTCCACCCAGATGCGGCTCGCCTTGGCCACCTGCGCGCGCTGGCCTGCGACACGTACGGAACCTGAGGCGGTGCGCCCGGCTGCCGGGCCGCCCGCTGCGGGCCGGGGTGCCGGTGGCATCAGCCTGATGGCACGGCCCTCGAGGAGGAACCCAAATCCCAGCCGGAAGGTCCGCGACTTTCCGCGCCGGTCTTCGAGGGCCACCACGTGCATGCCGCCGGACTTTTCCACCCGGGTGACGGCCCCTACCCATCCGGACTGTACGTCTTCGAGCACCATGCCCCGTTCCACAGGCACTTCCGGCAGTTGTGTACGGGCGGGAGCCGACATGTCCCTCGGGCCCCAGTTCTGGTAATCCATGGTCACTCCGCCTCGCCGTAGGTCTTGTCCCGGAATTTCGCCCGGAGCGGTACCAATGCTAACAACGGGCCAAGGCATAATAGACTGTTAGCACTTAGGCATGTCGAGTGCTAACAATTCGAGCGCTAACAGTTCGAGTGCATGTTCGAGTGCGTGCAGACTGGCAGGAAGGAACGGGTGGCTGATCCACCCCGACTGGATGGAGGTGGAGTGTGAGTGAGCCGCGCAAGCTTGAAGTACTGCGGGCCATCGTGGAGGACTACGTCCACTCCCGCGAGCCGGTAGGTTCCAAGGCCCTGGTGGAAAGGCATCACCTGGGCGTTTCCAGTGCCACCATCCGGAACGATATGGCGGCGCTTGAGGACGAGGGCCTCATCACGGCGCCGCACACCAGCGCTGGCCGGATTCCCACGGACAAGGGTTACCGATTGTTCGTGGACCAAATTTCGGCCGTGAAGCCGCTCTCGCAAGCCGAACGGCGCGCCATCCAGTCCCTCCTGGAGGGATCCGACGACCTTGACGACGTCCTCGACCGCACCGTGCGGCTGTTGTCCCAGCTGACCAACCAGGTGGCAGTGGTCCAGTACCCCCACCTCAGCCGGGCGCTGATCCGGCACATCGAGTTCGTCCTGCTGGCGCCGCGCAAGGTCCTGGTGGTCCTGATCGCGAACAGCGGCAACGTGGAGCAGCGCGTCATCGACGCCGGGCAGGACCTCGCGGACGAAGCGCTGTCCGCGCTGCGTAGCCGTTTCCTGGGAACCCTGGCCGGAACACCGCTGGCCCGGCTGGCGCAGGCTCTCCCCGCCGTCGTCTCCTCTGTCAGTCCGGGGGAGCGGCAGGCGGCGCAGTCGCTGGCCCACGCCCTGGAAATACTCGCGCACAGCAGCCGCGAGGACCGGATGGTCATGGCCGGCACGGCCAACCTGGCCCGGTCCAATGTCGACTTTCCGCTGAGCATCGGCCCCGTGCTGGAAGCTTTGGAAGAACAGGTGGTGATGCTGCGGCTGCTGAGCGACATGGCGCAGGACCACCGTGGCGTGGCCGTCAGCATCGGCCGCGAAAACCCTTACGACGGCCTGGCCGAAGCGTCGGTCGTGGCCACCGGCTACGGTCCGGACAGCGTGGCCAAGATCGGCATCCTGGGTCCCACCCGGATGGACTATCCCAACACCATGGCGGCCGTCAGGGCAGTTGCCCGTTACCTTTCCCGCATCCTGGGTCCCTGACCGGCCCGGCCCGGCACCACAGCCGCCGGGCCCGCACGGCAGCCCCACCGCAGGCAGTACAACAAGGAAGAGATACGAACTTTGAGCAGCCACTATGACGTCCTTGGAGTTTCACCGGAAGCCACCGGAGAAGAAATCAAGAAGGCCTACCGCAAGCTGGCCCGGACACTCCACCCTGACGTCAACCCGGGCGAAGATGCGGCGGACCGCTTCAAGGCGGTGACGCACGCCTACGAAGTCCTCTCCGATCCGCAGAAACGCCGGGTTTACGACACCACCGGCAACGAGAACGGCACCGACAACGGATTTGGTGGCGGAAGCTACGCCGGCCAGGGCTTTGCCTTCCAGGACATCTTCGACACGTTCTTCGGCGCCGGGGGATCCTCCGGACCCGCCTCACGGGTCCGCCGCGGCCAGGATGCACTCATCAGCGTCCGTATCGAACTGCGGGACGCTGTCTTCGGCGTCAACAAGAAGCTTGAGGTGGACACTGCAGTCACCTGCCCCACCTGTGAGGGGTCATGCTGCCGTCCGGGGACGCACCCCGAACGCTGCGACATCTGCGGGGGCAGTGGCCAGGTCCAGCGCGCTGTCCGTTCGATCCTCGGCCAGGTCATGACCGCTGCACCGTGCGGTACCTGCGAGGGTTTCGGCACGGTTATCAAGGACCCCTGCAATGAATGCAGCGGCCAGGGCCGCATCCGAAGCCGCCGTTCCCTGACCATCAAGGTTCCTGCCGGCGTCGCAACCGGAACACGCATCCAGCTGACCGGACAGGGCGAGGCCGGCCCGGCGGGCGGCCCCTCCGGCGACCTCTACGTAGAGGTCCGCGTCAACAACGACGCCACCTATGTGCGGGACGGCGACGACCTGCACGCAACCCTGAACATTCCCATGACGGCGGCAGCGCTGGGCACCGACGTCAGCCTGGAGACCTTCGACGGAACCCAGGACATCGACGTGAAGCCAGGCACCCAGTCCGGTGAAATCATCACCCTCCGCGGCCTTGGCGTCACCCACCTGCGCGGATACGGCCGCGGCGACCTGAAGGTGCACCTGCAGGTGGAAACGCCGGCCAAGCTCGACGCAGCGCAGGAGGAGCTCCTCCGGCAGCTCGCCAAGCTCCGCGGAGAACAGATCACCGAAGGCAAGCTCGCTGCCAGCGGCGGGATGTTCGCGAAGCTGCGGGACCGGCTGGGTAACCTGTAGCGGTGAGCAACCCCGTCTTTTTTGCCTCCGCCGGATCCCTTGACGGGCTGGAGGAGGGCATGGAGTTTGTCCTGGAGGGCCCGGAGGCGCGCCACGCGGTCGCCGTAAAGCGCCTCGCGGCGGGCGAAGCCGTGGACATCGTAGACGGCGCGGGTACCCGCATGAGCGGGACTGTGGCTGAGGCCGCAGGCACCCGCCTCACGGTGCGGTGCGGTGCCCTGGTGGAGGAGGCCCGCCCCAGTGTCCGACTGGTCCTGGTGCAGGCCCTCGCCAAGGGCGACCGCGATGAGCTCGCCATCGAGACCGCCACTGAACTGGGCATCGACGCCGTCATTCCCTGGCAGTCCGAACGTTCCATCGTCCGGTGGAAAGGTGACCGGGCCGCCAAGGCGCACGCCAAATGGCAGTCCGTGGTGGGCGCTGCCGCCAAGCAGGCACGGCGGGCATGGGTCCCTGAGGTGCGTCCCGCCGTCGACACCGCTGCACTTGCTGCCGCCGTGGAAGCCGCGGACCTTGCAGTCATCCTGCACGAAGACGCAGTGCGGCCCCTCCGTTCTGTCCTGGAAGGCTGGGACGCTGCCAGCGGCACCGGAACCAGTGAAGTGCTCCTTATCGTGGGCCCGGAGGGTGGAATCAGCCCACGGGAGGTGACGCGCCTCTGCGATCGCGGAGCCGTCACGGCCCTTCTGGGCCACCACGTGCTGCGCTCATCCACGGCCGGTCCTGCCGCCGTCGTGCTCTCCAGCGACATCCTGGGGCGCTGGGACGCTACCTGACCTTGAAGGACCGGTTGTCCTCGAACTGGTCCGGCCCGCCGTCGGACCCGGCCTGGGCGACCCTCAGTTCGTAGTCCCCGGCGGGGAGGGTCAGGGCCAGCGTGAACACTCCTGCCTGCCCCTGTTCCGACGACGCCGTGGTTTCGCCGGTGAGGAAGGGCGCCTTGGCGCCGTTGTCCCCGGTCCGCAGGATCTGCCAGCGAAGCTTGCCGCCCGCCGATGTGCTGCGTCCGGTGATTTTGACACTGCCGTCCGCCACTTCGGAGCTTTCCTGGGGATCGATGATCCAGACAGGAGCCACCAGGCCCGCCGTCCTGGTCATCAGGGCGCCCAGCTGAACCTGCCCGAAAGCCATGTAGTCGGTGTGGCCGTCCACAAGGATCCGTACCCGGATCTGCTGGCCGGAGTCGATCAACCCGGAACTGGCTGCGGCAGCAGTGGCCGTGTAGACGAGCTGCTGGACTGCCCGGGCGGCCATGTCCGCATCCAGGTTGCTGTTGAAGGCGTCCTCGGAGACATCGACGGTGATGACGTCCTTGCCGGAAATCGAGGTGGCCAGCTTGCCGGGGTTCTGCCACGGGGTGAAGAAGTCAGGGTCAAGGGGCTTATCGGACATCATGGCACGCAGTGCGCGCGTCACCGGGTTCTCCTGTTCAGGCACGTCCCGGAACTCCCTGTACAGGAAGACGTTGCTGCTGCTGCGGCCTATCCAGTAAACGGGCGCCTTGTTGGACGACTGCGTGGTTTCCAGCGGGGCGCTGGTGGAAGGCGGCTCCGGGCTTCCCGTGGTCGCAGGCCCGGTCATGAGGGTGCCCGTGGGGGAGGGGCCAGGTTCTGCTACGCAACCGGCAAGGATCGGCACGGCCGTCAGGACACCTGCCAGCACGAACGCGCGGGCGCGGCCCACGTGTCGACCTGCCCGGCGGGGCGCAACGGTATCCGGCACTTGTGCCTTTCCTTTCCTGTCGTGAGGGCCGTTCCCCGGTCGGCCCAATGTCACAGCCGTGGCTGGATTTCCAGCATTGCACAGCCCGGCGAAGCGATTTGCCCGGTTCCGGCCATGGGGCACAACTGCAACGGGAACGATATGAGGACGATATGAAGTTGATACCTAATGACCGATACTGCGTGGGCGCAGCTGCTCCCTGTCCCCTCGTGCGTGTGGCCGCCTACGGTCTCCCTCTGTTCCGCTTTGCCGAAGGGCAGGGTGCGCTGGCGTAAGATAAAAGGATCACGGAGCGCAGAAACCTGGCACTGGTTTCCCGGACCGGGACGACAGCAGAAACTACCTCGAGGGGACCACAGGCCTGCGGGCCAGCACCATG
>Ga0308160_10007143_pt1 | contig 11188 bp, 12 predicted proteins | sample PhyFR1_FD_201036 | JGI IMG/M metagenome (GOLD analysis project Ga0308160, IMG submission 201036) | Phyllosphere microbial communities from UC Gill Tract Community Farm, Albany, California, United States - DLSLF.R1 | ecosystem: Host-associated > Plants > Phyllosphere > Unclassified | place: USA... | reverse complement strand
TTGATGTCGCCGTCGAGCTGGCGCAGCAGCATTTCCAGCTCGTCGTCGACCTCGCCGCGCTCTTCAAGGCTGCGGTGCAGGGCTTTCAGGTGCGCTTTCAGGGTGTCTTCGCGCGTTTGCTCGTTCTCGTTCTCGTTCTCGTTCTGCATGGCATTCCCTCTAGTTATTGAACCTGGTCGCGAGATACAGCTGCTCGACCTTCTCGCGGGCCCAGGGCGTCTTGCGCAGGAACTTCAGGCTCGACTTGATGCTCGGGTCCTTGATGAAGCAGTTGAGTTCGATACGGCGGCCGAGTTCGGCCCAGCCGTAGTGCTCGACCAGGCGGGTCAGCAAGGATTCTAAGGTAATACCGTGTAATGCTTGAACACTCATTGCGGGGGCAATGCCAATCGGGTGATGAAGGAAGTTTATACCTGCCGAGGGAGGCTTGACGCACTGCCCTCTTTCCTCGGCTCTTAAACGCCGTCCCCGCGCAGGCGGGGGCGACATGTTGGCTTATTCGCCGGTCAGGCCACGGCGTTCCAGCAGCGGCTCGATCTTGGCATCGCGGCCGCGGAAGTTGCGGTACATGTCCATCGCGTCCATGGTACCGCCGCGCGACAGCAGCATCTGGCGGAAGCGGTCGCCGTTCTTGCGCGACAGGCCGCCGTTTTCCTTGAACCACTCGACGGTGTCGGCGTCCAGCTTCTCGGCCCACAGGTAGCCGTAGTAGCCGGCCGAGTAGCCGCCCGAGAACACGTGCGAGAAGTAGGTCGTGCGGTAGCGCGGCGGGACCAGCGGGAAGTCGACGCCGGCGTCATGCAGGGCCTTGGCTTCGAAAGCCAGCACGTCGGCCGGGACCTGGTCGGCGCCCAGCTGGTGCCAGCTCTGGTCGAGGATCGACGCGGCCAGGTACTCGGTGGTGCGGTAGCCTTCGTTGAACTTGGTCGAGGCCTGCACCTTGTCCAGCAGTTCCTTCGGCATCGCCGCGCCGGTCTGGTAGTGCTTGGCGTAGTTGGCCAGCACTTCCGGCCAGGCCATCCACATCTCGTTGACCTGCGACGGGAACTCGACGTAGTCGCGCGGCACACGGGTGCCCGAGAAGCGCGGGTATTTCACGTTCGAGAACATGCCGTGCAGCGCATGGCCGAACTCGTGGAACATGGTGCGCACTTCGTCGTAGGTCAGCAGGGTCGACTCGCCGGCGGCCGGCTTCGGGATGTTCAGGTGGTTCGCGATGACCGGGTGGGTGCCCAGCAGCGAATTCTGGCCAACGTAGGCATTCATCCAGGCGCCGCCGCGCTTGTTGGCGCGCGCGTACGGATCGTGCAGGAAGATCGCCAGCTGCTTGCCGTCGGCGTCGAACACGTCGAACACGCGCACGTCCGGGTCGTACACCGGCAGGTCCTTGCGCTCCTTGAAGGTGATGCCGTATTCCTTGGTGGCGGCGAAGAACACGCCGTCGAGCAGCACGCGGTTGTATTCGAAGTAAGGACGCAGCTGGTTCTGGTCGAAGGCGTAGCGCTGGGCGCGCACCTTGTCGCTGTAGAAGTTCCAGTCGTAGGCGGCAGCCTGGAATTTGCCACCCTCGGCGTCGATCACCTTCTGCAGGTCGGCCGCTTCCTTTTTCGCGTTGTTCACGGCCGGCTTGGCGAATTCGGCCAGCAGCTTGTTGACGGCACCCGTGTCCTTGGCGGTCTGGTCTTCCAGCATGTAGGCGGCGTGGCTCGGGTAGCCCAGCAGCGCGGCACGTTCGGCGCGCGCCTTGGCCAGTTCCAGCACCAGCTGGCGGTTGTCGTACTCGCCGCCATGGCTGCCGCGCGCCAGCGAGGTCGCCAGCAGCTTTTCGCGCGTCGCGCGGTTGGTCAGCACGGATAGCGGCGCCTGCTGGGTGGTGTTCACGACCGGGATCACGAACTTGCCGTCCAGGCCGCGCTTCTTGGCGTCAAGCGCGGCAACGTCGATCGCCTTGTCCGACATGCCGGCCAGCTCGGCGCGGGTGTCGACCACCAGCGCCGAAGCATTCGCTTCCTTCAGTACGTTCTGGCTGAACTGGGTCTGCAGGGCGGCGATCTTGCCGTTGTAGGCCTTCAGCTTTTCCTTGTCGGCGGCGGACAGCTTGGCGCCGGCGCGCACGAAGTCGGTGTTGTAGCGCTCGAGCAGGTACTTCGATTCGGCGTCCAGGCGCAGCTTGTCGCGCTTTGCGTACAGGGTCGCGATCCGTTGATACAGTTTCTCGTTGAGGCGGATCCGGTCGCTGTGCGCGGCCAGCTTCGGCGCCAGTTCCTTGTCCAGCGCGTTCATCTCGTCGTTGGTGTTGGTGCCGACCAGGTTCGAGAAGGTGGTCGAGACGCGGTTCAGCAGCTGGCCCGAACGCTCCATCGCGACGATGGTGTTTTCAAAGGTCGGCGCCGCACGGCTGTTGGCGATGGCGTCGATCTCGATCAGCTGCTGGCGCATGCCTTCCTCGAACGCGGGCTTGTAGTCCTCGTTCTTGATCTTGTCGAAGGCCGGGTACTGGAACGGCAGGGTGCTCGGCTTGGCGAAGGGGTTCGATGCCGGCAGCAGCGAGGCCGGTGCAGCGTACGCGAAGTTGGCGACAGCCGCGGTAACGGCCAATGCCAGGATGTGGGAACGGTTCATTCTCTGGGTCTCTCCGGGGGTGGTGATTTTTTTATCAGTTGCCGCTCAGGCCGCGGCGCTCCAGCAGCGGCTCGATCTTCGCATCGCGGCCGCGGAAGTTGCGGAACAGGTCCAGCTCGTCGGCCGAGCCGCCGCGCGACAGCAGCGTCTTGCGGAAGTAGTCGCCGTTCTTGCGCAACAGGCCGCCGTTTTCCTTGAACCATTCGGTGGTGTCGGCCGCCAGCTTTTCGCTCCACAGGTAAGCGTAGTAGCCGGCCGAATAACCGCCCGAGAACGCGTGCGAGAAGTAGGTCGTGCGGTAGCGCGGCGGCACCGGCGCGAAGTCGGCGCCGGCATCCTTCAAGGCCTGCGCTTCAAAAGAAAGCACGTCGGCCGGCACCTGGTTCGGTGCCAGCTGGTGCCAGCGCTGGTCGAGGATGGCCGCGGCCGTGTACTCGGTCGTGATGAAGCCCATGTTGAACTTCTTCGCGGCCGTCACCTTGTCCAGGAGCGCCTTCGGCATCGGCGCGCCGGTCTGGTAATGCTTCGCGTAGTTGGCCAGCACTTCCGGCCAGGTCGCCCACATCTCGTTCAGCTGCGACGGGTACTCGACGAAGTCGCGCGAGGTATTCGCGCCCCCAAAAGTAGGGTACTTCACGTTCGAGAACATGCCGTGCAGCGCGTGGCCGAACTCGTGGAAGGCGGTGGTGACTTCGTCGAAGGTCAGCAGCGTCGGCTGGCCGGCGGCCGGCTTCGGAATGTTCAGGTGGTTCGCCACCACCGGGTGGTTGCCCAGCAGGGAGGACTGCGTGACGTACTCGTTCATCCAGGCGCCGCCCTGCTTGTTCGGACGCGCATAGTAATCCATGAGGAAGATGGCCAGCTGCTTGCCGTCGGCATCGAACACATCGAACACGCGCACGTCCGGGTCGTACACCGGCAGGTCGTGGCGCTCCTTGAAGCTGATGCCGTATTCCTTGTTGGCGGCGTAGAACACGCCATTGATGACCACGTTGTTCAGTTCAAAATAAGGCTTCAGCTGGCTCTCGTCGAACGCGTATTTCGCGGCGCGCACCTTGTCGGTGTAATAGGCCCAGTCCTGGGGCCCGGCCTGGAAACCGCCCTTCTCGGCATCGATCACCTTCTGGATCTCGGCGGCTTCGCCGCGCGCATTGGCCTCGGCCGGCTTGATCACGTCACCCAGCAGCTTGTTGACCGCTTCCGGCGTCTTGGCCGTTTCCTCCTCGAGCGAGTAGGCCGCAAAGGTCGGGTAGCCGAGCAGCGCCGCCTTCTCGGCGCGCAGCTTCACCAGGCGCAGGACCAGCGCGCGGCTGTCGAATTCGCCGCCATGGCTGCCGCGCGCCAGCGACGCCGCCAGCAGTTTTTCGCGCGTGGCGCGATTGCTCATCGACGACGTCAAAGCCTGGATCGTGGTGTTGGCCAGCGCGATCACGTACTTGCCGTCCAGGCCGCGCTTTTTCGCCTCAAGCGCGGCGGCGTCGATCTCGGCATCCGGCAGGCCGGCCAGTTCGGCGCGGCTGTCGATGACCAGCGCCGAGGCATTGGCTTCCTTCAGCACGTTCTGCGTGAAGTTCGACTGCAGGCTGGCGATCTCGCCGTTGTAGGCCTTCAGCTTGGCCTTGTCGGCGGCGGACAGGTTGGCGCCGGCACGCACGAAGTCGCGGTGGTAGCGCTCGACCAGGTGCTTCGATTCGGCGTCCAGCTTGAGCGTGTCGCGCTTGTCGTAGAGGGTCTTCACGCGCTGCCACAGCTTGTCGTTCATGAAGATCGCATCGTGGTGCGCCGCCAGCTTCGGCGACATCTCGCGGTCGATCGCATCCAGCGCGTCATTGGTGTTCGCGCCCTGCAGGTTCGAGAAGGTGGTCGACACGCGCGCCAGCAGCTGGCCCGAGCGCTCTAGCGCAATGAGGGTGTTCTCGAGAGTCGGCGCCGCGCGGTTGGCGGCGATGCCGTCGATCTCGCGCAGCTGCTCGCGCATGCCGGCTTCAAAGGCGGGCTTGAAGTGCTCGTTCTTGATCTTGTCGAAGGCCGGATAGTGGAAGGGCAGCGTGCTGACCTTGGCGAAGGGATTCGATGCGTCGAGGGTGGAAGCCGGTGCGGCGGGTGCGGCGATCGCTGCATGCGCCAGCGCAACGCTGGCAGCAACGATGAAGCTGATTGGACGAGTCATTGGATCTTTCACGAACACTCAAGAAAACGCTGCCGAGGCCGAGCCCGGCAGTACATGCGCGAAAGATCATAGCAGGGATATTGCCCTATCGTCACAGTTAGACTGTTGTACTCCGGCGTACCTACATTTGTGCAAACTTTATTTGTTGTTCGCTGCGTCCGTCCCTGCCTGCGCATTTTCCTCGACCACTTTTTTCTCGATGCGGCGATCCGGAATCAGCCACATCACGGCCACGCAGGCATATACCAGGAAGCCCAGCCACGCCTGGAAACACGACAACGCGATGCCGGCCAGGTACAGCACGATCGAGATCTTGCCCTTGCGGTCATCGCCGATCGCTTCGGCCAGCGCCGCGTTCTTCTTGCCGTGATGGATCAGCCGGTTCACCAGCAGCGAATACCCCATCGCGCACATGAACAGCACGACGCCATAAGCGACGGTGGGAGCGGTCTCGAAGTGATTTTCGCCGGTCCAGGCGGTCACGAAGGGAATCAGGGAAAGCCAGAACAGCAGGTGCAGATTGGCCCACAGGACGCTGCCGCCGACTTCCTCGACGGCGTGCAGCATGTGGTGGTGGTTTCACCAATATGCGTATTACCCATCATCTGTTAAAGTGCACCCATGCAGAACACATACCTATATATCCGCTATAGCCATGAGGCTCAGGGCGAAGGCTCAAGCTACGAACGTCAGCTTGGCATGGCACGGCAGCATTGTGCAACGCTTATCGAGGACGCCCAGCACATCTACTTTGATGCAGGTAAGAGCGCGTTCAAGGGCGAGCATCTGGACGAAGGCGGGGCACTCAAACAGTTCCGCGACGATGTAAAGAGCGGCAAAGTTCCCAGCGGTAGCACGTTGCTGGTAGAGGATTTGGATCGCCTTAGCCGGGCCGAGATGTGGCAGGCGTCGGACTTTCTACGGGAACTGACAGGAAGCGGCATTACGGTGGTAACGCTGCGAGACGGTCAACGTTACTCCGGTAGGCTGAACCTGTCTAACGGCTTGGTGGCGCTTATCAAACAGGAACTAGCGCACGACGAGAGCCTTAAAAAGAGCGGACGGATTGCGGACAGCTATCAAGACAGGTACGCGAAGGCACGGGCCGGTAAGAAAGTGAAAGTTCTGCTGCCAAGCTGGCTTGAGTGGGTCGGTGAGGATGTGCCGTACAGGGAGAAGGAAGCCGAAAAGGCGGTAGTTAAGGAGATTTTCACGTGGGCGGCGGAAGGCTACAGCTATGCCGCTATTGCCAAGATGCTCAATCAACGGGGCACGAAGCCGTTCCGAGCGGGGAAGAAAGATGATGCGCTGTGGATCACGGCCAGCTTGTACGCGCTTATCAAGAATGAAGCCGTGCTTGGCACGTATAAGCCTGCGGATGGTGGCCCACCGATACCGGGTTACTTCCCGCAGATTATCGAGAAGGTAATGTTTGACGAGGCACAGGGGGCTAGGTCGGAGCGGAAGCGGGGCAAGGATACCCGCATGGGCACTGTGTTTAATGTGTGGAGCAAGGTGGGCGTGTGTGCCCAGTGTGGGAAGGTTTGGCATGCGCTTCCGAAGGGTAGGAACGGCCAGCTTTACCTTGTATGCAGCGGCAAGACGGGCGGCACGTGCATAGCCAAGAACATCAGGGCGGACAAGGCCGAACTGGGCTTTGTCGAGGTGCTGTTAAACGCGGTGAATGCCGATTACTTCCTTGGTGATCGACGCGAGGAACGGAAGAAAGCACGCGAGATTGAAGGCCAGATTGAACAAGTTGAAATGCGACGGTCCAAGCTGCTGGCGCTGCTGGCCGCTGATCCGATGCCAGAGCTAGCGGCTCTGCTAAAGAAAGCCAATGCCGAGCGGGACGCGTTAAAGGAACAGAAAGACGCTATCGACCAAGCGGCAGCACGGCAGGACCGCTTGTCACGTAGCCGTGAGGCGCTGCTAGCCAAGATCGACCTCACACAGAAACCGGCACGCATCGAGGCTAACCGCGTCTTGCGTACTCTTGGCGTTAGTGTGCGTATCGCCCGGCAGGATGAACAGGTGCGTTATACGGTGATGCAGAATGAACAGCGGGTGATGGTTGTCTACCAACAGGGTGAGCACATCGCCCCACAGGTCTACGATAAAGACATGGCAATCCGTATCCACGAACGCGGGGAATCGGACGAACCAGAACTGGATATTGTGCTGTCGGAGGTGATCGGCAAGCGGTGGCAGAACTCGTCTAGCGGTAGGTTCGAGGCCGAGGAACCAGAGGTCGTTTCCGGTGGCTGAATTTCTTAAAAATTTGAAATTTCAGGTGAGGCCAGGAACGCGAGGGGGTGAGGTCGGCAGAAGAATATCTGCACGGTCGAGTGGCCGATTTGATAAGGGCCGGGCGGGGTTAGCGGGGCTGTTGCCTGCGGGTAAAATATCTACAGGCTCAGGAATGGGCCTAGGAGGCCCTAGGAGCATCGATAGCTCATCAGGCTAGGTAGTGCTAGGATGGCGCTTGATCGCGCTCTACAGGGGCTGTAATCGCCCCGTATCGTTTACTGTGCTGCGTTGACGATGGAAAGCACCGTTGCACGGCTGATTTGGTTGTCACGGGCCAGAGCGCTTACCGATTCACCCTTGCCGCCGTTGTATGCCGCCTTGATCTTCTCACGCTGTTCCGGCGTCGTCTTCGGAGTGCGTCCCAGTGTCTTACCTTCGGCCTTGGCACGCTCTAGCCCGGCGTGGGTGCGCTCTACCAGAAGATCGCGTTCCATTTCTGCTACAGCCGCCAGCATCGTGAGCATCAGCTTACCGGCTGCGCTGGTCAGGTCGAGCTTACCGAGTTGCAGAACGATTACTTCAATCTTACGGGCGGCTAGCATCTTGATAGTTGCGCCTACGTCCTGTGCATCACGGCCTAGGCGGTCCAGCTTCGTAACCACCAGCTTTTCACCGTCACGCATCTGGCCGAGCATCTTAGCGAACTGTGGGCGCTGCATTGCCGACATCTTGCCCGACACGCCTTCGTCGGCGTACCAGTAATTGACAGCGTAGCCTGCGGCTTCAATCTCGATGCGTTGGTTCTCGGTGGTTTGGTCAGACCGGCTAACCCGGCAGTAAGCGAATGTCGCCATGTTGTGTATCTCCCCTGTTGGTAATGGGTGTTAGAATATACTGATCTGTTGGAAAGTGCAACCCCTAGTTTTCCAACAGGTCTACAGGGGGTGTTTCGGTACTGTTGGAAATCGGTCGTTTGATAACAGTGTTGCCGGGTAGCGTGTTTGCTATACGTACCGGCTTCGACAGGTCATAGCCTTGGAAAACCCACCAGAGGAAACCTTGGCGGCAGCGGGCGAAAATCCAACCCGTTAGATTAACCCTGTAACCACACTTGAACGAACCATGACGACACCAACACAGCACTACTGGAAATTGAAACTTTGGGATGCACGGCTGGGCCTTGTGCATCGTTCGATAAACATTGCCATTGCCCTTGCCACGCTTGCATCTGCGCTTGGGATCACCTACCACTACTGGTAATCGTTCCTAGCTTAGCCAGCACCGTAAGATTTAGTTGGTGGTGCTGGTCATCGTCTTGCCCATTCGTTGTCTATTAGTGAATGGTGGGCTTGGCCGATCCACGATTGGTGCTACTGGTATAAATCTGGCCTTCCACACCTTCTTTGCTGCGTGCTTTGAATAGGTAGGAAATCCAGCACAGAGCGTCATCCAGCACTGGGCCGGGCTTCCTCGGTACGTACATGCTGTTGACCTTTTTACCGGCTACGTAGTGCATCGGGTTGTCCGGCTGGGCGATGGTGAAGGCTAGGCCGTTGTTCTTCGTGATCCGGTCAAGGAAGTTGTCTTTCTGGTAGTGCATGAGAGAGTCGGCATGTCTGTTGTGGCATTCGATCAGCAGGAATACATGCATGTGGAAGCGTTTCTTTTCGTCCCGCTCGTAACATGCCTTCCACATCACTGGCATGCCCTTGGTGCGTAGCTCCTTGCAGAGTCGTTCCAGCACCTTACGGTAGGTGGTGCGTTCTTCGGAGCCAGTCAGGGTGAGGTGATAGAGGCGTCCGATCTTGTAGGGATGGTGCGTCAGCATGTCCATAGCCTTGCGGTAGTTCACGACAGAGTGCATTCCACCGTTCTCTTTCTTTTCAGTGATGGGGGTAGTAATTTTAATCATGATTAGTATTCCTTCTATTCAGTTATAGTCGTTTAGTCTGGATAACGTTTGGTTGATATACTTTGTTTATAACTTAGTCTTATAACCTAGTATCCTTATCTGTATTCAATTTCGTTTCTGCTAACGCTCCATCGATCTTTCCCTTTAAAATCAAGGGATTAGCAGAGTTAATAAAAAGTATTGACCGGGCTTCCAGAACTAGCGTAAAATAGAGGAAACCCGATATATACAGGCGGTATGAGATATTGGCCGTTCCTGTCCCTCGATTCTGTAACTTAACGAATGCGGGGGTGTTCGGAGTGGGCTTCTAGCGGATACTTCGCCACCAGCTTGGCCGGAAGTGGTAGGAAGCGATTAGAGGCGTTCTACGGCGTTCTTTGCTCTAGAGTAGGCTCACCCCTAGGATTGCTTCTAGCGGCCTCTGGCGGGCCTGTAAAGGGCCTTAAAATCGATTCTTAGTTTGCTGGTACGTCCGGGTTCGGATTTTCCAACACTAGAGTTGCTTTCATCAGCCCTAGCAAGTTGATGCACTCGACCTCAACCAGCAGATACCCATCTCGGCAAAGCTGGGTTAGCTGGCGCATTCCGTTCACTGCGGAATCGATGATTGTGATGCTCTGCGGCTTCGTGCTCATGCTGCGGCCTTCAATTCTGCTAGAGCGGCTTCCGCTGCGGCCACCTTGGCGGCATGCTCGGCTTTACGTGCTGCGCGTTCGCGTTCTTCCACCAGTGCAGCGGCTGCTAGCTCAATGTCTCGTTGACGCTGGGCCTCTTGGTTGGCAAGCGCATTGTCCATGTCGGCTTCGACGGATTCCATTACAGCGGCGTCCGGGCATCCGATTTCCAGCGACACTCGCATCTGGCCGGTAGCTGGGAACATATCCAAGCCGGTAGCCAAGTAGCCACTTCGGGCGGCGGCTGTCATTTTGTGCAGGACGACGTGTACGGGGCCGATAAACGTTAGCGTGGTCGGCTTAGCCTTCGTCGGCATCACGGTAGCAACGGCTTCCGTAATGGCTGTGGTCACGGCGGCGGCTGCGGTTTTCAGTTTCGATGTCATTGTGTATTCCTTAAAAGTAAGTCAGATTGGTGTTGCGGATGTAATTACGTACGCGCTCTTTGTTCCAAGGCAGGCCGGAAGGCGTTGTAAGGCCAAGGGCGTTAAGGCGTTCGGCATGCGCGCGTAGTCGGGTGATGCGGCCACCAGCCCGGATTATGCTGGTGATAGTGGCGTAGAATTCCGGCGTACGCAGCTTCGCGTGAAATGCCGGAAGCGCAATTGTTGCGTCCATAGCGATTCCTCCAAGTGAAAGGATTGTTAATTTGTAGGGTGTTATTAGAGCCGAGGATGGGAACTGTAGAATTGCAGGCGTTCCCGGTGGCTGAGCGGTCATTATAGCAGAAATCTTGCCCGCTGTCAACCGTTGGTAACCCTACACCATTAGTTTCTGCTTAGCAACTGAAATAAAAAATGGCCACTACGTATAAACCGCACCTATCTCCATAGTGCGGCACCGTGAAATTACCGTAGGATTTTTAAGAAGACGCGAGCGGTTTTGCTTAGCTCTGGGTGGGTGGTGGCAGAGGTAATGCGAGGATGGTTGGCTACCCCGAACAAGGTAAGCCGAGGGTGTTGTTACTGGTGCTGGTTCACGTGGGAAACCATGATTAGGTTGCGTTCGATGGTGGGTGACATCTACACTGGAGCTTGTTCCAGTAGATGCCGACGTACACGAAGCTCAGTACGTAGCTCATGAAAACCGGCCACAGCGGCAACAAGGCGCTGAAATCCGGGTGGTGCGGGACTTTGAGTTCCAGCACCATGATGGTAATGATGATGGCGATGACGCCGTCGCTGAAGGCTTCTAATCGGTTCTTACCCATGGAATGTTCTTTTCATCGTTATCGCGTTGCAAAGACTGCTTTGTACCAGTAGGCAGCAGGATTTTGAAACCAGCTGCGATTGGTATCGTTCGCAAACTGCTCCAGTTCCGACATCTTTCCGTCGTAACGACGATAAAGCGCAATCAATTCACGCAAAGCCGTTTGCGACAGTCTCTTCGTCTTGAATCTTATTATCAGTTCCCGTCCTTGCCCATGCACTCCTGTTACCCCAGGGATGGATTGCAGCGGCTTTGTTGAGCAAATCGAGCGAAGGCCGAGCTGACGCTATTTGTAGTTCGTTTTATAACACTGGGACCGTGACCGGGGTGCCCAGCCGAGTGAAGCGGTTC
>Ga0308160_10007142_pt1 | contig 11189 bp, 8 predicted proteins | sample PhyFR1_FD_201036 | JGI IMG/M metagenome (GOLD analysis project Ga0308160, IMG submission 201036) | Phyllosphere microbial communities from UC Gill Tract Community Farm, Albany, California, United States - DLSLF.R1 | ecosystem: Host-associated > Plants > Phyllosphere > Unclassified | place: USA... | reverse complement strand
GCCGGCCCACATGTAGGTGAAGATCAGCGCCCAGAAGTGGACGATCGACAGGCGGTAGGAATACACGGGGCGCTCGGCCTGCTTCGGAATGAAGTAATAGACCATGCCGAGGTAGCCGGCGGTGAGGATGAAGCCGACCGCGTTATGGCCGTACCACCACTGGATCATCGCGTCCTGCACGCCGGCGTAGACCGAGTAGGACTTGAAGGCGGACACCGGCACCACCGCGCCGTTCACGATGTGCAGCACGGCCACCGCGATGATGTAGGCGCCGAAGAACCAGTTGGCCACATAGATGTGCTGCACCTTGCGCTTGACGATGGTGCCGAAGAAGACCACGGCATACGCGACCCAGACCACGGTGATCAGCAAGGCGATCGGCCACTCGAGCTCCGCGTATTCCTTCCCGCGCGTAAAACCCATCGGCAGCGTGATGGCGGCCGCCACCAGCACGGCTTGCCAGCCCCAGAAAGTAAAGGCGGCCAGCCGGTCCGAGAACAGGCGGACCTGGCAGGTTCGCTGGACGACGTAGTAGGACGTGGCGAACAGGCCGCAGATGCCGAAGGCGAAGATGACGGCGTTCGTGTGAAGCGGACGCAAGCGTCCGTAGGACAGCCAGGGAATGTCGAAATTGAGCGCCGGCCAGGCAAGCTGGGCGGCGATGAAGACGCCGGCCGCCATGCCGATCACGCCCCAGACGACCGTGGCGATGGCAAACTGGCGCACGATCTTGTAGTTATAGTTTAGACTGCTTTTCAAGATACTCTCCCGAGTGGATTTGCTGCGAAGACACAGGGAGAGTAGTTTTCTGGACCTTAAAAATCCTTGATGTGAATCAAAATGTTCAGTTTCATTGGATATGGAGGGAGATGTTGGCGCCCCGCTGCGCCAGCCTCGATCAGAGTTTCAAGGAAACCGCATTCGACTCCTTCAAGGGCTGTAACGGACAGCCCGTCCTGACACCGCATGGGCTGTTCTCATTACCTTACAGGACGCCGCCATGCCCATCTCGCAATCCCTCCACGACGAAGTCGCCAAGAAACTGCAGGACGCGCGCGAAGCCGCTCTTGCGACCGTACGCACCCGTACCGACAGCCCCGGCGACGAAGCGCCGAGCATCTCGCCGATGGCCCACACCGGCCAGAACGACGACGCACCCGCCGCCGAAATGATCGCCCACAACGAAGAACACTTCGCCGACCACGAAACCGCCCTGCTGCACGAAATCGACGCCGCCATCGGCCGCCTCGAATCCGGCGGCTACGGCATCTGCGAATCCTGCGGCTGCGAGATTCCCGAGCAGCGCCTGCTGGCCACGCCAACCGTGCGGACCTGCGTTCCCTGCCAGGAGCGCATCGAGAAGGAAGAAGGTACGGGACGCGGACCCACCATGTAATGCCGGTTCACCCCGTGCTGTCGTCGTCACGCAAGATGCGCAGCGCGGGGCCTTCGAGGTCCTCGAACTGGCCGCTGTCGGCCGCGCCGAAGAACACCCAGACGGCGAGCGCCACCAGCACCAGGCTCAGGGGAATCAGCAGGTACAAGGCTTCCATTTCACTTCCTTAAACGGAGTGCATTGAGCACGACGATGGCCGAACTGGCGGCCATGCCGATGCTGGACAACCAGGGGTTGAGCAGGCCGCTCGCCGCGGCCGGAATCGCCAGCAGGTTGTAGGCGCTGGCCCAGGCCAGGTTCTGGCGGATCACGCGCAGCATGCGCCTTGCCGTGTCGGTGGCGTCGAACAGCGGGGCCAGGCTGTCGCCCAGCAGCACGCCGTCCGCATGCAGCTGGGCCAGCGCCGCGCCCTTCCCCATCGCGAACGACACGTCGGCGCCGCGCAGCACGGCGGCGTCGTTGACGCCATCGCCCACCATCGCCACCACTGCTCCTTCTTCTTGCAGGCGCCGCACGTAGGCCAGCTTCTCGTGCGGCAGCTGGCCGCCGACCGCGCGTCCGATGCCCGCCCGGCGCGCCAGCGAAGCGACCGCCGGCGTAGCGTCGCCGCTGAGCAGCACCACGGTCTTGCCGGCCTGCTCGAAGCGGCGCACCAGCTCGCAGGCTTCGGGACGCAAGGCATCGGCAATGTCGAAGCAGGCCAGCCAGGTGCCCGCGCGGCCGAGCCAGACGGTGCCGGTATCAAGCGGCGTATCAAGCGGCGTAGCGAGCACCGGCGCCCGCCCCGCCAGCGGCGCGACGAAGGCGGCGCTGCCCAGGCGGTAGGCCACACCGTCGACGCTGCCCGCGATCCCCTGTCCCATCACATAGTCGATGCCCTCGGCCGCCACGGCCGCAGGCGCCGCCGCCCGGATCGCCTCGGCCAGCGGATGCGCATTGCCGGCTTCCAGCGCGGCGGCGATGCGCAGGCAGGCCTGCGTATCCAGCCGCCCCAGCACCCGCGTCGTGCGCAGGCGCGGCCGGCCCAGGGTCAGCGTACCGGTCTTGTCGAACACGACATGGGTGGCACGCTCCAGGGTTTCGAGCGTGTGCGGGCTGACGGCCAGCACGCCGCGTTTGAGCAAGCTGCTGGTGGCCGCGGCCAGGGCGGTCGGCGTGGCCAGCGACAGCGCGCACGGGCAGGTGACGACCAGCACCGCGATCGTCGCCGGCAACGCGCGTACCGGATCGAGGAAGGACCAGCCGACGTACACGAGCGCAGCCAGCACCAGCAGGGCCGCCACCGACCAGGCGGCGACGCGGTCGGCCCACAGCGACACGGCCGGCTTGCCCTGCCCCGCCTGTTCGACCAGGCGCATGAGAATCGCCAGCGTGCTCTCGCCCGCGGCCGCCGTCACCCGCAGCACCACGGCCTGGGCCACGTTGACGGCACCTCCGGGCAGCGTGTCGCCCGGCCCGATGCGCCGTGTTGCGCTCTCTCCGCTCAAGAGCGACAGGTCGGCCTCGGTTGCGCCCTCCACAACGACGCCGTCGGCCGGCACCGCCGCGCCGGGCGCGACCAGCACCAGGTCGCCCGCGCACAGGCGGCTTGCTGCGACCAGTTCGGTGGCGCGGCCCTGCGGGTAATCCAGCAGGCGCTGCGCCGACGCCGGCAAGGCGTCCTGCAGCGCGGCCAGCGCCGCGGCCGCGCGACGGAGTGCGTCCAGCTCGAGATAGCGGCTGCCCAGCAGCAGGAAGATGAACATCGTGACCGAATCGAACCAGAGGTCGCCTTCCCCGCGCAGCAGCGCCACGGTGCTGCCGGCGAAGGCGGCGCCGATGCCCAGCGCCACCGGCACGTCCATCCCGGGCAAGCCGCGGCGCAGGTCGCGCCAGGCATTCGCGAAGAAGGGCCGCGCCGAATACAGCACGGCGGGCAGCGTCAGGAGAAACGAGGCCCAGCCCATCAGGGCGCGCATGTCGGCATCCATCGTGCCATCGGTGGCCATGTAGACGGGGACGGCGTACATCATCACCTGCATCATCGCCAGGCCGGCGACGAACAGCTGGCGGAACAGGGTGCGGCGCTCGCGCGCCAGGTGCTCGCCGTGGCGGCGCGCATCGTAGGGATAGGCCGTGTAGCCGATCGCGCGCAGCGCGCGCAGGATGGTGCTGACCCGGCACCCGGCCGGGTCCCAGCGCACCTGCAGGCGCGCCGTACTGACGTTCAGGGTCGCGTCCAGCACGCCCGGCAAGGCCGCGACGCGGCGTTCGATCAGCCAGACGCAGGCGGCGCAGCGGATGCCCTCCACGCTGAAGCCGCCCTTGCCCGTATTGCCGGCTTCGTCGAACAGCTCCAGTTCCGCTGCGCCCCTGTCCTCCACGCGCGCGCCGAAGTCCGCACGGGTCGCGTAGTAATCGGCGCAGCCGGCATCGACGATGGCCTGGGCCGCGGCCGCGCAGCCGGGGCAGCACATGTCCTGTTCGACCCCGCCGATGCGCGCCTGCCAGCGCGGCCCGTCGGATAGCGGCAGGCCGCAGTGAAAGCAGCCGGTCAGCTCGCGCGCGATCGCGTTCATGGCGCCACACACAAACTCGAGAGCCAGCTGGCGGGCAGTCCATCGGCCGCGCGCGCGAGGCCCAGCAGGCCGAAACCGAGCACGGTGGCGCCGCAGGCGAGGCGCACGGCGCTCTTCTGCAGCCAGCCGCGCAGGCGCGCGCCGGCCAGGCCGAGCGCCATCGTCATCGGCAGCGTGCCGAGACCGAAGGCCAGCATCACGGCTGCGCCCTGCCCGCCCGAGCCGCTCAGCATCGCGGTCACCAGCACGCTGTAGACCATTGCACAGGGCAGCCAGCCCCACAGGGCGCCGGCCACGAACATGCGGCCGGCGGTGTCGGGCGGTCCCACGCGGCCCAGCAGCGGAAACACATGCTGCCAGAGACGGCGGCCGCCGGCCTCGATGCGCGCCACGCCGCGCCAGAGGTCCATCAGGTACAGGCCGAGTGCGACCAGCATCAGGTTGGCCGCGACATAGGCGGCCTCCTGCAGCAGCGGCAATGCACTCCAGCGCGCCGCGCCGCCGGCCAGTCCTCCCGCCAGCGCGCCGGCGGTGGCGTAGCTGGCGATCCGTCCCGCGTTGTAGGCAAGCGTGCGCGCGGCCGGTCTCGCATCGACCGCATGCAGCGCGATCACGGGCGCGCCAGGGCGCACACGCGGCGGCGCCAGCGACAGCGCGCCGACGATGCCGCCGCACATGCCGGCACAGTGGACGCTGCCCAGCAGGCCCACGACGAACACCGGGAACAGGGAGACATCCATGTCAAACGGTACGCGAATAGCGCGGCGTCGTACCAGGCGCGGCGAGATAGCGGTCGAATACCATGCACAGGTTGCGAATCAGGAGGCGCCCGCGCAGGGTCACCGTGAGCCACTCGCCGTCCATCGTGAGCAGTCCGTCGCGTTCGTAATGGCGCAGCGCCGCCAGTTCGGGCGCGAAGTAATGGTCGAAGGCGATCGGAAAGGCCTGTTCGATGGCGGAAATCGACAGCTCGAACTGGCACATCAACTGCTGGATGATTGTCCGGCGCAGCAGGTCGTCCATCCCGAGCGCGACGCCGCGCACGACGGGCAACTCGTTGTTGTCGAGCGCCTCGTAATAGGCGTCCAGCGTCTTCGCGTTCTGGCTGTAGGTTGCGCCCACGGCGCTGATGGCCGAGACCCCGCAGGACACCAGGTCGCTGTCGGCATGGGTCGAGTAGCCCTGGAAGTTGCGGTGCAGGCGGCCCTGGCGCTGGGCGATGGCAAGGTCGTCGTCGGGCCTGGCGAAATGGTCCATGCCGATGTAAACGTAGCCGGCTTCGGTCAGGCGCTCGATGCACAGGGCCAGCATGTCGAGCTTCTCGCCGCTCGATGGCATGTCCGCTTCGAGGATGCGGCGCTGCGGCTTGAAGACGTGCGGCAGGTGGGCGTAGTGGTAGAGCGAGATGCGGTCCGGGCTGGCGTCGATGACCTTGACGATGGTCGCGGCCATGGTCTCCAGGTTCTGCCTGGGCAGGCCGTAGATCAGGTCGATGCTCACCGAGCGGAAGCCTGCGTCGCGCGCGGCGGCGATGATGGCGCGCGTCTCGGCTTCGGGCTGGACGCGGTTGACGGCCTTCTGCACCTCGGGATCGAAGTCCTGTACGCCCAGGCTGATGCGGTTGAAACCCTGGCGCCGCAGGCTGTGCACGCGCTCGCTTGACACGGTGCGCGGGTCGACCTCGATCGAATACTCGCCCACCTCGTCCGGCGCGAAGCGAAAGCAGCGGCGCAGGTGCGCCATCAGCTCGCCCATCTGCTCGTCCGAGAGATACGTCGGCGTGCCGCCGCCGAAGTGCAGCTGCTCGACCTCGTTCATGCCGGCAAACAGCGCGCCCTGCATCGCGATTTCGCGCTTCAGGTAGCCGAGATAGGTCGCCGCCTTCTCGCGGTTCTTCGTGACGATCTTGTTGCAGGCGCAGTAGTAGCAGACCGTGTCGCAGAACGGAATGTGCAGGTAGAGCGACATCGGCCGCGCCGCGCCGCGCGTGCGCACGGCCGCCACGGCGTGCAGGTAGTCGCGGTAGCCGAAGCCGTCGCTGAAGCGGTCGGCCGTCGGATAGGAGGTGTAGCGCGGGCCGTTCTTGCTGAGACGCTTGATCAGTTCGCCGTCGAACTCGACCTTGCTGCGTAATGGAACCGGGGGAGGCGGCGCCGTGCGGACCGCCGGGGAGGAAAGCTGCTGCTGATGCATGTGGACTCCTGCTGCCTGCCGCGCCGCGGGCTGCGGGACGGCTTGATGAGGAGGAGTCTATTGATGCAGGTCGGCAAAATCCTTGATTTGGATCAAAATTGCCCGAGCTGGGCAGCCGCGGTCAGGCAGCCGCCCCGAACTTGAACACCGACAGCGCCTGCGCCAGCCGCCCGGCCTCCTCCGCCACATTGTTCGAGGCCGCCGCCGACTGCTCGACCAGCGCCGCATTCTGGCGCGTGATCGCATCCAGCGCGGCCATGGCCGCATTCACTTCGCCCAGCTCGCCACCCTGGGCGCGGCTGGCTTCGGTGATGTCGTGCATGATGCCGGCCGCGTCCTGTACCGAGGCGACGACTTCCCGCATGGTCTGGCCCGCTTCGCCGACCAGCAGGTTGCCCTGCTCTACCTTCTGCACCGAGTCCTCGATCAGGGCCTTGATTTCCTTCGCCGCGCCGGCCGAGCGCTGGGCCAGGCTGCGCACTTCGCCGGCGACGACCGCGAAACCGCGGCCCTGCTCGCCGGCGCGGGCCGCTTCCACCGCCGCATTCAAGGCCAGGATATTGGTCTGGAAGGCGATTCCGTCGATCAGGCCGATGATGTCGACGATGCGCGTCGCCGAGGCGCTGATCTGGCCCATGGTGGCGCCGACGCGTTCGACGGCGTCGCCGCCGCGGCCGGCGACGTTCGCTGCCGCGCCCACCAGGCCGTCGGCGCGGCGTGCGCTGTCGGCGTTGCGGCCGGCGGCGCCCGCCACTTGCTTGATGCTGCCCACTGTCTGCTCGAGACTGGCTGCCTGGGATTCGGTGCGTCCGGCCAGGTCGAGGTTGCCGGTGGCGATGTCGCGCGTGGTCTGTTCGATCTCGCGCACATTGCTGCGCACGTCGCCGACGATGGCCTGCAGGTTGATGTTCAGCTGGCGCAGCGCGCGCAGCAGCTGGCCGAATTCGCCGCTGTGTCCGCTATCCGGCAGGTGCGAGAGGTCGCCGCCGGCCAGGGCGTGCACGGCATCCAGCGCTTCGCGCAGCGGCGCCACGATGGCGTGACGCAGGGCGGCCCAGGCCGCCAGGGTGCCCAGCATGCCAAAGGCGGCCAGGCCCCGCCAGAGCGTGCCATCGGCCGCCAGGCCGAGTGCGGCCAGCAGCAGCGCCTGGCCGCCCATCGCCACGCCGAGGCGACGCCCGAGAGGCCAGCGGCGCAGGCCCTGCAGGCGCGCAGCCAGGCTTGTCCCCACGGCGCGGCCGCCGCGAATCGCCAGCGCGCCCTGCTCGCCGGCGCGGAACTTACGGTACAGCTCGCTTGCGGCGGCGACCTGTTCGCGTGTGGGCGCGGTACGCACCGACATGTAGCCGACGACGCGCCCCGCTTCCTTGACCGGCACCACGTTGGCGACGACCCAGTAGAAATCGCCGTTCTTGCGGCGGTTCTTGACCATGCCGGTCCAGGGCTGGCCGGCCTGCAGCGTCTGCCAGAGATCGGCGAAGGCTTCGGGCGGCATGTCGGGGTGGCGCACGATGTTGTGCGCCTTGCCCAGCAGCTCGTCTTCGGCGAATCCGCTGACGTCGATGAAGCTGGGGTTGACGTAGGTGATGCGGCCCTTGGTATCGGTCTTCGAGACGATGGACTGGCCCGGTTCCATCCGGTATTCGATGCCGGTGACCGGCAAATTGGTGCGCACTGCGTTCTCCACTATTGCCGTACGGCAAAAATCAAAGGACCGATTCTACGTCGGCTCCATCTGCAAAATCCTTGATCTAGGTCAAAAATTTACCCTTGACTGTTCGAAACCACGAGTATGTGCTGGGCCCGCCATCCCGGCGGACGGTGCTAATATTGCCCAATGGACAATCTTACCCACTCCCTCGTCGGTCTCGCACTCGGCGAACTGACCCACCGCCTGCTGCCGGCGCCAGTTGATGCGGCCGAGGCCAGTACCCGCCGCCGCCTGCTCCTGACAAGCGCGGCGCTGGCCAGCAATTTTCCCGACCTCGACCTGGTGCTGACACCGCTCGCGCCGGCCCCGCTCGGCTACCTGCTGCACCATCGCGGCCACACGCATACCCTGCTGTACGCGCTGCCCCAGGCGCTGCTCCTGCTGGCCGCGATCTGGCTGTTGTGGCCGGCGGCGCGCACCCTGTTGCGCAGGGATAGCGCAACGCGGCGCGGGCTGGCGGCGGCCATCGGGGCCGGGCTGCTGCTGCATTTCGGCATGGATGCGCTCAACGTCTACGGCATCCATCCCTTCGCACCTTTCGATCCGCGCTGGTATTACGGCGACGCCGTCTTCATCGTCGAACCCGTGTTCTGGCTGGCGCTGGGTACGCCGCTGGCGGCGCACGTCGCGCGCCGCGGCTGGCGCCGGCTGCTGCTGGGGCTGTTGCTGGTGGTGCCGCTGCTGTTCACATTAAAAGGTTTCCTGCAATGGGGTTCATACCTCCTGCTGGCGGCGCTGTGGGCGCTGGCCCTGGTGCTGACGCGGCGCCAGGGCGAACGCGCGGCGCTGCTGGCCGGCGTCGCCGTGATGGCCGGCTTCGTGCTGCTGCAGGGCGTGATGGCGGGACAGGCGCGCGATGCCTTGCGGGCGGCGCTGCGCCAGAGCGCCCCCGCGGCGCAGATCCTCGACCTGCCCCTGTCCGCCTTCCCCGCCAATCCGCTGTGCTGGGGCGCGATCGCCATCACGCGCGAAGGACCGGACGCCTACCGCATCCGCCGCGGCGTGCTCAGCCTGGCGCCGGGCATCACGCCGGCAGCGTCCTGTCCGATGAAGATCGGCGGAGTACGCGTGGCAGAAGGCAGGGAGCCGGTCGCCTGGTCCTGGGAAGAGCAAGGCTCGGTGGCAAGGCTGCGCGAGCGGATGGCGCGCGATTGCCGCTTCGCAGCCTGGCTGCGCTTTGCGCGCGCGCCCTCGCTGGCGCAGGGCAGTGCGACCGATGTGCGCTTCGGCGTCCCCGGCGCGCCGAATTTCTCGACCCTGCCGCTCGATTCCGGCTCGCTCCCGCCCTGCCCGGAGAATGTGCCGAACTGGGGCCATCCGCGCGCCGATTTTCTCGGCCTGCACTAGCTTCGGCCCGCGGTCAAGCCCCGCGCATTGTCGAGTTGGTAACAAAACACGGCCATTTCAATTGTCGGGCATACAACTCCAATCATGCGGTATGCTTAACCCATAGTTACAGTCTTGTGGGGCGTAGCCAAACGGGGCTGTTCGCTGCCGCTGGCTTAACGCGAGGAGATTGGATGATTCCGAGACGATTACTCTGCATTTCGCCCGACGACCTGGTGGCAGTCGATTTGTTGCGGGCGGACATGCCCGACTGGCAGATCCGCACCGTGCGCAGTTTCGATGAAGCACGTTCGGAATTGCGCCAGGAAGCTTATCTGGTCGGGTTGTTGTTGCAGGTGATCGGCGGACGGCCGCATCTCGAGGTCGAGCGCTTCCTGCGCGAATACAGCCATATCCACTGGGTCGGCGTGGCCAAGACCGACACGCTCGCGGCGCCGGCCTGGCGCGACCTGGTGGCCGACTACCTGTGCGACTACCACACGCTGCCGCTCGACACCCGGCGCCTGGCCCATACGCTCGGCCACTCGCACGGGCACGCCCTGTTGCGCCGGCCGCGTGCGCGCCCCGGCACCGCGCCCTCCTCGCTGATCGGCAGTTGCGACGCCATGCTGCGCTTGCGCAGCCAGGTCGAGCGGGTCGCCAAGGTCGATGCGCCGGTGCTGATCTGGGGCGAAAGCGGCAGCGGCAAGGAACTCACGGCCCAGGCCATCCACCGCCAGTCGCTGCGCTCGACCGGTCCCCTGGTGCCGATCAATTGCGGCGCGATCGCGCCCAACCTGATCCACTCCGAACTTTTCGGCTACGAACGCGGCGCCTTTACCGGCGCGGCCCGCGACAAGGTCGGCCTGATCGAGTCGGCCAACGGCGGCACGCTATTCCTCGACGAAATCGGCGATCTGCCGAAAGACCTGCAGGCAAACCTGCTGCGCTTCCTGCAGGACAAGACCATCATCCGGCTCGGCGCCACGCGCGCCATTCCCGTGGACGTGCGCGTGATCTCGGCCTCGCACGTGGACTTGCAGCAGGCCGTAGCGCGCGGCGATTTCCGCGAAGACCTGTACTACCGGCTCTCGGTGTTGCCGGTTACCGTGCCCTCGCTGCGCGAGCGGCGCGAAGACCTGGTCGAACTGGCCGAACACTTCTTCCAGCTCCATTCGGCCGACAAGTCGCCGCGCCTGAAGGGTTTCAGCAGCAAGGCCCTGGCGGCGATCGCGGCCCACGACTGGCCCGGCAATGTGCGCGAGCTGATCAACCGTGTACGGCGCGCGCTGGTGATGGCCGACGGCAAATGGATCGAACCGGACGATCTCGACCTCGTCGTGCCCTCGCCGCCGATCGAGGCCGTGCTCGACGACGCACGCTGCAGTTCGGAGCGCCTCGCGATCCGCGCCTGCCTCGACCGCACCGGCCAGAACGTCAGCCGCGCCGCGCGCGACCTCGGCGTCTCGCGCACCACGATGTACCGCCTGCTCGCCAAGCACGGCATGCGGCCCTGAGCGCCGCAATCGCCTTCCCACCTCTCCGGTTCCAGACGGGCCACGGCAGCGCAGCGCGCTGCCTGTCTTCGTTTAATCCCCCGGGACGCTCAGCTCAGGCACAACCCGCTAGCTCGTATGCGCAGCCGGGTGACGCGCCAGAACCCCGCTGCTGGGCCACTCACCCTCGGTCGGACAGGTCCTACACCGGACTGCCAGTCAACTCGAGTGCGACAGTGTCCACCCCTAGCTCGGTTAAACGGTACACAAATGTTCCGAATCCGGTACACCCCGGTTGCATTATTTTCCTAACAACAATTCCAATGCGCAATTCCGTCATTTCGTAGAGGAATTATGCTTGCACATCAAGGATTTGAGAATGCTCATCCGCCCCTGGCATTCCTCTTGCATATGTCCGGGTTCAGCTGGTACGGACGCCAGTCGAACTCAACCACACACACCCTAGGGGAATTTGCATGAACAAGACTTTGCTCGTTACTGCCCTGTCG
>Ga0308160_10007141_pt1 | contig 11189 bp, 8 predicted proteins | sample PhyFR1_FD_201036 | JGI IMG/M metagenome (GOLD analysis project Ga0308160, IMG submission 201036) | Phyllosphere microbial communities from UC Gill Tract Community Farm, Albany, California, United States - DLSLF.R1 | ecosystem: Host-associated > Plants > Phyllosphere > Unclassified | place: USA... | reverse complement strand
AACGAAGTCAAGCTGGTGCTGACGTCCGAGCAGGGCGGCGTAAAGCTGACCAAGACCTACACCTTCCATCGCGGCGACTACACCATCGACCTGAAGCATGACGTGACCAACGTTTCCGGCGCGCCGGTGTCGCCGTCGCTGTATGAGCAATTGCTGCGCGATGGCGGCGCATTGCCGGGCGATTCCAAGTTTTACAGCACCTTTACAGGCCCGGCTGTCTACACCGAAGCCGACAAGTTCCAGAAGCTGGCCTTCGACAAGATCGGCAGCGGCAAGGACAACCATGCCACCAAGTCCGACAACGGCTGGATCGCGATGGTGCAGCACTACTTCGTCTCGGCCTTCGTGCCGCCGGAGAAGGCGCCGCGCGAGATCTTCACCAAGAAAGTGGACAACAACCTGTATGCCGTCGGCAACATCCTGCCGCTGGGCGCCATCGCGCCGGGCGCGACGGTCAGCATGGACACCAAGCTGTATTCCGGCCCGCAGGAATCGGAAACCCTGGAAAAGGTCGCTCCCGGCCTGGAACTGGTGAAGGACTATGGCTGGCTGACCATCATCGCCAAGCCGATCTTCTGGCTAATGACCCATATCCACAACATCCTGGGCAACTGGGGCTGGACCATCATCGTGCTGACCATCCTGATCAAGCTGGCCTTCTTCCCGCTGTCGGCGGCGAGCTATCGCAGCATGGCCAAGATGAAGCTGGTCACGCCGCGCATGACCGCGATCCGCGAGCGCCACAAGGGCGATCCGCAGAAGATGAACCAGGCGATGATGGAACTGTACAAGACCGAGAAAATCAATCCGCTGGGCGGCTGCCTGCCCATCGTGGTCCAGATCCCGGTCTTCATCGCCCTCTACTGGGTGCTGCTGGCCAGCGTGGAAATGCGCCATGCGCCGTGGCTGGGCTGGATCCACGATCTGGCCGCGCCTGACCCATGGTTCATCCTGCCGGTGCTGATGGCCGTTTCGATGTTCGTCCAGACCAAGCTGAACCCGACGCCGCCGGACCCGGTCCAGGCCAAGGTAATGATGTTCATGCCCATCGTGTTCTCGGTGATGTTCTTCTTCTTCCCGGCCGGCCTGGTGCTGTACTGGGTAGTCAACAACATCCTGTCGATCGCGCAGCAGTGGGTCATCACGCGCAATATCGGGACACCGAAGGCGGCCTGACCTGAGCGCCATGTCGTAGCAGCAAAGGCCCGTGCGCTTCGCCGGGCCTTTTTTCATGGAAACCGAGTAAACCTTCGATAACGCACTATGGAACGCATGAATCCCGACTCGACCCCGATCGCCGCCATCGCCACCGCGCCCGGACGCGGCGGCATCGGCGTGGTGCGGCTCTCCGGCAAACATATCGACACCGTGGCGCGCGCCGTCTGCCGCCTGCCGGAAGGCCGCGCGCTCACGCCACGCCATGCGACCTATCTCGACTTCACCCAGGCCGATGGCAGCGTGATCGACCAGGGCCTGGCGATCTGGTTCAAGGCGCCGCATTCCTATACCGGCGAGGATGTGCTGGAACTGCAGGGCCACGGCGGCCCGGTGGTGTTGCAGATGCTGCTGCAGCGCTGCCTGGAAGCCGGGCAGGAGATCGGCCTGCGGCTGGCCCAGCCGGGCGAATTCACCCAGCGCGCCTTCCTCAACGACAAGCTGGACCTGGCGCAGGCCGAGGCGGTAGCCGACCTGATCGAGGCATCGACCGAGGCGGCGGCGAAGTCGGCCTCGCAGTCGCTGTCCGGCGCCTTCTCGAAAGTCATCCGCGGCCTGGTCGACCAGGTGATACACCTGCGCATGCTGGTGGAAGCCACGCTCGACTTTCCGGAAGAGGAAATCGATTTCCTGGAAAAGTCCGACGCCCGCGGCCAGCTGGCAAGGATACGCGAGTCATTGCAGCAGGTATTCGAACAGGCCGCGCAGGGCGCGCTGCTGCGTGACGGCCTGAACGTGGTGCTGGCCGGGCAGCCGAATGTCGGGAAGTCGTCGCTGCTCAATGCGCTGGCGGGGTCTGACGTGGCCATCGTGACCGCTATCGCCGGCACCACCCGCGACCGCGTGACCGAGACCATCCAGATCGAAGGCATCCCGATCAACATCATCGACACCGCCGGCATCCGCGACGCCGCCGACGCCAGCGACGAGGTAGAGCGCATCGGCATCGAACGCACCTGGGGCGCGGTGCGCGACGCCGACGTGATCCTGCACATGCTGGACGCCGGCCGCGGCCCGACCCTGGCCGACGAGCAGATCATGGCCCGGTTCCCGGCCAGCGTGCCGGTGATCCGGCTGTGGAACAAGATCGACCTGTCCGGCCATCGCGCCACGGTGGACCAGATGCCGGACGCCACCCACATCTACCTGTCGGCCACGGACCGCACCGGCCTGAACCTGCTGCGCGCCGAACTGCTGCGCATCGCCGGCTGGCAGCAGACCGGCGAATCCCTCTACCTGGCCCGCGAACGCCACCTGATCGCATTGAAGGCAGCGCGCGAGCACCTCGACATCGCAGCCGAGCTGGCGGCGCAGAACGACCAGGCGCTGGACCTGTTCGCGGAAGAGCTGCGGCTGGCGCAGGACAGGTTGAACAGCATCACGGGCGCGTTCACGTCGGACGATTTGCTGGGGGTGATCTTCAGCAGGTTCTGCATCGGAAAGTAGGAGGCCAGGCCGCCGAGGGCCTGCCGGCAGCGTCCATGCGCTTCTTCCGGTGATCATGCTCAAGAAGGGTGCATTAAGAGGCGGCCTTTCCTTGGTATCGTGCAGGCGCATTGCTACCATGAACTTGTCTTTTTAATCACGACATGGAGGCATCATGGCAGACAATCTGAATGACCGCGGCCCACAGGATCGCTCACGCGTCAACGTCAACGAGGAATGGGAGCTGCAATACTGGAGCAAGAAATTCGGCGTCAGCGCAGAGCAGTTGAGAGACGCCGTCAAGGCGGTCGGCACGTCGGCCGACGCCGTCGGTAAGCATCTCGGGAAGTGAACGTTTCAGGGTGTCTGACAGACACCCTGCAAGCGTTTGACGGCACGCATGCTGCGCTGCGACACCCGGAACCGCGCGTTTGACTTCTTGTCCATCCACTACCGCGTTATTCAACGCATTACTTGGAGAAAGAAGATGAAAAAAATTGCTGCGGTTCTACTCGTCATGGTGATGACCGGCTGCTCCAGCATGGGCATGAACTCCTCCGGCCGATCGGGCGCAGGCATGGGCGCCAGTGGCGTCGACAACCGTAATTCGGTGATCGATCCCAATGGTCAGCTCAACATTTACCACGGCGGCTGATTGGCTTGACGGGAACGGACAGGCAATCGGTATAACTGTGTGACTCAGCGTACCGATGGATTGTCGCTCGACAGTTAAGCTGTCTGTTCCCATTATCAAAACCCAAGGAGAGCCCCATGAACAAGTTACTGACCCTGCTGACCGCCTGCCTTTTTGCTGCAACTGCACCGGCCTTTGCCGCCGACGCCGCCAAGCAGGATGCGAAAGCGCACAAGGAAATGGCAGAGGGCGACTACAAGGCCGCCAAGGAAAAAGCCGAGGGCGATGAGAAGGCTGCCAAGGAAGCCTGCAAGAAGCTGAGCGGCGCCGATGAGCGCGCTTGCAAGAAGGACGCGGATGCCGCGGCGAAAAAAGCCAAGGCCGACGCCAAGGCGCAATATGACCACGCCAAGGCCGATGCCAAGGCAATGAAGTAAGCACCCGATTCGCATTGCGGAAAAGCCGCCGTTCACACGGCGGCTTTTTTCATTGACGCTCACATTCGCCCCAGCATCCGTGGCACGCCATTGGCGCGAAGACCATGCAGCAAAGCGATGATTGCCATGGAAGACGGCAACAATGCCGGCATGGATCCTCCTGATGGCACTCGGCATCATGGCGATGCATCACAACAGCATCGCACGATAGTCCCATTAGTCTCGGCCCCTACTGCGCCGCTGGCTGGAACCCTGTCGCCCTGTTCATTACCCATCTGACGCTACGGCGAATTTGTTCCCTGCAAATAGCAGTCTTCGACAAGCGACCAGTCCATCAAGGCAAACAATTGAAGTTTTCCTTCCAAGCGGCTATATCCTATCTTTCCAAAAAACATGTCCGTCCAAACGTGTGAGTCTATAAAACGGGGAAGCGCCACGCCGGCAACCCATGATCATGGTTCAAGTAAATTGGCAGGAAAGAGCAGACCTGCCTTATCGGAAAGACCTGCAGACCAGACGAATAGCCTTCTCGATCAGTGCGGCACGAAACCGACATCATCCCTCTTTATTTCACCGACGGCAGCATCCAGACCGAAACTCATCGAGACGTTCATGCAGGCTCTGCTTGAATTAGCGGCTTATTTCAAGGCGAACCAATGTGCACTTTTCCTGCTTGAACATGGCGCATCCGCAATTGTTTCGAGCAACGGAAAAAGAGCGACCCCATTGGCAATTGCCTTCAAAACCAAAAATATCGAATTGATTGACGGTATTTTTCAACACACCGAAAAAACTGGGTTTCAAAAAGCTTTCGATAAAATCATGGAAAATTCCAGCTACAGAAATACAATTGAACAGGCGCTCGCCTCGCCAGTTCTTTATGGGATAAACAACATATTTTCCAGCGCTTTAAAAAAAGCCGTAAACGAAGGAAATACTGTTTTGATCTCGAGGTTCTTGACTTTACCAAGGTTGAGCGACAAGGCTCTATTAGAGAATTTGGATGAATTCACCAAAAATAAATTACTTTTCCTTTCCCTGAGCGAGAATAAACCAGCTATAAGCCGTTGTCTTATCGAGGCTGGCGCCAGCCTCTCTCAAAGAAATGAACAATGCCACACGCCTCTATGGCACGCCATCGCAACAGGGCAGCAGGAAATCGCTTGTCTTTTGATCGATAATTCCATTCAAAAGCATGAAAAAACGATGGCCATAGACTGGGAGACACTGTCACATGCCATTGATTACCAACAAGATTTAGTAATAAATTACATTCTCGAAAAGGCAAAAATTGAGGGAGAATTTTCAGACAAGATCAAAAATGTTTTAAAAAATAAATATGGACAAATCGTCAAGATTCTTAAGAAAACGATGGGAGAAGAAAACTCTGCAATTGCTTCCGCGCTTATCTATTCCTGCTTGGGAGACAAGTTTAAAAAAATAGAAATGCAAAGAGAATGGCAATTTCTTCTCTCTCGAGTGGCGAAAAACGAAAAATCTGACATTATCTATACATTATTTGAAAGTTTTTTATTGCCTGTGAATAATCCACCAGGCGTGCTCTCTGTAGATAAAAAGAAGACTTCGCCACTCATGTATGCCATTAATAATGGTCACATCGAAGCCGCACGGTTGCTGATCAACGCCGGAGTTGACTTGTCTCACGAGGATGATTTTGGAAACACGGCGTTGCTGGTTGCAATAAAAAAACGGAATCCGGAAATTGCTGAATTATTAATTGAAAAGAGCAATCCAATCAAATTGAGCACAGCAAATAGAAAATATGCCTTGTATGTATTGACGAAAGCAATCCAAAATAGCCTTGATATCACAAAGAAGCTTCTTGAACGCCTCCCGCAAGACCTTCCTGCTGACGAGCCGACAAACACGCCTTGGGTTCACCCTCTGGAACGTCGCCCCAAAAAAGACCCTGTTACTGTTTCAGACTTCGTTGCCGAAGCATTAAAAGCAGGAAAGCCCAGTCTCAGGGACGTGTTCGTTCTCTTTCAATTCGTCTTGGAACAGTCCGGAAAAGGAAACGAGCGAAACGAGACGATCGCCCTGGAGCTTGCCAGGTACATCAGGGAAAATTACAAACAGTTTTCCGATGACCCGACGAGCGATCTGGACGAAGAACTGGATGCGCAAAACGATCCTGAATTCGCCAGGTATTTGAAAGCGGTGGACAATTTCGTCGCGCGCAGGGAATCTGCTGCCAGTCTGGTTTCCACCCTGGGCCGGGTTTTATCGTCAGCGGGCGGGAATCTCACTTCCTGAGGAAAGAGCGCTTGTCATTGCCTGGCTTGCTTTCGAGCAAGAAACAAGGCCGCCGCGGTGTTTTCCAGAGACGGGAGTCACCCGACGCCTGCCATGGCCTCCGGGCGCAGGGAGCCCGTGAGTTGCCAGTACCCCTTCGGAGATACACGACAGGCGTTAAAAGCCGCCCCGCAGGCAATTCTCGATTGCCATCCCCAGCGCCAGCACATCCCGGTCGCGTCCCCCCGCAGCCGCCAGCATCAAGCCCACCGGCGCCGTCGCGGCTTCCTGGCAGGGCAACGACAGCGCGCAGCCGTCCAGGAAGTTGATGAAGGTCGGATTGCGCAGGATGAGCGCATTGGTCCGGTAATAGGCCTCATCCTCGGTCAATTCGGCAAGCGTAGGTGCGATGATCGGCACAGTCGGCATCAGCAGCGCGTCGTAGCCGGCAATACGCTCTTCCAGCGAAGCGATCCAGCGCAGGCGCGCATCCAGCAGTTCCAGCAGGTCGGACGCCGTCATGCTCTGGCCGCGGCGGATACGCGACAACACCCGCGGATCGTAGTGGTCGCCAGCGCGTTCGATCAGTGCGCGATGCCAGGTCCAGGCTTCGGCCGAGCTCAGGCCGCCGGTGGCATTGATCGATGCCAGTTCATCGAACTCCGGCACGACGATTTCTTCCAGCACGGCGCCGGCCGCCGACAGGCGCGACAGCGTGGCCCGGAACGAGGCTGCGACATGGCTGTCCATGCCGTCCTGGACGATGTTGGTGGGCACGGCCAGGCGCATGCCGGCCAGCCGCGCCGGCTTGGGCAAGGGCTGGGCGTCGCCGGCCAGGATCGCATCGAGCTGCGCGCAGCAGGCGACGCTGGCGGCGATCGGGCCGATCGAGTCGAGCCGGGTTGCCAGCGGCAATGCGCCGGTCAGCGGCACCCGGCGCGCGGTTGGCTTGAAGCCGGTCAGGCCGCACAGCGCGGCCGGGATGCGTACCGAGCCGCCGGTGTCGGTGCCGATGGCGGCCACGGCCATCTGGTCCGTCACCGACACCGCCGCGCCGGACGAGGAGCCGCCGGGAATGCGGCCGGTGGCCCGGTCCCACGGGTTGCGCGGCGTGCCGTAATGCGGGTTCAGCCCCAGGCCGGAATAGGCGAATTCGGTCATGTTGGTGCGGCCGACGATCACCGCGCCGGCCGCCAGCAGGCGCTGCACGATGACCGCGTGCTCCGTCACGGCCGGCGCGCCCTGCAGCGCCACCGATCCGGCCAGCGTGGTGTCGCCGGCCACGTCGAACAGGTCCTTGACCGAGATCGGCAGGCCGTCGATCGGCGAGCGGGCCAGCCCGGCGCCGCGCAGCAGGTCCGAAGCCTGGGCCGCGGCGCGCGCCTGCGCCGAATACACCTTGGTAAACACCCGCACGCCTTCGCCGGCCGGGTCGGCGATGTGCGCCAGCGCGGCATCGGTCAGTTGCAGCGAGGTGGCGCGTCCTTCATCAAGCGCGGTGCGCAGTTCAGCCAGGGTGGGAATCATCATCGTTCCATGTCAGTGGTTGGAGTCGGCCGCGGCCTGCCGTGGTTACCAGTAGGTCAGCAGCATCTTGGTTGCCAGCACATAGAGCAGCAGGGCGAAAATTCGTTTCAGGGCCAGCACCGGCAGCCGGTGCGTCATGCGGGCGCCGAACGGCGCGGTCAGCACGCTGCCGCTGACCAGCCCGGCCAGCGCCGGCAGGAAGATGAAGCCCATCGACCACGGCGGCAGCTGGGCGATGCCCCAGCCCGATGCCAGGTAGCCCAGCGTGCCCACCATGGCCACCGGGATGCCCAGCAGCGCTGCGGTGCCGATCGCGGTGCGCAGCGGCACGCCGCACCAGAGCATGAAAGGCACGTTGAGGAAGGCGCCGCCGGCCGATACCAGGCCGCAGATGGTGCCGATGGCCAGGCCGGCGAGGAACAGCGGCAGCGGTCCCGGCAGCGGCCGGTGCGCGGCCGGCTTGCGGTTGAGCAGCATCTGGGTGGCGCCGGCATAGACGATCACGGCGAAGGCCAGCGCCAGGTGGCGCTGGGAAATCCAGCCGGCGGCGAGCGTCGACAGCAGGCTGCCGGTGACCATGCCGGGCGCCATGCGCTTGAAGATCGAGGTGTCGATGCCGCCAAGACGCCAGTGCTCGCGCACGCTGGAAGCGGAGGTGAAGACGATGGACGCCATCGCCGTACCCAGCGCCAGATGCACGATATGGTCGGGCGCATAGCCCTGCAGGGTGAAGATGGCCGCCAGCACCGGCACCAGCGTCATGCCGCCGCCGATGCCGAGGAGGCCTGCCAGCACGCCCACCAGCGCGCCGGCACCCAGGTAAACCGCGAACCAGGCCATCAGAACTGGCTGCGCAGGCCGACGAACAGGCGGCGGCCGGGCGCCGGCTCGTAGAAGCGACCGTTGCCGTCATTGACGATGACCGAGCCGGCATACTGTCGATCGAACAGGTTGTCGACGCGGCCGAACAGGTAGAAACGGGCGGCGGCGGTGCGGAACTCCTTGCCCAGGCGCAGGTTGAAGGCGGTATAGCCGGGCGCGGCTTCCGAGTTGATGTCATTGACCCAGGTCTTGCTCTCGGCGCGCATTTCAACCGCCAGGGTGGTGGCTTCGGCGACGCGGGTTTCGGCCTGCGCATACAGCGCATGGCGCGGCACGCCGGGCAGGCGGTTGCCGGAGGCCACGTTCTGCCTGGCGCCGGCGGCGGTGGTGCTGGTGAAGTCGCTGTCGAAGCGGGCGTCCAGCAGGGTATAGGCCAGGCGGGTGGTGACTTGCTCCCAGTCGGCCTTCCAGCCGACTTCGATGCCGCGCCTCTCGACCCGGTCTGCATTCTGGAACACGGTGCGGCCGCCCGACACCGACTCGGGCACGATTTCATCGCGGCTGCGGGTGGCGAACAGCGCCAGGTCCAGGGTGTGACGGCCGCTGCGCGACTTCATGCCGATCTCGGCCTGGTTGCTCTTGGAAGGCTTCAACTGGAAGTTGGGGCCGGTGGCGGTGCCTGCGCGGTAGGCGCTTTCGGCCAGGGTCGGCGTCTCGAAGCCGGTGCCGAGGTTGCCGTAAAAATTGACATTGTCATTGGCATGCCACACCAGGCCCAGCACAGGGCTGGTGTTGCGATAGGTGACGTCGCCGCTGTCATTGCGGCCATCGCCGGTGTACTTGTCGCTGACCGAGAATTTCACTTCGCTGACCCGCACGCCGGCCTGCGCCTGCCATTGCGGCGAAAACGCCCATTCGATCTGGCCGAAGTAGTCCAGGTTGCGCGCGGTGTCGTCCTCGTTGCGGCGCAGTGCGCCAGGCGTGCCGGCATTGTTGACGAAGCCCTTGCGGGTTTCCTTCAACCGGTCGGCTTCCACGCCCAGCGTCCATTGCAGGGGCATGTCGTTGAGGCGGGTCTTGTGCACCCAGTTCAGGCCGACGCCGCCAAAGCTGCGGTCGAGGTCGACCACGCCGCCGGCCGAAGTGGTGAAGCCGGTCTGCGCGTTGCTTTGATTGCCGGCCATCGACAGGGTCTGGAACACGTCGCGCCGGCCAGCGTAGACGCGCGCATTGATGCGGTCGCTCGGCGACAGGTCATGCTCGACCACGATGCCGGCCTGCTGCTGGTCTATCGTCTTGCGGGTATTGAACTGGATCGCAGCCGGAATCACCTGGCGCGGATTGCTGCCGAAGGCGGACCGGGTCAGCCCCAGCGGGTCCTGCGACAGCGGCTGGTCGAAGCTGTTGAACACGCCGGTGATGCGGGTGGAGGAAGACGGCCGCGCCACCACCTTGGCATTGACCTGGGTCCGCTCCGCGGCGCTATGGTCGCGGTAGCCGTCGGTGGTGAAACGCGACACGTCGAGCAGCGCGCCCAGCGTCTCGCTGCCGCCGCCGACCGACAGGTCGAGATGGCGCTGGTTGTCCGAGCCGATGCCCGCGGCAACGCCGAACTTCGGGGTGGGCGACACCGGCGGATCCTGGGTGAACACCTGCAGCACGCCGCCGGCGGAATTGCCGTACAGCTGGGCCAGCGGTCCGCGCAGCAGTTCGATGCGCTTGGCCGAGGTCAGGCTGATGGAGGAAGCCTGGCCCTGGCCATCCGGCATGGTGGCCGGGATGCCGTCGATCAGGATGCGCACGCCGCGCACGCCAAAGGTGGAACGGGTGCCGAAGCCGCGCACCGACAGCTGCAGGTCCTGCGCATAGTTTTCCCGGTTGCGCACCTGCGTGCCCGGCACGGCCGACATCAGTTCTGACAGATTGACCAGCGGCGAACCGAGCCGCATGGGATCGACCTCCACCGCATCGATCGCGCCGGGCACATCGAAGCGCCGCTGCTCGCTGCGGCTGCCGCTGACCACGATCTCGCCCAGGGTGGGATCGGAAGATGTCGCCGTGCTGGTCTGCGCCTGTGCCGGCACGCCGGCCGCTGCTGCGCACAACGACAGGATGGCCAGGAAAATGGTGGTGGGACGCGGACTGATAGGCATGGCTCGAGATTGGCAGGTGGGCAATTTTTTGCGGTCAGACATTCTAACTGCGCAGGGCGGGCACGCAAACTTTTGGTGCATGAACTAACAACACTGGATGCGTGCGTGCAAATCCGGGCTGCGCATTCTATGGCAGCATCACCGGATGTCTGAACACGCAAGCGCTGCTTCGCCAGCCGGAACGCCGTGGCTGCCACGGGCTTTTTTCGATCGCGACACCGAGCTGGTGGCCCGCGACCTGCTGGGCTGCCTGCTGGTGCACCGGGTCGACGGCGTCGAACGCGTCGGCAGGATCGTCGAAACCGAAGCCTACCTGGGCGTGGGCGACCTGGCCGCGCATTCCAGCAAGGGCGTCACGCCGCGCACACAGGTAATGTTCGGCCCGCCGGGCCATGCCTATGTCTACCTGATCTACGGCATGCATCACTGCCTCAACATCGTCACCGAGGCCGAAGGGCAGGGCACCGCGGTGCTGCTGCGGGCGCTGGAGCCGGTGCGCAACCTGCACGGCAAGACCAGCGGGCCGGGTCTGCTGTGCAAGGCCATGGGCATAGACCGGCGCCTGAACAGCCACGACTTCTGCAGCCCGACGCTGCATGTGCTGCCGCGGCCGGCAGGCGAGGCGGTTGCGGTGGTGAAGCGGCCCAGGATCGGCGTCGACTATGCCGGCGAGTGGGCGGCACGACCGCTGCGGTTCTACCTGGAAGGCAATAACTACGT
>Ga0308160_10007138_pt1 | contig 11191 bp, 9 predicted proteins | sample PhyFR1_FD_201036 | JGI IMG/M metagenome (GOLD analysis project Ga0308160, IMG submission 201036) | Phyllosphere microbial communities from UC Gill Tract Community Farm, Albany, California, United States - DLSLF.R1 | ecosystem: Host-associated > Plants > Phyllosphere > Unclassified | place: USA... | reverse complement strand
GACTTCTCGAACCAGCGCTCGAACAACTCAAGGAGCGCGGCGCCAAACTCCGGGTCATCACCACCACCTACATGGGCGCCACGGAACGCCGCGCCATCGACGAACTCGTCAACCGATACGGCGCCGAAGTGAAGATCAACTACGAAACCCAGGCCACCCGCCTGCACGCCAAAGCTTGGCTGTTCCGCCGCAACTCCGGCTTCGACACCGCCTACGTCGGCAGCTCCAACCTCAGCCAGGCCGCGCTCCTGGACGGCCTCGAATGGAACGTCCGGCTCAGCTCCGTTGGCGCGCCCACACTGCTGCAAAAGTTCGAGGTCACCTTCGACAGCTACTGGGAACAGCGCGCCTTCCAAAGCTACGATCCGGAACGCGATGGCGAGAAACTGGACGCCGCGCTGGAACGCAACGGCGGCCGCCGGACAGCAGTCCCCGGGGCAGCCACAGGACTTGAGCTCCAGCCTTTCCTCCACCAGGAGGAGATGCTCGAGGACCTGGAGGCCGAGCGGCTCAAGGGTTTCAACCACAACCTCCTGGTCGCCGCGACCGGCACCGGTAAGACCGTCATCGCCGCCCTGGACTACAAGCGGCTCTGCGAAGCGGCCGGCAAGAACCTGAAGTTGCTCTTCGTTGCGCACCGCCAGGAAATCCTCAAGCAGGCCATGCGCACCTACCGCGACGTTATGCAGGACGGCGCCTTCGGTGAACTCTACGTCGGCGAGCACAAACCACAGCAGTGGAAGCACATCTTCGCCTCAGTCCAATCGCTGTCCTCCCTCGGCATCGAGCAGCTGGAACCGGACTTCTTCGACGTCGTAGTCATCGATGAATTCCACCATGCCATCGCGCCCACCTACCGCCGGCTGCTGAACCACATGCAGCCCCAGCAGCTCCTAGGACTGACCGCGACGCCGGAACGCGGCGACGGCGTCGACGTCGCCCAGCAGTTCTTCGACGGCCGCACCGCCAGCGAACTTCGGCTTTGGGACGCCCTGGACGCCGATCTGCTGGTGCCCTTCCACTACTTTGGTGTCTCCGACGACGTCGACCTCAGCCAGCTGGAATGGAAGCGCGGCAACTACGACACCGCGCAGCTGAGCAACCTCTACACCGGCAACGACGCCCGCGCCGCCAAGGTGATCCGCGAACTCCGCGACAAGGTCACCAGCACCGAGCAGATGCGGGCCATCGGCTTCTGCGTCTCGGTCCAGCACGCCCACTACATGGCCGAGGTCTTCAACCGCGCCGGCATCGCCTCCGTCGCCGTCGACGGCAGCACCGAAGACGCCGGCCGTGCGGCAGCGCTGAAGCGCCTCGCCGCACGCGAGATCAACTGCATCTTCGCCGTCGACCTCTTCAACGAAGGCCTGGACCTGCCGCAGGTGGACACCATCTTGATGCTCCGGCCCACGCAGAGCGCCACGATCTTCCTCCAGCAACTGGGACGCGGGCTGCGCCGCGCCGAGGGCAAGGCGGTGCTGACGGTTATGGACTTCATCGGCCAGCAGCGCCGTGAGTTCCGCTTCGACCTGCGCTACCGGGCGCTCACCGGCTACGGGCGCAAGGAACTGGAGAAGGCTATCGAGGACGAGTTCCCCTACCTGCCGTCGGGCTCGCAGATCCTGCTGGACCGGGTGGCGCAGAAAGTGGTGCTGGACAGCATCAAGGCCCAACTCCGGTTCAACCGCGCCCAGCTGGTCCGGGACATCGCCTCGTACGCCGAGACAGAACTGGAGGCTTATCTGGAGCGCTCCGGGAACGACGTGAAGTCGATCTACCGCTCCACCAAAGATTCGTGGACCGGCTACCTGCGCCAGGCCGGGCTGATCGAGGGGTTCTCGCCGCTGGAGAGCGTCCTCAGCGGACGGATTAGTGAGCTCTCCGACGCGGACGAGAAGAAGCTCCTCGGCCGGATGGCTGCGCTGATCCACGTGGACGATCCGGAACGCGCCGAGGCGTACTCGATGCTCGTCGGCGCCGACGCGCCCCGCTACGCGGAGCTCGGCATGCGGGAGCAGACGTTCGCCCGCATGCTGTTCTATACGCTGTGGGACGACGGCGGCGGCTTCTCGTCGTACGACGCCGGCTTCGACTATCTGCGCGGCTACCAGTTTGTCTGCAGTGAGATCCGCCAGGTCGTGAAGCTCGGGGTGTCCGTCTCCAGGCACGCCGCCAAGGGTTTGGGTGCGGGGCTGCAGCACGTTCCGCTGCTCTCGCACGCCACCTACCGTCGTGAGGAGATCCTGGCAGCCCTGCAGTACGGGTCTCTGGAACTCGGCAAGAACGTGCAGCACCGGGAGGGCGTGGCCTGGTGCCCTATGACGTCCACCGACGCCTTCTTCGTCACGCTCAACAAGGACGGCAAGAAGCACTCGGCCACAACGATGTACAAGGACTACGCCATCAGTCCGGAGCTGTTCCACTGGGAATCGCAGAACGCCACGTCACCCGGAAGCCCGACGGGCAGGCGATACCTGGACCGGGCTGGGCATGGCTCGAAGGTCCTGATCTTCACCCGCGACACCTCAGAGGACGAGACCGGCCTGACCGTTCCGTACACGTGCCTAGGGCAGGTGGACTATGTCCAGCATGCCGGGGAGAAACCGATCGCGATAACCTGGAAGCTGCACCGGCCGATGCCGGCGGATGTGTTTGCCACGGCGGCTGCGGTGGCGCAATAGGCATGGCGATATTCATCGGTCAACTCCCGGAAATCCAAGACTTCAAATATTTTCAAAGAAGTCTTGGTCAACCTTTTTGACGGCAATATTGCGCTCGACCTGGACTCCGACGTCGTACTGAACCATCAGTTCTGCCAGCCGCAATCCGTCGATGAGGAGCAGCGTCTTGTTTACAACTTCGCGGGGAACCTGAAGAGCGTCCGGCGTGAACGAAGAGGTAGTAATGAAAATGCCCTTGGTAGCGCGGTGCTGATCGAGTGCTCCGCTGAAGCCTCTAACTTCCGGACCTCGAACTTTGTTATCTTCCCCATACCTCTTCGCCTGCAGATATACCCTGTCTAGGCCAAGAGCATCCTGCCAGACTATGCCGTCTATTCCCTTGTCGGCAGAATGCAACTTTGCAGCCAGGCCGTCCATCTTGTTCACGCCGTACCCCAACTGGACGATGAACTGCCTGATGAGACGCTCAAAAGTTGCGGGCTCCAGAACCAGCAGTTGCTGATAGATATCGTTGGCAAGACTTCGATTTAGTTGCTGACTGGCGCGGTCGAGAATATCCGTGGGCGTCTCGCTGGAGATGGCCTCTTCCATGGCAGCCGGCGAGATGGCCGGCCCGCTCGCTTCAGTTTTCTGGCGAGTACGTCCTAGGAACTGCTGGTACTTCGGATAGCGTTCAAGGGTCTTTGGCGTAACGGGCTGCGCCAGTTCGACCAGACGCTTTCCCTCTTCAGTCGTCTGGTAGGTAGCCCGTGCAGGCCGAAGCAGGATGCCAGCGTTGTAGGAATGGGATAGTGCCCAGTTCATCCGGTTGTACCAACGCTCTTGACCCGAAGGAATGAGTTCGGCGAGTTCCTCGTCGGTCATGGGTACGCGGCTCAAGACGCCATCACGGATTTGTTTGACTGTGCGGACGTTTCCATCCTCCAGGACATTCAGGATTGGCAGAATAAATTCGTACCATTGGGGCAAGGTCATGGCTAGATAGCTCCGTTTCGGGCGGTGATCCGGCAAAATGGGTCGGCGGAAATGCGTTTGGAACGGTCTCGTCGAAGCGCGATGATGACTGACTCAGCACCGACTCTCAGATTGCCGAGGCGCGGCGTCATCGCTCTCAAGTGCTCGCTAGTTCCGTCGGTTTCCCAGCTCCCAGCCGATGATATCCAGAGCGCGCAGCGGCGTGATTTTTGGGCCGGGTGCTATAGCAGAAATTTCCTCCCAGTAGGGGAGCTGTGTTGCTAGATCCGTCCGCACCTCCTTGAGCCAAGCCCTCCTGTAGTCGGCCCGGCTCCTGCCGTCCTCGAACGGGACCGGCGCACCCTCGCATTCGCTGTAGCAGTAGCCAATGTTGTCATCGAACAGTGGAAGCAGCTCCGGACGCTTTCGATGTAACACCTTGGATAGCGTGGTCAGCCTGACGTACTTAGTCGGTGAGGCTTCCAGCACCCCGAAGAGACGAACTATGGCTTCCAAGGTGTCGTCGTCAGCCGTTGCCAAGTCACCTGTGATGGCTGGATCCTCCAGCCGCTCGTTGATCGGCGCCATGAGGCTCTCGAGCCCGTAGTACACGGGAACTGGGTTATTGGAGACATTGAGCAGGGCAACCGCCAGCAGGTCCTGGGCCTCTACCGAATCACTTGGGGAGCCCGGGTATCCGTCGTAGGCCGGGTAGGCGGACGTTCGGGGCCTCTCGACTAAATACGTATGCGCCCATGCCTTTGCCTCGTCGAGTTCAACACTTGCCCCGCCAACCTTCAATGTTGTCATGCTGCAAACACTAATCCCGTGGCTGGCGGACACACAGGCCATCGACGATCGTGTTCTTTGCGCAAGCGCGAGGGTCGCCGAGCGGGTTCCGCCGCATCGAGGCTAAACTTCGCTGTAGATATCGAAGGTCTTGTACACAGGGGGAACATGCGTGGATGCGTTCGGAATTCGTGAAAAGCTGATCGCCGGCTACCGGTCCTTCACGGAAGGCTTCGTTGACATCCAGGACCCGCGGATCAGGGATGCCGTCGTCGAGCTCGGAGATAAGGGACGTCAGTGGCCAGACCCTTGGCTTTCCCTGAACCCCTCGTTCAGCTCCGGCGGCCGCATAGACGAGCTCGTCCGGCGTGGGCTCCTTCACCCCGACTGCGATGCCATTTTCAGGCCCAAGAAGGATGCCGGCGATCGGGGCTCAGCGCCTATCACGCGGTGCACGTCCCCAGTGAGGACGACGGCGTTGCGCACGCTCGCGTCCACCCAGCCCTGGGCGCAACCCACGTGCAGACCTCTCGGCAACAATTACACACGCAGCAGGCGGTAAAAATTCTCCCGCGAAGTGGCCGCATCAGCGCGTCTCCCATGGTTAGACCGTTCCACGCGTAGATTATCCAGGTGACTTGCACCAATACACCCCTAGATCAGATCATCTGTGCAATAGGCGATAACGGTTCAGTAAGGCCGTTCGACTATGTGACCCTGTCTGTTTCCATTGTTGGTGTCGTTGTCACCGCGCTGATTCCGTTGGCGTTATGGCGCATCGATAAGCGTCGTGCAGCACGAGAGGGCCGAAGGAATGCCGTAGACATCTTGTGCAAGGAGATCGACCTCATCAACCTTCGGTCCATAGTCAATTCGGCTTGCCCCGATTTTGATTTCAGAGAGTCATACCGGCCGGCCCTTAGCCATTATGGCAACAGTTTCGACCATGACCCCAGTAACGTCGGGTTAAGGGCCATTATTCGCGGTGAATTTGAGTTTGCAGAGACTCGCATGAAGTCCTGCTGGAAGTCTCGTTTGCAGCTGCGGCAGAAGCTGAATGAACTAAAGGGGGATATTCGGTCGGACTTGGCTGCTTGGGAGTCGTCGAGTGATTACAGGAAAGACATTTCGATGCTTCAGAAGACGGATCCAGAGTTCTACGGTTATCACATCCCTTGGGAGGTGAGCCTGGCTACTAGGAACGGGCAACATCCGAGGACAGCACGGAAAGTCCGCGCAGGAATCGAGTTGATCGCTTCTTCATTTATGAGGGAATACATCATGCCAACTGCCCGCCGACTCATGCTGAAACTGCGATCCCTGTCCGCAATTTCGGTGATCGTCCGCATAGCGGCCCGCATTCTATCCCTTGTGAGCACCCGGTTCTGGCGCGCGGTGGCACAGGCAACGCAAAGATAGGTCGCTCGGACCCCACCGCCCCGTGGGCAATGCCTCCGAGCATTGAGCCGAGCATCCAGAACCTACCGCGACTGGCGCCGCCTGATGACTGCGCACACTGGAATGCCTTCTTATCCAAATCAGCAACGTCTGTCCCTGCCCCGCCGTGAGGCCGCCACGGTCATAGTGGTTACTCCGATGATGCCACTGAATACGACTACGCCATTTCGACAATAAGCCGGTCACGGCGTTCGTCGTGAACGACATCGGCGACCTGACGTCTCACCGGGTGGAGACTGATACTGACAACGCAGAGCGACTAAGGAAATTTAGAGAGAATGTTCTCAAGCCCCGAACTGTTCGGTTCTCACTTCCCGCGCTGGACGTGAGCGGCCCGCTCGGCAAGAGATGTCCGCGGATTTCGCCGACCACGCGCTAAGCTCTCCAATGACCCTTTCGTCAGGGGAATACCAACAAAATATGGGGGACATTCATGTCTAACGCTGTACCAGCACCACCGCAGGGAGCCGATCGCAAAGCCACAAAGGCTTCCCGTCCCTGGTTTAGAAAGAAGCGGTGGTGGCTCGTGGCCATCATCGTCCTGTTTGTAATCATCGGAAATGCGAACAAGGGGTCCGGTAAGGACACCGTTGCCGCGTCATCCCCCACCTCCGCAGCCGCGGCAACTGCCGTGGCGGCCGCCGCCACGCCGACCACCGCAACGACGGCGTCGCCGGCCCCCGAGGTGACCAAGGTCGCCGCCCCGACGCCTCCGCCCCCGCCACCGGCCCCCAAGGTCCCGGTGGCATACCAGTCCGCTTTGAGCAAAGCTGGTTCTTACTCCAGGACGATGCATATGAGCAAGGCCGCAATCTATGATCAGCTCACCTCCCAGTATGGTGAGAAGTTCGCTCCGGAGGCAGCGCAGTACGCGGTGGATAATCTTAAAGCGGACTACAGCGCTAATGCGTTGGAAAAAGCCAAGAGCTACCAGACTCAAATGTCCATGTCGCCGGCCGGAATCTACGACCAGCTCGTCAGCCAGTACGGTGAGAAATTCACGCCCGCGGAAGCCCAGTACGCGGTCGATCACCTCGGCTCATAGTACGTCCGGTACGGGAGCCTTTCCGGCGATGGGTGGGCCTTGGCTCGGCTTGTCGCATGGATCCCTTTGAATCGCTGCCAGCGTCAGGATTGCCTTTAAGAGCTGGACGTTCAGGGGACTGGATCAGTATGCCGAAGAGCATGCGAATGCCGCGAGAACCAACGGCGTCTGGGTTCCACAACCAGCCCTAAACGGGCCTGTCGGGTGGTTTTTCTGTGGTCGTCAATCGGGGCTTCGGGATTTTGGTGAGCGCGAAGGTGCGTCACTAATGCAGCGACCAAGGCTGCGCTTGCATCTATTGCAAATCGTTTGTTAAGAAATAGGGGAATCAGCTTGAAAAAATATGTCCTGGCACCGGGTATTGCCATCGCGATTGTGGGACTTACGGGATGCGGAGGAGCGCCGCAAGCGGCGCCGACGGTCACAACGACCCAAACGGTAACCGCCACTCAAACTGTCACGGCGCCAGCGCCTACAGTCACAGTTATGCAAACGGTGGCTCCAGTAGCCGCACCGGCAGCGCCGACTCCTACGGCGGCCGCGGCGCCGGTACTGCCAGCTGACGCGGCCGGGCAAAATGCAAGTGCCTTGAACGACGAACTTGAAGGGCTTGGATACAAGCATATTGTTTGGAATTCCGACTCGGGAAGTTCCGTATTTTTGCTCTCTAACTGGACCGTTACTAGCTTGGAGCATGCGGGTGAGAGCTTTCCTCTTACCAAGACAGTCGTCGTGCACGTGACGAAACCGGGTCAGTAGACGTAGCGGCCTTTACACCTGACCACGTCGCACGACCGTCGCGCGGACGTCATCAGGCGGTCTGATTCGCCACCGGATCAGATCTCACACGAGGGCCGAGCTAACTAGGGAGCGGTCGCCGTAGCAACATCGGCCGATAGCTCCGCATCAAGGTGGCCCGCGCAACCGAAGTTACATCGGATGCGCGGGGCATCTTGCGCGAATTAGTTGTTCGGATCTCTCCTGTCGTGAAGCGCCAACTGCTGGAAAACTGCTCTCTCAGGGCGCATCGCCTCATCCGCACGGGCCAGTGCTTTCACCGCCGGAGCTGTAGCTTCGTCAGAACACTTTGGAAATCGTTGAGGGCCAGCCCCTGCCAGCCAACCCGGATCGTCCTTTTCTGCCGACGTAAGCCCGCTGGGCTGGTCTTGTGCCGGTGAAAAAACAAGGTCAGTTCTTGAAAGCTTTCGGCGCCTTCATACTTTCGGTGCCTTCGGCGGCAGCCCTGCCACGTGCTCGAAGGCCTTCTCCAACCAGGCCCGGGCGTGATCATCACCGCCCACGCTGCTCCAAGTCTCCGGAAATCCGGTCCAGCCGCCCATGGGGCGCTCGGCTGGCCCGAACGGTACGGTCCGCTCGGTACTTTCGAGCGCCTCCTTGTCCGCCTCGGACAGCTTCACGCCAATGCTGGGGCCGAACAGGCCAGCGAACATGTTGCCGTTCACGAAGGCCCCCAGGTTCCCGAACATCGGCTTGATGACCACCTCTGGGAGCTCTGGCACCAGCGAACGGAACCGGGCCTTGTCGGCGTCGGACGCTTTTGGCATTTCCATGGGTACCTCCGGGACGCAGCGGGCCACGAGCGGCTTTCCTGCAGGATATGCCCGCAGCTGTGCGGGGGATAGGCTCCCCGCGGGGCTGGCCCCGCGCAGGCACGGTGGTGGCGTCCACAGAGAAGGGTCGGGACGCCCCCGGACAGGCTCACAACGACCAACGCGCCCGCCGGGAGTCGGTGGGCGCGTCTGTTGAAACTCTGCGGATTGTTAGGCGCGGGCCTTCGCGCGGCCCTTGGTGAGGATGACTGCCAGTGCGATCATGCCGGCACCGAGCACCAGGTGCAGGATGTTGTCCAGGCTGTTCAGCGGCACGAAGTCGCCGGCCGAATCCTCCGGGACCACCAGGCCGTACACGAACAGGACCAAGTAGATGATGCCGCCGTAAAGCAGGAAGGACCGTGCGCCGGTGGCACTGCGGGCCAAAAGCAGGCCGGCGGCGCCGAAGAGCAGGTGGACGATGTTGTGCAGGGCCGAGACCTGGAAGAGGCCCAGCAGCATGGCCTCGGAATGGTGGCCGGCGAACTGCAGCGAGTCGTAGTTGCTGGTGAGGCCCGGGACGAAGCCCAGGATACCGACCAGGAGGAACACGGCGCCGACGGCGAGGCTGGCCTTCTGGACTGCGGTACGGGCAGTGGTGCGGGAGTGGGTTGCTGTTGCCATGCTGGGCTCCTTGGGTTCGGACTTGCGGTGACGGGCCGGCCGGGGTGTGGCCGGCCCGATGTTCATGGCAGCTATTCGGCTGGCACCGGAGTTCGGATTGCTCGACGGAGTATCCGGCGCTTTCTCGCGGTCCCGGGCAGGTGCGGGTGCCCGGCTTCGGCAGGCGCAAGCGTCTGCAAGGATGGAACCATGACTCAGAACCCCCGCCGGCACCAGGAATCCGTCACGGTCAACGCATCCGCCGAGGCGCTTTACGACCTCGTCTCCGACGTCACCCGCACCGGTGAATGGAGTCCCGTCTGCAAAACCTGCTGGTGGGACGACCAGGACAGCGCCGGCGCCGTCGGCGCCTGGTTCACCGGCCGGAATGAGGTCCCGGGGCGGACCTGGGAGACGCGCTCGGAGGTGGTGGCAGCGGATCGTGGCCGCGAGTTCGCCTGGGTGGTGGGCGGCAAGTACGTCCGCTGGGGCTTCACCATGACGCCGGCCGAGACCGGAACGGTCCTGACCGAGTCCTGGGAATTCCTGCCGGAGGGCCTGGCGATGTTCCGGGAAAAGTTCGGGGACAAGGCCGACGCCCAGATCGCCGACCGCACCCAGCAGGCACTGGACGGCATCCCCAAAACCCTCGCCGCCATCAAGCAGATCGCCGAGAGCGTCCCCGCCGCCCAAATGTAACGGACTGGTAACATGGATCGATGCCCCAAAAGCCTGGATCCACCCGAGTCACGCAACTGGACGGCCTCCGCGGGCTGGCCGCCCTGGTGGTGGTCGCCTGTCACGCGCTCTCCACGCTCCCGTGGGTCGGCCGCGTCGTCTCGAACGACCGCTCCACCCGGCTCACCAGTCCCGAGATGTGGGCGGTGTTCTCCCCGCTCCACGTCTTCTGGAACGGCACCCCCGCGGTCCACGTCTTCTTCGTGCTCTCCGGCTTCGTCCTGATCCTGCCGTTCACCAAGTCCCTTCCCGGCAGGAGCTGGGCGCCGTACTACGCCAAGCGGCTGCTGCGGCTCTACCTGCCGGCGTGGGCGGCGCTGGCGCTCGCCGTCGTCCTGATGCTGCTGATCCCGCGCACCCCGTCGCCGTTGCAGAGCCCGTGGGCAGACATGTACGTCACCACCGCGGACCCGGGCCAGGTCTTCCGCGACGCCCTGCTGCTGCTCAACGCCAGCACCATCAACACCCCGCTCTGGACCCTCCGCTGGGAGGTCGCCTTCTCGCTCCTGTTGCCGCTCTATGTCTTCTTCGCCCTGCGCTGGCGCCGGTTCTGGGCCCTCAAGCTGGTGCTTGCGCTGGGCCTTGCGGTCATCGGCGGCTCCTTCCATATCGAAGCCCTGACCTACATGCCGATCTTCGCTATCGGCGCCGTCATCGGGGCCGAGCGGGATCGGATCCGGGAGCTGACCAGCAACTGGCCCCGGTGGACCTGGCTGCTGCTCGCCGCCGTCGGACTCTACCTGGCCAACGCCGAGTGGATCAGCCCCGAACCGCCCATCCGCGGCGTCGAGGCCGTCATCACCGTTGGCGCCACGCTGATCGTGCTGGTGTTCCTGCTCTCCGGTTCCGCCAAGAAACTGGGGGACACCCCCGCTGCCCAGTGGCTGGGCCGCGTCTCCTTCAGCCTCTACCTGGTGCACCTGCCGATCATCCTGGCTGCCGCCACCCTGCTGCGCGGCGTCTCGCTTCCACTGGGCCTGATCCTGGGCGTGGCGGCATCCTTTGGCGTTGCCGAGCTGTTCTTCCGCTACGTCGAAGGCCCCGCGCACCGGCTCTCGGTCGCCGCCGGCCGCGCCGTCGAGCGCCGGATCGTCAAGGGCAACCGTGCCGCCGTCGCCCCCAGTGGATCCGCTGCCGCCACGCCGTCCGAACCCAAGCCCGGGCCGGCGACGCCAGCCGCGGACGCCCGCCAGGCCCAGCCGCAGTCCTAGCCGCCCGGCCGGGGCACTCCGCGTCATGTGGTAAATGGCCGCACCCAACTCGTGTAGTGTTGAACTTGTTGTTGTGTTTGCAGTTCGTAGTTCAGGCAGTAC
>Ga0308160_10007137_pt1 | contig 11194 bp, 11 predicted proteins | sample PhyFR1_FD_201036 | JGI IMG/M metagenome (GOLD analysis project Ga0308160, IMG submission 201036) | Phyllosphere microbial communities from UC Gill Tract Community Farm, Albany, California, United States - DLSLF.R1 | ecosystem: Host-associated > Plants > Phyllosphere > Unclassified | place: USA... | reverse complement strand
GTCGAATAAGAAGAGCTCACCAACAGTCCCTATCAGCCATAGGGCACCACTAACAGCGATCGCAACTCTCAAGGGCCAAGTCTCGTCCCCCTCTCTCGCGCTCAACCACCTAACAATCGGTAACAGACCAATCAACACTCCAATCCCCGCTGCATAACCCATCGCGATTGCTTTACTCGAGATCCGGGAGGTCTCTTGAGATCTCAGTTGCGTGTAGCGAAGGAGGAGATTATGAGAATCTGAAGACTCTGAAGGGGAGGAGGGAGATTTGAGGGAGACTTGTAGGGATTCGAAAGAGGCTGAGACGGCGGGTGACAGACGAGCTAATGAAGGTACTGTACATCGTACAAGATCATTGTCAGCTTGAATGTGAATTGAAGCTAGAGAGCGGAATGACAACGTACGAAATGAATTTAAACAAACTCCTCCCGCTCCAAAACTCACGTTTGCGACGAGCGCAAACAGGGTACATACTGGCCAGATGATCGATGTCGACGGTAAGAAGTAGAACAGGATACTCGCTAATGAACCGAGAGTTGCGAATGAAGTCAAGAATCGATATCGTAGGAGAGCTGCCATCATCTTCCACCGGTTCAGCTCGATGGGAAACGGCTGTCAATGAGAGAAGGGGAGTACTGACGATCATTCGCGAGGGATCCTATAGAAATGACTGTGAGAGCTTGTACGGCGACTGAAGCTGAATAAACGATTAATGAAAATGAAGCTGTCGGTATGGATCTCTTCCAGGATCAGCTCGCTCCGACTGTGACTGGAAGAGTGCTCGCGACTAACCAGTATCCAACCACATTCCCAAAATTCTCACCGCACACCTCCTGACGATTTCCTCCCCTTCCCCTTCTCCAGAAGCTGGACAACTCTCCTGATAATCCGGAGCGAACTTTCCATTACTCCTAGCATAAGTCTCTATCACTACTGGTAGGAAGAGTGTTCCAGCTGCTATAATCCAGATCTGTTACTCGCGTTTCTCTCTCGAAACAGAATCAGCGCTTTCTTCAAACTTGAGGAGAGGGGAGATGAGAGCGTACCTCTGATGCTATAGAGTAGGTGTAAAAACCCTTGAGCAGTGAATGGAAGGGAGAGGGAGCGGAGGTAGAGGTATGTGGGGGAAAGAAAGAGGAAGAAGGAGAGGAGGGGGGGAGGAGAGGGGATTGCTCGGGGATCTGTTGCATTAGAGTCGGAGTATGAGAGCGTGAAGTATTCATCTCAAGCTATCATGTTTGGAGAATGACAAGTTGTTGGAGAGCAAAGAGAGAAGTTTCTTTCGCAAAAAAGTGAATTCTCTCCATCTCTCTCGTTCGCAACAAAAGACCCATATATTTTTGAAAGGTACCCGCAAAGACACCAAGTTTTATTATCAAGGTCCAAACCGTCCCACGAAAAAGCACACAAAAGTGTAAAGGATCTCCGAAACAAAAAAAGGAAAATAAGAGAGAGGGTATGATAGAATGCGCTGAATCACATACGTCCGTTATACCACCGTCTTACCTTCATCAGCTAAGAAGAAAGTCGTCATGGGTGATTAGGATACGATTATAGTAGATTAAAAAACTAGGACATTCTTCTCTTGTTTGGTTTTTTGTCGAAAGAGTCGATACATTTGCGGTTTCGTGCTGAGAGAGGAGGGAGGGAGAGAGAGAGGGGGGGAGAAAGTGCAATGGGGGGAAGGACGTGAGGCGATACGCTTATTGGGCGTAAGACCAGGTGTTCTTGAGGAGACCATCACCAGTAGCGAGCCTGGAATTTATCTCAAAAGTCAGTTTTTGGTTTGAACGGGGATGAAGAAAGGGGAGGTTAAAAGATGCTTTACCTGTTGAGGGAATCATCGGAATCACCCTTCTCACGAAGAGTACCGCAGAAAGCGTAGGTGACGTTGGAACCAGTCATCTTGCCCTCCTCGTCGACTTCGGCAACGTTGATTTGAACCGAAGCGTGATCCTTGGCGATGATCAATCGGTTGGTGGCAGAGCACTTGCGGGGGACGTAAAGGTCGACAACTTGTCCCTAAATTTGACAGAAAGGTTAGCTTGCGAAAGTGAGAGAAGAGAAGAGTCGTCCGGGCTCAATGAAGGCAAAGGAGACTAGGGAAGGGAAGGGAGACTTGCTTGATCGTTTTGCATGATGTATTGCCTGTGATTGAGAGGGTTGGAAGAGTCAGTTTAGACTGTTGAGAAAGATGGAGAGAGTTCGAGGTGCTAAGTGAGCCAATCCCTGCAGCAGTTTCCACCTCTCTCCGAGCCCCGCCGATACGCTCACTGCCTTCTTTCACCCTGTTTACCCATCTTGAGCCCTTCGATTCCAGTCCCGAGGCTGTCTAGAGTCGTGATTGACGAGTTGTAAAGTTTTTGATCAAGTCGATTTGAGAGTCTCATTTGGCTTGGAGAGTCGAGGAGAGGTGCTGAACGGGTGCTTGATGGTTCATAAAATCGACTGGTGTTATGTCTAGTAACTTACGGGTTGACAGAAGTGGTATTCGGTGAAGGAAACCCAAATCACTCACTTCCTCCTCAAAACTCGCTCTCACCCAAAACAACTGCTTGTATTCAACCCATTCATTCGCTTCACTCCTTCTCGAATGGATTACGCTTCTCGATTAAAGGAGCGGCAACTTCACTACACTCCAACTGATCAATCTCAGTCAACTTGTTCCTATTCCTTCTCCTCCCTCTTTACCATCCCCACCTCTTCTCAAATTCACTCCTTCTCTACAACTCCCTGTTGCACCCACCTCTATTGCGGTACATCAGATGGTTTCATTCGTCGATACGCACTCCATCCCACATTGAATGGCAACGGGATCGATAATCCTTCAATCACAAACTTGACGATGAAACAAGGTGGACACGAGAAACCTCCTGGAACTGATCTCAGAACTCCCGTGTTGAGTGGGTATTGGGAGAATGAGGAAATCGGGGAATGGACGAATGATTTACTTGAAGGGGGAGGAGGAGGGAAGGAAGGGAAGGAAGAGAAGGAAGAGAAAGAGAAGAAACAGAGGTGGGGTACAAAGAACTCTGCGATACACAGTCAGAGTAGCGTGTATAGTTTGGCAATACATTCGCAAGAGTTATGGGGATTGAGTGGAACTTCAGTGAGTTCAAACTAAACTCATCTGTGCGAAAACGAGATTTGCTCATTTTCACTTTCTTTCCTTTCGTTCGGCTAGAAAGGTTCGATAAACCTCTTCACGATTCGACAAGACGAAGGACAAATCCGACATGTCTTCCCTTCGATCCCTCCCTCCTCCTCTTCCTCAATCACGTCTAGCGGTCATTCCTCAAAATCACCAGTTTCAGTCCTAACGCTAGATTCATCAGAAACGAGTTTCCTTTCTGGTGGTTGGGATGGTCGAATATTCGTCAGTATCCATCCTTTCCCTCTTGGATCAGCTCGTAAGTTGAGTGAGCTCATGAGGGGACATAATTCGACAGGATTGGGATTTAAACACTGGTCAAATCAAACGTTCCTTTCTCTCTCACGGTCCATCTCGTCAAATCTCTTCAATCTCTTATCGTCCCCTTACCCCTCCTTCACCTCCCGCACCTCTCGACCCTTTAGCAGGTGACTCACCCCTCTCCTCAACTTCCTCGAGCTCCAATTCGGGAATCGCCAAAACCCTCGTACCTTCGAATATCACCTCCTTGAATGGGGTGAACCCGAATGGAGGAGGAAGTGATCTTGATGCGGACGGTGAAATGGAGTTGGATGCAGACGCGGATGGAGAAATCGATGATACGCTTCTTCCCTCTTCGACTAATCCCTCAACTGTGGATCCAGCGAACTCGATACCTCTGGTAGGAGTAGAAGGATTGGGGGAAGTTTCGAGGGATTGTTTTTTGAGTACGAGTTTGGATGGGTTGGTGTTGGTTTGGGATAAACGAGTTGCGGGGGAAGAGAAAGGGGTAGTGAGAAAGTTTGAGGAGTTTGGATTGCCGAAGGGGATGGGAACGGGGAAGGAAGGGAAATTGAGAGGGAAAGATCGTTGGACTACTTCGGTTAGTTTTTTCTCTTCTTTCTGCTTGTCTTCTCTTACTCGCCTGGGTTCCTCGAGTAGCTCACTGACGATGAGTGGTTTCGATTGCAATCAATAGGCATGTTGGTCACCATCAGGAGATCAGATTCATGTTTCACGCCATTCATCCTCTTTCTCAACTTACGATCTTCGCACCTCTTCCCCTATCGCAACTTACACTCTACCCAACTCGACCGGTCCAATGACTCAAATCCAAGCGATGCCTAATGGTAAACACGTCTTGACGGCGAGTTGGGATTGTGTCAGGTTATGGGATTTGGAGAAAGCTCAACCTGTCTCCTCTTCTGAAATGGAGGGGAAAGGAAGAGGGTGGGGTGGAAAGGGTGTAGAAGTCGTAGGGGGTCATTATGGTGGGACTGTTTCAGCTATTCGTGCGTTGCCCTCTTTTCGAAGTGAATCTCTTCTCGCAAAGTCCTGATTTTTTCGAAGGAGTCTTTGCACAGATATTGATCCATTGACGAAATGGATGTTTACGACTTCGGGTAATAGAGGTTGGGAAGGCGCTAGTACGGAGAACTTGGTTATACATGAGATCAAGAGCGAGTAGATTCTTGAGGAGTTAAACTTTTTATCGTAGAAATTCGCATTTTGCAACCCACTTGTCGTTCACTTCTGCCTCGAATCGAATCGAAGTTAGCTCATCAGAAGCACAACGACTCTGAGCGAGAGACAGAGGCAGCGAACTCGATAGAGAAGATGTAATCGAGAAGCGGAACAGGAAAGCTTTGTACAGAAATCAAATCGTAATCCGCCAACCGGAATGAAAGCAGCGTTACACAACCCTCCAGAATCCACTCGACTTCTCGCGACGCGCACAAAGGAGAAAAGTAACATCGAAGGAGGGGTTTTCAAAAAATAGAGAGAACAAAGTGAGATCAAACTAAAGGTTGAGAAATGAATTTAACGACCTCCAGCAGCCTTTCCACCCTTTTGACGGGGAGCTTGAACCTTGGGGATACCAGCCGAGTTCTTAGTAGTCTTGGATGCGACCTTCTTCTCCTTCTTCTTGTCCTTTCCAGCGGTGAGAGCGGCGTCACGTTGGGCTTGACGAACTTCGGGTTTTTGGTTTCGCTTGGCCAAGATGGAAGACAAGTCGGCACCGACGATACCACGTTGAGCCTTGACGTTCTTGCGCGAACGCTTCTTGGCGACCTCCTCGGTGACTCCCTTCTTGTTGACACGACGGTAGACGGTGGTCCACGCGATCTTACGAGGGTTCTTGCGTTGGAGGAAGAGTGACTCCTCCTTCGAGGTGACGAAGCTGTAGATATGTTGAATAAATGGTTGTAGGTCGACATGGACGGGAGATACGGGAGAGAAGGGGGAGATTGAGAATGAATCGGAAGTTGGAGGAGAATCGTAGGAGGGTCAAGAATTGTGATGAAGAGATATGGTCGAGGGAAGGGGTAAGGTGAAATATAGTGCGGTAATAAGGAGGATTCAGGTTGAGGATAGTGGAGAACGAGGTTCAGTCAGTTCACTTCTTCGAGGTTGAGGAGCGAAAGAATCTAGTCGAACCGGAAGATCTTCGAGTCAGATCGGACGTAAAGCTTTCCCTGTATATTCTCAAATGCATGATCAGTGACCGTCCACGACTTCCAGAGAGTGAGAGAAAGGGCTAACCTTTCCAGGGTAGATCTTGTAGCCCGAGAAGTTGCAGTATTCGACCTTCATGGTTGGCGGAAGTCTATATCTTCGAATTGTACGTTGTAGGCGATGAGGGTGTTTTGGATGAAGCGAGAGTCGGATGAAAGCGAGATGAAGTGGGTGGAAATTGAAAGGGAACGACAGCAACGAAAAAATGTCAGCAATTCCGCTCTATTTGATCATGCAGAGGTTCCCTTGATGCCCAGCTACCTCCAGTATGATCTCCTATGCCTCCCAAACCATTCCAACCATTCAATAAATTCATTCACAAGTCGAGCGGAAAAAAGGTCAGAACCGTCTCGATTTGAGATCGGTCAAGTGATATATGAGTGCATCTGGCTAATCTTGTACCCTAGAGTACAGTCATGCCCATCACTGTGAGCTGGGTAGCAGTAATCGTGGATCGTCGTCCCTCTTTTGTAGTGAACCCGCTCGACTTTGTAACTTTCATAACTCCATCAATTGTCCACCTAGAGACTCCGTTCGAAGGCTGGTCTGATTCTTGAAGGTAGCTGAATGTACTGGGTCTCGGTGCTGTTGACTAACCTTGATGATCGGTGACTAACACGACTCGAAAAAAGTGAGTTTGCTGGTGCTCGAGGGCTTACAACCGGCTCCTTACTTTTGCTCCAATACAAAATCGCAAACTCTCGTATCGCCCACAGTTGCATCCCCTGAGCCCAGTATTTCTCCCTCCACTCGTGTCCTGCCTGCTTCGTCTCACTCTTCCACATCTTCCCTCCTTACTCGACAGTTCACAGCTTCACACGCTCAACGTCTCCCTCGGCTGGCTCCGACCCTTTCACTCTCCTACGAAGCGCTCTCCGAACCCTCACACCCACAGACACGTTCAACGACTCAGGACCCCACTCTCGCAGTCAAGTCAAGATGGCCACAGTCGACAATAAAGCGGCATTCATCCCAAAAGACGCCATCGCCACCTCTCCCTCGACTTCTAAAGTAGAATCTGATTCGGCACTCTCTTCCCGCGATTCTTCCCTCCTCCCTTGTCCCGGCGTACCCTTGCCAGCAAACTTCGACAAACTACCCATCCTATCACGCGAACAGATTTCGTCGAGAATCTGTCGAGGAGAATTATTGATTTTACATTCACCTCTCGTTTATCGAGTTCCTCACAACTGGCTCAAATTACACCCGGGAGGAGATCACGCATTGTTACATTACGTTGGAAGGGATGCAGGATGTGAGATTGAGGCTTATCATACGGGAAGAACGGTGAAAGAGAGAATGGGGAGATGGGTGGTTGGAAAAGTCGAGGTCGATGAGAGTGAGACGGGTGAAGGTTGGAGGGATATGACTCCTCCTATTCAATTAGGAATGTGGCCGATTCCGGTACCGAAGATCACCGTGTCGGAACCGTCAAGTTCAGAAGATGAATTGATGGAATCCTCAAGTGAAGAAGACGAGAAACGATCTTCTTCTCGTTCAACCAAGACCAAAACCTCGACTCCTGCTCCTCATCTCACTCCCGATCTCGTCGACCCTCCTCTCGCAAAAACCGATTACTCTTCCCTTCCTTTGACTCCAGCTTATCAAGCTCACCTACGACGTTCTCACCGACGACTACACGCTCGCATTCATTCCCTCGGTCTCGACACTACACCCTCTCTCATCTCGGGCTACGGTCCTTCACTCGCTATCTACGCAACCCTCCTTTCCCTCTCAATTTACACCTACATTCGCGCTCAAACTTCTTTCGACTACATCATCGCCGCTGTCTGCCTCGGAGCTTTCTGGCATCAGATCACCTTCGTCGCTCACGATACGGGACATTCAGAATTGACGGGAAGTTGGTGGGCTGATCGATTGTGGGGAGTTGCGATTGCCGATTTCATGGGTGGATTGAGTATCGGTTGGTGGTGTGATAATCACAACGTTCATCATCGTAAGCCAGACTCTGATCTACACTGCCCAACGATGAGTACTGACTGAGTCTTGCTACAGTCGTCACGAATTCACCTGAACACGATCCCGATATTCAACATCTCCCTTTCTTCGCAATCTCCGACAAATTCTTCGCTTCCTTACGCTCGACCTATTACAATCGAATCATGGCACTCGACGGATTCGCAAAATACGTCTTACCCTATCAGTCAGTTTTCCTCACTCTTTCCCTTTGTATCTCGTAAACTCATCCTGTTTCTCATCATCTAGACACCGCCTCTATTACATCGTCATGTGTTTCGCTCGCTTCAACCTCTTCGCACTATCCTACACTTTCGTCCTCACGAATTGGCCCGCACGCAAATCGCCTCTCTTCAAACTCCGAATTATGGAACTCGTCGGAATCTCTGCTTTTTGGTTCTGGTTCAGCAAGGTGTTACTCGCTATCGATACGGTCCCTCATAGGTTCCTGTACCTCCTCGTCAGTTTCGCCGTGACGAGTCCTCTTCACGTTCAAGTGAGCTCTTCCTCTCTTCTTTGCAGAATTCCTAATTCGGGACTGATTCTCCGTTTTCTCATTTGGACTAGATCGTTCTCTCCCATTTCTCTCAACCAATCTCGATCATTCCACCTTCGATTCCTCCCTCTTCTCTACCCATTCCCTTGTCCTCTGCCGAACTACTCGAATCACACCCTCACCGCCAACTTCGAACGACAATGGATGTCTCTTGTCCCTCGTACCTCGACTTCCTCCATGGTGGCCTCAACTTCCAAACACCTCATCACCTCCTCCCTCGTATTCCCCGATTCCGTTTCCGAGAAGTAGCAAAGGAGGTCGAGAAATGGGTGAATGAAGAAAACGCTCAGATTACGGAAGGAGAGGATGGGAGGAAGTACTGGAATGGGATCAAGTTGGGAGAGAACGAGGGGTTGAATTACAAGAAGATGACGTTCGTTGAAGGGAACAAGAGCGTGTTGGGAGTTTTGAAGGATGTCGCAGATCAAGCTAGGTTACTGTGTAAGGTCGCTGAGAAGGAGGCGAAAGGAGAGCTAGATCATCACTAGTGGGTAGGATCTGTACGTTTGGTTCTTTGTTATGACTATCTTTGAGCGACGTTTAGGGCTGTGCTCGATTCTTCGAGAGTCGAGAGTCGAAGAGCAGGGGCTTTCGCTTGATTTTGACTGCATCGATTCGCCCTTCCAGTGAGCCCCTTTCGCTTCTCTCTCCGTGTCTGTCACAGCTGACGATTAGCGTTGGCAGCAGGGAAGAATGCAGGAGTTCTCGCAGAGAAAGCTGGCTATTTTCTCCTCCTTTCTTTCTCTCCCGAATTGGACGAGTGGGAGTCTTATTCGACAGGTACAGTGACTCGATTTGAGCTCTCGCCTTTACCGAGGGAAGTCGGGGAGAAGTTGTGGAAGAAAGAGAACCAAGTCTCCGACTTCCTTTCCCTCTTTTCCCCACTGCACATCTATCCATCTTCCCCCCTCTCCTGCGCTCCCTCTGAACATCTATCACAACGCAACAAGAGTAGAGCTATGACCTATCGTTTCAATCAAAGGATCTACAAGTTGCTTCATCGCAAGTCAAACCCACTTCATTCGCATTCGAAGGAGGTAAACAAATCTCCTCAACCTCCCGAATTCCTTTTGGATGGAGCTGTTACTAGCCATGATGGTGAGCATCTCCTTCATTTCATTTCAATCAACTAAAGTGCTTACGATAGTCGAATACTATAGTTCCCTCGTATCTTCCTCGTTCGAATCCAAACTTCCCACTCTCGTTTCGGGGACTCGCTCGAGCTTCACATCACTCGGTCTCTGTACTTTCGACCTCTCCTCGCGATCCTCGATGTTCGACGACCACTGAGCTCGAACAAGACAAAGCGGAGGAGGAACGCATTCAAGCACCAGCTTCAATCGTGAGTTCTCTTCACGCGAACGAAACTCGATCAGCTGGACTCACTTTCGTATTGATGAACAGTCTCATCTACACGACGACGAAATGGAACAAGAAGATCTCATCGTTGTGCCTCTCGAACCGAGACCAACTCTCGAAACCCATGAAACTGCCTCGACGACCTCCTTTGACTTTTTCAATCTCGACAACAACCATTCCCGCTTCACCGACTGGAACTCGTCGATCATTCCCAAGGACAGCTCCACGCTCAATCTCTCACTCCGACCCTCTTCCCAAAACTCTTCCATCGCCCTTCCTTATCAACTCTATCTCCCTCCTACTTCTAGAACCGCACCATCGATACACACGATCCCTCTGAACTCTTCTTCTCTCTCGAACCTTGATATCGCTTCCCTCCGACCTCCATTCCGTCCACTCGATAGCTACGAATCAAACAAATCTTTGCTCGACTTGACCCCTCTCCTCCTATACCTCGAGCGATACTCTCAACGACGTAGTAGCGTTCCGGCTTACGTTCAACCTCTCGTTCGTCAGGGTCAGAGGGATCATGGTTCTATCGAATTTTGAGGATGGAGAATTATAGCGGAGGAAAGGGTCATTGCGAGTCTTTCGGGACATTCATCTCTGCCTAGAAGTGATGGAAGTTTGCTCAAGAGTGTTGGAGGAGAGTTGATGAGAGCGACGAAAGAGTATTGCCAAAATTGAACAAAGCTGAAACTCTCCCTTTTGATCTCTCTTCTGCGAGATGACATCTCTTTCTATCGAAGCGAGCGAGAGAAAACACTTTGTACGCTCTGCCATTGACCCCAGATCAGACCTGGTCGCCGAGTTGTAAGAGAGGTGAAGAAAAAAGCACGATGAAAATTCCGAAGACTTTTGGTTGGAGACTACTACGACTGATGAACCAGAGACACACAAACAGCCAGGGGGTACTACTAATGAGAGGAGATAACGTAACGAATGAACTAAGGGAAGGGAAAGGGTAGGATAAGATTAGGTGAGGCGCTTGCACTGTTTCGAAAGAAAAAGATAGGGAGTCAGTTTCGAGTACGGGATGAGGATAAAGAGAGGGGGCCGTGCGTAGTCAAAATTTCTTTTTGGGCCAGCTAGAGGCATAGGAAGAAGCAGGGAGTCAGTTTAGGCGATCAGGAAAAGGTTTTAGGAAGAAGAAGGAGTGATTTTGCGAGGGAAGAGGGGAATGGCAAGAGGAGTACTCACGATTAAGTGCATGATAGGGCATCGATACCCTTAAAGAATGCAAAAGAGAGTGTCAGCGAAGAGTTAGAAGAGAACAGGGCGAAGAAAACGAAGAAATGTCGAAACGGTAAAAGAGAAGAGCGTGAGACTTACTCGTTACCACCAGCACCGAAGAGAGCGAATGAAGCGATGAATGACATGACTGGAGGAAGAGCGAGGAGAGTTAGAGTCGAAAGTTGCGAAGATTCGAAAAAAAGGCAATGCTCACATTGTGTTCCTCCATCAAGACCAGCCGACATCAAGTAGTTGTACTTCCTGAACCACGAGGAGCAGTATCGACGAAGGTAGAACTGGGAGAAGATGGCGACCAACATCGTAGTGAAAACCGACGAGTTGATACCGACGGCCAAATTACCGAGACACCAACAAGTGATGGGGGAGACGAATTTGTCGAATCCGTAGCGGGGGAAGAGACG
>Ga0308160_10007136_pt1 | contig 11194 bp, 14 predicted proteins | sample PhyFR1_FD_201036 | JGI IMG/M metagenome (GOLD analysis project Ga0308160, IMG submission 201036) | Phyllosphere microbial communities from UC Gill Tract Community Farm, Albany, California, United States - DLSLF.R1 | ecosystem: Host-associated > Plants > Phyllosphere > Unclassified | place: USA... | reverse complement strand
CTCAGCAGTGTGTAAACAGAGAGCGCTTACGCATTGATATGCTTTCTTTACGTCGATAGATCCAAGCTTGAGCAGTCTTTCGAGGAACCAGTTCCTCCTGCCCGTCAGCTCATGTGTAGGGCGCGTTCTGCTGACTGACCGATGTGATAGTCTCAATTGCGTTTCCGAACTCAGAATCTCCATCTCTTCCCTGACCCATGACGCTACCTATCAGCCAATCATTCACAATGGTGGAGAGACTCACGTTGATCAAGTACGAATCTACTAGCCTCTCTGTATAGATCCGCATGACTATACTCCTCTGCTAGAGATAGAGCTACTATGGGCTTCCCAGAGGCATGCGAGAGTAGAAAGTTGTAGCAGATACCCTGTAATGCTGGTACTAGCAATTTCGTCGATAAAGCTACCAGCTGAACATCAGCACTACTCCATCCCGAAAAGGAGAAACTAACAGCTTCGACGTTGGTCCAAGACACTCGACAATCGAGGTGGGGGTAAGCCCAGAATAAGAAATCTTGAAGTGCTGCTGCTGATTCCTCGTGTAACTCGACCACGGCTTCTACTTCCTCATCAAATCGATGAGTAGGTCGAACAGCGCTGGAAGGGATAGTCGAGGACGAGAATGAATGGCGCAGAATTCGAGTCTTTTGTACTGAAGGGAGTGGGCTAGGCAGCGGAGAAGAGGTAGCTTCGATGTTTAGCGAAGCGATGTCGGGGGTGATCACTTGGTCATCTTGTTCGTGTTCTTGGGCGACATCTGGCATTTCGCGTAGACCCCGCTTCATCTCATTGATTGATGACTGACTATCCGAGGGCTCGGATACTGCATCAAGGTATACACTGCCTTTACGGCTTTGTGCACCTGTACTGGACTCTGAGGCGACTTCATCTTGCTCTTTGACCGAACTTGGTCGGTCCTGGGTGCTCGAAGCGTGATCGTTGGTAGTATCGGTCTCTGTCTCGATAGGTGAGGGTGAACGCCGACTTGAGGTTGGTGCTGAGTTGTGATGATTGTTTTCCGCCCAACTACCGGTCAGCCTCACGGCCTATGTGATGATGGAATGGCATACTTCCCCTGCAGGAGGCCCTGGAAGAACGGACTAGCAAACCATAGGATTTCTTTATGGCACCAGAACTCGTTCCTACCCACTACGACTTTCACTTTCCCCTTAAACGCACTCTCCCTAGTGAACGTCGAATGAACAACTACTTCCTCCACTTCATCTCGCTCGTTCGCCTCCAATTCTAGAGGGTCGCGGTTCGAGAATACAGTAGTCTCTGGTACAGGGTACAAATAGACAGCCTGACTAGGCGTGACTGGTGCAGAGAGTTGACGCGAGTGGTTTGAAGCTGATTGTCTCGAGGTTGATTGGGGGAACAATTGTGGGTGAGCTGGTAGTGGTGGGTTTCGGTTCATTAGCATATGCGAGGGATTCGTTGTGGATGACATTATTGATGAGTTGTCATGTGTGATACGATTTACAGATAGTTATACATAGTTGAAAGTGAGCCTGGGTCAAAAGGAATAGGGAAGGGACTAAGGACAAGGTGTGTGGGGGAGACCGAGCTTTGAGTTAAAGTGCAAAGTGGCATGTACTTGGAAATCAGTCGCCTGCAGATCCATGATCATATGAACTCATTCGACGATCTAAACGTTCATATGGCACATAACAAGCGCGCGCGCATGGAGTTGCTGAGCATGTACATGACAGATTGGTGATAAGAGATACATAGAGAGGTGCAATGGATCCGAAATGAAGACTATACATCGATGGGTAATATATCCATCGTCTATGCAGGAATAGCAGCCGAAGCAGCTGGTGCTTGCTCGGGTACTAATGATCAGCTTCGCCCTCGATGTTGAAAGTCGATAAACTTACTTTGTAATTGTGGTACTGGCTGAGCCATCATCCGACTCATTAGAACACCGACACCTATTTATCAGCTTTTCTCGAGGGCGGACTGGGTGTCGTAGACTACGTACCCTCGAAAACACCTAGGAGAATACCACATCCGATTGCTGAACCTAATGCTGATCTTGGTCCGGCTGATTGTCAGCGATGGTTCTTTCTATAATCGCTCAAGCCCGTCCAGCTCCATGATCAAGTGCTTGATGATCTACACTGGTCTGCCGTCCCTGTTGACATCGTCCTGACATTTATCGCCCCTTGCACATGCCTAGACCCGGGTACTGTAACAATAAACTCACATCTGAAAGCCAAAGTTCCACCCGTCATGAAACCAGCGGTAATAGCGTTCCATGGATCTTCCTTCTGTCGATAGCCTTTAACAGCACAATCATAACTCGAAAACAGTCCTCCCCAAACACCGAAATTTCCTCCTAAAACAGGCGCACGAGCTTTGATCGCACTCAGAGATCCAACTAATCGTTCGCCTCGAGGGGAATTACGAGCTCCTTTTATACCGTGCCAAATACCACCTCCTATTGCTCCCATTGCGAATGCTCCTCCGAAATCATTCAAGATCACATATGGGCTGGATGTCAGTATGGCTGTTACGGTGATGTGTTGGATTTGACGAACCATGGATCACGGGAATGGTCGGCGTGCGACATGGTTACTGATTTGGTTCAGGTAATTGGGGTTTTCGTCGTAGAAGGGTGCGGGAGCTCGATCGGGGTTCCTTAGGATTCGATCGATATTTTGAAGCGTTGTATATGCTGTGAGTGTGCTGTAAGCCGCCTAGTTGTCGCTTGATTCAAGAAGATGGTATATGGAATGACTTTTTATGACGGCAAAGAATTCCACTTGCACCCCTTATCGGTGTTAAATGAGGGGATAAAACAAGTTTCACCTGGCTAATTGAGATTTCAATGCTTGCATTTTACCTGCTAATACACATACATTGACTGTTCCGCATATTACAAAAAGCCAAATACAAACCATTCTCAGATCCGCTAAGATACACAAGAACTCTTACAGAACAGAGGAGTGATCAAGACGCCCAGTAGCTTTATATCAAATCACGAGATGAGCGACACGAATGTAGTTTTCGAGGACCGGTTCCATGTGAACGCAAGTTCTTATACATCTGCGGCCCGCACATAGAGCTGACTATCAGACGGTAGACAAGGACGGGAAGAAATTCGACCGTGGTAAGTTCTGGCTCATCAAGCTGGAATATCAAGTCACTAACATAGCAGTATCACGTATACAAGCAACATCCCATAACACGAATTCAGAACTCACCTTGGATATTGCACCGGAACTATACGCCCTTGCACCAGAAGAGACATTCACATTAGCTCTCGCCAAGTCGCTAGTACAGGAAGAACTTGATGTTAACGGAGAGGAGGAAGATGAGGACGCGCCAAAGAAGGTCAAGAGGGAACTATGGAGGAGTGAGGATCAGGGTTTGGCGGCTGATTACGAATATGTTATGTATGGCAAGGTGAGTGTCCTTTACATATGCGCGTGAGGGGATGCTGACTAGATTAGGTGTACAAATTCGATGACTCGCTCGGGGGGGACAGTGCAACGTGAGTCAACGTGATTTCTACAAATATTGAGTAAGGCTGACGTTCCAGGACGGCATACTTCTCGTACGGAGGTCTGTTGATGGCTCTGAGAGGTTCCTACCGACATTTGTCGAAGCTAGTTGTTGGCGAAAACATCTACCTGCTTATTCGAAAGTAGAATCATTGTATAATAACATGCACCGGCATCATTCAGTCCAGTGTGACCTCGGGGTCTGCGGACCAGACGAGATTTGCCTTGATAGTTGTAAACAAGTATACCAAAACCGGCTTTGAGTGCTACACATTTGCGACTTTACTCATAACGAGTCGCTGTATTGGAGAACTCGTGCATGTCGTGACTACAAACCTCTACTTGTCCTTCTTGTCCTTACTGACAATCATACCCTTGCTGATCTCCATCATCCTAGGTGGGACCTGGATGCCAGCCAAAGACCAGATTCCGAATCCGATAATAGGTAAGAAGATCAAGAAAGTGATCAATACACCGGTGATGATGGGTGTAGTGAGGATCTGGACCCGATCAAGGAGTGGTCCACCGGTTGGAATGGTGGAGTTGGATCGACCAGAAGAGGAGGATGAGGGACGGGTTGCGGATGATGATGAAGTGGGTCGTTGAGGGAATGGTCGCTCTTGGCGTTTATCGATGGGGTGTGTACCGGTTAGAAGCATCATGTGGGGAGATTTAGGGGTAGGGATTGTGGATAGGTCTAAAAGTCAGCGTCATTTACCGTAGAGATGCATTGGACGTACCATGATCCTTGGAGACTTCGAGTAGGACTACAGTCTTGCCACTTTTATCATCAGTCACATCACTGACGACCTCTGCACCGCATAGCTGAGCCCAGGCATTGACAGCGCTATCGAGGGATTCTCGAGTCGGACGTAGCAGGTAGGGGATTGATAGATCCGCTTTCTGAGAATAAGGTAGTGATCGAGATGCGAGGTGAGAGTTGTGTAGCTGCATGTTAGCTAAGATCACGTTATAAGGCCAGTAGGCGATGATTGAGCAGTCATTCAGAGAAGGCTTCCAACGCCGCACACTAGCCTGAACCTGAACTCACCCCATCGACGTGCACCACCATCAACGTCTCCCATTCACATCCTAAACCATGCACAGTCCCGTACACTTCATCGGCTCCGATGACTCCGCTATTGATCTCCTCAGCAGCCTCCGTCAATGCTGCATTACTATTCCGTAAGCGATTTTGTCTTGACACGTCGTCCTGTATGAACTCACGGCTCTGATGACCATACGAGTAATGGAGAAGTCTGCTTGAAACCAAGTGATGTCGATGATAGCAAAGCTGCTGATGCTAATGCTAGTATTGTTGAGCGCATTGCTGATGGTATGTACTATACAGTATTGTACAAAGGTATATACTCCTACAATAGATAGATCGGTCGAGTGAAGCCGGTATACAAAGTGCCACACTCGGAAATTGCCGAAATAGCTTAAAGGACCCTGAACTAATGCACATGGTCTGGTCTCTCTGTACACGATAGCCTTACAGACTGATACTATACTACTACCACCCTATAGACAGCTACACATCAGCAGCAGCTATAAGCAAACAACCTGCCGATAGTCTGGACAGAGTAGTATAAGGTGGGCTCACTCTGCTGGAAGCGCTCACACGGCAAAGCTGACGCGAATAGTTCAATCCCTCATCAGGCTTCCTCAACCACACGACCTACCTCTTCTGCACGCGTCAGTGTATTCAATATACGCGATATCTACCTCTCTGACATTTCAGACTATACCAGATGTCGTCGGAAGAAGTCACCGCACCCGCCGACGCGCCCCAGGTAGCAGAGGGCTCTGAGGCCAAGCCCGCATCATCCAGGACGAGACCTTCTTCGACCGTGGCGGCTACCGCTGCCGACCCCAAGAAGAAGATCGCTCGACCTTCGACCGGAGGACCAAAAAAGGCAACTGGTGGTGTAGCCGCCAAAAAGGCGACTGGAACTGGAGAGCCAAAATCGTTCAAGCATGGAGACATCGTTTTGGCCAGACTCAAGGGATTCCCTCAATGGCGTGAGTTGTTCGTGCGTGACGCGTTAGGTCGTATGCTGATGTTGTAGCCGCACGTGTAAGTTCTGGTGCCTCTGCGGAGATGGACAGAAACTGACATACAGATCGCCAACCCCGAAGAGGTCCCTGCGTCCGTCAAGGCTGCTCGCCCCAATGCTGGACGTCCATCAGTCGCCGGAGGAAAGAACCTCTATTGCGTCGAATTCTTCCCCGTCGGTGACTAGTACGTCACTTACGAAATTCGGGAATTTTTTCCAAACCCGCACTGACACTCAGTTCGTGGATCCACAGTCGTGATATCGAAACCCTAACACCCAAGGCTATTTCCGATGCTCTCGCTTCAAAACACCGTCGTGCAGGAGACTTGCAGAGGGGATACGAAATCGCTCAGGACCCGACAGAATGGGATGTCGAGCAGAAGGATGTCAGGCAGGCAAAGGAGGATGCCGCCAACCAGGTTGACGAGCTCGAGGATGATGACGAGGAAGCGGACGTTAGCACTTCAAAGAGAAAGAAGGCTACCAAGGAGAAGAGCAAGAAAAAGGCAAAGGTCTCCAAGGTGAGTCATAGTTTCAGCTCGGAGAGCATGATCTGTCGGGACGGAATTGAAAGGATCGCCGTGAGCAAAGCGAAATTGCACAAGCGGAGGGGGAGGTAGGGTCGGAATCGGGAAATCGAAAAAAGCCCACGCAGACCTCTTTCTTCCGCCTGTCATCCTGGAGTCATGCTTCAGTCACGCGAGCCTACCTGACATTCAGGCCGAGGTCGAGGATGAGGAGGACGCACCCGCACCCAAAGCCTCCAAGGCCAAGGCTGACAAATCCAAGAAGCCCGCTGCCAAGGCTGAAGCCGCTCCGGCAGACGATGGTGAGTCACATGGAATTGCCTCAAGCTCGTAGCTGACTCAGAACAGACCCTCTCTCAAGTGACCCAGAATGCGTCAAGGTCAAGGACTGGCGTCATAAGCTACAGAGGGCGTTCCTAGGAAAAGCTCCTCCTACCGCTGATGTGAGTTCATGAGATTTCGCTCTGGTTCCAGCTAAATTCCAGGAAATGCCAACTTATGATACCTTGTTCAAGACCATTGAGGATTACAAGAATATCACCATTGACGCTTTGACTTACTCAAAGATTGGAAAGGGTGAGCGACTATTCTTGCTTTGTTTTCGACGCTGAACAAACAGTCATGAAGAAGATCGGTGCCTTGACCAATGTTGCTCGAAATGACGAGTTCAACATCACCGACCGAGCCAACAAATTGATGACTGATGTGAGTGTCATTTTCCGTAGTAAGGGGGTCGAGCTGATTTTTTCAGTGGTCCAACATTGTTGATCCCAGCAAGACCGAGGGTGCCAATGGAAACGGAGATGCATCAAAGGAGACCGCAGCAGAAGGAGCCGAGCCAGAGCAAAAAGAGGCTGACCCCGCTGTGAACGGTACGGGTGAGGGAGAAGGTGCTGGGGAAAAGACCGAGGTAGACGCTACCGCCTAAAGCAGTCGAGGTCGATATATCGAGTAGAAATTTTTGGGCTAGTCTGTAGAGCTTTGGGCGTAAAAGTGCATGACGGCGATTGGGGGAGATTAGGGGAAGAGGGAAAGAGACACTAAATAATCGTTGGCGTGAACCTGTCTTATAGGTGTTACATATGAAATCAATATTACCCTTCATCTCGAGCATTGCTTGGGAGAGCCGGACTGGACCGTAGACAGATGCATTGATTGCAGGTATATGCTAGGAAAATTCACTTGTAGGATGCAATTCAGACATGGGACAGTTGGGTGTTGGAAGCATGCAATTTTCGAGCCTGACACCTATTTAGGTGATGGTGGACCTGATGGTCTTTGGTCTGATCCGAAGCTTTTTGGTGCCTAGTTGTCAGTCTGACTCGATACAGCTTAGTCAGACACATACGGTAGAAGGAGGAGCATCACTAGGCGTAACGCCCATAGGTGGTAGTCCATTATCTCCACCCGAAGGTCGACGTCGAGAATTGGGGTTGATGGATATTGGTAGACCCTCGAGCCCCAAGCCAGCTTTACTACTCTCAGCCCCAGCGACTGGTACACCATCATCCCCTCCTACTCCCATTCCAACTGTAGACAATTGTCGAATGAGTGGTCGGAGCGAGTAATCTGCTCCGCCAGTTGTAGAGGGAGCACGACTTCGTCGGCCATTGTAGCTATAATGATCGACTGATGCCGAGTGGCCATGCCCTTGACCATGCGTTGGTGGATTGGCAGTTGCATTCAAGGTATTGGTACTGGTGGTAGATCCCTGAGATTGTGATGAGATCATTGATGGCATTGGAGTCATGCCGTTGCCAAATGGCGAAAAGAGGAAACTCGTAGGTCGACGTCCAGACATGCTATGACCTGATGTACGACGTGATGAAGATCTCGAAATTGCCGTTCCGTTGTTGTAAGAGAAAGTAGGTTCGTCCATAGCAGGAGAGGGTGGTAGACTACCTCTTCCTCGAGATTTCGTACGAGACATCGCAGGTAACATGTGCGTTGAGGTCTTTGGTGATGTTCCAAGACCAAGTTCGCGTTGTTGGACCACGGGCGATGTGGATGGACCAGGAACAGTAGGTACAGCGGTGTCGAAAGGATTCGAAGTGATTGTGGTATCCGCTTCTTCATCCTCTTCATCTTCCAGAATTTCTTCTTCTTCATCAACCTCTTCATCCGAGCTTGACCACATATCGACGTTCCTAACTTCTGCTCTAAATTCTTCAATTTCTCGCGTGATGGCTTCTCGAAGCTCTTCTAGCGTCTCCAGACCTTCGACTTGTTCCCACTTATCGAACACCTTGGGACACGAAGGTTCATCGGCTTCGTCATGATGGTATGCGACGTACGGATGAGCGAGAGCTTGAACAACATCGATTCGTGAGTCCGGGGAGAACGAAAGAAGTTGCTGAACAAGATCGAGCGCAAGGGGGTCGGCATTCGGTAGTACAAGGGCGAGATCCTTGGGCGGATGAGAAGGTAAGGTACGCATGTACGCACATGCCTTCTCACTTCCCATCGCTGCCAGGGTCTCCTCACTCGGCGTCCCAACCATCTCCAGAATCAGATTCAATTGCTCGACGTAGCTACGGATGAGCTGCTTCCCATAGTGTTTAGCAATGGCTTCGGACTTACTCTTTGCCTTTGAACATCGGCCCACCACCTAGCAATTCACCGAGGATACATCCAATTGACCAAACGTCGACTATTCAATCAGTTTGATTCTCTTGGCGTTGACGTGACGTACTGGCCGTAGTATATCGCCTATTCGACATCATAATCTCAGGCGCACGATACCATCTGGTAGCCACGTCTGTCCATCAGCTTGTCTTTCCGTTGTGGACTACGTACATTCAGTCAATTTGGGATCGTTCTGATCTGCCTCTCCCAAGACAGGCTTAAATCCCCTTGCCAATCCGAAATCACAGATCTTGAGCTCACAATCCGAATTGACTAGTAGATTGCCAGGTTTCAGATCTCGATGAATGACATTTGCTGAATGTATGTACTGTCTATCAGCGCCATATCCGAAGCTGAAGACGACATACCTTCATCCCCCTGAGGAGTTGGTAGAGGAAGAATTGGATATGGGTGTTTGATAAGGCTTGGCCAGAACGGACAATCTGATGCAGGTCGGCTGCATGTTAGCTGGTCCTCACAAACATTTTCAGCTTGACTCACCTTCCATTGGCTAAGAAAGACGGGATCAGCGATGTCCCAACCACTCGTCAGCACAACTCACCTCCATGTACAGGTATCTGTCTTGTCAGCTGTGATTTCTGAGGGGGATCAAGTAGCTTACATCTCATTATATCCATGCCATACATTGTCCAGATCTATGAGTCTGACTGATTAGCTGGTGCTTTGAAAATCGATAAAGACGTACCCAGTGAGATTGTCGTGTTCCCCGAAATGTCTTAACAGCGTGAGCTCCCTTAGCGCCCTCCGTGCCAGGATGACTTTGTCGAATACCCTCGTTATACACTTGACAGCTACTGGTTCACCACTTAGAGTATCCTGAACGGATATCACTAGACCGTATGCACCCTGTCCGAGAGGCCGTATGAGCTTCCATCTCGATGGCAAGTGGAACAAGTGAGATAAAGTATGTATCGTCTGATAATCCCTTTTCGTCAACGACAGATCTTTTATCAAGAGGAATACCGACCTTTCCTGGAGACATTTCTCAGACAACGGATGATCCTCCTCTTCTATGGGAACTGCCTGACTCCCTCTTCTTGGCCTTGGGATCCCATCTAAACCCGTTGCTCCCCTCTTTGCAGCAGCTGCCATCTTACTAGCTCCCGTCTGTGGTATCATAGCCGCGATACTTGTCCCTGAACCACCCGTATTGGTGTTCAGTCCTCCAGTTGTGGTCGTGTTTGTAGAAGAACTTGATGCTGAACTGGTGGTCAAACTCCTGACTTTGCTATATTGAGGGGGACTCCGCGTTTGAGCAGCGGTGAATACGTTGGAAGTCGAAGGAGTGATGGCGGGCCTGAATGACGAGGATGACGATGCAGTCGAAGCGGTAGAGGGCGGCTGGGAATACGCGGGCATACTAGCTGTGTGTGACATTGCGATGGATGTTCTTGTCGGTAATGCCGGTGTGGACTGAGCAGCAGTAGGTCGAGGAGGTTGAGAGCGCGGTAATATTGTTTTGGGTGGACTGAATGATGGAGAAGGTAAAGGTGACTTGTGAGGGGATGAGGGGGACGACATGGTGGCCTGACAGGGAGAGCGTTTTTAATGGGCGTGATGGCCTGAGCGCGGTGGTGGGGGCAAGGAGGGGAAAGAGAGCGGGCCTTCAATCACCGGTCAGGTCCTGACGTATCCGATGAGCGATGAGACAGGTATGATGGTATTGCAATACGGTAGGTAGAGGTGTATGGCTGCTGTAGCGAAAGAGGTCGTAATGTGAACGCCGAATTAAGAAGGTAGATCCCGAGTTTGTCTCGTGTTTCGTGTATATTCGATGTCTCGGGATCGATGGGTCTGTCGATGTTCACTCGTTTGATCAGATGATGATCTACCTGTGGCTTGGCCAATTGAAGGGCCTGACTATCAGACCGACTCGTAGGATGGAAGGTATATAAATAAAAGGTGTATGTGGTGGAATGTATTGGTTAGTTCGGATTAATTGCCAGCTCTAAGATATCCCTGAACGATCAGCACGCCACATGCGGGGTCACATGCGGTAGCCTCTTTCTTCACGGGGGTCGCTTCCAGTGAACAAGGCGAGAATACATGCTCGGGTCTGCGCAAGGAATGTATGCCGCAGCAGAGAAGAGATATACTCAAGTCCTGCCGCACGCTACATGATGATGAGTGGGAAGGGAAGGAACACCTCGCATATCATATTTTATCATAACTTTTATTGCTCCTCCAAACTGGGTATCGAGTCTACAAACGAGTATACCAATGCACGATCAAACTCGAACCAAGACCCATGAAACGGATCTCCTACGACCCTCATCCTCTACTCCTGTAAAGGTCTCTTCTGCGCTTCATATCTCCTCTACACTTGCACTCGCCTGAGCACCGCCATCTGCCATCATCCTGATTACCTCCGCCTGACATTGATCCATTAGAATTCGTGCTCCCAGTTCGGATCACCATTGGTGCTCTTCTTCTTCGGGGCGGGCGCGGGCTC
>Ga0308160_10007134_pt1 | contig 11196 bp, 10 predicted proteins | sample PhyFR1_FD_201036 | JGI IMG/M metagenome (GOLD analysis project Ga0308160, IMG submission 201036) | Phyllosphere microbial communities from UC Gill Tract Community Farm, Albany, California, United States - DLSLF.R1 | ecosystem: Host-associated > Plants > Phyllosphere > Unclassified | place: USA... | reverse complement strand
CGTCCCGCAGCAGCATCGCGTGGGAGGTGGACGCCGGCAGGTCCTCGAGGTGGTGGGTGACCATCACGCTGCCGAGCTCCGGCTGCCGGACCCGTAGCGCGTCGACGGTCTCGAGCAGGTGTTCCCGCGCCGCGACGTCGAGCCCGGTCGCCGGTTCGTCGAGCAGCAGCAGCCGCGGCTCGGCCATCAGCGCGCGGGCGATCAGTGCCCGACCCCGTTCACCCTGGGACAGCACCGGCCAGCGGGCGTCCCGACGGGCGGACAGTCCGACGTCGGCGACGTGCTGCTCGGCGCGGGCGACCTGCTCGGAGGTCGGCTCCCACCGCACCATGAGGTCGGTCGTGCCGGTCAGCCCGGTGAGCACGGTCTCCAGGACGGTGAGCGGCGAGAGCATGCGGTGCCGCGGGTCGACGTGTCCGATGTGCTCGCGGAGCTGCCGGACGTCGACGCGACCCAGGCGGTGTCCGAGCAGCTCGACCGTGCCCGCGGAGGGGTGTCCGGTCGCACCGAGGACGGCGAGCAGCGTGGACTTGCCCGCACCGTTCGGGCCGAGCAGCGCCCAGTGCTCGCCGGCGCGGACGGTCAGCTCGACGTCGTGCAGCAGGTCGCGGCCACTGCGGGTGACGCGGAGTCCAGCGGTGCGGAGGAGGACGTCGCTCATCCGTCCATCCTCGCGCGCTCGGCGGCGCCGCGCTCGGCGGCTGCGTCCTCGGCGACGGCCCGCTCGGCCCGGACATCGGCGATGTGCGCGTCCGCGAGCCGGGCCAGGGCGTGACCAGCCTCTGACGCGGCGTCGGGGTCGCGGTGTTCCAGGGCGTCCTCGAAGCGGCGGAGGAACACGTCCAGGTCCCACCGGCGGAAGGCGGGTGCCGGTTCGAGGAGCAGGAACGTCCGGCTGAGCGCGAAGAGCGATGCGTCGCGCAGGAACGCGTTCGGGTTCCGGTCCACGACGAAGCGGCTCAGGTCGGTGAGGGCCACCGTGACCCGAGGGTCGCGGCTGCGGCCGAACCGGCGGACCAGTGCAGCCAGTGCCCGTCCGGCGGCCACGTCCCCCTCGTCGAGGACGGGCAGCATGAGGCGGAGCCCGGACTCCGAGAGACCGACGAGGAGTTCGACGGTGTCGGCCCAGTCGTCCACGGTCGGGGTCGCCAGCGTGAACGAGGCGCGACCGCCGGGCACCTGGCGGACCAGCCCCATCACGTCGAGCTGGCGGATGGCGAGGCGGGCTCGGCGCTCCGGTCGGCCGGTGAGCGCCGACACGTCGTCGGCGTCGTGGACGACACCGTGCGCGAACGTCCCGTTCCGGACGGCGCCGAGCACCGTCCACCAGGTCTCGTCGTCGAGTTCCGAGGACACGAAGGCGGCCGCGGCGGACGTGTCGGCGGGTGGGGCGAGCAGGCGGTCGGCGGGGATCGCGAGACCCTCGGCAACCGTGGTCAGGTGCCGGGCCCAGACAGCCTGCAACAGGTGCCCTGCCTGGTGCGCGGTGTCCTGGTCGCGGGTCTCGGCGGCGAGGAGCGAACTGCCCAGCCAGCCGCCGCCGTCCCACTCGTCCCAGGTCGGGAGTGGATCGAGGCCGAACCGGTGCTGCTCGAGCGCGCGGGAGGTGAACCGCGCCAGCAGTCCGATGCGCCCGTGGTCCGCCCAGAACTGCAGCGTGGACAGCAGATCCGCACTGAAGCGGTCGGATCGCAGACGACCGGACTCGAGCGCCGTGGTGACGAGGACGCGGTACTCGTCGACCTCCGCGTCGTCGAGGTGCGGCACCGTGGACCGGATCGCCGTCTCGATGAACGCGACCAAGGCGTGCCCGCCTTCGGCCCAGCGTTCGGGGGACACCGCAACCACCGCGACCGAGTCGGCGGCCACCCGACGGACGAGGCCCTGGTACTCGAGCCGGAGCACGGCACCGCGGACCTGCTCCAGCGGGAGTCCGGCGCGCTGGGCCAGCTCGACTTCGCTGTGCGGCGTGCCCGGGGCGATGGCTCCCTGTCGCATGGCTTCGAGCAGTCGGCGGTACGCCTGGTCGTAGGGGCCGTCCGCTGCGCCCGCCCCCGTGCTCACGACCTCAGGCGCGCGCGCTGCGCACGGTGTCGATGTGCCGCTCGAAGTTCCGGGTGAGCGCACGGCCGGCCTCGGCAGCGGTCTCACCGTCGCGCTCCTCGAGCGCTTCGCGGAGGATCGAGAAGAACGCCTCGGAGTCGTACTGCTCGAACGCGGGGGTGGGGTTCAGCGTGAACCGGACGCGCTCGAGGGCACCGGTCGCGGCGTTCTGCACGAGCGGGTTGCCGGAGTGTGCGATGCCGAACTCGATGACCTCGGTGAGGGCGCCGCTGAAGCCGTGGTCGCGGACCTTCCGCAGGTCGTCGGCGCGGCCGAGCAGACGGTTCAGGTCCTTGACGTCGGCGTCCGAGTACTCGGGGACGCCCCAGCGCAGGGACAGTTCGAAGAAGCCGACGAGCGCGCGCGAGGCGGTGACCCAGTCGTCGAGGGTCGGGGTGGCGACACGGGTGTACCGGTTCGCCTCCATCTCGACCAGGCCGATGTCGACGAGCTTCGCGATCGCCTCGCGGATCGGGGTGCGACTCACACCCAGCCAGGCCACGAGCTCGTCGTCGTTGAGGCGCTCGCCGTGCTGCAGGGTGCCGTCCCGGAGGGCCGCCAGCATCTTGTCGTAGACGACGTCGCGCAGGAGCTTCCGCGGCGAGTTCTCGATGGTCGACTTGGGCACCGGCATGCTGTCTCCTCGGAGGATGTGGACGGTATTCAAATCCTAGCGTGCGTTGTGCAAACGCTTGCTACTCCAGTACGGGCGGGAGGCGCGGATCACCGCCGCACGTCGACCACGGTCCGCCCGTGCACCCGTCCGGCGACCACGGCAGCGCCGACCTCGATCGCCTCGGCCAGCCCGACGGTCCGCGTCACCGCCCGGAGCAGCGCCGGGTCGAGGTCCGTCCCCAGCCGCGCCCACGCCCGCTGCCGCAGGTCGAGCGGCGCCGCGACCGAGTCGATGCCGAGCAGGGACACCCCGCGCAGGATGAACGGCAGCACCGTCGTCGACAGCGCGGTGTCCTGCGCCAGCCCGCACGCCGTGACCGCCCCGCCGTACCGCGTCGTGGCGAGGACGTTCGCCAGGGTCGCACCCCCGACGCTGTCCACCGCACCCGCCCAGACCGCCCGCTGCATCGGCTTGCCGGGGTCGGCGAACTGCGCACGGTCGACGACGTCCGTCGCGCCGAGGGCCCGGAGCGAGTCGCCGTTCTCCGGCCGGCCCGTCGACGCCGTCACCCGGTACCCACGAGCCGCGAGCAGGGCGATCGCCACCGTGCCGACCCCGCCCGAGGCCCCGGTCACCAGGACCGGGCCGTCCTCGGGCGCGACCACCCGCTCGAGCGCCAGGACGCTGAGCATCGCCGTGAAGCCCGCCGTGCCGATCGCTGCCGCCAGGTCGTCGTCGAGGTCCTCCGGCAGCGTGACGAGCGAGTCGACCGGGACCACGCACTGCTCCGCCCAGCCGCCGTGTCGGGTCTCGCCCGCGCCCGCGCCGGTGAGGACCACACGCTCGCCGACGGCCACGTCCCGCACGTCCGACCCGACCGCGGCGACGGTGCCCACCACGTCGATGCCCGGCACGAGCGGATCGGTCCGCACCACGCCGGGGTCGCCGGAGACGGCCAGGCCGTCCTTGTAGTTGACGCTCGACCTCGTGACGGTGACCAGGGCCTCCCGGGCGCCGGGGGCGGGCAGGTCGACGTCGGTGACGACGGGGGCGGCGGAACGGGACACGAGGACGGCGCGGGTCATGCGCGCGACGCTACCCCGGGCCTCCCGGCCGGGTGCGGGCGCGGTGCGTGCCGGACGGTTCGCGCTCAGCGACACCGTTCGCGCCCGCTCGCACGAACGGTGTCGCTGAGCGCGAAACGCGCCCGCGTGCCGCCGCCCGCGGGCCGCCCGCGATCAGCCGAACATGATGGCGGCCTCGTCGTACCGGTCCTGCGGCACGGTCTTCAGCTCGCCGAGCGCGTCCGCGAACGAGACGTGCACGATCTCGGTCCCCTTCAGGGCGACCATCCGGCCCCAGCGCTCCTCGACCACCGCGTCGATCGCCGCCAACCCGAGCCGGGTCGAGAGCACCCGGTCGTACGCCGTCGGGGTGCCACCGCGCTGGATGTGCCCCAGCGTCGTCGCGCGGGTCTCGATGCCCGTCATCTCCTCGATGAGCGGGGCGAGGCGCTCGCCGATGCCACCCAGGCGCGGCCGGCCGAACGCGTCCAGGCCGCGCTCGGTGTGGGCGGTGTCCTCGTGGTCGGGGACGAAGCCCTCGGCGACCACGACGAGCGGTGCGCGTCCGCGGTCGTAGGCGGCCTGCACCCACTCGCCGATCTGTGCCAGCGACGTCTTCTGCTCGGGGATGAGGATCGCGTGCGCACCCGCCGCCATGCCCGAGTGCAGGGCGATCCAACCGACGTGACGGCCCATCACCTCGGCGACCATGCAGCGGGAGTGGGACTCGCCGGTGGTGCGGAGGCGGTCCATCGCCTCGGTCGCGATCGCCACCGCGGTGTCGAACCCGAACGTGTAGTCGGTGGCGCCCAGGTCGTTGTCGACCGTCTTCGGCACGCCGACGATCTGCAGGCCGGCGTCGGTGAGGCGCTTCGCGGCGGCCAGGGTGCCCTCGCCGCCGATCGCGACGACGGCGTCGATGCCGTGCCGCTCCAGCGTCTTCGTGATGTTCTCGACGCCGCCGTTCGGACCCTCGAAGGGGTTCGTCCGGCTGGTGCCGAGGATCGTCCCGCCCTGCTTCGCGATGCCCTGGATGTCCTTGCGGCCGAGCGGCACGATGTCGCCCTCGACCACGCCCCGCCAGCCGTCGCGGAAGCCGACGAACTCGTGGCCGTGGATGGCGATGCCCTTGAGCACGATGGCGCGGATGACCGCGTTGAGGCCGGGGCAGTCGCCGCCGGAGGTGAGGATGCCGATGCGCATGGTGACTCCCGTGGTCGGGTCCGGAGGGACGTGCCCATCATCATGGCCGATGCAGGCCCGGTGTGGTCGTGCGCGTCGGGATCTGTGGACTTCTCCGAACTCTCGCGGCAACACCGCGTCCGCCTCAAATGTGTAGTGTTACCGGACAGTGGTCGCAACGACGCGGCACTCGAGAACGGAGGACCACCATGACATCGACACGAACTGCGAAGGTCTTCCGGAGCGTTCCGTTCGCGTCGGCGCTCGCTCTCGCCCTCGTCCTGACCGGTGCGACCGTCGCGACGGCGACGGCGGGGACGCCGAACCAGGTCCTGGGAGCCGTGGTCCTGGGGCTGACAGCAGCCGGTGCCGGCACCGCCCTCGGCGCGGTGATCCGCGCTCGGCGTCGACGGCCATGGCGCTGAACCGAGCGTTGCCGCGCTGACCCGGCTGCTCCTCGGTCGGGGAGTGTCCGTACCGGCGCTTACCATCCCTGCATGCCCTCCGTCCGTCCCGTCGCCGCCGCTCCGGCGGCCCGTCCCGGCGCGGACGACGGTGCGGGTCGCGTCGACACCGTGTACCGGCCGGGAGGCCCGGTGGACGTGGTCGCGACGCTGCGGCCCCTGTCGCGCGGCTCCGGTGACCCGGCTCACCGGGTGGTCGGCTCCGACGTGTGGCTCGCGCTCCGGACGCCTGATGGGCCTTCGTCGGTGCTCGTGCGCCCCGTCGGCGACACCGTCGCGATCAGCGCCTGGGGTGCCGGAGCGTCGTGGGCCATCGCACACGGACCGGACCTGGTCGGCCGCGGGGACGACTGGACCGAGCTCGACGTGTCCGCACATGCGTTCCTCGCCCAGGCGCGACACCGTCAGCCGGGGTTACGGCTGCTGCGGACGAACACCGTCGTCGCGATGCTCGTGCCGGCGATCATGGAGCAGAAGGTGACCTCCCGCCAGGCCTGGCGCGCGTGGCGGTACCTCGTGCAGCGCTTCGGCACGCCCGCTCCCGGACCGGCTCCGGCGGGCATGGTCGTCCCGCCGGACGCCGACACCTGGGCGCGGATCCCGAGCTGGGAGTGGCACAAGGCCGGCATCGAGCCCGGACGGTCGGCGACGGTGATGCGCGTCGTGCAGGTCGCGCCGGCGCTCGAGCGGACGCTGACCCTGGGCCGGGGCGGCGAACTCGTCGCGAGTCGGCTGCAGTCGATCCCGGGTGTCGGGCCGTGGACCGCCGCCGAGACGGCGCAACGGGCGCACGGTGACCCGGATTCGCCGAGCGTCGGGGACTACCACGTGCCCGCCCTCGTCGGGTGGGCGCTCACCGGCGGACCGGTCGACGACGACGGGATGCTCGAGCTGCTCGAACCCTGGCGGGGGCATCGGGAGCGGGTCGTGCGGTTGATCGCGGGCTCGGGCTTCCGGAAGCCGACCTTCGGGCCGCGGATGACGATCCAGGACCACCGGGGGCACTGAGCTTCCGTCGGCGTTGCGCGACGGTTCTGGCCGGAGCTAACATATTGCCTGTAAGCCCCGTGTGGACCGCTGGTTTCGACCATGTCGCCGGGGCTCTGCTTTTTGTCTGGCGAAGGTGGGGATGTGTCGCGCATCTCACTGCCACGTCGACCGTCGGGATCGTCTTCACCCGGCGTCCCTAGCCGGGGCGCCTCCTCGACGCGGACCGGCAGCTCCCTCCGTCAGGGGTGGTGGGTGCCCTCGCCGGCCAGCACCGCGCGGTAGCCCTCACGGAAGGTCGGGTACCGGAACGCGAAGCCCGTCGAGCGGAGCAGCGCGTTCGACAGGCGCTTGTCACCACCCGCCTGCCGGTCCGATGCGGGCCCGTGCTCCGGTGTCGGCAGACCGAGTTCGTCGGCGAGGAACCGCAGCACGTCGTCGAGACGGACCGGCTCGTCGTCCGTCCCGAGGTACGTCGGTGCCGGGTCGTCCAGCGTCGCGAGGTGCACGATCGCGGCTGCGGCGTCGTCGCGGTGGATGCGGTTCGTGTGCGGGGACGCGGCATCAGCCGGAGCGAGCCGGGCGCTGCCGGAGCGGACCTGGTCGATCAGCCGCTCACGCCCGGGGCCGTAGATGCCGGACAGGCTGAGGAGCACGGCACCGGCGACCCGTTCGCGGAGCAGTGCCTCGGCCTCGACCAGGACCGTCGCCGTCGGGGTGCCGCCGGTCGCCGGGGTCTGTTCGGTGACCTCGCTGCCGTCGGACACGTCGTACACGGCGGTCGAGGACACGACGACGACCCGCGGGCTCGCCCCCGATCGGTCGATGCCGTCGAGCACGTTCCGCAGGCCGTCGACGTAGGTCGCGCGGTACTCGTCCGGGTCGCGGCTGCCCGCGGCCAGGGCCACGACGACGACCGCGGTGTCGGCGTCGATCTCGGGCACCTCCTGCCGGAGGTCCGTGCTCCGCCCCTCGATCGGCGCCGGCAGGAGTTCAGCGCGACGACGGAGGCCGACGACGCGGTACCCGAGGTCGGCGAAGCGGAGGGCGGCCTCGGTGCCGAGGTCACCGCAGCCGGCTATGACGACGGTCTGGTGTGCTGACATCTGTCGACCTTCCCACGGATACGGTCACGGCATCACATCGCCGGAGTTGGGTCCGAGCGTCTGCCCGGTGTACAGGTCGCCCGCCGGTGAGGAAGCGAGCAGCAGGGCCGTCGGGGCGACCTCGTGCGGGACACCGAACCGTCCGATCGGGAGTTCGGCTGCCTTCTCCGCCCGCCACTGCGGCGTCATCCGGTCGGTCATCGGCGACACGATCGGACCGGGCGCGATCGCGTTGACGAGGACACCCCGCCCGCTCCACTCGATCGCCGCGCTCTTGGTCAGCGCGATGACGCCGGCCTTCGCGGCTGCGTAGTGCGCGACCTCGGACCCGCCCTTGATCGCCAGTTGTGAGGCGAGGTTGATGATGCGTCCGCCGCCGTCGCGGAGCATCAGACGACCGACCGCGCGCATCATCAGGAACACGCCGGTGAGGTCGACGGCGACGATCCGGTTCCAGTCGGCCGTGGACAGCTCCTCGAGCGGCGCCTGGGAGAGGACACCGGCGGCGTTGACGAGGACGTCGATGCCGTCGAGTTCTGCGTCGACGGTCGCGACGACGGCCTCGACGTCCGCCTCGTCCGTGACGTCGAGGACGACGGTCAGGACGTCCAGCCGCCGGGCGATCGCTTCGAGGGCCTCCACGTCGCGGTCGGCGACGGCGACCTGTGCACCAGCGGTGACGAAGGCCTCGACGATCGCGAGCCCGATGCCGCTGGCACCACCGGTGACGAGCGCGGTGGCTCCGTCGAGGTCGAACACGTCGCCGCGCATCAGTCGGCCATGAGGATGGTCATCCCGCCGTCCACGACGAGCTCCTGCCCGGTGACGTACCGCGCCTCGCGGCTGAGCAGGAAGCGGATCACGGCCGCCGCTTCCGCAGCGGTCCCGACACGACCCCACGGGATGCTGGCGCCCGCTGCCTCGAGGCCCGCCGCTCCGAGCGAGTTCGTCGCGTCCGTCGACTGGGGTGTCTCGATCAGGCCGGGGATGACGGTGTTCACCCGGATCCCGCGCGGTGCCAACTCGGCGGCGGCGCTCCGGGCGAGCCCGATCACCGCCGCCTTGCACGCGGCGTAGTGGCTGTGCGCGACCCAGCCGTAGACCCCGCCCGCGATCGAGGAGACCGCCACCATCGACCCGCCGGAGCCGAGGTGGCGCGCACCCGCGCGGAGGGTTCGCATCACCCCGTTGAGGTCGACCTGCACCATGTCGTCCCAGGCGGCGTCGGTCATGGTGTCGAGTGGCTGCCGCCGGAGCACGCCGGCGCCCGCGACGACGTGGTCCACACGGCCCCATCGGTCGAGGGCCGCCTGGAACACCGCGTCGACGTCCTCGGTCCGGCGGACGTCGGCGGGGACGGTCAGCGCTCGACCCCCGGCCGCCTCGACGGCTGCGACGACGGCCGAGGGGTCGTGCGGGTCACCGGCGAACACCGGGATGACGATGTCGGCCCCGTGTTCGGCGAGCTGGACGGCGAGTGCTGCGCCGATCCCGCTCGCGGCTCCGGTGATGACGGCGACGCGTCCTGCGAACTCGGAGTACACGGCCTCCGGAGTGGGCGTGCTCAATGCTCGATCACCGCCACGCGCTTGGTCGCGAGCATGATCAGCCCGGAGAGGACCATGCCGCCGGCGCCCACGATGACGGCCGCCGGTCCGAGACCGACGTTGCCGGCGACGAGTGCGGTGAGCACGGCGGACCCGATGATCGATCCCGGCTGGCCCATGGCGGTGACGAACGCCGAACCGGTGGCGCGGCAGCTGGAGTCGAAGCACTCCGCCTGCAGGAACAGCAGGGAGGCGTAGGGGCCGAGCAGGAAGAACAGCGTCAGCATGTACGTGACCAGGACGTACCCGAAGTCGTCCGGGCCGAGGACGAACAGGGTCCAGCACACCCCGGCGAGCAGCCAGCCGCCGACGATGGTGGTCTTGCGGCCGATGACGTCCCCGAGCCAACCGTGGAACAGGTACCCGGCGGCGCCGACGACGTTGGAGAGCACGATGATCAGCAGCGACATGCTCGTGTCGACGCCCTTCACGTCCTCGAGCATCGTGGTGCCGAGCACGCTCGTCGTGGTGATGCCGAAGTAGTTCACGATCCACGCGATCGACAGCACGACGGTGTTGCGGGCGTAACGCTTGCCGAAGATCGCCCGCAGTGACGGTCGCTCGTCCTCGACGACCCCGAAGCGGGCCGCGATCCGGCTCGCCTCGTCGGCGCGACCGGACTTCCGGAGCTGCCGCAGGTACGTGTTGAGACGGTGCTGCGGGGTCTCCTTGATGCCCTTGCGGAGGAACAGCACGAACAGCGCGGGGACGGTGGCGACGAGGAACGCGATCCGCCACGAGTCGGGTCCGAACAGCCCGTTGATCCCGGCGATGAACGCGGCGGCCAGGAGGGCACCGATCGGCCACCCGGTCTGCACCAGGCTGTAGAAGAAGCCGCGGCGCTTCCGGATGCCCTCGATCTCGGTGAGGGCGAAGACCTCGTTGAGGTAGGTGGAGTTGACGGACTGCTCCGCCATCCCGAACCCGCTCAGCGCGCGGAAGCCGACGAGCGAGGCGACCCCGGTCGAGGCCGCCGTCAGCAGGGACGACAGTGCCGCGCCTCCGATCGTGACCATCATGCCGCGACGGCGGCCGAGCCGGTCGACGAACAGCCCGACCAGGATGACGACGACGAAGACCCCGACGCTGACGAGGGTGTTGGCCAGCAGTGCGGTCTGCTGGTTCCAGCCGAAGTCCTCGGCGATCCGGGGCAGGAGCGTGCCGAACATGATGAAGTCGTAGACGGCGAGGGTCCAGGCGAAGAAGGCCAGGGTGGCGCCGCGTTTGGTCTCGGCGGCGCCGATGGCCGGGAACGTCCCGGTGTCGAGCTGGACGTCCTCCGGCTCGCGGATGGTCGTGGTGGACATGGTCTTCCTCTCGATGCTGCGGTGCTGGCGGATCGGGTGGGCCGTGCGTGGTGGTTCCGTCCGGGGATCAGGAACGGGGATCAGGAACGGGGATCAGGAACGGAGATCAGGAACGTGGATCAGGAACGGGGATCAGGAACGGCGCTGCGGGAGGAGCCCCGGCCGCGCGCGCGGAACTCCGCGTGCACCCGGTCGTGCGGAGCGTCGACGGCGAGCAGCACGGCGAGCAGCAGACGGGACTTGAGTCCGTCCAGGTACCCGGCGGGGACGAGTCCGGCGGCGAGCAGGTCGATCTCGCCGCCGGGGAAGCCGTACGTCGCCGCGAGGGTGGGCCCGGCGCCGGTCCGCGACGCCATGACGACCGGCATCCGCCGGGCCAGCGTGCGGACGGCGTCGAGGGTGCGTTCCGCCACGTGCCCGCCGCCGAAGCCCTCGATGACCGCGCCGCGGTAGCCGAGGTCCCCGAGCGCCTCGAGGACGCGTCCGTCGTCGTCGAGGCTGACGCGGTGCAGGGCGACCGGCGGCAGTGGGGCGACGTGGTCGGTGACGGCGGGTGCCTGCTGTGCGGGTGCGTGGAAGACGGGCAGCCCCTCCGCGACCCAGCCGAGTGGCCCGGTCCCGGTCGAGGTGAAGGCCCCGGTCGAGGACGTGTGCGCCTTCCGGACCGTGCTGGCGGCGTGGACCTCGTCGTCGAGCACGACGAGCACGCCGCGCCCCCGTGCGGCCGGTTCCGCGGCCACGCGCACCGCTGCCAGCAGGT
>Ga0308160_10007133_pt1 | contig 11198 bp, 19 predicted proteins | sample PhyFR1_FD_201036 | JGI IMG/M metagenome (GOLD analysis project Ga0308160, IMG submission 201036) | Phyllosphere microbial communities from UC Gill Tract Community Farm, Albany, California, United States - DLSLF.R1 | ecosystem: Host-associated > Plants > Phyllosphere > Unclassified | place: USA... | reverse complement strand
CGTCAGCTCTTCGGGGACGGGCACGTATACCGGGACTTCGACACGAACGATCTGCGGAACGACAGGTGCCACCGGGCGCGGTTCAGCGCAACCAGCGAGCGCAAGCGCCGCGACGATCAGTAGCCAGAAAGCGCGGGACATAGCGTCGCCTCCAGAACCGATTGGCAGTCCTTCGCCTTAGCGGCGGCCGACACCTTGCCAGTGAAAATTGCCGCGGATGCAGCGTTCGTCGCCTTGACACCGGGAGCGCCGTCGATGACGGACTGAGCCTGCCTCTGGACGAGGTCGGCGCGGGCCTTGGCAGCGTCCGTAGCAGCAGTCGTGGCATCAAGCGCGGACGAGCACATGCCCAGCGACTGCTCGGCGTCGTGCTGCTTACCTGCCGCAACCGCCGCGGCCTTCTCGCCAGCGCTCTCGCCAGAGGCGTAACCCCTGTGGTGACCGTAGGCACCCGCACCCAGGAGGAGAAGCGCTGCAGCGATCAACCCATAGACGTAGTTCATGCCGGCGGCAACCTATCGTCCGGACCCGGGACGGTGGGCCGCGGCGGCGGCACCTTCGCCGCTTGGGCTCGGATGCGCAGAAGGAAGCCGAGGATGGCGATCAACGGCGCCACCTTCGCGACCAGGGAGATGGGCAGCATGGCCTGGAGATCGGGGGCGTTCAGCCAAACCTCGGGGAGCACCGCAAGGACGCCGAAGACGTACGTGCTGTGCCACTTCCACCAGCTTCGCCAGTTGTCAACGAGCTTCATTTCAGGTGCCTCACCGACTGGATCTCGTGGATATCCTGGGTATTGCGATCCGTCTGGACTTTTATCTCGGCCATCTGGCGCGTAAGGCCCGGAACATCTGATAGCTGCTGGCTGAGCGTGGTCAGCTGCGCGTTCGTCACAGCCTGGGCTGTCACGACCGATTGCATCGTCTTGTCGGAGGCCTCGAGCCGGCCATCGAACGAGTGGAAGACGTAGCCGATGAGGAATGTGAGAAGGGCGAAACTGGCGCCCAGCACGACTCGTTCCACGGGGCCGAGCTTGAAGTGCAGGCTGCCGTCATCGCTACGCTTGATATCCATCGAGTCATCCACTGGTCAGGCCACCGTGCCGCCGGCTGCCTGGTAAGCGGCCTGAATGTGAGAAAAGGCGTGCGTGTTCTGCCCGTACGGCGATCCCGGCAGGCTTGCCCAGACGGGCGCGCACTTCGCCACGGCACCAGCAAGATCGCCAGCCTTGATCGACTCGATGGCGCGCGCACGCGCGACCAGGTAGATCGCCACGCGATCCTGGCTGAGTGGAGAAAAGTCCGTGGCGTGGACGGCCTTGCTCGCCCAGTCCCACGTATCAGTGCGAATGCGCCCCGGTATGGCTGCCATGATCTGGTAGCGCCCAGCGGCATCACTCCACCCGAAGCGCGTACGAACCGCGATCCGCGGGTGATCGGCATAACCGTTGAACAGCTGGCCGCCGACGTTGACGTTGTACCCGTCGTCGCCATGGCCGGCCGTTCCCTCGCTCACCGCGAGCATGTCGAGGAAGGCAATGACGTTCTGGCCGCCAGCCTCGTTCGCGGTGATACGGGCCATGCACTACTCCTCGCAGCGTGGCGCCAGCAGCGCATCGCCATCAATAGTTGATCAGGTACAGCGAGCCGCGGCCGTCAGGGGAGGCGGCCAGCGTCTGGGGAGAGTCGCAGTACGGCTGCACAGCGGCGGCTCACGCCGGGGCTCGGTTGTGCATGTAGCGGACCTGATCGGGTGAAACTGGAGCGGGTCGCCGGATTCGAACCGGCACCTCCAACCTTGGATGGGTTGCACTCTGCCCGTTGAGCTAGACCCGCATAAACGCGAAAACCCGGCACTTGGCCGGGTTTCGAAGGTGACTATCACTAGGCGCGAGAATACTCATTTTTTGGGGGTTCATCACCCCCCCACTCTACAAATCCATGACGCCATCACGACATTGCACGGTGGAACTCGCGCTCGGCTGCGTGCAGGCTATCCATGCACTGCTGGAACACCCAGTCGTAGACAACCATCCAGCTGTCGCGGAAACGCTCCCACGCGAAGCCGCATGCCTTGGCGCGCCCCCGATCACTTAGGCGGTGGTGCCCTTCCCCGCCACACGTCTTGCATTCGTGCCGCGTGCCTACGTCGTCAAAGGCCATACCGCGGCCGCTGCAGTCGGGGCAGAGACCGGCGTCTGCGATCTCCTTCAGCACGCCGTTGCGTACCTGCTCGTATGCCTCGGCCAAGGCCGAGATACCCTTCGCTGACGGTGTGAGCGTGGGCCAGCGTTCGGCGTGCGCGGTCGCGTAGGCGGCCTGGCCCCTGCTGCCACGCATGGCCACGCCCAGCATGGCGTCGAGCATCGCGGTCTCACGCCGATGCCACTCGTCACGGATCATCGTGTCGACGTAGCTGTCCAGGTCCTTGGCAGTGAGCCGCGCACCATCCGGCCACCAGATCAGGCAAAGCACCTCGCGGCCAATGCCGGCCTTCACGCGCCCCAGCGCATGCGCGACATCCTCCGAGACCACCTCCGGTATGCCGCCTGAGCCGATGTCGAACCGGCAGTTCTTGGGATTGAGCATGGCGATTCGCTTGCCGACGTGCATGGTGTTCCCCTTACTTCTTGATGTGGTCGGCAGCCGTCAAGCCGCCCTTCTTCTTCTGTTTCGCCAGCCGGCGTAGCCGTGACACCGCCCCGTTAAGCCCTGACGCCACCGACTCGAGGCGAGCCGCCAGCGCTTCCAGTTCGTTCGCCTCCATCACCGGCAGCCAGTCGGCCTCGCCGGCAAGCGCCGCGGCGGCCTGCACCCTGCGGCGCACGCCCTCAGCAAGGTCAGCCTTCACCGCCGCCTTCCTCGACAGCGTGGCGCTCGGGCCATGGCTCACCCGCCAGATAGTCCTCGATCACCTCGCGCGCCTCGTCCCAGCCGTAGCAGCATTCCGCTTGGTAGCCATGGTCGTTGAGGTCGGCGATCCACTGCCGCTGCGGCCCGGACAGCGCACCGCCGTCGCGGCGCTTCATCTCAATGTAGAGGCCGTGGAACTCACCCCGTGCGACGGGCAGGCATGTGTCAGGAACACCCGCCTTCACGCCCTCGGCAGCCAGCTTTCCGGCCACGGCCTTGAGCCGGTGGCCGCCGTTGGGAATCGCGTACATGAGGCGCAGCTCGGGATGAGCGCCAGCAGCAAGCCCGGCCCACTGAAATAATGCCTTCTGCTCTTCGTGCTCGGTAGGGATGCGCGCCCTGCTCACAGCCCCTCCTCGACAAAGGACCAATACTCGCCACGAACTGCTCGGGAGATCGTCGAGGAGTGGACGCCAAGCCGATTCCCGATCTGCACCTGTGACACGCCCCTCGCGTAGAGGCGCCGGGCCTCCAGCACTAACTCCTCGCTTAGCTTCGCGCGAGGACGAGGGTGTGCTCGACCACTGGCCACGCAGCGGTGGCGGCCCTTCTCCTGGCAGTCGCGGAGGTTATCGGCCTGGGTGCCGAGGAACAGGTGGCTCGGGTTGCAGCAAGCCGGGTTGTCACAGGTGTGGCACACCACCACGCCGCCGGCGATCGGCCCATGGGTGAGTATCCAAGCCACCCGGGACGCGTTCATCTGCCTGCCGTCCAGGCTCGTGGCGCCATAGCCCCACTTGTTGCGCGCGCCCGTCCATTCCCAGCACATACTCTCCGCCCCCAGCTTCACCTTCGCCCAAAACAGAGCGCGGCGGGTCTCTCTGGTCATTCGCATGCGGGGGCGCCTCCTGCGAGCAGTTGTTCCTGGAGGTCAAGCAGGTCGCCATCTGAGCCGTAGACCGCGTGGAATGGCTTTGAGCCGTGCGCGAGGCTGGGCCCGAAGTGAGCCGTCGCCTGGTCGTTGGTCATCTGCTCGTATGGCTTAACGCCGCGGTGATGCCACGGGCAGCACGCCAGCGTGGCGCCGTGACCGATCCGGCGGCCGCCGCTGAGGACATGGTGGGCGTCACACCCACCGAAGTGGGCCGTTGGCATGCCGCGCTGACGGTTGATCCAGCAGCACACGCACTCCCCGTTCTTCAGCCTATCGATGCGCTGGGCCTCGGCCTTCGTTGGCTTTCACGTGCTGCGCGACTGACGCAGGCGCTTCTTGGCCTTGATCGCAGCACCCAACACAACCCGTGCTGCGAACTGCTGGCGCGCGATGGGTGTGTTCCTGGGCATCGGGGTGCGTTTCATTCGTTTCCTCGCGTCGGTCGGATGGCGCGCTGCATGCGCTCGCGGTAGGTGGCGTTGGTCTCGGCGCGCTTGCCGAGGCTCTTGCGCCAGAAGGCTTCGTACTCGGGGAGGCGCGCCAGCTTGTCGCCGTCCACGGCCAGGCCAAGGTCTGGCTCCTTACCCCATTCCTCGCCCGCGGCGTTCTTGGCGTAGACCGGCCTGACCGAGAAGGGGTCGCCCTGGTTCTCGGGCTTGGCGTCGTCTGCACGGAAGGCGTCGACCATTTCGGCCATGAGGGGGAACCGGGCGCGATACTCGGCACGGCGCTGGGCCTGGGCCGCCTCGTGCTCGTCGCGCTTCTGCGCACGGTCGGGCGCGACCTGTGCGAGCAGGTCGGAAGCTTTCAGCGTCGGGGCGGCATGCTTCATCAGAAGTCGTTACCCATCGCAGCGCCCCATGCGGCGTCAGCACGCGTGACGGCATCGCTGGTCACGCCCGCCGGTATCCTGTCCGTGACGTGGAAGGTCATGTACTTGTAGTCGGCCTGCAGCGCCAGCTTGAGCGTCACACCGTTACGCTGCTTGCCGATGACCAGCTCGAGGAAGGTCCAGAACTTCGTGTTCGGGCGCCACAGGAACAGGATCACGTCGGCATCCTGCTCAATCGAGCCGGAGTCACGCAGGTGGGCCTGCGTGGGCTCCTTACCCTCGGCCTCGCGGTTCAGCTGCGAGAGCAGGATCACGACGATGTTCAGTTCCTTGGCGAGGTTCTTCAGGGCGCCGGTGATGTCCGCGATGGCCGAGGTCGTGTTCTCGGCCTTGCCCTTCTTGATCAGCTGCAGGTAGTCGATCGCGATCGCGCCCAGCGGCGTATCCGTCGTCGCGAGCTGCGCGTGGAGCTGGCGCGTCCGGGCACAAATGGCCTCGACGCTGACGCCGGGCGTGTCGTCGATGTAGATCGGCCAGCCACTGATCGTCTCGCAGGCGCCAGCCCAGCGCATCCAGTCGCTCTCGTCCATCGCCTTGGGGCGACGGAGCAGCGTGCCGTCGATGACGCCCACCGCTGATGTGAGGCGGTCGGTCAGCTGCTTGCCACTCATTTCGAGCGAGAAGATGGCCGTGGCCTTGCCAGCCGTCGCGATGGACCGTACGACCTGCAGCAGCAGCGCGGTCTTGCCCACGGATGGCCGCGCAGCGATGACGACCAGGTCGGGCGCCTGGAGTCCGCCGGTCGCTTCGTCCAGTTCGGCGATGCCCGTCGGAAGCCCGGTCAGTTCCTCGGTGGACTCGTATCGCTCCTGCAGGTCGGACACCGCCTCCTTGGCGTACTCGCGGATGTGGCGGACGGTGCCCTGGTTGCGGGGCGCGCACGCGGCGAGGATCTTCTGGGCCTGGCCATACGGGTCTTCGTCGTCCAGGTTCGCGATCATCGCGCCAGCCTGGCGAAGGCGACGGATCAGCGATGCCGAGGCCACCCGCTCGGCGTAGCCGGCGACGTTGCTCACGCGCCAGCCCTCCGTGAGCATGGCGTCCATCGCGAGGTCGTTCAGGTCAGGACGATCGGCGCCGATGGTCACCGCGTCGAACACGACGTCGGACTTCGCACGCCGGACGATCTCGTCGAACAGTCGGCCGCGCTGGCGGTGCGTGAAGTCGTCCGAAGTGAGCATGGCCGCGATCTGCCAGTACGCCTTCGGGTCCGCCATGCAGCAGCCCAGGACGGCGAGTTCGGGAAGCAGCTTGCTCATGCCGCCTGCCCCTGGGCCGCTTCGCGCTGGGCGCGCTCCATGCGGTCCATCGCCTTCTCGAAGACCTTCGTCACGGTCTTACCCCGGATCAGGTAATCGAAGTCGGGGCGCCAGTTGGCGTGCTCGCCGGTGTATGGGCCTTCGCCGTTGAGGAACTTCGTCGTCGAACACTCGATCCAGAACGCCTCCCAGAACGCGAGGGTCTGGCGCTGCTTGCTGGCCTGCCAGGCCAAACGGATGGCGGTACGCCGTGCGGGGGTCAGTTCCCGGATCTTCGGCAGGTTGACCATGGCGGCGTTGTAGCCGGCGGCGATGCGCTTGTAAGGGATCGGGTCTGTCGGAAGCGGTGCTTCGTCGTCAGACGATGCACCTTGTTGCTTGTCTTCCTGTTCCTGTTCCTGTTCCTGTTCCTGTTCTTGGCTTCGAAGGGGCTTCGAAGGGGCTTGCTTTGACCCGTCACTTCCACGGCACGAGGTGAGGTGGAACGCCTCGGTATAAAGGTTAAAGAACGGCTCCAGATAGCGGTTCGTGGGCAGTGCGTCGTAGTCGGACTGGATGCCCTTGCAGCGGTTGTCACCGGCCTTGAGCGAGTCCGCGATCTGGAACCGTGCCATCTGGTGCACCCACACCACCTCGGCGTCCTCGTCGTAGCTGCAGAAACCCACTTCGCAGCACCTACGAAGCCCCTCGGAAGCCCCTTCGAAGCCCATACCCGTCTCATGGGCGAGCGTCGGCAGAGGCAGGTAGTACAGGCCGAGCATGTTCGACGACGGACAGCTGATCAGGTACATCGCCACGATCAGCGCCTCCGGCCCAGCCCGACGAAGGGACTTGCCGGTGTCGCCTATCCAGAATTTGGGGCCGATCTTTGCGTAGTCGCGCATACCTACTCCGGGCTCCGGGAAAGCGCAGGCACGCAACCGACCGGATTCGGCTGTCCCCGGGTAGCTACCCCCGGGTTAGCGTGCTGCTGGTTGAACAACGAGGCCTGCGGCGAGGGCGCCAGCGAGGCGAGATACATCTCGGCAGCCGTCAGCTGCTCGGGCGTCGCCCCATGCGCCAGCACCACGGGCACCACGGCGCGTGCGAGCTGGTAGGCATGGGACGACAAGGGGTTCATGGGGTGAAGGCCATCAGCGCGTCGTACGTGCGCAGCCAGATGACACGCTCTTCGTCGGTGAAGGCGGCCATCAGCCGGCGCTCCGCATCGGAACGACGTTCCCGGACTCGTCGGGCAATGCCGCCGCCAGCTGCGCCTGCATGCCAGCCAGGCTGGCCATGAGGTGCGAGACGGCCTCCAGTGCGGGCTTCAGGTACGGGCGGTCACGCTCGTCCACGCAGCCGTCGGCAACGATCGGGGCCATGGTGTCGGTCACGCGCGCAGCGTCCTGGAGCACCTCGCTGAAGCACGACAGGCCTTCGTCGGGCCGCAGCTTCTTCGCCGGCAGACGGTCGTAGCGGTCGAACAGCGCCAGTAGCGCGCGTTCCCTGACGGCTTCCGGCAGGGCCATGACCCACGGCTCTTCGAACTCGGCCGGGAATTCGTTCACAGCACCGCTCAACCAGCGATCGACGATCTGGCGGTTGTGGTTGCGGTCCTTCTCGTACTGCGCGCCATCGGTCGGGTGCGGAAGGCGAAGGTTCGACGCGTCAAAGGCGGGAGCTGCCATCGTATGCGCCAGCAGAACGAACGCATTGGCGAACGCCGTGACGACCAGCACGCGTTCGGCCTGGGCTTCGCGGGCGATCCGGCGCACCAGCTCGATACGGGTCTCGTGAAAACGCTTCGTCATGGTGGTGAATCTCGGTGGTTGCGACACTTGCGCCATGGACACCACAGCGCACGGATTTGGCGGGCTCCCCTTCGTGGCAGACTTCAGCTGCAACGCCACTACCCACTCACGAAGGGAACCCCATGGAACTGAAAGAACACGCGCATCTGATCGCTCTGGACATCTGCGTCCGCGCACTGATCGCCTCACACAGCGAACCCGAAGAAATTCGGCGAATGCTGGGTTTCGCGCGGGCGGACTTTATGAAGACGCTGGAGGGCGTTCACCGCGAGCTGGATGGACAGGAAGAGGCTGCCCATCTGTCGCTTGCTGTGGACAGCCAGCTGTACGTCCTGACGACGGGCTTGATGGGCGAGCCGCCGGCAGGTCACTGAGGCCCATCGCTGCACGGTCACTGGCTGATAGGTCGATGACCACCTGTGAGATCGCGGCTACATGCTCGGCCCGCTCGATCGCGCGGCGGATACGGCGCACCTCGACCCAGGCCATGACGATCCAGGCAAGTGAACTTGCGGAAACGACGAGCGCCAGCACGGCGAGGGTAAGGATCAGGCTCATGCGTGCCTCGCAGGGTGCGGCAGGATGAAAGCGACGGCGCGCATGAGCGCGATGAAGGCCATCAGGGTCATGGCGTCGGTGGCCATGTCAGGCGACCTTCTGGCGCGGCTTCTGTTCTTCTGCCAGCCGCACAAGGGCCTCGCCTACGGCGTACCTGGGCGAGACGCCCTTCTTGATCCGGTTGATGGTCGGCTGGGATGTACCGACGGCCGCTGCGATGCGCGCCTCAGTCCACTTTTGTTCCAGCAGGAGGTTGATCGAGTCGGCGGGGGTCATGGAAGGCGAGACTATACGCGTTCGCATAGTCAGTCAATGCGTTTACGTGTTGGATATGCATTCGCGCCTAGGTGGATCATACGGATATGAATAGACTGGCCGTCAACCTGAAAACCCTGCTGGCTCAGCAGGGCCTTTCCGAGAACGAACTCGCGGAGCGGACCGGCGTCCAGCAGCCCACGATTAATCGCATCCTGCGCGGGGAGAGCAAAGATCCGCGCGATAGCACCGTCGAGCCACTGGCCCGCTACTTCGGGGTATCCGTGGAGGCACTACGCCGGGGTTCATCGATCGACGAATCCAGCCCATCCTCTGGACCAGAGGGGGCCGTAATAGCTGCGAGCAGCAGCCTGAGAGGCGCGGTGGCCGTGCCGCACGCCGCAGGCTTCGATCGCCAGAGCGGCCCAACGAGCATGACGTTTCCGGAAATGCTTATTCGCGAGCTTATGCCGCTGTCGGCGAATGGACGTCTTGCCTGGGTGGTCAACCCTACCGACTCCATGGGCGAGGTCATTCCGAAGGGCGCCATCGCCTTCATCGACACCTCGTACCAAGCAGTGCGCGGAAACGGCATATATGCGGTACGCCTGTTCGGGGAACCCGCTATTATGCGCATCCAGATAAGGGGGCAGGACGAGTTGCGCGTCATGGGGAGCAACCGATTCGAGGAGTCGATCGACCTTCACGGCGACCAGGTCACGTCGCTATCCGTGGGTGGACTCGTCGTCGGCTACGCGGACCGGATCAAGCTCATCGAATGACGGACTGACGTACAGCATGGCAAGGGAGATGCTAAAGGGGGTCATCTCAGCCGCCGTCTATGGAGTTGCGCTCTACTTCTTGCGCGACCTATCGTCGGCGCACTGGTACCTGCCAGCAGGACTTCGCTTCGCAGCGCTACTGACGCTGCCTCGGCGGTATTGGGCATACCTCTACGCTGGCGAATGCCTGTCCCTGCTCACCATCCGCATGCCACTGATCGAGTCGCGAGGCCTGGCCTGGGCTATCGTCTCGACCTTCACGGCATTCCCGCCTGTCGCGGGCGTCGTCCACCTGCTCCGCCGACGATCCGCGGCGCCCTGCGTAGCGAGCGGCCGGGACGTGCTGGCCATCCTCCTGGGTGCTGGTGCCGTTGCCCTCATGGCAACGGGCATCAACACGGCGACGACCTACACGCTCATGCACGGGCGACCGTCCAATCCCGTGCCCTACGTCGTTGGCATATGGGTGCTGGGGCAGTACCTCGGAATTCTGATGTTCGCGTCGGTGGCACTGTTGTGGACGAACCGTTCCCCTCGCCATCCGATGCCGTCGCCCCTTCTCCGTGAATCTGTAGTCGCCGCTGGGCTCGTCGGGGCTTGCGTGGCCTTGTTCCGGCTCGCTCCATCCAGCGTCGCCGAGCTGCTCGAGCAACCGATTCGACTAGCAGCCGCGATCCTGGCAGTCGCCCTCACCTACCGGCATGGCTGGAGGGGTGGCGCAGTCGGGGCGCTGGCGCTGACCCTCGGTGTCGGGATGACCGCCGGACCCGATTACGACCAGGCAACGCTCCTGGCCCAGCAGGTTGTTGCCTTCGTAGCGAGCGCACTGCTGGCGGCAGGTGCGGTGATGACTCACAACTACGAGATTGCCATGACGGAGTCAGCGTCGAGGCGACAGGCTGAGGAAGCTGGCCGCAGGGCCTGGCACGACAGCGAGGAGCAGAATCTCGAACACGTCAGCCGGGCGCAGGCGGCCTACGGCCGCATCATGCGACAGGGCGACAACATAATCGGCGACCTGCGCCAGGCGAAAAGGCCAGAGGACGTGATGCGGTTAACCACTGACCTCATGGCTACGACGCGTACCGCGACGGCGAAGCTCATGCACGAGATATACCCGACTGTCGTGTTTAGCAGTGACGGGCTCTTCGGCGCGCTGCGCGGCCGACCTGCGCCAGCAGGGGTAAGATATAAAACCGTCCTGACCGGTAATTCGAGTGACCTATCCCGCGCCACCTGCCTGAGCGTCTACAGGGCGGCCGGCGCCGCGATAGATTTCCTCGCCGACTTGCAGCCGGCGACCGTTGCCCTTTCCGCCCGCGTGTTTCATTCGGCTGGCCAGCATTGGGTATATGTCCGAGTCCGGGCTGACGTGACGGCAACCCGGACGAACGCATCGACGGCCTCGCTCGCGCGGCTGCGACGTCGGGTAATTGCCCTGGGCGGCGTCATGCGAAACGACGGCCGGGGCATGTCGTTTCTGCTGCCCGACGAAGCCAGCGCGACCGTTGATGGTCGCGCTGGCTCGCATAACCGCAAGCGTTGGGCGGCGAGCTCGGTACCGTCCGATTTCGCCTAGACGCCGCAGGCTCTAGTTATTCAGCCAGCTGACGGACGTACCACTGCCCACCGATCGTTTCGATTTGGACCCGCGTGTCTCGATACACAACCACTCCACCCGGGCTTGCGCCGTTCATCACGTGGTCGGCGTCGGTGCCCAGTGGGAGGACGATCGTTGCGGTGGGCGATAGGCCTACGACAACACGCACGACCCCATTCGGGTCATTGATCTGGACAAGGTGCAGGCTCCCGCGGTCGTATGCATAGGCATGCCACTCGGGGCTCACGCTGTAGTCCGGGCGCGTCGGGGTGG
>Ga0308160_10007132_pt1 | contig 11198 bp, 8 predicted proteins | sample PhyFR1_FD_201036 | JGI IMG/M metagenome (GOLD analysis project Ga0308160, IMG submission 201036) | Phyllosphere microbial communities from UC Gill Tract Community Farm, Albany, California, United States - DLSLF.R1 | ecosystem: Host-associated > Plants > Phyllosphere > Unclassified | place: USA... | reverse complement strand
GCTGAGGTCGAGTGCTGCTCGACGAAAAGCGATCGACCGCCGTACCTCCGCCGCTCGAGGCGAAGCGTGGCCGGTGGGGGGCCACACGGTCGCCGACGGGCGCAGACAGAGTTTGACGCGCGTGCTGCGAGACGAGAGGCTCACCTGGCTGCGAGGGGTCGAGGGTCGAGGCGAGCGAGAAGAGGTGCGAGCGACGACGGCGACGGCGACGACGAGCTGGTGGTGAGGGGAAAGAGGAGAGAAGGAGAGCCCGACCGGCAGCCGTGTACAGCGCGCAGAGCTTGTCGAAGCGGCCTCGAGGCCGACGGGAGCGCCGAGTAACCGGATCCGAGTCGGCGAGACCAAAGGTAAGGCAGTTGTAATCCCGATTAGCTTTGGCGCGCGTCGACCTTACCAGCACCGCCCGCCGCCTCTCTTGGCTCTCCATGGCCTCCCTCTTCAGCTCGCGCGTCCTCGTACGCAGACCCTGGCCTCTACCTCGACCGTCCAGACTGCCGCCAGCGCGCCCACCACCTCGCCCAGCCGCTCAACCCCCTCCGCCTCGTCCTCCTCCTCCCGCCCGCACCACCTCGTCCCTCGCACCCGCACCGGCACCAGGCGCACCGCGACCCACAGCCCGCGATCTCGTGCACCTCCACGTCCCACCAGGCCCGCTCCAAGAACTCGCCCCGCTCGAGCTCGCCGGCGCGCGCGACATGACGCTCCCGACCCCCAAGGTCCACCTCGAGCTGTTCGACAAGGTCGTCGTCGGCAGCAAGACGGACGACAACAAGCGCTACACGATCGAGTGGTGCGTTCTTGCTTCCTCTCAATGCCGCGCGAGCGAGCGCGACTCGAGCTGACTCCGCCCTCGTCCTCCTCGCTCCCCCACCTCGTCCTCCTCTCGGCTCGCCTCGACTCGCACGCAGCATCGACACGAACGCTTACAAGTGCACGTGCATGGCCTGGGTCATGCTCAACACCAAGGTGCCCGTCGACATCCGCACGTGCAAGCACATCCGCGAGCTCCTCGGCGACGAGTGAGTCTCGAGTCCTCCTCGCTCGCCCTTTCTCCGGCGGTGCAGGGCAGCCCCTGCCCGTCGGCGTTCGTACAGCTTGATAGGCTGACTTGTACTCTGCTCCCGCGACAGGCACGAGAACGCCCGCTGCGGCGCCGGCGCCGGCGTCGCCAAGAACCCGCCCAAGAAGAAGAAGACGGCCGCGCCCCTCTCGCCCTCGGGCTCGCGCACCATGTCGACGTCGGCGTCGGGCGCGCACGACGAGGCGGCGGCGCCCAAGCGCACCTACGCCGCGCCGGGCGCCAAGAAGCGACCCGTTGCGGCGCGCGGTGCGGGCGCGAGCAAGAAGGCGGCCGGCGGGGCGAAGGGAGCGGCCAAGGGCAAGGGCAAGGGCAAGGGCAAGGGCAAGGGGAAGGCCAAGGCCAAGGCGATCGAGGAGGAGGAGGAGGACGAGGGCGACGAGGACGACGAGGTCGTCGCGGCGCCCAAGAAGAAGAAGGTCAAGGAGCGCAAGGGCGGGGTCGAGCTCCTCCTCGCCAACAAGTTCGACCTCGACTCGAAGAAGAAGGACCCGACGGGCTGGTGGATGAGCGAGAAGCGTGCGTCCTGCTCTCGCTCCATTCTCCCCTCTCGCTGTCAGGCGGCCGTGTCGGCGAGCGCCGACGAGCGTGACAGAGAAGGACCTGCGAGACTGACGAGCACGATCCTCTCCTTGCAGTCGACGGTGTGCGCGCGTACTGGGACGGCGAGTCGACCCTCTGGTCGCGCGTCGGCAACCCCTTCTCCGCCCCCTCGTCCTTCACCTCGAGTGCGTCCCCCTTCCCCTCCTCGCCTCTCCGCGCCGCACGAGCGAGCCCGACTGACGCTGCTCCCGTCGCACGCAGACCTGCCGCAGGGCCACGAGCTCGACGGCGAGCTGTTCATGGGCCGCAACCGCTTCGACGAGACGAGCGGGATCGTGCGCAGCATGAACTCGGAGCGCTGGGGCGAGCTGCGCTACATGGTGCGTCCGCCTCGTCTCTGCATCTCGTCAGCCCCTCGACGTACCTCAAGAGCTGACGTGACAGTCGTTCTTCCCGCACGCAGGTCTTCGACATCCCCTCGCAGGCCGCCAAGCCGTTCGAGGACCGCCTCGCCCAGCTGCACGACCTCTTCCCGCGCGCCGACCCGGCGACGCCGACGGCGTCCTCGGCGGCGGCGCTCAACCCCAAGGCCGAGGGCGGCGCCGTGCGCGTCGTCGAGCACGAGACGTGCGACGGGTGGGAGCACTTGCTCGAGAAGCTCGAGGAGGTCAAGGCGCAGGGCGGTGAGGGGTGCGTCGCTCGTCCTCCTCTCGCGCTGCGCCGTGTCGAGCCTCGCTCGGGCTGTGCAGCTTGTAACGACGGGCCCGCGAGCGATGCTGACTCGCCGACCCCTCGCGCGCAGGCTCATGCTCCGCCAGCCCGGGTCCGAGTACGTGCACAAGCGTTCGTCGTCGCTCCTCAAGGTCAAGACGTTCCACGACGCCGAGGCGCGCGTCGTCGCTCACGAGCCGGGCAAGGTGCGTCCTCTCTCGCTGCCTTCGCTGCGTCGACGGCAAAAAGTCTATGGGCGAGGGCTGACAAGGAAGATGAGCTGTGCGCAGGGCAAGTACGTCGGCATGCTCGGCGCGCTCGAGTGCGTCATGGAGGACGGCGAGACGAGGTTCAGCGTTGGCTCGGGCCTGACGGACGAGAGGCGCGCCAACCCGCCGCCGGTGCGTCTCGCTCTCTCTCCTTACTCTCTCTCTCTCCATCTCCCTCCTCTCACCGGCACGTGTCGAGCACCTCGATCTCCTCGTCGACATCTACCTGCCTCGGCCTCAATCTCGACCACGCGCTGACCCTGCCGCCCTCGCTCCGTCCCTCGCCCCTCCCCGATCCCCCTCCCCCTCGCACCCCACGCAGGTCGGCGCCATCGTCACGTACCGCTTCCAGGAGCTCACCAAGGCGGGCATCCCGCGCTTCCCGACGTTCGTCGGCGAGCGCTTCGACGTCGAGGGCCCCAAGGACGCGCAGCTCGCGCGCAAGCCCGAGTGAGGAGGAGGATGAAGGAGGGTCGCTTTCTGTCCAGCTTTCTCTGCAGTACCCGCTTGTCTTTGTCACGATAGTACGCACGCTTGTTCCTCTTCCTTTGCAACCTCGCAGCACGCTTGAGCCCGAAACGGTGCGACCGAGCGAGCGAGAGAGAGGGGATCGAGCGCTTTCGACGATGCGAGTCTGGCTGCATTTCGATCACGGCCTGATCGTATCTGTCACACTGTGCGCAAGCGCGGCGAGCGTGACTTTGCCTCGGCCCGGCCGCGCGCGCGCGTGGGTGGCAGCTGCTCGAGCGACTCGGAGGGGAAGGCGGGAGAAGGGTGCGAGCGCGAGGGCAAGCTGGTGCGGGAGAGAGGGAGCGAGATGACCCTGAGCATCAGAGACAGCGACGAGCAAGCTTCGGAGCCGGCGAGAGAGCCAGGGCCGACCGCGCGCGCGCGCGCGCATGAGAAGAAGGCCGAGTCCGCCGCGAGGCGAGAGGCGGACGGCCGACCACCTTGATCAGGTTCGCAGCTTGTCGTCGACAGCAGCACAGCGCACGCCCAGCTAGCTTGCACCAGCTCGCACGACGGCGGCACGCGGCACCGCACCGCCCAGCCTCGCACCAAGCGGGCTCGCCCTCCGCCCGGTTCGGAGCCGACACCTCGCCCAGCGAGAGCACCGCCAGACCCTCGCTCGCCCCTCGACCGCGCCCGCCAGTGCTTGCCCCGGCATGGCAGTACCGGCCCAGCCTGATGCCGCAGGCATCAGCGCCCTCGCCCAGCTCCCGCTCCTCCCCTTCCTCGCCGCCTCGCCCGGCCCGGCCCTCGTCCTCCCCCTCTCGCCCCTCGTCCACGCCCTGCGCACCCGCCAGACCGCCTCGCAGCTCAGCCCGCCCGTATGGAACGCCCAGGGCGCGCAGCCTGCAGCCGCGACGGGCAGCAGCGGGTCGGCCAAGCCCGCCATCAAGCGCTTCAGGACCAACTCGGACGCGACGCCGACCTTGGCCAACAGCCACGCGCACGCCCACCACGACGAGCCGTCGCCCGAGGTGTTGCGCGGCATCGAGGGGCTCAACGTCAAGACGCCCCTCGGAGGCGTCGCGCCCGCGCCGTTCGTCGGCGGCGGCACCACCGCCGGCGGCGACTACTTCTCGCTCGACGCGACCCTCGGCAGCGCCGACCTCATCGGCTCGAGCCGGCCCCCGAGCGCAGGCTCGTCCGCGGCGTCGAGTGCCGACACGCTCCTCGTCGCGTCGCCGATCGACGGTGCCGAGTCGCCCTTGACCCCGCTCCTCGACGAGGACGAGTCGACCCCGGGCCCGTCCGCCGCCGCCGCGCCCGCACCAGCCCCCGCCCTCAGCCCCGTCTACCGCAACGAGGCGTGGCGCAACCTCGAGAGCGCGGCAGGCGCAGCGGCGGCCTCGCGCGACTTCTCGCGCACCGTCCCCTCGGCGCTCGGCGCGGCAGCCGCCGCCCTCGGCCGCGGCGGGCTGCGGCGCCGCGGCAAGCGACGGCGCTCGAGCCACGAGGAGGAGGGCGACGCGCTCATGGGCGCGATCCCGCCCGCGCCCGGGTTCGAGCGCACCGGCAGCGGCGGGCGCAGCGCGACGCCGCTCAGCCGGGTCGACGAGGTCGAGGAGCACCGCGGGATGGACACGGACGACGAGGAGAGCAGTGGGAGCGTGAGTGGGACCGACACCGAGACGGAGAACGAGGACTTTGCGACGGACGCGCACGGCGAGGACGACGACGAGGCGGGCAGCCCGTACGAGTTCTTGTCGCTCGACGACCAGGCGACGCTCCTCTCGTTCGTGCTCGACCTCGTCGAGGACCGCGACAACGGGTACCCGGGCAACCCCTCGGCCGCCTCGTCGTCCGAGTTCCCCTCGCCGACGACCCGCTCGCCCGCGACGTCGCCCGACCTCGCCGACGCCGCCTCGCCGCCCAAATGGACCTCGTCGGCGCCCTCGCCCGTCTCGTCGATGCGCACCGTCCTGCCGACCAAGCGCGCGCGCGTCGCGAGCCAGGTCCCGCAGACGATCCGCCTCGGGTCGTATAGCGTTTCAGCAACGGTCGTGCCGTTCTCGCCCGTCCTCGGCGCGACCTCGACCTCGATGCCGCTCGACGCCTCGGCCGCCTCGCCGTTCGGCTCGCACTCGTCGTCGTCGTCGGGCTTCGTCATCCTCACCATGTCGCCGCCCACCCCTTCGCCCCACCCTCTCCCCGCGCACTGGCCGCCTCGCCCCTCCTCTACCACCCCTCGCTCGTCCGTCGCCCCTCAACGACGCTCGCCGCCACCTGCAACGGCGCCGAGCAGCGCGCCGCGCGACGTCGGCAAGCCGTACACGTCGCCGACGACGACGACCGAGACGCGCGTCGGGTCCCTCTCGGCCGCCGCCGCCGCCTCGTCGGGCCTCACGTCGGCCGCCGAGGCGCACGCGCGCCTGTTCCCGCTCGGCGCGCACGAGGACCCCTGGGTGCGCGCGCTCGGCGACAGCGAGATGGGGAGGCGCATCCGCGCCCATTCGTGGCACGAGACGCCGCTCGGCCCGATCAGCGGGTGGCAGCCCGAGCTCAAGACGATGGTCGCCAACATCCTCGCGAGCCCGTTCCGCGAGTGCATCTTGTGGGGATCTCGAGCGTGCGTCGGCGTCTCCTCTCCTCGTCCTCGTCCGTGTCCTCCTCCCTCTCAGACCGGCGAGCCCTGACGCCTCGCCCCTCCCTCCCTGCAGCGAGGACATCATCATCGTCTACAACGACCTGTACATCGAGACGGCCGGCAACAAGCACCCGTCGCTCCTCGGCCAGCTGTGCCGAGAAGGGTGGGCCGAGATTTGGGACGGCCTGCGGTCGATAGCAGAGCGCGCGCTCGCGGGCGAGACGTGCTTCTTCCGCGACCACTTCCTTGCGATGGAGCGCATGGGCTTCACCGAGGAGACCTGTGCGTCCGACCTTCTCTCTGTCCTCGTCGCTCTCCCCCTCGGGCCGGGCCTGCACGCTGACGAGCTCCTTCTCCTCTCGCCGCACAGACCACACGTTCTCGTACGCGCCGTTCTACGACCACGAGGGCAACGTCCTCGGCATCTACAACCTCTCGATCGAGTGCGTCCCACTTCCGCTCGCTCGGACCTCGCCGGCGCGCACTGACCCCGTCCCTCACCCAGGTCGACCGCAACGGTCGTGGCAGCTCGCCGACTCGCAACGGTGCGCGACCTCGTCCAGATGACGAGCTTGGCGAGGACTGTCGAGGGTGCGTCCCGTCTCGCTCACGATGGACCAGCTCGAGCCCCTCGCTGATGGCTCGACCGCCGCTCGCAGACTTCTCGACGTCGGCGCTCAAGGTCTTTGCGTCCAACCCGTACGACCTGCCCTTCGTCCAGCTCTTCACGGTCGAGGAGGTGACGAACAAGCCGTCGCGCAAGGAGGTCCGGCTCGGGTACGACCGCAGCACGCGCACCGTCATCAAGCTCACCAACCGCGGCTCGACCGGCATCCCCGAGGACCACCCGTTCCTGATCCAGGAGGCGCTCGTCGACATCACGCAGCCGACGTCGCGCCAGTCGACCTCGTCGGCGTCCACCTCGACCGGGACGGGCAGCACGGCGACCATGCTCGACATGCGCGAGCGCCTCGAGGCGGCCGCCGGTCTGTCGCCCGGTGCAGCCGTCGCCGGCTCGCCGGCCCCTTCTTCAGCCTCGTCGTCGACGACGCCGTCGGCGAACGGCGCCCGCGCCGAGCCGCAGTGGGCCTGGCCGTTCGAGGAGGCGTGCCTCAAGCGCGACCTCATCCTCGTCGACGACCTCGGCCCGCTCGCCGAGTCGCTCGACCGCACGCACGGCTGGACGTACCCGGTGCGGCAGGCCGTCGTCATCCCGATCTTTGTCGAGGTCGGCCAGACGATCCCGTCGGCGGTCGTCGTGTTCGGCATCAACTCGATGAGCAACTTTACGCAGCTCATGGAGGTCTTCTTCAACCTCGTCGCACGGCACGTCGCCATCGGCTTGTTCGCCGTCCTCGCCGCCGAGCAAGACCGGCAACGCGCCGAGGAGCTCATCAAGCTCGACCGCGCCAAGAGCAACTTCTTCTCGTCCGTGTCGCACGAGCTGAGGACGCCCCTCACGCTCATCCTCGGCCCGCTCGACGACCTCCTCGGCGGCTCGGAGCGCGACAAGCTCGACCGCACGCACCGCGACCGCCTCGTCCTCGTCCAGCGCCACGCCAACCGCCTCCTCACCATGGTCAACAAGCTCCTCGACTTTTCGAGCCTCGAGGGCGGCCGCATGAACTTCAAGTTCCGGCCCGTCCAGATCGGCCCGCTCACGCGCGACATTGCCATCCTGTTCCGCGACGCGATCGAGCGCACGGGCATCACGTACGAGATTCTGTGCGACGAGGACCCGCCGCACTGCCCGCCGATCTACCTCAGCCCCGACCTGTGGGACAAGATCGTGCACAATGTCATCTCGAACGCGTTCAAGTACACGCCGGCGGGCAAGATTACCGTCTCGCTGCGCTCGACGCGCGCCGAGGCCGTACTGTCGGTCACCGACACCGGCATCGGCATCCCCGCCGACTCGCTCGGGCGCGTGTTCGACCGGTTCCACCGCATCGAGGCCAACTCGCGCATGGCGACCGGGACCGGCATCGGCCTCGCCCTCACGCTCGAGCTCGTCAAGCTCCTCGGCGGCCAGCTCGAGGTCGAGAGCGAGCTCGGCCACGGCTCGACGTTCACGATCCGGCTCCAGCGCGGCCACACGCACCTCCCGATCGACCAGATCGACCACACGCCCGAGGACACGCAGCTCGTCGCCCAGTTCCAGAACCGCAACCTCGCCGTCGTCGACGAGGCGGCATCGTGGCGGTACGACGCCGAGGCGCAGGACGCCATGGACGCCGTCCCGCTCGGCAGCGCGGGCTCGTCCGACCTCGCCAACGGCGGCAGCGAGCCGGGCAACTCGTCGGGCAGCGGCAGCGGCGGCGACGACTACATGGGCGTCGGTGCGTCAGCTTCCCTCTCTCCCTCTCCCTCTCTTCAACCTGCTCGACCAGAAGCTGATGCTCTTCCCCCTTGCAGATGTCTTGAGCCTCAAGAACCGCACGATCGTGCTCGTCGACGACTCGCGCGACCTGCGCAGCTACATCTCGAGCCTCCTCGCCAAGCACTTCACGGTCGTCGCGTTCGGCGACCCGCGCGAGGCGCTCGAGCACATCCGCAAGTCGCCGCCGTCGCTCGTCCTCACCGACGCCATGATGCCGCACATCTCGGGCATGGAGCTCACGACGGCCCTGCGGCGCGACCCGGCGACGACGCTCGTGCCCATCATCATGGTCTCGGCGCAGGCCGGCACCGAGGCGCGCGCCGAGGCGCTCGAGGGCGGCGTCGACGACTACCTCGTCAAGCCGTTCCAGGCGCGCGAGCTCCTCGCCCGAGTGCGCGTCCACCTCCAGCTCGGCCTCCTCCGCGCCGAGCTCGAGCGCCGCGTCGACGAGCGCACGCGCGCCCTCATCGAGTCCGAGGCGCAGAACCGCGCGCTCGCGAGCCGGTACGCCATGCTCTCGACCGTGTCGCCCGTCGGCGTCGTCCAGATCGACAACCAGGGCCACCCGGTCTTCTGCAACCCGAGGTGGTTCGAGATCTGCGGCATGGCGCTCGGCCGGCCGCTCGTCGAGTGGACCGAGCAGATCGTGCCCGACGACCTCCAGAAGGTCGACAACGCGTGGAAGGCGGCGACCGGCGGCGAGAAGACCGAGGCGCCAGAGCGTCAGTTCCGCCTCAAGAACGGCCGCTGGGCCCAGCTCGAGGTGCGTCTTCCTCTCTCTCTCTTTCGCCGCTCTCTCCCTCTCTTTCCCTGTGCATCTCCTCCTGACGCTCTCTCCCTCGCCGCGCAGATCCGTGCGTCGACCGAGGTCGGCCTGCCCGACGGCTACGTCGGCGCGCTCACCGACATCACGCGCCAGAAGGAGATCGAGATGCTCCACATCCGCGAGGTCGAGCAGCGCGCCGTCGACGCCGAGGAGAACCGGCGCAACACCGAAATGTTCCTCGACATGTCGTCGCACGAGCTGCGCAACCCGCTCAGCGGCGTGTGGCAGAACGCCGAGGTCGTGTCGACGTCGCTCGCCAAGTACGTCGAGCTCATCGACGGCCTGCGGCAGGGCCACCCGGCGCCGCAGCGCGTCCTCGACGACCTGTACAACGAGATGCTCGAGAACGTCGAGGCCGTCGAGTCGATCATCCTGTGCGCGAGTCACCAAGGCCGGATCGCCGACGACATCCTCAACGTCTCGAAGCTCAACATGGGCCTCCTGAGCATCAACGTCGCGCCGTTTGACCTCGTCGCGGCCGTGCGCGAGGTCGTCAAGACGTTCGAGGTCCAGAGCCACCAGCAGCAGATCAACCTCGTCGTCGAGAAGGGCACGTCGCTCGACGACCTCATGGTCGAGTTCATCGCGGCCGACGCCGGGCGCATCAAGCAGGTCCTGTACAACTTTCTCACCAACGCGCTCAAATACACGCTCGACTCGCTGCGCAAGCGCGTCACGGTCCACGTCGAGGCGTCGCCCGGCCCGCCCGTCCAGCCCGCCTCGGCCATGCGCGTCGCGGCGCCCAACCCGTCGTTCCCCTGCCCGGACGACATGGTCTGGGTCGTCATCTCGGTGCAGGACAGCGGCAAGGGCCTCAGCCCCGAGCAGCTCAAGCTCCTCTTTGCGCGGTTCTCGCAGGCCAACCCCAAGAGCGACCAGTACGGCGGGTCGGGCCTCGGCCTGTACGTCAGCAAGAAGCTCATCGAGCTCCACGGCGGCTTCATCGAGGTCGAGTCGGACCTCGGCCGCGGCTCGACCTTCCGGTTCGCCATCCCGGCGAGCCGAGCGCAGCGCGCCGCCTCGCCGCCCGGCGGCGTCGGCCTCCCCAAGTCGGAGCACCTCGCCGGCGGCATCAACAGCGCGCGCGGCGCCGGCGTGCCGCTAGTGCTGCCGCCCGCCTCGCCCTCGCCGACGGTCGGCGTCGGCCCGTCCGTCGCGAGGCCCACCCCGGGCGAGGGAGGGAAGGAGGAGAGGAAGAGGATGGTCCTAATAGCCGAGGACAATCTCATCAACCAGAAGGTGCTCACGCGACAGCTCAAGACGGCGGGCTACGACGTCACGGTCGCCAACAACGGCCAGGAGGCGCTCGACGCGCTCATGGCCGACTCGCTCAAGGTGCGCTCGCTTCCCTCTCCCTCTCTCGGTGCACTCACTCACTGAGCAGCCTGCTGACGTGCGTGCTCACGCGCAGGACTCGGCGGGCGAGAGCGGCGACAAGACGCCGATCGACGTCGTCCTCATGGACATCGAGATGTGCGTCCTCCTGTTCTCCTCTTCCTCCCTCTCTCGCTCGCTCCCAGACGTTCCAGCAGCTGACTCGACCTGCGCCTCGTCGCCTACAGGCCCGTCATGGGCGGCCTCCAGGCGATCCGCGAGCTGCGCCGCCGCGAAGCCGCCGGCGAGATCTCGAGGCGATACGTGCGTCGCTCTCTCTCCCTCACTCTCTCCTTCACCTCTGCGAGCACTCTCACTGACTCGTGGGCCCTCCCGCTCGCTCGCAGCCCGTCTGTGCCGTAACCGGCAACGCGCGCGAGGCGCAGCAGAACGAGTGCCTCGCCGCCGGGTTCGACGACGTGCGTCCCCTTCCCTCTCTCTCGCACTCTCTCTCGACCGCTCGCGCTGCGCTCGCCAAGAGCTGACGCGCCCCTCGCTGTGCACGATGCAGGTCGCGACCAAGCCGTACCGGCTCCAGGACGTGCTCGACAAGATCACGCGCTTGACGGGCGCGGCGGCGCTCGGGCCTGCCTGAGGCCTTCTCGGTCTCGCTCTCGTGCGTCACGCTCTCTACCTCTTCTCTCGTACTGCTCGTCGTCGAGTCGAGCACTGACGCTCCTTTCTCGCAGCTCGACCCGCCCATACCCGCCTCGCCGCTCGCAGTCTATACCACGCTCCCCCTCCTCCTCGTCGGCCTCTCTTTTCTCCTCTACACGCTCCCCATCTATCTGCGCTTCACGTCTCTCTCTCTCTCTCTCTCTCTTTGTGCGACTCATCTCCTGGTTGTTGTAGATCTCTAGACCCGCCCCTCGCGCTCTTCTCTCGCTCGCTCGAGCGCACTCGCTCGCTCGGCGCTGTCATGC
>Ga0308160_10007130_pt1 | contig 11199 bp, 9 predicted proteins | sample PhyFR1_FD_201036 | JGI IMG/M metagenome (GOLD analysis project Ga0308160, IMG submission 201036) | Phyllosphere microbial communities from UC Gill Tract Community Farm, Albany, California, United States - DLSLF.R1 | ecosystem: Host-associated > Plants > Phyllosphere > Unclassified | place: USA... | reverse complement strand
CGCTGGCCAGGGCACGGTATTCTACGCCGGGGCGCATCAGGTTCGACACGGATTGTGGCACAAGTGCCAAGCCCATGCCCGCGGAGACGAGGCTGACGATGGTTTGCATCTGGATCGCTTCCTGGCCAATTTCTGGCGACAAGCCCGCCTCGTGGAAGCAGCTGAGGATGGCGTCGTGCAGGGCAGGGGCGCTCTTGCGCGGGAAAATGATCAGGGGCAGCTGGCGCAGCGTTTTGAGGTCGACCGGCTTGCCGCCGGCGGGCAGCAGGCCCGCTGGCGCGCACAGCACCAGCGGTTCTTCCAGCACTTTCATGTAGTCCAGCTGGGCCTGCGCCTTTTCCGACAGCGGCGGGATCAAGAGGCCGGCGTCGATGCGTTCATGCAGGAGATCGTCGACTTGCACATCGGTCGTCGCTTCCTGCAGCACCAAGTGCACGTTCGGATAGGCCGCGCTGTAGTCGCGCAGCAGGCCGGGCAGGACGCTGTAGTCGGCCGGCGTGACGAAGGACAGCGCCAGGCGCCCCGATTCGCCGGCGGCGGCGCGGCGCACCAGTTCCGGCAGGCCGGCGGCGCCATCGAGCAGGCGGCGCGCCTCGGGCAGCAAGGCGGCGCCGGCCGGCGTCAGTTCGACCTGGCGCCGTGTGCGCAGGAACAGGGGCGCGCCCAGGGTTTCTTCCAACGCGGCGATCGTCTGCGACAGCGGTGGCTGGGTCATGTGCAGGCGTTCGGCGGCGCGGCCGAAGTGCAGCTCTTCGGCCACGGTGACGAAATAGCGCAGCTGGCGCAGTTCAAGATTCATTCGATATGCATTTCCATGGATTGTACGAAGACTGATATGTTTCGCATATCAATCTTATATTTGACGCTACCTAACGCGCAAGGCATCCTCACAAGACCGCTTCCAGGGAGTCGATCATGGCCGACCAGCCGCGCTACAACCGCCGTTCCCGCAACGTCACCGAAGGCGTCGCCCGCAGCCCGAACCGTTCGATGTATTACGCGATGGGTTATCGCGAGGAGGATTTCGGCAAGCCGATGATCGGCATCGCCAACGCCCACTCGACCATCACGCCCTGCAACTCCGGCCTGCAAAAGCTGGCCGACGCCGCAGTCGCCACGGTGAAAGCCAGCGGCGCCAATCCGCAGGTGTTCGGCACGCCGACCATTTCCGACGGCATGTCGATGGGCACCGAGGGCATGAAGTTTTCGCTGATCTCGCGCGAAGTCATTGCCGACTGCATCGAAACCTGCGTCAACGGCCAGTGGATGGACGGCGTCGTCGTCATCGGCGGCTGCGACAAGAACATGCCGGGTGGGATGATCGCGCTGGCCCGCGCGAACGTGCCGGGCATTTACGTCTACGGCGGCACCATCAAGCCGGGCCACTGGAAGGGAAAGGACCTGACCATCGTCTCGAGCTTCGAGGCGGTCGGCGAATTCACGGCCGGGCGCATGAGCCAGGAAGACTTCCAGGGGATCGAGCGCAATGCCTGTCCCTCGTCCGGTTCCTGCGGCGGCATGTACACGGCGAACACGATGTCGTCCTCCTTCGAGGCGCTGGGCATGTCGCTCCTGTATTCCTCGACCATGGCCAATCCGGACGAGGAAAAAGTCGCTTCCTGCGCCGAGTCGGCGCGCGTACTGGTGGAAGCCGTGAAACGCGACCTGAAGCCGCGCGACATCATCACCCGCAAGTCGATCGAGAACGCGGTGTCCCTGATCATGGCGACCGGCGGCTCGACCAATGCCGTGCTGCACTACCTGGCGATTGCCCACGCGGCCGACGTGCCGTGGACGCTGGACGATTTCGAGGCCGTGCGGCGCAAGGTGCCCGTGATCTGCAACCTGAAGCCATCTGGCCAGTATGTCGCGACCGACCTGCACAAGGCGGGTGGCGTGCCGCAAGTGATGAAGCTGCTGCTCAATGCCGGCCTGCTGCATGGCGATTGCATCACCATCACTGGCCGCACCTTGGCCGAGGAGCTGGCCGAGGTGCCGAGCGTCCCGCGCGCGGACCAGGACGTGATCCGCACCATCGACAAGGCGCTCTACGCCCAGGGCCACCTGGCCATCCTGAAGGGGAATTTGTCGCCGGAAGGGGCGGTGGCGAAAATCACCGGCCTGAAAAATCCCGCGATCACGGGGCCCGCCCGCGTCTTCGACGACGAATACTCGGCAATGGACGCCATCCTCGGCGACCGCATCCAGCCCGGCGACGTGCTGGTGCTGCGCTACCTCGGTCCGAAAGGCGGGCCGGGCATGCCGGAAATGCTGGCGCCGACCGGCGCCCTGATCGGCAAGGGCCTGGGCGAATCGGTGGGCTTGATTACCGACGGCCGCTTCTCGGGCGGCACCTGGGGTATGGTGGTCGGACACGTCTCGCCGGAAGCCTTCGAGGGCGGTACGATCGCGCTGGTGCAGGAAGGAGATTCGGTGACGATCGATGCGAATCAGTTGCTGATCCAGCTGAACGTGGCGGACGAGGAGCTGGCACGCCGGCGCGCCGCCTGGATCCGGCCGGCGCCGCGTTACACGCGCGGGGTGCTGGCCAAGTTCGCGGCGCTGGCCTCGAGCGCGAGCAAGGGCGCGGTGACAGGCTAAGGTTTTATCTGCGCCCGTCCAGCGGTTCCGGCGCCGAACCCGCCGGCTTCTTCAAGGGAATGCGAATGCTGAATTCGCTTCCCTTGCCCGGCCCTTCGCTGCGCACCTCGACCGTTCCCTGGTGCAGGCTGACGATCTCGCGCACCACGGCCAGGCCGATGCCCAGTCCCGCGCCACGGCCCGCATGCGCGTCCTCGGCCTGGGTGAACACGTTGAAGATGTGCGGCAAGAGTTCGGCGCTGATGCCTTGCCCGTTGTCCTTCACATAGCACAGGAAATGGGTCTGGTCGGTCGTCGCTTTCAGCCAGATGCTGCCGCCGCTAGGGGTGTACTTGATGGCATTGTTCATCAGGTTCGTCATCACCTGCTGCAGGCGGCGCGGATCGACTTCGATGTCGATCGGCACCGAGGGCAGGATGGAGCGCACGTGCACGCCCTTGGCCTGGGCGGCCGGGCAGCAGCTGTCGAGCACTTCCTGGATAAAAGCCTGCAGCTGGACCGTTTCGTAGGCGATGCTCATCTTGCCGGCCTGGACCCGCGTCAGGTCGACCAGGTCTTCCACCAGGCGCTCGAGGAAGCCGACCTGGCGGTCCATGATCTTGATCGGGTATTCGAAGCGCGCGTGCTGCTCGGGCGAGCGCTTGAGCAATTCGAGCGCCGTCTTCAGCGGCGAGAGGGGATTACGCAGCTCGTGCGCGATGGTGCCGATGAACACATCCTTTTCGCTCTGGCGGGCGTTGCATTCCTGCAGGATGTTTTCCAGGTATTTCATGCGCGCGCGCAGGTGGGTGGCGTCGCGGAAGATCTTGACGAAGCCGCAAGGCTCGCCGGCGGCATCCTTGAGCATGATGCTGACGCCGCTGGCCCAGAAGCGCGAGCCGTCCTTGCGCATGTGCCAGCGTTCGTCCTCGCCGGCGCCGAGCAGGCGCGCCATGTTGGCTTCGTGTTCGTCGAGCTTGCGCTCGCGGTCTTCCGGCACGAAGATCGTGGCGGTCGGCTGGCCCAGCAGCTCTTGCGCCGTCCAGCCGGTGATCGCGCAGGCGCCTTCGTTCCAGCCCGTGATGCGGCGTTCGATGTCGTAGAACATCACGCCGTACTGCTGCGTATTTTCCAGCATCAGGCGCGTCAGCGCGGCGGCTTGCTCCTCGGTCCAGTGGCTGGTCAACACATCCTGCATGCGCGGTTCCCGTATATAGCGTGGTCATTCATTCTACATAAACGGTATCGGCCACGGCTTTAGCTTGCTAGCAGGTAATATTTAGCGCTTGTCGAAGGAATTCTTGACGCGCGCCTTGCGCCGCTTGTCGTCCTCGTCATGGGCCTTTTTCTTGTCCCAGCCGAGCAGGGTTTCCACGTATTCGAACCAGACGAAGGCGAATACCATCAGGGCGACGATCCACCACCAGGACAGCTCGGCAAAGCGCCAGACTTCAAAAAAACGCAGCGCGACGAGCGCGGCAATCAACAGGATCAAAGGCATGTCATTCTCCAGAATCCGGCCATCTTACAAATAAAATAGTGCTCTGTGGCAAAATATGGCAGGACCGTGGAAACCGTACAACCACAAAACGTAAGCGAGGTTACAGAGTGTGACAAGGGTCTTCACTCGACGGAAACGCGGTAGAATGCAAGCATTACATATGGAGAGTCAGATGAAACGTTCTTTGGTCTTGTGCGGTCTGTTGTCGGTCCTGGCATCGTCGAGCGCTTTCGCGCAAGCCGACCTGGCGAAAGCGAAGAATTGCATGGCCTGCCACGCAGTCGGCACCAAACTGGTCGGTCCAGCCTACAAGGATGTGGCGGCTAAATACGCCGGTCAAAAAGGCGCGGAAGACAAGCTGGTCGCCAAAGTCATGAAGGGCGGTTCCGGCGCCTGGGGCCCGGTCCCGATGCCGGCCAATCCACAGGTGAGCGAAGCGGAAGCGCGCAGCCTGGTGAAGTGGGTGCTCGCAACCAAGTAAGCCGAGGGGCAGCCTCGATAAAAAAGCGCGCCGGCAATGCCAGGCGCGCTTTTTGTTTTCCAGGAGTACGGAACCGCCTTAGCGGATCACCTCCATCTTGCTGCGCTTGCCGCCCTTGAAGGTATACAGGGTCAGGGCGCCGTTGTTGATGTCGCCGCTCTGGTCGAACGCAATCTGGCCGGTTACGCCCTTGTAGTTGATCTTCTTGAGTTCCGGCAGGTACTTGGCCGGCTCGACCGAGTTCGCCTTCTGCATGGCCGCCGCCATCACCATCACCGCATCGTAGACGTAGGGCGCATACAGCTGCACGTCGACCCCGGTCTTCTGCTTGAAGCGGGCGCGGAAGTCGGCCATCGCCTTTTCCTCGTTACCCGTCACGCCGCCGGCTTCGGCGCAGATCACCTTGCCTTCGCCGACCGCATCGCCCGCCAGGCGGCCCAGCGATTCGGTGCAGATGCCGTCGCCGCCCATGAAGCGGGCGTCGATGCCGAGCGCCTTCATCTGTTTCAGCATCGGACCGCCGACCGAATCCATGCCGCCGAAGAAGACCAGGTCCGGCTTCTTGGCGCGGATCGAGGTCAGGATTGCCGTGTAGTCGGTCGCCGTGGCGCTGGTGAACTCCTTGCCGACGATTTTCACGCCCGGACCCTTGGCGCCCTTCAGGAATTCGGTCGCCACGCCCTGGCCGTAAGTCGTGCGGTCATCGATGACGGCGATGTTCTTCGCCTTCAGCGTGTCCACTGCGTACTTGCCCAGCGTGCCGCCCAGCTTGGCGTCGTTCGCGACCACGCGGAAGGCGCCCGGGAATCGCTGCTTGGTGTACTGGGTGGCAGTGGTGGCCGGCGAAATCTGCGGGATGCCGGCGTCGTTGTAGATCTTCGATGCAGGCACGCTGGTGCCCGAGTTCAGGTGGCCGATGACGCCCTTGACCTTGGCGTCGACCAGCTTCTGCGCCACGGCCGTGCCTTGCTTCGGATCGGAGGCATCGTCCTCGGCCACCAGCTGCAGCGTGACCTTCTGGCCGTTGACGACAAAACCTTTTGCGTTGAGCTCGTCGATCGCCATGCGCGCGGCGTTCTCGTTGTCCTTGCCGAGGTGCGAATTCGGGCCGGAGACCGGGCCGACGTGGCCGATCTTGACGACCTGCTGGGCGCTGGCGTTGGCAGCGAACAGCATCGCGACGGCGAGGGGAATGAGCTTGGTGGTCATACGTTCTCCAAAATTGTGGGATGACGAGCGCCCGATTCACCGCCGGCGGACGCCTGTTGCGATTGATGCAGCAGAGCAAAGGTACAACAATTTGGAGAGGGAGGAAAGCGGTATTGCGAGGGGTGGGCATGCGTGGTGCGTACGCATGAATTCACGCACCATTTGAAGGCGAAATTGGACGCCGGCGCACCGGTTGAGGGGGGCGTAGAGACCGCCCGTAGGTCAGCTTTTTTGGCCGAACTGGATTGCTGCGACTTGCTGGGCGACGACCTGCTCGACCGCCTGGCGCAGGCCGATGTGGATCTGGTCGCCAGCCGAGGCAAGGGCATTGCGCACGACCGCATCGATCTGTGGCTGCAGCTGCGCCACGACGCGCTCGACGATGCGGCTTTCGAGCTCGTCCCAGTTCGGTTCGGGCTGCGGCTGCAGGGCTGCAGGTGCGGCAGCTTCGACTGGCGCCTCCGCCTCCGCCAATTCCTCCGCCACGGCAATCGCCGCTTCCGCCTCGGCCTGGCCAGCCTCGGCCGGCGCCACCACGGGCTCCAGCACAACTTCAGTCAACACGGGAATGCTGCTATCGAAGGCTGGATTCTGGCTCATGATTGTCCTGCGACGAAGTGGGTGAGCGGATAGGACTGCTTTTTATAGGCGACGTAGCGCTGGCGCCCGGCGGCGGCGTCGCTCTCGTCGGTGGAGATGATTTCGAACACGCGCGCGAACTGGGCAAAGGTGCTGGGCGTGCGGCGCGTGAGGTTGACCAGCATGTCGTGGTGCGGCAGTTCCGCTTCTTCGCTGGCGGTGATGATGATCGGGGTTTCGGGCGCGAGCGGATCGTCGGCCATCACATGCGGCAGGAAATCGATGTTCGACAGCGTCCACAGCGCCTCGTTCAGGGCCGCGGCCTGGGCCTCGTCCTCGGCCAGCAGGACGATTTTAGCCTTCGACGAGTAGGCCTTGCGCGCCAGGCGGCAGGCATAGGCGAGCTTGTCGGGGATATTGGTGTGAAAGTCGATCCGTGTCATGGATCAGATTGTAAACCGGAGGGACGAAAGGCGGTTGGTTTGCGTCGCTGCGCACCAGTGAACTTTTCACCGGTGCGCAGGTCTTCGAACGCTTACGCGTTCATGCCGTTGTGACGCAGCAGGGCATCGATCGACGGCTCCCGGCCCCGGAAGGCCTTGAAGGATTCCAGCGCCGGACGCGAACCGCCCACCGCCAGGATCTCGCGCTGGAAGCGCCGGCCCGTTTCCGCCGACAGTTCTCCGCCGCCGGCTTCGATCGCTTCCTCGAAAGCGGCATAGGCGTCGGCCGACAGCACTTCCGCCCACTTGTAGCTGTAGTAGCCCGCCGCATAGCCGCCGGCAAAGATGTGGCCGAAGGAGTGCTGGAAGCGGTTGAAGGACGGCGGGATCAGTACCGAGAATTTACTCCGCACGTCGTCGATCAGTTCCTGCACGCTGCGCTGGCTGTTCGGATCGAAGTCGTAGTGCAGGTGCATGTCGATCAGCGAGAACTCCACCTGGCGCAGGGTCTGCATGCCCGACTGGAAGTTCTTCGCGGCGAGCATCTTGTCGTAGAGCGCGCGCGGCAGCGGTTCGCCGGTGCGGAAGTGCGCGGTCATGCCTTGCAGCACGTCCCACTCCCAGCAGAAGTTTTCCATGAACTGCGAAGGCAGCTCGACCGCATCCCATTCGACGCCCGAGATGCCCGACACCGACAGCTCCTCGACTTCGGTCAGCATGTGGTGCAGGCCGTGGCCGAATTCGTGGAACAGCGTGGTGACTTCGTCATGCGTGAAGAGCGAGGGCTGCAGCTTGCCGTCGACGCTGGCCGGCGGCGTGAAGTTGCAGGTCAGATAGGCGACCGGCGTCTGCACGATGCCGCCCGTCGTCATGCGGCGACCGCGCGCGTCGTCCATCCAGGCGCCCTGGCCCTTGCCGGCACGCGCGTACAGGTCAAAATAGAACTGGCCGACCAGCTGGCCGTCGCGTTCGATGCGGTAGAAGCGCACGTCCGGATGCCAGACCGGCGCGGTATCCGGCTTGATCTGCACCGAGAACAGCGATTGCACGACCTTGAACAGGCCCTCGATCACCTTCGGCTCAGGGAAATATTCCTTCACCTCCTGCGCCGAGAAGGCGTAGCGCTTCTCTCTCAGCTTTTCCGAGGCGTAGGCCACGTCCCAGGCCTGCATGTCCGCGATACCCAGCTCGTCCTTGGCAAAGGCGCGCAGCTCGGCGAGATCCTTCTCGGCGAACGGACGCGCGCGGCGCGCCAGGTCCTCCAGGAAGGAAATCACGTGTTCCGGGCTCTCGGCCATCTTCGGCACCAGCGACACTTCGGCGAAGTTGCGGTAGTCGAGCAATTTCGCTTCCTCGTCGCGCAGTTTCAGCAGCTGGGCAATGTTCGAGCTGTTGTCCCATTTCTCCAGTTCGCTGAACACGGCGCCCATGTCCGAGGCCTTGGTGGCGCTGGCGCGATAAATCGTTTCGCGCAGCTGGCGGTTGTCGGCGAATTGCAGGACCGGGAAGTAGGAGGGGAAGTGCAGGGTGAACTGGTAGCCGCTCTTGCCGGCCGCTTCCGCCGCGGCTTTCGCTGCGGCCTTGGCGTCCTCGGGCAGGCCGGCCAGTTCGCTTTCGTTCTCGACGATCAGCTTGTAGTCGTTGGTGGCGTCGAGCACGTTTTCCGAGAAGCGCGTCGAAATCGCCGCATGCTGTTCCTGGATCGCGGCAAAGCGTTCCTTTTTATCCGCCGGCAGCTCGGCGCCGCCCAAACGGAAGTCGCGCAGGGCGTTCTCGACGATGCGTTGACGGGCCGGGCTCAGGCTGTCGTAATCGGCGCCGGCGCGGATGGCCTTGTACTTGTCGAACAGGACTTCGTTCTGGCCGAGGGTGGTCCAGAACTCGGTCACCTTCGGCTGGTTCTCGTTGTAGGTGGCGCGCAGTTCCGGCGTGTCGGCCACGTGGTTCAGGTGGTTGACGATGCCCCAGGCGCGGCCGAGACGCTCGGTCGCTTCCTCGAGCGGCACCACGAAATTGTCCCAGGTTACGTTGTCGCTCGGGGCTTCGAGCCTGGCGACGACGTCGGTGGCTTCCTTGATCAGTTGCTCGATGGCCGGCGTGACATGTTCCGGGCGGAACGAATCGAAGCGTGGCAGGCCCGAGAAATCAAGAAGGGAATTGCTGGTATCAATGCTCATGGTGTTCCTTCCAAAAGTGTTTATGCAACGCCAGGCTTTGGATCCATTCCCGTGGCCTGGTTCAGCACTTCCTGGCGCTTGCCGAGCACGCGCTCCGCGGACTCGACGGTATTCATCAACAGCATGGTGATCGTCATCGGACCGACGCCGCCCGGCACCGGAGTGATGTGAGCGGCCACTTCGCGTACGCCGGCGAAATCGACGTCGCCGCACAGCTTGCCGGCGTCGTCGCGGTTCATGCCGACGTCGATCACGATCGCGCCCGGTTTCACCATGTCGGCGGTGACGGTATTGCGGCGGCCGACGGCGGCGACGACCACGTCGGCCTGGCGCGTGTAGACGCCCAGGTCCGGCGTCGCGCTATGGCAGATGGTGACGGTGGCGTTGGCTTGCAAGAGCAGCAAAGCCATTGGCTTGCCGACCGTGTTCGAGCGGCCGATCACGACGGCGTGCTTGCCGCGCAGGTCCGTGCCCGTGGATTCGATCAGTTTCATGCAGCCGTAAGGGGTGCAGGGACGGAAGCCCGGCAGGTTGGCGACCAGTTCGCCGGCCGACAGTACCGAGTAGCCGTCGACGTCCTTGCTGGTGGCGATCGCCTCGATCACCTTGCTCGGATTGATATGGCGCGGCAAGGGCATTTGCACCAGGATGCCGTGGATGCTCGGGTCTTCATTCAACGCGGCGATGCGGGCCAGCAAGGCGGCCTCGGTGAGATCCGCATCGTATTTTTCCAGGACCGAGTGAAAGCCGACGTCGCCGCAGGCCTTGACCTTGTTGCGCACGTAGACCTGGCTGGCCGGGTCTTCGCCGACGAGGATCACGGCCAGCCCCGGTTGCTGGCCGGCGGCCGTGAGTTTGGCTGCGCGCTCGGCGATTTCGGCACGCAGTTGCTGGGAAAGTTGGACTCCGTCGATCAGTTGGGCAGGCATGGTGGGGCTCATCACTGGACAAAGATGAAATTATACGGCGCGCAGGGGATGCACGCGGAATCGCGCGCCGCGCCCGCTGGTTCGTTGTCATATTTACAGAGTTGGTAGCGATGAGGGCGCAGGAGTATTCGTGGTGCATGTAGGGGTGAGCCAGGCCAATGGCCTGGCTCACGGTTTCACCGGGCATTCATGCCCACGCGGATCCGGCCGACGCGAATCGATTCGTTGTTTGAATCGCTCCGGTAACAGGCCATTGCATGAATTTCGATAGCGCATCCGTTCGACCGCGTGGGCATGAATGCCCACCCTACAGAGGCGGAACACAATCGCATTTGCATACGCAATTCCATATTATGAAATGATATATCGTAATTTGAAAAAGACCATTTCCACTGGTAGAATCGCATGGCTTAATTCTCATTACATGTTCATCAAAACCGCCGCCGGCGATCTGGAGATCGACGTGGGCCACGCAACCAAGGAGACGCACCAATGTCAGCTCAACTCGATCAGTTGACGGCCCAGGCCGCCAATGACCCCGATTCGCTCGAAACCAAGGAGTGGCTGGACGCGCTCGAAGCGGTCATCGAAAACGAAGGTACCGAACGCGCGCACTACCTGATGGAGCGCCTGGTCGACCTGGCGCGCCGCCGCGGCGCCCACATCCCGTTCTCCAGCAACACCGCCTACGTCAACACCATCCCGGCGCACCTGAACGTGAACTGCCCGGGCAACCTCGAATACGAAGAGCGCCTGCGCTCGTGGATGCGCTGGAACGCGATGGCGATGGTCGTCAAGGCCAACCGCGCCGACGGCGACCTGGGCGGCCACATCTCGTCCTTCGCCTCGCTGGCCAACATGCTGGGCATCGGCTTCAACCACTTCTGGCACGCCCCGACCGACACCCACGGCGGCGACCTGCTGTACATCCAGGGCCACTCGTCGCCCGGCATCTACGCGCGCGCCTACCTCGAAGGCCGCATCTCCGAAGAGCAGCTGACCAACTTCCGCCGCGAAGTCGACGGCAATGGCCTGTCTTCGTACCCGCACCCGAAACTGATGCCGGACTTCTGGCAGTTCCCGACCGTCTCGATGGGTCTGGGCCCCTTGATGGCCATTTACCAGGCGCGCTTCCTGAAGTACCTGCACGCCCGCGGCATCGCCGACACGGCCAACCGCAAGGTCTGGGTCTTCTGCGGCGACGGCGAGATGGACGAGCCGGAATCGATGGGCGCGATCGGCATGGCCGCGCGCGAGCAGCTCGACAACCTGGTCATGGTCGTCAACTGCAACCTGCAGC
>Ga0308160_10007129_pt1 | contig 11200 bp, 16 predicted proteins | sample PhyFR1_FD_201036 | JGI IMG/M metagenome (GOLD analysis project Ga0308160, IMG submission 201036) | Phyllosphere microbial communities from UC Gill Tract Community Farm, Albany, California, United States - DLSLF.R1 | ecosystem: Host-associated > Plants > Phyllosphere > Unclassified | place: USA... | reverse complement strand
CACAATACGCATCAGCACGATGTTTTGGCTGACACAGCTAGTGGAAGTGGCATTAGTACCGGCCCGCGCTTGACGGGCCTACCAGGTCATACCGGGGCTTATTCTGTCCAGGACGGCCCGCTCCAACTGCACATGGGGTAAACCCTGCTGACTTGTCAATGTCTAACTCCCTCTCGCTGAACAGTGATCATCAGATGTCGATCTCTCCTCATCAGTCTGGCCTCCAAACTGATCCACTTATTCAAGTAAGCTCAAAGCGTATCAATCACCATGTGGCGCTGACTGTTCAGCACAACTGCCTTCCGGATGACACCTTGGACTTTGGTACTTGCAGTTCCCTGCCCGAGGAGACAAATGTGAGTGCTGCACTGTGAATTCATAGCATCATGGAGCGAGTCTCAATTTGGACAGACAAGTGACTGATCGTCACAGGGTCAAAAACTCGCGGAGACTCGTGATATGACAAGTCAGAGTCTTCGGCCCCCAGACGACTTCTTTGATGGGCTTGTGAATTTGGACATGTTTGTTGATGATTAGACTGCAGAGGAATGTACTCGCTCTACTGGAGACTACTTTTGCATCTGTTGACTTGGGGGACTGGACGCATTCTCACTGTTGAACATTAGAGCTGATTGGCACTTGTGCTAGTCAAAAGAATGCAAAGACTGAAGGATCCTCAGAGTCTGACCGGGCCAAGCCAATACCATGGCGGCGAGCAGTACCCCTACAATGCCCCGACTACCGATCAGTATTCAACGTTGGCATACTCGGCCATGAGTCAGTCTGACCTGAACAGTCAAGAGCAGCCTCGAGAGTATTCCCTCGGGCCTGACGGTCAGTATCACTGGCTATGAGTGCAGCAATTATGGGCATTTGGGCGAGGATGTGTGAATGAGAAGTGGGAGACAAAGAGTTAAAAGCAGAGTTTGACCATGGCTCGTGCAAGCACGAGTGGTGAGCTGTTTGGCCAATGCACGGTATTGGGTCTAGCCCTATTCGTCGTCTAACCTGAGTTCTCATCGGCCATTGTGGACCCCTTTATTTGCCACCCGTCCTCCACTTATTCTTGTCTGATTTCTGACTTCCGCATGATACATGCCACCAAGGGAGAAAAAAACCAGAAGCTCCTCGAAGCCTGACGCAACTCGGACCTCCTTTTAGTAAACTTGAGGGCTGCGGCTCACCCTCGAAGAGCACCTTTGTGATCAGGGACTCAAAATATACCATTTGAAAGGATCGGGCCTTCGACCTGTCCAAGGTTGAGCTCCGCCAAGGCTGCCTTGAATACAGTACATGTTCCAGACTGATGTACCAGAACCCACATCTCACTACCTACTTATCGCCCTTCTCATCACTGCATTTCTGCAACAGCCGCAATTACAGTAGTATGCCGAGCCAAGCATCTGCAGCGAGCCTCCGACAGGACAATAAAGCCGCCTTCGCAAGTAACGGTACACTCTGGAAGGATTTCCACCTCGACAATCCTGGCTCCCGATATCTGACCTCGACGCTTTTGGTAAGTGCAAATTTGCAGATACACCCCTGATCCCTACAGGTCTCGCATACGGACCAGGTATATAATCCCAGCGAGGACCATTTCAATCCTGCCACGACCTTCCAGGGAAGAACTCCACCAATGTCTACGCGGGCGTCTTTCGAATTCCCCGGGTCTTTGCCCCTCGAAGCCATCCTTCCGACGGGGGCAGCGATCAGCCAGGTGATAGAGCGCAAGATGGACGGAGTCAATATCACTGAGTCTGTTTACACGCTGTGGACTCAAACGCTCACTATTGACTCTCAGTGACTTCATGTTCTGTAATGGATCGCCTACAAACAAAGCCATAAACCTCAGAACATTGGGGATTCGCAATGCAGACAAGATGAAGGGCAAACTTTACAAGCGCGTGCCGCGTTTGGCAGCCGGGGCTACATGCGACACGGACGAATACAGCGTTTTTGACACGGACGGAAATCACATTGCCACTTTCGTTACACAAGTTACCTTGCACCAGGTGGGACAATTTCCCCCTTTTCGAGAGTCCCACTCACACTAAGCAGTCCGGGGTGCAGGCCTCAGAGCTCACAGAGGACAGTGGTAACGGGACTTTCATCCCACAAACCTCTGTTCCTTCAGCCTCTCTAGCCCACCAGGGCCAGAGCATCATTGAAATCTCGAGTGATGAAGAAGAGGATGCTCATGAGGCATCGGACGAGGAAATTCCAAATCCCATTGGATGGCGCCAGGGCTGAATATGTAGAACTGATGGTATGTGGCTGCATCAGCTGGAAACTATGCAAATACGATGAGTGAAGCTCTTTGTTACCTCTCGGCTCCGGAACCCGCTTCCCGACAATTTCCTAGACTCAGGTAGGCTTCCTCCAGAATATCTATCAGTCTTCTCAACTGCAATCTCACAAACATTTGTCGCGATGATAAAAAAGCCCAGCTTTCTTATGTCTACAGTAGTAAGAGTATTCAGCAGCCTGCCAATCGTCAGCATGATGTCCAACGCTGAGCAGTACATTAGACGCATCATGATCCCGCCTCCAAGGGTCAGCCGGAACAGGGAGCCTGGCTGCCACCAAGGCTGACCATAACAGCGACCTTTGTTCTCACAGCATTTCGATTCTTGGCAATGGACAAAGGTTCCAGAAGGATCCCAAAGCGGAACTTGAAGAATCCTTTGAAAGTCCAGTGGTCCCAACATGTTCCCTTTTGGCCCTTGCATTTACTTAAGAAACGAGCTCTGATTCATTCTCGTGTCTTCTTACTCATTCATCCTCTCACATTCTCATCGTGACTAGACGAACTCACACACTCATTACCATGGCTGAAACACCTACTCAGAAATCTGAACATACAATTCCGTGGCTGGATGTCAGACAAGCAACTGACGACAGCAGATTTCAGGTGGCGACTCAGTTCTTGGTAAGCCTGACAAGATATACCCCACGATAAACAGGATGGACTGATTGGTCAGGTCTCTCGTGGACTGGCTGCTACAGCGTACAATGACGGTACTGAACACTTATTCGAACCAGTGCAATTTGATCCAAGTCCTGGTGCCGACACCCAACCAGACACTACCAAGCTGATTTCGGTGAATGAAGAGAACCAAGTTCTCAGACTATCGTACCTGCAGCCTTTAGATCACTTGGTCGAGACGAATGTTGCTCAGCTGCAAGACGGTGATATCTAAGCAGCAACGTTCCTGTGGAGCTTCGCGCCTCCACTGAGAACGCACGGAGAGCTGATGGTCAAGGGGGGTGACCTTTGCAAAATCAAAGAAAGCCCCGACGATTAACGCCACGAAAAAGAAAGAGTCTTTTAAATCGGCTGCCAGTCATCTCACCTATGTGGGGGCTGCCATGAATCTGAGCGGTCGGCGTGGATTCAAGAAGCATGATATCTGGCAAAACATTGTCACCCCAACCTGCTGGGAGACAAAAAACAGAAGTGACTGCGTGACGACCGTCTTCCGAGCCAAAATGATCGACGCCGATACTGTGGGTCTCTCAGACCTCCACTGTGAGCATGATCGGTCAAGCGCTTACTTGCAGGCTATTACTAGTGATACATACATTGTGCCGCAAAAATCACTCAAGCCTGCGCAGGGTACTTTGTCGAGCGTATCAAACACCAATGCCCTTGGCAGCCGAAAGCAAGATAATTCGAGTGATGATAGCAAACCTAAAAAGCGTCCTCGCTCGTCTAGATTGGATCCTTCTAGGGCATTCGCCTATGGCCCAAAAGTGTGTCAACGTCGCGCTGAGGATGTATTGAGGAAGCAATGGTATGAGCTGACTTGTTCAGCCAAGAAAGCACGGCTCGACGCAAATGTCGTCGTCTCGGTCTGTCATCGAGCAGTCACCACAACCGGAAAGATCAGCTATTGTGAGTGTCCCTACGAGTCCATGTCAGCAGACGAAACAGGCTGACAGAAACAGGATGCCCAGCCTGGAACCGAGTCGAGCACGAACGTGTATACACAGAGCGACGAAGAGGATGCAGAGTGCGAAGACGACGATGTCATATACACTAGGAGTGACGAGGAAGATGCCGATTACGAGTTTGACGATACTCAGTACTGAGCGTGGGGATGCTGTGTTTCTATTCATGGGCGAGCACTATGTGAATACCAGTCGAAAAGAGAGAATACGAGCATGAGCATGTGGATACAGTTCTGGGTTGATTGATGAACGGAATCAATACTGCATCTCTAAAAGTGCCACATTGATTTTGCAGTGAAATTGACGAAACTCCGATTAGTGTAAATCGGTCATCGCCGCTTTTGCCCCGTTTGCTGCATACTCTCCTCATTGGTGCTATATTCCCTTCCCTCCTCTATCCGTCAACTTCAACACATATCCACAATGGTCAATCTCAGCCAACAGAAGAGGCTCGCCGCTAGCGTTGCAGGCGTCGGTCAGAGGAAGAGTAAGTCGCGTTCTGATATAGGTTGAAGCAGGGATCAACGGAGGGAGAAGGACGATAGAGTGGAGCGACGTGGGAATTTAGAGGAATGTCTCACGCGAGGGTGTCAATATCTATCCGCTAGGTGTAGGATACTCGCTGGACGCGGATCATGCTGCAAAGAGGGAGATGGAGGAACGAAGCATATAATCAGAACGGACACTAACCCCACAGTCTGGCTCGACCCCCAGGAGGCCGCCGAGATCGGACAGGCCAACTCTCGATCGGGCGTACGAAAGCTCCTCAAGGATGGTCACATGTGGGTCTACTAGCTCCAGAGAGACGAGGACATGCACTAATCAGCAGCATCGTCAAGCCCACCGTCGTCCACTCTCGAGCACGAACTAGGGATCTCCAGGCTTCCAAGCGATTGGGTCGACACTCTGGTTTCGGTAAGAGGAAGGGTACAGCTCAGGCCCGTATGCCCTCGAAGGTCATGTGGCTCAGGAGGATGCGAGTTTTGAGGAGACTATTGCGAAAGTACCGAGAGGGAGGTAAAATCGACAAGCACCTGTATGTCATTTTTTTCACTTTTCTCTGTGGTCAACGCTGACGACCAGCTACCACACTCTATACCTCGAGGCCAAGGGTAATCGATTCAAGAACAAGCGAGTTTTGATGGAACACATTCACAAGGCCAAGGCCGAGAAGCTGAGGACCAAGCACCTCCAGGAGCAGATGGAGGCTCGACGAGTCAAGAACAAGGCTATGCGAGAGAGGAAGGCCAGCCGACTCGCAGAGAAGAGGCAGGGTCTCTTCGAGGTCGAGAGGGAGGAGGACATCAAGGAGTAGATCATCATTTCTGCTATTTGTTTGGAGTCTTTTCGTCGGTAGCGGTATTGTACGATTGCATCACGATGGATCGGATGATCATCCCGCTTTGCACCGGTGAAGCTCGTGTGCCGTGGTCTGCTCTGTCTGCTAGCTAGGCTAGTCTCGTGCATTCGGAATTGCATTCTTTGGGCTGATTTGCGACCTCGTTATGATGCAGACAGGATGACATGTGAGGTGCAATAGGAGAGTGGAGGTCGACCGATCTACAAATCAACTTTCCAGCCATACATCACTTCAGCAACCCACACCCACCATGTCGACCTCACTAGCTAGAGCCTTGAGATCAGCCAATAGGCTATCGCGATCTCCATTGGCGACTCCAAGACCATATGCGACCCTGTCTCCATACACACCAACCCCAACAGCGGCCTACGAAGTATTCGATGAACCCTCAAAAGCCCGGCAGCGAGATCGAGCCTTGATCCGACTAAAATCAAAAGAAGGAGGTGGAGATGCCAGTGTAGTAGACTACCTAAGGGAGGAACTAGCGGACAGGCTATCGGAACGCATAGAAGTGAGTCTGTGATGGGGAAGAGAGCTGATTATAGGATCTGAAACAGCCTCCCGGGTCTATTATGGATCTATGTTCACATGCTGGGCTCTTGACCAAATTCATGCAAGGAGCTATTGGGAATGAGGTAGAAGGTGGGAATGAGAGGAAGTGGTGGATGGTAGAACCCAGTGGTGAGCTTGCTGATCACGCTTGGAGCTAGGCTGACGTGGCAAGGAGAAGCATTATATCGAGATCGAGATTTCGAATGTATGTCCCACAGTTATGCTCAAAAGCTTGGCTGATCACCAGTCGAGCCAGAAAGAATACAAGCATCACCCTCTCGACTACTTAGTGATCCCAAATTGATGGGCCTGAGGGATCAAGTAGAAGCAGTCGTCAGCGCAGGCGGTCTACACTGGGTGGGGGATATCGTAGGAGCGTTGACACAGGTCAAACATCTCTTGAAGCCCGATGGCGTTTTTGTCGGAGCTGTTTTGGGTGGTGATAGTCTGTTCGAGCTAAGGTATGTCTTCTCCCATATCACGACTGACGCGTAGAACATCGATACAATTGGCAGAACAAGAGAGGCGGGGTGGAATCGCAAATAGAGTCTCGCCAATGATCAGTATGTCCCCCCACATACCTCAAGGTCATCAGCTGATTGTCAGACCCTACGGACGCACCGTCCCTACTCAACAGAGCGGGATTCACAACAACAACAGTCGACGTCGAAGATCTCACAATAGCCTATCCGTCCATTTGGGAACTGATGTCGGACTTGAGGGATATGGGGGAAAGTAATGCCATTTTGGGCAGACGAGCATGGGTCTCGAGGGATGTCTTGTTGGCCGCAGAGAGTATCTACAAGGGTGAGCACCCATTCAACGTCCCAGGCGACTTGCAGTCTGAGGGATTAAGAGCTGATTTCATGCAGAGCTGTATGGTACGGAAGATGGTACTGTACCCGCTACGTTCCAGATCATCTTCATGGTGCGTCCACCCACTTCTCCCATCTCCACATGTGGGCGCATGACTGACTCGCAGATTGGATGGAAAGACGGACCTAATGCACCAAAGCCCTTGGAACGTGGATCGGCCCAGGCCAACTTGAAAGATATCCTATAATACGATCGGACTCAATGAAGTACTTTAACAGCAGCTCCGAACTCTAGAATGTAGTTCTGCTTGCATCATCTTGCATCTTCGGATGTGTTTTTCTACAACTGTATATCTGTATCGAGACAAGATATGAATGCCCCTGTCTGGAGTGAGGCCACCTAGAAACCATACTTCTGCGCTGCGACCCGCATATTCTTCTTGTTGCTCGTAATTCTCTGTTCCAACTGCCCTGTCAGCTTACGATGCAGATCGGGAGTTGCTAGCTTACCTCTTCCTTTTGAGTAAAAGCTGTATTGAGTAAAGAAGAGAGTTGATGGCGTTCCGTTGCCAGACCTTTGATCTGTCCAATCGCCTGATGGTCAGCATGCCCCATTCCCTACACAAGGACTCCTCCCAATCCCCAGCCCAAGAGAAGGAGTATGAAGATGGCGCTACCCACCTTGTATTCAACCTCATCGCCCGGCAACTTGGGCTTGACAGCCCTTTCCCTCCTCTCCCTCTCGACCCTAGCCTCCTCCAGGCCTTTCGAAACATCAATATCAATAAAGTCTGCTCCTTTCGAATTGAATTCTTCCCAATGTCTGCCCACACGTCCATCTCCATCCGTCTCTTCTTCCTCCTTGGCAGGTGGGAAGAAGGTATGGTAGTATTCTTGATCGTAGGCTGCCCATTGACCTGAGGGGAGTTGGTAATATCCTGGATAGGGGTCGTTGGGTCCCGGTGGGGGTGGGATGAAATCTGCCACTGCTGGTGCGGACGATATAAATATAGATGACGGTTTGGGCGTTGTCTTCTTGGTTGAAGTGGAAGTGGAAGGTGTGTCGTCTCCTGCTTGATCAGTCTAGGCAACGCCATCCAATGGAGCACTAACCTAATCCGAACAAATCCACCGAGGGACCCGTCTTGACTCCCTGTTTCTTGAACGCTGCTTTGAGCATTCTGCCAGCAGCATCATCCTCATCATCGCTATCGCTTTCATGCCCAGGTGGAGCGGGTAGATTCGCCGCTGGTTTCGGTAGTGATGTTTTAGTCGTTGTAGGTTTACTTGTCGATGTCGTGCTGGAGCTGGATTTGGATGCTGGGAGTTTCCGTTTTGGGGGAGGTAGCATTCCTAATAGTGCTGACCTATTGGTCAGCTCCTGACCTGTTTGGTATGGAGGGGGAGCTTGTAGTTGATTCCGATCCCATATCAAATCAAATCAAATATCAATTGGACTTACGAGCCTTTACCACCTTTAGGCCCAGTCTTTGCCCTCTTAAACTCTCTCTCCTCATCATCCTCATCCTCTTCTCCATCTCCCTTCTTCTCTGCAGTACCAGATTTCGGCAGATCAAGAGTGATTTTGACTGGACCTTTCCGCTTTGGTTTCGGTGCCGTAGTAGAAGTTGATTTTCCAGGAGCAGGAGCTGGAGCTGGAGCAGTGGGTGGTGCCGGGCGAGAGGGTCCTGGGACTGGGGCTGGGGTTTCGGCATCGGATCCACTCTCTGAGTCTGATGCGTAGTTGCCTAATAACATTTCGTATCTGGGAATGTTGATGTAAGACCGAATGAATAGAGTGAGGTAGAGTGAGTGGTTGCAAGTTGATTCAATATCAAGGTCAAGGTAGCAAAGTCAATGTGGCAGCTTAGGCCTTGGCTTGGAAGAGATGCTAATACATGACATATGGGATAGTATGGGTTATTCTACGGCACAAGCCAAGGTTTAAAGGTGTCTATTGTACATCTATCTAATTACATACATACAATGTCGGAAAGGCAATTCAAAGGCATTCAAAGGAGAAAAGGATACTATATGTGTATATGTGGATGTTTCATGTCGTGTTTGAGATGGTATCGAATTGTGTTGTGTGTATGGTTATATTGGAAATGTGTCTCGTTGGCTTGTTGAGTTGGTGTATGTATAAGAGTATGTATTATGTCGTTATGTATCTAGTTGGTACGTCAATTGGTCGATGTTATATATTTGAGCGTGAGATATGATAGATGCTTGATGATACGAGTCTAGTGGCCTTCTTGAGCATGTCGATAATGCCTAGTACATCGCCATTTCCCCTAATGAAGCTAAGATCTACGTTGTCAGCTACTGATCGGCTTCAACGAGAAGTGACATACGATTTGAGCTTCCGGACGACCCATATCGCACTACACATCGTCAGTACCCTTACCACAAGAAGAGGAAAAGGACATACGGCACCACCGCGCAATTGACGCCATTGGTTCGAGTACCACGCTAGGACCTGTCTCTCTCGTGGGTTCCTGTTTATCAGCTATGAACCTTGTGAACGATCGATGCCAGCGTGTCATCTCAGGTAGAGTCTTGCCCATCCAACTTCGAGTCCCACGAGAAGATGAGGATGATGGTGGTAGAGAAGGAATTGAACATACATTGGCATACCGCTAAATGACCTTTGTTTCAGTTTAGCCATCAAATATTGTATTTCCGTTAACCAGGTGCGCAGTCCCATGACTCCTTGGCAGATTGCTAATGGTTCAAGCATTCTACATTGTCAGCATTCATTTCACGAACTAGGCAAGAGAGGGAGGGAGCGCATGTAAAGAAGCAAGGGCCCAAGAAGCTCGACATCAAATAGGCGAACTATCGGCCACTCAGGAGAGGGCAAGAAGATGAACAGAGAGGGAGAGAAGATGAGACGTACTTGTTCAAACAATCCAGACAAGCTTCAGTATTGACAACATGCTGCATTTTCTGCCGTTCCAATTCCATACTAACCATCCCAAGAGTCATGGTAGCCATCTTGACCTGAGCACCACCAAAATGACCCATTGGGTTCGCTGATGAAAACATCATAGCTGAATCGAGTGTGCGTGGTCCGGAAGACCTTTTATATTTGCAAGAGGGGTGAGGAGGAAAGTTGTTTTTGACGAGGATGAGGACAAAGGGTGTTGAGAAGCCTTGTTGAATGGATGGGGTTTCGATGCGAGGGGATGTTGTATTAGGGTTCGATCAATAGGTTGATCTTTTGGTTGGTGTAATGAAAGTAGGTCTAGGGTGTATATGCAATACTTTTCAGTTCGTCAAGTCGTTGGTCCGTCCAAGGTCGAAAGAGAGGAAAATGCGATGCGATAATTCGAATGTCGTATGTGTGGGTATCGTCTATATCTATATCTATGAGACTGTTGAAGCGAGAAGAGAAGAATGGAGCTAGGAATACGATCAGCGAAAAGAGTTGAATTAAAAGAGAACAACAGAATGAATCAGATCGTCAATATCCAAAGACCACCACAGATACCTACACATACAAGTGTATGTAAAGGATTAGAATAGATGAAAGGATCTTTCCATCTCCGTATTACTTGAAAGTTGATCCCCCTTGGCCCCCTTGATCCCTTGAACAATTCAACCGAAAATAGTAGGACAAAGGAACATCCGCCAACACCAGTTGAAAAGGAGGGTAAAGGACGTTTGACGAGTGAAACAAATATTGTGAATATAGAGGCCGGTCCGGATGTATCTCCTTGATCAACTAGATCAGCAGTCCAACTTTCAAGGTAGGTTATGATCCGGTTGATCCGTTCCGTAATTGTCCCCGTGAGGATCCGGGGGATTGGCTTGTTGAGGATCCAGGAGGTCGTGATGAGATCTGCCGCATCGCAATTAGCCATTTGAGGCAGTGCCGATATCAAAGGACTCTGTTTGCGGTCTGTGTGTGTTTTCGGCTTGGCGGGTCGGATAAGCGAGTTCCGGATATTAGTGATGGGTCCTGGTAAGCTCGAACGGAATGGCAATGACGTCCAACTGGCGGCTATGCCAGACGCGAACCCAGATTAGGGTAGTGGTGATAGACAACAAAGATCCATGCATATATTACGTGATGTCTGCAGATCAGCATTGTCAACACGGTGAGAGAGGTGGGGCAACTTACTGTACTTGGGTCCACCACCTCCTTCGGGCACTGGACGATGTCAGCTATATTCTCACAGCTCGAAGAACAAAAAGCTTACCAGCCCACAAGATATCCTGTGTTGGTGTCTTGATAGAACATGTCTTGCACTGCTACATCAGTATGGTCCTCTTCCTGCAAGGATTGACATACATGGATACAGTTCTGGATATCAGTATTCACTCTTCAAATGCGAAGGGAAACAGACGTACCTGAGAATTGATTACAAATTTCTTGCCCTGAGCATCCGCCTCGGACCCTTCCGCATCTGCATATTCATAAACAGCAGCAGGGCATGCTCGACCCAGTAATCCAGCGTAATCTATTCATCAACACGACACACTGGTGGAAACGGTATGCACATACCAGCAACGTTGG
>Ga0308160_10007128_pt1 | contig 11202 bp, 7 predicted proteins | sample PhyFR1_FD_201036 | JGI IMG/M metagenome (GOLD analysis project Ga0308160, IMG submission 201036) | Phyllosphere microbial communities from UC Gill Tract Community Farm, Albany, California, United States - DLSLF.R1 | ecosystem: Host-associated > Plants > Phyllosphere > Unclassified | place: USA... | reverse complement strand
GATCCTTGTTTGCGCAGTCTTCGTTCCGGCGACGCTTCGAAGACAAGGGGCGCCTGTCGCCCTATCTCGCGCGCATTCCGACCTGGCTGATTACCGAACCTTATCCGGCGCTGCAAGGCGTGGCGGCGATGCTGTCCGCGCACATCGCCGATCAACAATAAAGAAGCACTGAAGGAGGCAACATGGAACATACCGCAAGCGGCGCGCGCATCGACAAAGGCGCTGCGGCACACGAGGGTGAACTCAAGTCGAACACGGGTCCGCTGGTGATCGTCACCATCCTGTTCTTCATGTGGGGTTTGCTGACCTCGCTGAACGATGTCCTGATCCCGCACCTGAAATCGATCTACACACTCACCTACGTGCAGGCGATGCTGGTGCAGTTCTGCTTCTTCGGTGCCTACTTCATCGTGTCGATTCCGGCCGGTGGCCTGATCCGCCGCATCGGCTACCAGCGCGGCGCCGTCACCGGTCTCTTGATCGCGGCGGCCGGCTGCGCGCTGTTCTATCCGGCGGCGCAGAGCGGCTACGCGCTGTTCCTGTTCGCCTTCTTTGTCCTCGCCAGCGGCATCACCATCCTGCAGGTGGCGGCGAATCCCTACGTCACCGTGCTCGGACCGGCGCGCACCGCGTCCAGCCGCCTGACCCTGACCCAGGCCTTCAATTCGCTCGGCACCACCATCGGCCCGGCCCTGGGCGGCGTATTGATCCTGTCGGCCGCCGCGGTTGGCGCCGACCAGTTGGCGGCGATGACCGTCGCCGAGCAGGCCGCGTATAAAGCGCAGGAAGCGGCCACCGTGCAGGGCCCTTACCTGGCCCTGGCGGCGGCGCTGGCGATCCTGGCGGTGCTGTTCGCGCTGGCGCGCCTGCCGAAGATCAACCATGAAGAAGGCCCGGCGGCAGCAGCCGTTGCCGGCAAAGGCTCGGCCTGGAACTACCGTCACCTGGTGTTGGGCGCGGTGGCGATCTTCGTGTACGTGGGCGGCGAAGTGAGTATCGGCAGCTTCCTGGTCAACTTCCTGGGCGAGGCGCACATCGCCGGCCTGGACCACGCGGCGGCGGCCAAGTACGTCAGCATGTACTGGGGCGGCGCCCTGATCGGGCGCTTCATCGGCTTCGCCGTGATGCGTTACGTCAGCCCGGGCAAGACGCTGGCCTTCAATGCGCTGGGCGCGATCGCGCTGGTTCTGCTGGCCACCTTCACGCAAGGCTCGGTGGCGATGTGGGCGATCATCGCGGTGGGGCTGTGCAATTCGATCATGTTCCCGACCATCTTCAGCATGGCGCTGCATGGCCTGGGCCGTCATACCGGCCAGGGTTCGGGCATCCTGTGCATGGCGATTGTCGGCGGCGCGATCGTGCCCTTCATCCAGGGCGCGATGGCGGACAGCATCGGGCTGCAGATCTCGTTCCTGGTGCCGGCGGCCTGCTACCTGTTCATCCTGTTCTTCGGGGTGAAGTTCGCGGGGCTGCACCGTGAGGGAATCGAGAAATAACCGGAGTCCCCGGCGGATACCGTATGGTGGGCACTCCGTGCCCACGCGGAACGCCGCACCGTGTTGACGGTTGAACCCATCGAAAAATAAACGCCGCGTTGACGCTTCTGGAAGCGCTAACGCGGCGTTTGTTTTTCGGCGCAATCAAACGTCAACACGGCGCCAGCGTTCGCGTGGGCACGGGGTGCCCACCCTACGGTCCAAGCCAACAATCCTATCTGGCGGTACCGCAGTACTGCTTCACATACGTCTCATGCGGCGGCAACTGCGCCACCGTCCGGTTCACCGTCCCGCTGATATTGTCCAGGAAGCCCTTCAGCTCCGCATCGCCCATCAGGTCCGCCGTCTGGTGATGCCCCTCGGGCATGATCCCCTGTCCCAGCATCACCTGGATCCACGAGTTCTCGGCGAACAGCTCGTTCGGCGCGCGGAACACGCGGCCGGTTTCGCGGAACAGATCGATGCGGTGCTGCAGCGAGGCCGGCACGCTCATCTCCGCACAGGCGCGCCAGTAGGGCGTATCGCGCCGGTTCGTCACCTTGTAGTGCAGCACGATGAAATCGCGGATGTGCGCGATCTCGTCGGCGGCCTGGCGGTTGTATTCGGCCACGTCGCTGGCGCGGATGCCGTTGGCCGGGAACATCTGCAGCAGGCGCACGATGCCGCGCTGGATCAGGTGGATGCTGGTCGATTCGATCGGTTCCAGGAAGCCGCTGGCGAGACCGATCGCCACGCAGTTGCCGACCCAGACCTGTTTGCGCTGGCCTGGCGTGAAACGGATCACGCGCGGCTGCGTCAAAGGCTCGCCGGTGATGTGGCGCTTCAGGGTGGCAATCGCCGCATCGTCGTCGATGAAGCGGCTGGAGAACACCAGGCCGTTGCCGACCCGGTGCTGCAGCGGGATGCGCCACTGCCAGCCGGAGTCGCGCGCAATCGAACGGGTGTAGGGCACGGCTTCGCCGCTCGATGCCGTCTGCACGGCCGCGGCGCTGTCGTTGAACAGCCAGTGCGACCAGTCCTCGTACTCCACGCCCAGCGCGCCGCCGATCAGCAGGGCGCGGAAGCCCGTGCAATCGACGAACAGATCGCCTTCGAGTTCGGTGCCCGAGTCCAGTTTGATCGAGCGGATGTCGCCCGACGCATCATCCTTTGCCACGTCGACGATCTTCGCTTCGATGCGCTGCACGCCAAAGTGTTCGGAGAAGCGGCGCAGGAAGCGCGCATAGGCGCCCGCGTCCATGTGGTAGGCGTAGTTCATGCCCTGCTTGGGCAGGTGGGCGAAGCGGTTCAGCTGGGCCGCGCGGTGTTCCAGACAGTAGTCGCCGTAGTCGCCGGCCAGGCCGCGCTCGCGGCCCTTGTGCCAGAAATGCTGGAAGCCGGCGGTCCAGTGATCGACACCGGTATTCCCGAAGGAGTGGATGTAGTCCTGGTTCACGTCGCGCCAACCCTCGAAGCTGATGCCCAGCTTGAAGGTGGCGCTGGTGGCGGCCATGAACTCCTGCTCGTTGATCTCCAGCAGATGGTGGAAATTCTGCAGCGTCGGGATGGTGGCTTCGCCTACGCCCACGGTACCGATTTCGTCGGACTCGACCAGCTTGATGTCGAGCCGCTTGCCCAGCGATTTACCGAGGCAGGCGGCGACCATCCAGCCGGCCGTGCCGCCGCCGGCGATCACCACGCGGCGGATAGGTTTGTTCTGCATGCTTGTCTCCTGGTGGTGCATTGTTAGCGGTTCATGCGTTTCAGTAGTTGCGCGCGCAGGGCGCGTACGGCAGCATCGTCGAGCGGATTCAATACGCCGCGTGCATGCGGCGGAATGTGCGCCGCGGTCTGGTCATCGGCCTCGAACACGTAGCGCCGGAACAGCTCTTGCCAGGCGCGGCGCTGCTCGAGCGGCAGGTCGCGCACGCTCATCAGGGCATGCATCAGCGCGTTGATCGGCGTGTCCATGTAATCCGGCGACTGGCGCCACCAGTAGTTCACCAGCACGTTGAAGCGGTCCAGCGCCTCGATGTGGTGCCACCACATGCTGGGAATGAAGAGGGCGTCGCCCGGCGCCAGTTCGGCCACGCGGGCATGGCGCATGGCCTCTTCGAATTGCGGGAAGCGCGCCAGGTCGGGCGCCTGGAAATCGACCAGGCTGATGGGCTGGCCGGCCGGCGTCAGGTCGAGCGGGCCGATGTACAGGTTCTCGCCTTGTTCGGGCGGGAACAGCGTGAAGCGGCGCCGTCCGGCCGCCACGCAGGCCACGTTGTCGGGCAAATCGTAGTGGGCGGCGATGCGGGTGCGGTTGCCGATCCAGATGCTGGCGAGGGCGTCGCGCTGCCCGAGGTCGATGTCGTTCTCGGCGCGGAAACCCGGCAGACAGGTGTCGACCGTGGTCGAGCCGACGTAGATGGCGGGCGGCTGCTCGTCGCGCAGGTGGCCGCGGAGCTCGGCCAGCACGGCGCCCAGGCGCGCCCGTACGGGGGCGAAATTGAAGCCGTTCATGGCGTCGTTGTAGAAGAAGCGGCCGCCAATGTCCGGCGCGCCGAGCATGGCGGTGACGGTGGCATCGCGGTAAAAGCGGCGCAGGTAAGCCTCGGCCGCATCGAACGAAGCGATCCCCGCGCGCACCAGCGGCCAGTGCGCCACCAGGCCGCGCAGCACCAGCGGCTCGGTGGACGTCAGCAGCGCATCGGTCAGGACGCCGGGGACGCTGGCGTCGACTTCGCGGATGGCTTCAGCGGCCGGCAGCATGCGTGCGATTTTTACGGTCGATCAGCGCGCGGAACTGCGACAGCGAAGCGAGCACCATGTAGATCGCCTGCAGGTGGCCGGCGCCGTGCAGGCGCGCCAGGGCGGCGCCGTCGAGGGCGGCCAGGCGTTCTTCGTGGATGGTGTGGAAGCCGGCCAGGCGGTTGTCGGAGCCGTCGTCGAGGGTGATGTCGAGGACAAAGGATTCGAGCAGGTCGTGCTCGAGCAGGGCGCCGACGAAGGTGCGCGCGCCTTGCAGGCCGAGGTGGATCGCGCGCAGAACCGAGGCCATGTGCTCGGTGTACGCGGTGTTGCCGCCCTGGGGCAGGAACAGCGGCTCGCCGTGCTCGCGGCTCAGGCGCGGGCTGTCCAGGTCCACGTGCACCAGCAGTTCGTCGCCATCGGCGCCGATCATGAAAGGCTGGCGCTGCACAGCCAGCGGGATCTCGGCGGCGTCCCAATGTCCGGTTTCGCCCGCACCATCCAGGAACAGGTTTTCGCCCTGCTGGAAGCCGAACAGGGCCAGCGCATCGAAACCACCTTCGGCATTTTTCTGGAAGACGATCGGGTAATGCGCCTGCAGGGTGCGGAACTCGTCCGGGTAGGTCTGGGCGAACATGACGTTGTCGCCGTAAGCGGCGCCGCGGGTGGCGATCACGCGCATGGCGGCGTGGTCGATATTGTTCAGCAAAACCGGATTCGGCATGGGGGTGTCTCCTACTTGTGGTTGTTGTTCTGGATGCGCGGCAGGCCTTGGTTGCGGATGTGGGCCAGCAGTTCGCGGTTGGCAGGCAAGGCGGGCAGCATGCGCCGCGTGAGCTCGGCCGCCTCGCGGAAGTAGCGGTCTGCCAGCTCGCCATCGCCGCGCGCGGTGGCGCCGGGGGCGATGCGCCCGCCCATCCCGTACAGCACGTACTGCCAGCTGGCGGTCGGGAAGACTTCCTCGATGCGCGGGAAGTCGCCGCGCATCGGCGCGCGGTAGCGCCACAGCGACAGCAGTTCCTGCAGGCGTTCGGGAATCGATGCGGGCGCGCGGTTGTCCAGCCAGTAGGCGCTGTCTTCGCGCCGGCTCAGCACGTAGTGCAGCTTGAGGAAGTCGATCACGCGCTCCCAGCGGTAGCGGAAGGTGTCGTTGAAACGGCGTGCGACCAGGTCCATGTGGTCGCGCGTGACCGGCATCTCGTCGCAGATCATGGCGGCCGCGAGTTCGACCATGGCCAGGGCCGAGGCTTCCAGCGGTTCGATGAAGCCGGAGGACAAACCGACCGCCACGCAGTTACGGTGCCAGAAGTGTGCGCGGTAGCCGGGCTGGAAAGCGATTTTCCTTGGCGCCAGACAGTCCTGCGGCCCGTCGCTGGCGGCCACGTAGGCGCGCAGGTCGCGTTCGGCTTCTTCATCGCTCATGTGCGCGCTGGAGTACACGTAGCCGATGCCGCGCCGCGTCGGCAGGCCGATGTCCCAGATCCAGCCGGCGCGCTGCGCGGTGGACGTGGTTTGCGAGGCAATCGGGCTGTCCTCGCGTGGGTAGGGCACCTGCACGGCGAGCGCGGTATCGTTGAACAGCACGTCCTGCTGCGACAGGAAAGGCACGCCGTAATGCTGGCCAAGCAGCAGCGAGCGCATGCCGCTGCAGTCGACGAACAAGTCGCCTGCCAGCAGGCCGTGGTGCCGGGTGCGCAGGGCGGCGATGTCGCCATTCCCGTGCGAGTCGACGCCGAGCACGTGGTCGGGCACATACTGCACGCCGAGACTTTCCAGACAGTGCTTTTTCAGAAACTGGCCGAACTTGCCGGCATCGAGGTGGTAGCCATAGTTGGCCACGGCCGCGAATTCCGGCGTGGCCGCCTGCTTCGGTGCGCGCCCGGCCATGCACAGGTGTGGCTGGTAGCTGGCCAGGTCGGCGAAAGGCACCTGCGCATGGGCTTCCTGCCAGCGCGCGGCCAGGTTGGTGTCGCCAAAGCCTTGCGGCAGCGAGAAAGGGTGGAAGTAGTAATCGTCCTGTGCGCCGCTGCTCCAGCCGCGGAACAGCGAGCCTTGCTTGAAGGCGGCGTCACACTCGCGGAAGAAGTCGGATTCGGAGACGCCGATGCGGCGCAGGGTGTCGCGCATCGAAGGCCAGGTGCCTTCGCCGACGCCGATGGCCGGCACGTCGGGCGACTCGATCAGGGTCACGCGCAGGCCGTCGGGCGAACTGGCGCGGTGCTCGGCCGCGATCAAGCCGGCGGTCAGCCAGCCGGCCGAACCGCCGCCGACGATGACCACGTGGCGGATGGTGCTGGTCGCCATGGAACTGTTTCCAATAAGACTGAAGTTGCTTGAAGTTTATTGCACTCGGGCCAAAAAAACCACGGAAATTGGCGGACCTCGATGGCGTTTGGGCATGCGGCCTGAACCGTACGGTGGGCACTCCGTGCCCACGCGGAACGTGGCGCTGTGTTGGCGCTGTTTGAACCGTGCCTCGCGCTAATCGAAACGTCACGAATAATCATTTGTACGCGTCAACAAGGTTTCGTTGGCGCGACATGGAAGGCGCCAACATGACGCAACGTTCCGCGTGGGCACGGGGTGCCCACCCTACGGTCGTTGCCGCAGGCCGCCGCAAGCCAATCGATGCGCAACCGAAATAGGCCACGGCGCTGTTCCGCCGTGGCCTCTCATCCCATCAGAACTTGTACCGCGCGCCCAGCATGTAGCGCGGTCCGCTCTGCGTCGCATACAGCACCTGGTTCTTGGTGCGGCCGTGCGAACGCTGGGTTTCGTTGGTCAGGTTGATGCCTTCGAACTGAATGCTCAGGCGGTCGTTGACGGCATAGCCGATCGACAGATCGACCTGCTTGTACGCTTCCTGATAGACCGGGTTCGGACCGGCATCGTCGAAGGTGCCCGACAAGAATTCGTCGCGCCAGTTGAGGGCTGCGCGCACCGTCCACTTGTCGTTTTCGTAGATGCCGACCAGGTTGGCCGAGTCGCTCAGTCCGGGCAGCGCGAACTGTTCGCCCAGGCTGCTGTTGTTGAAGCGCAGGCCCGAGTCGACGAAGGTGTAGTTCGCCTGCACGCCGAAACCGCTGTTGCCGAACATGTGCTGCACGTTCAGTTCGGTGCCGTACAACATGGCGCGCTTCTCGTTCGAGAAGGTGGTGATCGTGAAGTTGGCGACCGGGTCGGTTGGCTGGCCGAGAATCTTGCCGGTCAGGTTGCCGTTCGCATCGACGCCATCGACCGTCACGCCTGGCTGGCCGGCCTTGGTGCGGAAGATGTAGTTGCGGATGCACGTCGTGTCCGCGGTGCCGCAGCCGCTGGCGAGAGCTTCGTTCCAGAAGGCGCCGCCGACCGGGGTGTGGACGTCGAAAGGCTGGGCCACGAATTGCGAGGTCCCGGCATAATTCTTCAGGTTCTTGCGGAAGTGGCCGATCGAGAAGAAGCTCTGCTTGCCGTAGTACCATTCGTAGGACAAGTCGGTGTTCTTCGAATGGACGGGTTTGAGCGAAGGATTGCCCTGCGAGCCGTCGCCGCCGATCACACGGCCCAGTTCGAGGATCACCTGGCCGCCGGCGATCTGGTCCCAGCGCGGCCGGCCGATCGTTTCGCCGTAGGCGAAGCGCAGCTTCATGTCGGGGCGCAGGTCGACGTCGGCATCCACGGTCGGCAGGAAGTACTGATACTTGCCGGTCAGGGTGGTGAAGTTCTTGTCGCCGAAGCGGACCTTGAACTCGTTGTTCGCATCCCAGCTGTAGCCGTTCGGGATCGGCACCAGCGCGGTCGAGACCACGTGGGTGTTCTCGTAGCGCACGCCGATTCCGGTATGGACCGGTAGGCCGAAGTCCCAGTCGGTGTTGAACTGCAGGTACAAGCTCTTCGAGCGTTCGCGGGTACGCTGGTCGGTGTCGTAGGTGGTCTTCGGCTGGTACAGTTCGGGCTGGCCCGAGGCCTGGGCCGCGATCTGGCGCACCTGGTCGAAGTCGAAGGTGTAGAAGGTGTTGAACAGGTTCGGGTTGTTGCTGCCGTTGATCTTGTCGAAGTACTGGCGCAGGCTTTCCTGATGGAAGAGGCTGCTCGGGTAGTCGGCTGCGCTGGTGGCGCCGCCCCAGGTTTCGCGCTGCTGGTTCGAGAAGGCCGAGCGGTTGTTGACCTCGGTGAGTCCCAGGCCAAAATTGAGCTCGGACGCTTCAAACAGTTTCTGACTGCCCTTGATCTGTGCCTGGTCGACTTCGCCCTTCATGTAGCCGTTCTGGAAGGTCGAGCCGGTCACCTGCTGGCCGGCGCGGGCAAAGTCGGCGCCGACGATGCTCAGCACCGGGAAGTCCTGAGTAAAGTCGGCCGTGGTGGTGCCGCGGCTGAAGCTGGCGGTGCCCAGGGTATTGGACGAACCCCATGGGCTATCCGGGGTCGATTCGGCGCTCGATTTGTGGCCGTCGAATTCCAGGCGCAGATCGCTGTTCGGTTTCCAGACGGCGTTGAAGCCAAGCGATTTGTTCTGGGTGCGGGTGGCGAAATTGGCGCCGCCCATGGCGATGTCGCTGGTGGCCGGGTCGATGGTTTCGCTGTACACCAGCGGCGGCGCGACGCCGCCGACCGGGTCGCCCCAGGCGCTGGTCGATGGCCCGAAGTTGAACCAGGCCGACATGTCCTGGCGCCGGGTCTGGATCTTGTTCTCGGAATAGGTATAGTCGAGCGTGGTGGTCAGGGCCTTGCTCGGTGCGTACTGCAGGACCAGCTGCCCGTTGGTGCGCTGGCGCTGCACGCCGCTCATCGAATAGTTCAGGTTCTGCGGTACCGAATAGATGGTGTCGCCGGACGGACGGTTGACGATGTTCGCGCCACCCGGCGTGTTCGCTTGCGGGATGTTGCCCCAGGCGCCGCTATCGTTGGCACGGATCGGGCCGCGCCAGCCGCCCGGCACGGCGGCCTGGTTGTAGCCGAGGTTGCGTTCCTGGTAGCTGCCGCTGATGGCGATGCCGAACTTGCCGTCGGCGCTGGCGGTGCTGTAGATGCCCGAGACTTCCGGCGTCACCTTGTCGCCACGCTTGACGTCGTCGGGCAGGTTGCTGGCCGAGGTATCGTGCACGCCCTTGATGCCGATGCTGGCCTGCTGGCCGTTGCGTTCGAGCGGACGCGCGGTCATCACGTTCAGCGTCGCGCCGATGCCGCCGGTCGGGGTGTCGGCGCGCGCCGACTTGTACACCTGGATCTGCGAGATGCCTTCCGAAGCGATGTTGGCGAAGTCGAAGGCGCGGCCGTTACGGTCGCCCAAGTTCGAGGTCGGCATCTGGCGGCCGTTCAGCAGCACCAGGTTGAAGTCGGGCCCGACGCCGCGCACGGTGACCTTCGAGCCCTCGCCAATGCTGCGGTCGATCGAGACACCGCTGATACGCTGCAGGGATTCGGCCAGGTTGGTATCGGGGAATTTGCCGATGTCCTCGGCCACGATGCCGTCGACGAAGCCGGTGGCGTTGCGCTTCATGTTCATCGACGAGGCCATGCTCTGGCGGATGCCCTTGACCACGACGACTTGCGGCGACGCCGTGGCATCGTCGACGACCGCCGAGTTGGCGCTGGCGCCGCTGGCCTGGCTGGTGGTGGAGCCGCTGGCCTGGTCGGCCGTGCTGCCGGCGCTGCTACCGCTGGCGCCTGTGGTGGTGGCTGATGGACTGGCTTCCTGCGCCCAGGCCGGCGCCAGGAAAGCGCCGCAGGCAGCGGCGACAGCCAGGCTGATGAGTTTCTGCTTTGCCAAAGGGTAGTGCATGTGTTCTCCTCTTTTCTTATAGATTTGATTGTCAGCCACACCTGACCGGGTCTCCGCACCCGGCCGACCGACCTGCCGCTTTGTCTCGTTGCTTTGTCTTTGCTGCCGCGCTGCCCAACACGAAAGGCCGACTGCATCCCTGAACCGGAGCAGCGGCGTGTCGTGATTCTTTCCTGCGCCCTGTGTTGTTTGCCTGGCGCTTTATTTGGAAACTGTGGAAACGTTTCCATATGTTCTGATTGAATAGTAGGCTCAGGAAAAAAAATTGTCAACGGAATATTCTTCGAGACAAGACTTTGGGTAGCGCGCGCAACAACAGTGCTGTCGTTGACACCTGGAATGGCCGGGTGCTACATTTGCCGCAGGGTTCTGGTAACGTTTCCAAATCGAGGGCGAAACGAATGAGAATGCGGTGGATGACGGTCGCCCTGGCGGCGCTGGTGTTCGGTAGCGGCACAGTGCAGGCGCAATCAGGGGCAGCGCCGGTTCCGGTCCCATCCGGCTGGGCGCTGGACTGGCACGACGAGTTCGACGGCACCGCCCTCGACCGCGGCAAGTGGGTGCCCGAGCCGGGCGGCCAGGACAACGGCAACAACGAACAGCAGTTCTATACCGACCGCCCCGAGAATGTGCGCGTGGCCGGCGGCATGCTGGTGCTGGAGGCGCGTCGCGAAGCCTACGGTGGCAAGGAATTCACCTCGGCGCGCATCAAGACCGCCGGTCTGCAGGAGCGCACCTATGGCCGCTACGAAGCGCGCATCCAGATCCCGCGCGGGCAGGGCATCTGGCCGGCGTTCTGGATGCTGGGCGCCGACATCAAGACGGTTGGCTGGCCGCGCTGCGGCGAGATCGACATCATGGAAAACATCGGCAAGGAGCCGAATCTGGTGCATGGGACGCTGCACGGACCTGGTTATTCGGGCGAGCATGCGTTCGGCGGGCCGTCGCAGCTGGCGTCCGGCGCGTATGCGGACGGCTTTCATGTGTATGCGGTGGAGTGGGAGCCGAAGGCGATCCGCTGGTACCGCGACGGCATCCTCTACCACACGGCCACGCCCGCCTTGGTAAAAGGGGCGTGGGTGTTCGAGCATCCGTTCTATGTGATCCTGAACCTGGCGGTGGGCGGGTATTGGCCGGGGTATGCGGACGCGACCACGGTGCTGCCGCAGCAGATGCGGGTGGATTGGGTGAGGGTGTACAAGCGGCCGTAGCGAGCATGGTGGGTTC
>Ga0308160_10007125_pt1 | contig 11205 bp, 9 predicted proteins | sample PhyFR1_FD_201036 | JGI IMG/M metagenome (GOLD analysis project Ga0308160, IMG submission 201036) | Phyllosphere microbial communities from UC Gill Tract Community Farm, Albany, California, United States - DLSLF.R1 | ecosystem: Host-associated > Plants > Phyllosphere > Unclassified | place: USA... | reverse complement strand
ATCAGCAGCGCGCTCGAGGCCAGGTCGCGCAGGCGCAATACCGGCGCGCGCAGCTGCCACAGCGCCATGCCGGACACCAGCACCGGCAGCAGCAGCGACAGCAGGGTCAGCGGCACGTCGTAGCCGAGCGGGATCGGCAGGCTGAAGGCGAGCATGCCGATGAAGTGCATGGCCCAGATGCCGCTGCCCATCGCCAGCGCGCCGCCGGCGGTCCAGACCACGCTGGCATAGCCGTGCGCCTGCTTCACGCGGCCGGCCACGCTGAGCGCGGTATAGGACGCGAAGATCGCGACCAGCACCGAGACCATCACGAGCGTTGGGTCGTAGCGTCCGATGAGCATGGGTAGTCGGGTTTCCTTTGCGGTTGGCTGCGCCTGGCGTCAATACGCCTGTGCGCAGTATAGACCCGCTTCAGCCGGGCGCGTCCATCGACAGGTAATGTTTCCACAAAGATACATTTTATTCGATATCGCCCGCTTACAGTTGCTTACGAATGGATAACCGCAGCTAACAGCCCGGCGCGCCAGAATCGGCATGAACAGAAAGGAAACCCCCATGCCATTTCGCCGCCTCGCTCTCCTCGTCTCCTTGTGCTTCACCGCCCTCGCTCATGCCGGCGAGACGACGTCCGTCACCGTGCCGAAGGAAGAGCTCGACCAGCTGATCGCCGCCTACGCCCTGGTCAAGTCGCAGTACGTGGAAGCGCCCGACGAGCGCAAGCTCCTGACGGCGGCCATCGGCGGCATGCTCGCCTCGCTCGATCCGCACTCCCGCTACCTCGACAAGGATGCGCTGGCCGAGCTGGAACAGGACCGCCTGGGCGAGTACGTGGGCATCGGCATCGAGGTCGAGATCGAGGACGGACGCATGCTGGTGCTGGCGGTGGCCGACGACAGCCCGGCGGCCGCGGCCGGCATCGAGCCGGGCGATGTGCTGGTATCGCTGAACGACGCGCCGCTGGCCCAGCTGGACGTGGCCGAGGTGGCGAAGCGCATGCGCGGCGTACCCGGCACCGCGCTGGCGCTGGGCTTCCGGCATGGCGGCAAGGGCGAGGTACGGCAGCGCGACATCACGCGCGCCGCCCTGCGCGCCGACACCGTGCGCACCCGCATGGCGGCGCCGGGCGTGGCCTGGATCCGCATCTCCAGCTTCGAAGGCCGCACCGCCGCCGACCTGGCGGCGGCCCTGTCCACGCTCGGCGCCGGCGCCGCACCGCGCGGCATCGTGCTCGACCTGCGCAACGATCCGGGCGGGCTGGTGGCGGCCGCCGTGGGTGTGGCCGGGGCTTTCCTGCCGCCGGATACGCTGCTGTTCTCGGCGCGCGGACGCATGGCCGGCGCGGCCAGCCGGGTGACCACCTCCCCGCGCTACTACCGCGGCCCCGGCGAGCCCGACGTGCTGGCCGGCCTGCCGGCCTGGACCCGCACGGTGCCGCTGGCGGTGCTGGTCAACGGCGGCTCGGCCTCGTCGGCGGAACTGGTGGCCGGCGCCCTGCAGGACCACGGCCGCGCAAAGGTCGTCGGCACCCAGACCTTCGGCAAGGGCTCGATCCAGACGGTGTTCCCGCTGTCGCAGGACAGCGCGGTGAAGATGACGGTGGCGCGCTACTTCACGCCGAAGGGGCGCGAGATCCAGGCGCGCGGCATCGTACCCGACGTGCTGGTGGCGCCGGCGCATGGCAAGAGCGGCGCCGACGGCCTGGCCCTGCGCGAAGCGGACCTGGAACACCACCTGGACACGACGCTGCCGGCACAGGGTGACACGGCATTGCCGGCCCGGCCGATCCAGCGTGCGGCGCTGGAAAGCACGCGCATGTTCGGTACGGGCGACGACCGGGCGCTGGCGGCGGCGGTGCGGATGCTGGCGCCCGACCTGGGACTGGCGCACGAAGCCGGCGCCCTGCTGCGCCGGCTGGGCCTGAAGATCGAAGCCTCGGCGGGGGCATTGGCGACAAGCCTGTAGCGTCAGCAAACTGTCACCTGGCGGTCAAACGCCTGTCACATTCATGGGCGAGGATAGCGCCTGTTCGCAAGAACATGGCAGCTCGCCCTGCCCTACCGGCGCCAGCGGTCGGGAAATATACTGGCACCAATTTCATCAGGCTTAAAGGGTCCCGCGCAGCGTCACCGACACATTGCGCGGATCGCCGTAGTAGTAGCCGATGCCGGTCGGTGCGAATTTCTTGTAGTAGACCTTGTCGAACAGGTTGTTCGCATTCACCTGCAGCGCCAGCTTCTCGTTGAAGCGGTAGCTCAGCATCGCATTCGCAATCGTGTAGCCGCCCTGGCGCGAAGTGATCGCGCCCGAACGCACAAAGGCATCGCTCTGCGCCTGCACGCCGCCGCCCACGCTCAGGCCCGGTGCGAACGCGTCGAGCTTGTAGGTGGCGAACACGCGCAGCTGGTGCTTCGGATCGATGCTGCGCAGCGGCTGGCCGGTATTCGCCGCCGTGTCGACCACGTAGCGGGTGCGGGTGTTGGTGTAGCCGCCGAACACCTGCAGGCCGGGCAGCACTTCGCCCGACAGCTCGGCTTCCCAGCCCTCGCTGCGCTGCTTGCCGCCGGCCACGCGGCAATAGCCGCTGGTGAAGTAAGGCAGGCAAGGGTTGATCGAGCTCGTGTCCTCGACCGCGCGGCCGACGTTCTCGATGCGGAACAGCCCGGCCGAGGCGTTGAGCGCGCCGCCGAAGAAGGCGCCCTTCAGGCCGAGTTCATAGTCTTCGCCGCGAATCGGGTCGAGGATTTCACCCTGCGCATCGCGCACGTTCTGCGGCGTGAAGATCTCGGTATAGCTGGCATAGGCGCTGACATTTTTCGACACGTCGTACACCAGGCCGAAGAACGGCGTCACTTCGCGCGTGACCTTGTAGTTGCTGGTCGGGCTGCCGTGCGAATCGTATTCCCACCAGCTCAGGCGTGCGCCGACCAGGCCTTGCAGCGAATCGAGCAGCGACAACTTGAAGGTGCCGAAGGCGCCCTGCTGGGTCGTGATGTTCGGACGGGTCGGCGTGGTCGGCAGGGTCACGTCGCGCTCAAGATAGCTGGTTGCCGGATTCCAGTCGCGGATATCCACCGTGATCGGATACAAATTGCCGGCGCCCCAGCTCTCGACCGCGTCGACGCGCATGCGCTCAGCGCCGACCGTCAGCTCGTGCTTGCGGCCGAGCAGGGTGAACGGACCGTTGGCGATCACCGTCATCGCGGCCTGCCTGCTTTCGTTGCCGATGTATTCGGCGGTGGTAACCGTCATCAGGTAGGGGTTGGTGGCGCCCGTCGGACGCGCCATGTAGGTCTGCTTGAAGTCCTTCAAATCCAGGTGGGTGTAGGCGGCGCTGGCTTTCATGGTCCAGTCGTTGTCGAAGCGGTGCTCGAGCGCCAGCAGGGCCTGCTCGTTGCTGCGGTTCCACTTGTTCCAGTCCGAGCCGAGGTAGGTCGAGCGCGGCAGGTTCAGGGGCGTGCCGTCGAAGCTTCCCGGCATGCCGCCCCAGGCGCCGGTGGCGTCCAGGCCGGTGTACTGCAGGCTGCCGGTGAGCGTGGTGCGCTCGCCCAGGTCGGCCTCGACCACGCCGTACAGCACTTCGCGGTCTTCCTGCTTGGCGTCCTGGAAGAACTCCTTCTTGTCCTTCACCGCCACCACGCGCCCGCGCACCGAACCCGATGCGTTCAGCGGACTCGAGATGTCGGCCTCCACGCGGCGGCGGTCCCAGGAACCGAGGGTCAGCGCGCCGGATGCCTGGAAGGCGCGGGTCGGGCGCTTGCGCACCATGTTCACTGTGGCCGACGGATTGCCGGCGCCACGCAGCATGCCCGAGGCGCCGCGCAGCACCTCCACCTGCTCCAGCACCGCGGTGTCGGGCTGGACGAAAGCCGAACCGCTCTGGCTGATGGTAAGACCGTCGATCTGCAGCGCATCGATCTGGTAGCCGCGCGAGAAATAGGTCACGCGTTCACTGTCGACGTAATCGACGGTTACGCCCGGCGTGTTCTGCAGCACGTCGTGCAAGTCGAGCAGCTTGCGCGCATCGAGGAATTCGCGGGTCAGCACCGTCACCGGCTGCGGAATGTCGCGCAGGTCTTCGGCGCCGCGGAACACCGAGGCCGAGCGGGCGGCAAAGGAGTGCTTGTTCTCGGCCTTGCCGACCACGTTCACCACGGCCGGCGCGGCCTCGGCTACCTCTGCTACCTCGGCAGCGGCGTCGGCCGCGGCGTTTTCGGCCGACGGCCCCTGGGCCAGCACGGCCAGCGGCGTCAGCAGCACGGCCGTCGCGCACAGCAGTTTCGCCCGGCGTGCGCCGGGGGTGAGTCGGAAAGTGGCTGGGGACTGAACGCGGCGCATCGGTGCTTCCTTTTGTTGGTTTGTAAATGAGAATGATTCGCATTATAATTCTCATCAATGCATTGTTGCAATGCTGTATATGCAAACCGCAGCCCGGCCCTGCCCTCGACCATTCCACCCGAAAGTCCGACATGAAGAAACTGCTGCTTCCCGCCCTCCTCGCCTGCATGGTTCTTGCACCCGCCCAGGCCCACCACGTCTGGATCGAGCAGGACGGCAAGACGGCGACGCTGCAGTTCGGCGAATTCGGCGACAACCTGCGCGAAACCTCGCCCGGCCTGCTCGACAAATTCGTGACGCCGAGCGCCACCCTGCTCGGCCCGCGCGGCGAACAGCCCCTGAAACTGACGAAGACGGCGCAGGGCTTCGTGCTCTCGCGCACGGCCGCGCCGGGCGAAGCGATCGTGGTGGAAGAAGCGAGCTACCCTTATTTCGAAAACACGCGCGACGGCAAGACCACGCGCCTGGCCTGGACGCCGGCGGCGCGCTACGTCACCACCTTCATTGCGCAGGAGCCGAAGCTCACCTTCGACATCGTGCCGACCGGCCAGCAGGGCCAGTTCCGCGTGGTCTACAAGGGCCAGCCGGCGCCGAAGGTAAAAGTCAGCGCGGTGATCCCGAACGGCTGGTCGAAGGAAGCGACCACGGACGAGAACGGCCTGGTGCGCTTCGACCTGCCCTGGCAGGGCAACTACGTGATCGAGGCCCACTTCGAGGACAAGCAACCGGGCGAGCGCAATGGCAAGGCCTACGACACGGGCAGCTTCGTCACCGCCCTCTCGTTCAGGCACGCGAGCGGCGCCCCCGCCCTGGCCGCCGGCCCGGCCGCTACGCCGGGCAAATAAGCTGCGAGCCTTCCTGACATGACTACCACCGTGGACCTGCGCTACCGCCTGGGCGTGGCCGCGCGCGCCTTGGCCGCCATCGGCGGCGGCTACCTGCTCGCCGCCGTCGCCTCGACCCTGCTGGCGGTGCTGCTGACAACCTTGCTTCCGCTGTCGCGCGCCGACGCCGTCGCCCTCTCGACCATGCTCGCCTTCGTGATCTATCCCTGCGCCGTGCTGTGGGTATTCGCCACCGCCAGCGCCGGCCGCGCCTGGGCCGGCATCCTCGGCGCCAGCGCCCTGCTCGGCGGCGTGCTGTGGCTGACGGGGAGCCTGTCATGAGGGAGGGTTTGCGCCAATCGATGGCCTGGCTGCATACCTGGTCGGGCCTGCTCGTGTGCTGGGTACTGCTGCTGATTTTCATGGGCGGCACCTCGGCCTATTACCGCGACGAGATCACGCTGTGGATGAAGCCGGAGCTGCACGCCAGCGCCGCCGCCACGTCGAGCCTGCCGCCGGCGGCGATCGCCGCGCAGACGGTGGCCGCGCTGCAGGAACGCGCCCCGAAAGCCACGGCCTGGTACATCGGCCTGCCGAACGAGCGCAATCCGGTGGTCCTGGCCAGCTGGACCCTGCCGCCAAAGAAGGGCATGAGCATGGCCGAGCGGCGCGCCGCCTTCCGCAAGCAGAACGTCACGCTGGACCCAGGCACCGGCCTGGAAGCGCCGCAGGCGCGCGACACCCGAGGCGGCGAATTCCTGTACCGGATGCACTTCGACCTGTACTACATGTCGGCCATCTGGGGCCGCTGGATCGTCGGCATCTGCGCCATGTTCATGCTGGTGGCGATCATCAGCGGCGTCATCACCCACAAGCGCATCTTCAAGGACATCTTCACCTTCCGTCCGAAGAAGGGCCAGCGCTCCTGGCTCGACGCCCACAACGCCACCGCCGTGCTGGCCCTGCCCTTCCACCTGATGATCACCTACACCGGCATCGTGACGCTGATGTTCATGTACATGGAAGCGCCGACCAAGGCCGTGTACAAGGGCGACCAGCAAGCCATGTTCGCCGAGGTCTTCCCGGACAACGAACGGGTGAAGCCAGCGAAAGTGGCGGCGCCGCTGGCCGACTTTGGCCCGATGCTGGCGCAGGCCCAGGCGGCCTGGGGCCAACCGGTGTCGCGCATCGTCGTCAGCCAGCCGAACGACGCCAACGCCACGGTGCAGCTGGTGCGTCCTTCGGGCCAGCAGTTGTCGAACGTCGAACCGTCGATGATCTTCAATGGCGTGACCGGCGCGCTGATTTCCTCGACCGGCGAGCCGAGCGGCGTGTCGAGCATGCGCCGCGCCTTCTACGGCCTGCACGTCGCCCACTTCGCCGACACTTTCTTGCGCGCGCTGTTCTTCCTGTGCGGCCTGGCCGGCTGCGCGATGGTCGCCACCGGCGCCCTGCTGTGGGGCGTGAAGGAGCGCCAGAAGGTCGCCAAGGTAGTGGCAAAGGGAGGCCGCGTGGGCTTCGGCGCGCGCCTGGTCGACGCGCTGAACATCGGCGCGATCGCCGGCTTGCCGATCGCCTTCGGCGTCTACTTCTGGAGCAACCGCCTGCTGCCGCTGTCCATCGAGAACCGCGCCGCCATGGAGGCCAACTGCTTCTTCATCGCCTGGGGCGCGGCCTTGCTGCTGGCGCAAATCAAGCCTTCGCACGCGATGTGGCGCTTCCAGTTGATCGTGGGCGCGGTGCTGCTGGCCGGCGTGCCGCTGCTGAACGCGTTCACTACCGATACCCATCTCGGCGTGACGCTGTTCGGCCCGGCGGGTCTGCGTCCTGTGGCCGCCTTCGACCTGGTGACGCTGGCGCTCGGCGCGCTGCTGGGCTATGCGGCCTGGTGGCTCAAGCGCAAGGAGCAGAAGGCAGCGGGCAAGGCGGCTGGCGCCAAGCCGGCGCCGCAAGTGCAGACGAGGGAGGCGGCATGAACCTGCTGATCGCGGCCGGCGCCCTGCTGGCCTATGGCGGCCTGGCCGCCAACAGCATCTCGCTTGACCGGCATTACGCCGACATCCACGGACGCGGCAAGGAGCCGGATGCGCGCACCCGCCTGCGCTGCCGTGCGCTGGGCTGGCTGGGCATCGCGCTGTCGCTGGCGGCCTGCGTCGGCGCGCAAGGCTGGCATACCGGGCCGGTGCTGTGGTGCGGGGTACTGACGGCGTCGGCGATCATGCTGACGCTGTTGTTGCAGTATGCGCCGCACAGGGTGCTTAGCTTGGCCTGGATTACTGCGCTTGGTGGCCTATTGATGGGATTGCTACGACTATTTCTAGGCTGAAGCAAAGTCAGGCTTTTCCTGTCGTCTTGACTGACGAAATGAGAGTCGCCCCGCACGAGGTTTTATGTCCGTCGAATGCTACTGGTTTACCTTCCTCCAGCACCAGCGGATCGCCTTGGGCGATGACGCAAGAGGAATGGCCCTTGATTGGGCAAATGCATGCATCGCCCTGTCGGGCGACTGCAATGCCATGCACAAACGCGAGACTGGAAGCTGCAATAACCTTGCCTCCATGACTGGTTGAATCTCCAAGTCGAATGACGCCCTTCATGTTTCCTCCTGTTGGCGTGTACAGTTCATTCACCTTACGTTGATCGTATGAAACGAAAATTGTGCGTTGTTTTTTTTGGATCAAGAAGAGCGAAAAGTGCTCTATCGATCCGCGATCCAGCGCCAGACTGTGAATCCGTATGCTGACTTAAGGTCGAGCATCGGTTCTCCCTCTTGGTAAGTCCGTTGGGCTGCACCTGGATCGGTTGGTTGCCAAACGCCTGCCTTCGGACAGGGTTGACCTGCTTTTGCCCAGAGTTCTTGCGTTGTGCCTAGTTTGGGGACGCATGGAATAACAGGGTGCCACACTGTGGCCACCGCAATTGTTTCCGGATAAGGGAATGCAACTCCTTCAACCTCCAGTTCTTCCCTTGTCTTGGTAACGCGGAATACTGGTTGCATTCTCATGCCCTTGATGGCGAAGGTAAGACTGTGGCGTTCGAGCCCGGTTTTTGGATACCAGACACCTGTCGACGGAACTTCATCTCCCGTTTGACAAGCAATTGACGTATCAATCTGACATTCTGGCAAAATATCAGGAAGCTTCCAGATTAAAGAGCCTGGATACGATTTAGCACATTCTTCATACGATGAGACAATTTCGCCTCCTGGAAAACCATCATCATCATTATTTCGATCAGACCAGTTCACACCTGCATCACAAAAATACTTCGCACCAACCATTGCATTATGTAGGACTGTGCTGATTTGACGTGCATAGGTCAATATTCGCCCAATCCTACGGTCACTGAATTCGTTATATTCTGCTGCACTCATCCAACTCTGCAGAGGTTGCTCCATCATGCCTCGGATATCGCCTCTTACTGATCGGGCGGTATCCCATACTAGTTGATAATCATCGAGCTTTGCCAACTCGGCACCTCGTTTAAAATCGCGGGCAAAGGTATTGAGCGTATCGAAAATTTGATTGTTTCTCCCTAAATTGACCGACCTTCTTGATATAGCGAGGTTGCCAAACCATTCTGATGTACTATCACATTCACGTGCCGCCTCAAGAAAGAAGTCGGACGACGCAAATAGGCTCCAAATGGCAGCTTCAAGATTTAAGTTACGCATATTTGTATTCTCTTTTTGTGTAGGTCTAAGGTGATGCTGGAACCGTTAGCAAAATTTTCCTTGCCTCTTGCGGAGAGTAGTCGGTCGCTCCCCATCCGGTCTCATAAGGCCCTTTAATATTTGGATCTGTAATTTCTGCTCTCAACTTCGTCGGAACCGCCTCTCCGGTCAAATCAGAAAATTCAACTCGTTTATCGAGATTTCCGTATGAATCTGTAATCACATCACCAGTTTTAGGGTCTACTCGTGGCATGGCCTCGACCATTTTGTCCCGGCTACTTGGATAAAACACAATCTGCTCGCCTCCCCCTTCCAGACAATAGTCGGTTCCCTTCAACTCTTGACCTGCCGCTGGACCGCGCCATACTGGCAAAGACTCGCCTGCTTTGATCTCATATTCAACAACCCAACCATTTTGATTCCATTCTGGTTTGACAGCAAATTTGCTGCGCCACTCATCGCGATTCTTGATGCTTTTGAATTCGGCTTCTGAAACCCAAAAAACTCCGCCAGCTTCGTTGGAAGGATCAACAATGCGATAGAGCTTGGCAGGTCCCTTGATCGTATCCGCGCGGATCCCACCTTTTCTTGAAAACGTTTCAATCATCCAATCTTGAAGCTTAGGATGGTCTGGATGAGCCGCTATCTTAGTTTGTACCGTAGGGTCTTTCGGACTCAGGGGCGGATGACTCAATGGCCCCGATTGTTTTTTCACCCACTTAGGAGGCTTCGCATTGATTAGCTTTGCCGACCCAGACTCCGAGATCGGCGCAATCCACCCCCGATTGGTCCGGCGGATTTCTGCCCTCCATGCCTGATCGTCCAGCTTCTTGGCGAAGACCTTCAATATTGTCTTTATCGGTTGCGCAAATTCCTGCACGGCCCCGCTGATGACACGCCGCTTTGCATCCAAAAACTTCACTGCATCATCGATTTGTTCTCGAACTGTGCTTGGCACAATCGGCCGTATCTTCGCCAATAAGGATTTCAGCTCGCCAACTTTTTCGTCCAGCAGCTTGCTCAACTTTGCCGGGCTGATTTTTTCCGATGCTTCGCGACTCGTCTTGGCCACGAACTGATAAATATCAGGTAGTTTGCCGGCAGTGGCCCATTTCGCGACTCGGCTGTGTTGCAAATATTCCGTGATCTTTGGCAATGCTGCATCACATGCGCGGCTCGCTGCCGCTATCAACTTGCTGGTATTGCTGATATCGTCGGCATGTTTGATCAAGGGTTTCAGGTAGACCCAGACCAACCGCAACGTACTCTTCACGACAGTACCGAGTTCGGGAATGAAGCCAATGACCGATGTGGCAATAAAGAACAAGGTGATCTTGTTTCCTGGCTCCTTCCGGTACTGCCGAATGTTTGCCCATAAGTCGCGCACATCACACAAGGTATCGACCACTGGAATCAGTGACACCACCATGTCGAATCCGATTTGCCCGGTTGTTCGCTCGGCATTGAAGTCGCCTTGCAGCGCCCTCCAGATCCATTCACCTAAGCCAACGTCATCGGGCTTTTCGTGTCCGTGGATTTCGTTTAGGGCATCTAGCGTCTCGTTCGATGTGGTCATCAATTCCTCCCTCGACGTTGGGACACATCTACCAGATTGGGCTCTTGCGCCACCAGCGGATCGAGCTTTGCCAGCAGGTCGCCGACGGTAGGCCTCGATTCATCTTTTGCAGAGGGCGAATTGTGGTAGACGACCTTGGAAATGGTATCGGGCAGGTTGCGCTCTTCGGCCATGCCGCTGCCATCGAGCGTGCCCTTCTTTTGTTGACCGTTTGCGAAATGGATGGTGTAAGGCACGCCTGCCATCGGCGTACCCTGATGGCCGTCCAGGTCAAGCTTCAGCCAGTTGGTATGGTCGGCGGCTGGGAAGAAAGGAAGTTCCGCTTCTTGCCGGGCGGGGCCGCCCCATTTATGTACACCGGCCTTGACGGTGAATGCGCTTGGGCAGCCGAATTCGATCTGGCCATCCGCGATCTTGATATAGGCACCGCCGCAGAGCAGCGTCATGCTCTTCTTGGCTGCAATGACAACCTCGCCTTGGCTCGCGCTGATCCGCACGTCGCGCTCGGCTGCAATGCCGATACCATCCTGCTGGGCCTGGATATCCAGCTTGCCTGCACGCGCGATGTGCTTCATTCCTTCCTGGTGCGCAAATAGCGAAATACCTTTGCCGGCATTGATATTCACGCCCTGGCCCGCCACAGCCTGGATATGCTGTTGCGCGACGATATTCTGTTGGCGGCCGCTGTAGCTGACGGACGAGTTTGGCGTGGCAGTAACGAATCCGCCATCGGCATACTGTGCAATCAATGGTGCGCCACCTTGTCCGGTACTGGCCAAGCCTGTATTGCTGCCTTG
>Ga0308160_10007124_pt1 | contig 11207 bp, 14 predicted proteins | sample PhyFR1_FD_201036 | JGI IMG/M metagenome (GOLD analysis project Ga0308160, IMG submission 201036) | Phyllosphere microbial communities from UC Gill Tract Community Farm, Albany, California, United States - DLSLF.R1 | ecosystem: Host-associated > Plants > Phyllosphere > Unclassified | place: USA... | reverse complement strand
CTCGGCCGTGCAGCTTTCCCGACACCGTGCCACACTAATAACAATAACAAGCCCGCCGGAGTCCAAATGCCGACCACGACCGCCATGAGCCCGCGCGCCGCCTGGCTCCTGATCCTGTCCGCCAGCGCCATCCTGATGCTCACCATGGCCGCCCGCCTCACCACCGGCCTGTTCCTGTCCCCGATCAACACCGCCACCGGCCTCGGCGTGGCATCGATCAGCTTCGCCATGGCCGTCGGCCAGTTCATGTGGGGCGCCTCGCAGCCGCTGTTCGGCGCCGTGGCCGACAAGTACGGCGCAGCGCGCGTGATCGTGCTCGGCGGCGTCATGCTGGCCATCGGCCTGGCCGCCACGCCTTTCGTTTCCTCGCAGTGGGGCCTGCTGCTCACGCTGGGCGTCCTGTCCGCCGCCGGGGCTGGGGCCGGCAGCTTCTCGATCCTGATCGGCGCCACCGCCCAGCGCCTGCCGCCGGCGCGGCGGCCCTTCGCGTCCGGCTTCATCAACGCCGGCGGCTCCTTCGGCCAGTTCGTGTTCGCGCCGCTGGTGCAGGCCATCATTGCCGCCAGCGGCTGGGTGGTGGCCATGTTCGCGCTGGCCGCCAGCACTTTGCTGACCCTGCCGCTGGCCTGGACCCTGCGCGGCAAGCCGCCCACTGCGGCGTCCGGCGCTGCCGACGAGTTGACGCTCGGGCGCCAGGTGCGCCTTGCGCTGCGCGACAAGAGCTACCTGTGCCTGCATGCCGGCTTCTTCACCTGCGGCTTCCACATCGCCTTCCTGGCCACCCACCTGCCGGGCGAGGTGGCGCTGTGCGGCCTGCCGGCGGGCGTGGCGGCCACCTCGCTCGGGCTGATCGGCCTGTTCAATATCGCCGGATCGCTGTCCGCCGGGGCCCTGGCCCAGCGCTACCGCATGAAGTGGCTGCTGGCGCTGATGTACGCGAGCCGCGCCCTCATCATCGGACTCTACCTGGTGGCGCCGAAGACCGCGTGGACCTTCTACGTGTTCGCCGCCGCGCTCGGCTTCACCTGGCTGGCGACCGTGCCGCCCACCGCAGGCCTGGTCGGCAAGCTGTTCGGCACGCGCTACCTGTCGACGCTGTTCGGGCTGACGCTGCTGTCGCACCAGATCGGAGGCTTTTTCGGGGCCTGGCTGGGCGGGCTGGCGTTCGTGCGCTTCGGTTCCTTTGAATGGATGTGGTATGCCGACATCCTGCTGGCGCTGGCGGCGGCGCTGGTCAATTTGCCGATCCGCGAAGCGCCCGTGCACGCGGCGGCACCTGCCGTGGCCAAGGCTTGAGATGGCGCGCGATCCATGGGCTTATCGCGACGTGGCGGTGGAATCGGTGGTGGATCCGCGCACGGGGCACTTGTTCATCCGGCCGGTGCAGGGGCAGGCGTATGCCACGTCAATGCGGGTGCAGTGTTCGCGCCGGCTGGCCGATGCTGAGGTCTATCCGGCGGGTACGCGTTTCCTTATTCGCGCCAAGCTGACCGACCGGGCTGGCGGCAGGCCGTTTTTGTATGCCTGGCATGGGGATGAGGTAAGGGTGTTGAACAAGCGCGAGGCCGAGTCCTTTCTTGACGAGTACCGGCGCCGGCGGATCTGAGCTGCTTGTCCAGGTCGGGGAAATTCGTTGCCGGTAACGCCAAGTGCACTACGCTACTGGCGATCTTGCGGATGAGTACGTCGTTCAGGCGGGTCGCCCTCCTCGAAGCCAGCCACGAACAGCATGAGCATGTCGGCAGTAACCTTCTCATGGCCCGCTTCCAGCAGGTTGTTGGCGATCTTTGTCAGTTTGATCGGATCGGCCTTGCCGTCGGTATTATCGATTGCACGTCGTGCTACTTTTCCGAGTTCAAACACCACCTCGGCGATCGTCGTTGTTCCGCTCATGTCACATCCTTCCATGCGGGCGCGTGGTCGTCACGCTACGACCACTCCTGGCCCGGTTGTGGACGTATTTTAGCGTCCGCTTGCGAACTGCCGTGTTCCCGACGGTATCGGCGAACCGTCACTCATCGTTTTTCACTGCTTGTACAAGTCCCGGCAACACCGCCGTTGCCATCAGGGCGTTCGATGGCGTTTGTACGTTGTATGCGCCCGCCGTGATGACAGCAACCAGGCCGAACTGTGGAAACAAGTAGATCTTCTGCCCGCCGTTGCCTTGCGCGGCGTTGTAGGTCACACGCTGTTCACCGGCCGGGGTGGCGACGCGGATCCAGGGACGCCACCAGAAATATCCGTAATCCGTGCCGTCGACCTTACTGCGCGCGTCGAGAGAGGCACGTACCCATGCGGCCGGCAGCACATGGCATACAGGATGCCAGGCTTCAGCATGTCGCGCGGACGCAAGTGGATTTGCGAGTACTCGCGGTTTTCCTTCCCGAGGGTATAGTTCCAGCGCCAGTCGAGGCGGCGGATGCCGAGCGGGCCGAACAGGTGCTCCTGCGCATACTCGGGCAGGGCGCGGCCAGTCGCGTTTTCGGTCAAGCGCCCGGCAACGGCGACTGCTCCAGAGCAGTAGTGGCCGTCGGTTCCGGGTGCCGACAGCATCGGCAGGTCGAGGGTTGCCTTGACCCAGTCGGGTTGTTCGTCGATCACGGTTTCACGCCCTGGCGAGGTCGCGCTGTGGTCGTCGCAGTCGAGTCGTCACTGCCGGCAGGCCGGGGCCGCGCCAGCGCCGCCGAGGCGGGCGATACGTTGTCCGAAAGGCGGTGATGGTAGATACCGTCCTGAGTATAGCCGACCACCTTGCCGTTCTCGCGGCGGAAGGGGATCAGCTGGCCCGAAAGCGTGCGCAGTGCGTCGGGTCCGACTTGCGTCAAGGGGTACTTGGCGTCCATGATTACGGCAAAGATGCTCTCGGCGACGACGATCTCGACGGGACCATCGGCGGCGCCTTCGTACGTTCCCTGGTAATCGGCGGATGATGGGCTGGCGGCTGTCAATGCCGCGGCAAGCAATGCGGAAACGTCCATGTACGGCTCCCGGTGCATGGGTTCGGAATCCCCCCAAACCCGGCCCTCCAATGTGTTATCAGTGATCGTAACTCATTACTCGCAATAATTTCCATTGTCCACCGTCGCGTTCCCAGACCATCGAGAAGCGGTAGATGCTGCAGCCTTCCGGCTCGGCAGGGGAGGGTTTGCTGCAAAACCGGTGCCGGCCGATGTGCATGGCGTGATCGGGGCCCGCCGGGAAGACCTCGACCGTTTCAGGCATGGCCTCGCGCCGCGGGCGGTTTGGCTTGCTGAAGTTTTGCTCGAAGATGGCAATGTTCTGTGCATAATTGGTCACGCCGGTGCGGTCATGATAGAACTCCAGGCGGGGACTGAAGCCATCCTTCATCGGGCCGATTTTTCCGTCGTTCATGCCCTGGAACAGCCGTGCATCGGCTGCCGTGATTTCCGCTTTCAGCTGCTCGCGCGACGGCGCGCCGGCCCCGGCCAACGCCACACCGCTGGCGGCAAGCAGCCACGCGCCCATGATTGTCTTTTTCATCGCATCCTCTCCTGTTGACGGAAAAGGTACTATGCCGGTCCGGGCCGGCGCATGCACGCCGGTTTCGACCAATCGACTTGCCGATGGGTCAAACGGTGAAAATCCAATGACCAGTGGGCGGCGCCATGGCAAGCCGGAGGTCTCAACCGGGACGCGTGGCAAACACCATTCCCGCACCCTCCACGACGCGCCGCACCGCCGGATGGTCGATCCGCCGTTCCACCGTCACCGCATGAAACTGCCCGACGATGCCGTCGATGACCCCGACCTCCTGCAAGCCGTATTCCAGGCAGATGTCACCCGCCAGCACGGTCGGTGCCGCAATGAACCCGGCCCCCGCCCGCGCAAACGCGTTCAACAGCGCACCATCGTCGAATTCCCCCGCCACGATCGGGCGCAGATCCTGCAAGTCGAACCAGGCCTGCAACTGGCTGTGCACCGCCGCGTCCGCCCCCGGCAGCAGGAAAGGTGCCCCTTTCAGGCACTGAGGAAACGAGCCGTCCAAGGCCGCGCACAACGACGGATGCCCCAGCACCGTCAAGGTACTCGACCCCAGCAGATGCGTATGCCCACGCACCGCACCACCCGGCGGCAACCCGCGATCGGCAATCACCAGGTCCAGCCGGTGTGCGCTGAGTTCCAGCATCAAGGCATCCAGCCTGCCTTCGCGACAAATCAGGCGCAGGGAAGGCCCGGCATCCCGCGCCGGCTGCAGCAGGCGAAACGCCATCGTCTTCGGGATCACGTCGCACACGCCGACGCGCAAGGTCTCGGTCTCGCGAAACAGCCCGCGCCGCACCGTCTGCTCGAGCTCGTTGCCAAGGTCAAAGATGCGCTCGGCGTACAGCAGCACGGTCTTGCCCGCTTCCGTCATTTCCAAGAGGCGCCCCTTCTTGCGGAACAGGGCTTCGCCGAACTGGTCTTCCAGCAGTTGTACCTGGGTACTGATCGCCTGTGCGGAAACGTGCAGGCGCGCAGCAGCCGCGGCGACGGTGCCGCTGGTCGCGACCACGTAGAAATACTGCAAGTGCTTGTAATTAATCAAGAAACAACTCCAGAAATATTGAGGATTCCGAAAGATTATTCGATTTTACTTTCGAATCCCCAGGCTTTAGTCTGTAGCCACATCATCTTCTGGAGAACACAATGCGCACTTATGCAACCGACAGTCCCAAGGCCGTGTGCCGTCTGCTGGCCCTGGCCATGATCGTCGACGGTCACATGGCGCCGTCGGAACTGCGCGCCATGCACCATTCCGGCATCCTGGGCCGCTTGAATATCAATGACGACCTGTTCGACGACGCCGTGCAGGAACTCTGCGACGACCTGCTGGCCAGCGCCGGCCGCCGTGCCGCCAGCGACGTCGAGATCGACAGCCGCCTGCTCGACACGCTGCTGCAGGAAGTCAGGGAGCCGGCGCTGCGGATGGCGGTCATGAAGGCCATGCTCGACATCGTCCATGCGGACGACGTCCTCGACGGCCGCGAGACCCTGTTGATCCAGCGCGGCTTCAAGGCCTGGGGCGGCCAGGCGCTGGCGGCCTGACGCGTGCTTCAGTCCGGCAGCGGCGTGGGCGCCGGCGCGGCGGCCGCGCGTACCCCGGGGCCGGCCTCGGCCGCCACCATCAGGCGGTTGACGTAAGGGTGAAAGCGGCCGCGCCCGCGGTAGGGCACCGGGGTGTAGTCGTACTCGAGGCAGGGCAGCAGCGAATACTGCACGCCGAGCAGCAGGCGCGGGCCGCTGCTCGGCGGCGTGCCCTTGTGGATGCCCTTTGCATCGATGACGAAGGCGGTGCCGGCCGCGCCGGTAATCGCCACGCTGCCGCCGTAGTTGCGTGCGATCTCGGCGTCGCCGTAGCGGCGCAGGCGCAGCGGCATGCGGTCCAGGTGGCTGCGCGGGACGTAGCGGTGCGGGCCGCCGGTATCGCCGACCTCGGTCACGTAGATCAGCAGCTTGATGCTGCCCGGTTCGGAATCGCGATGGAAGTGCTGGACGTCGGCGTCCATCGTGTCGCTGGGGAAGGACCAGCGCAGGCTCATCAGCGTGATCACCGGCGTGAAGCCGAGGTAGGCACCGGCCAGCGCCAGCACTTTCGGGTGGTTCGCCAGGTCCAGCATGTGCGGGCAGTTGACCACGGTCTCGAGCGGGTAATCGCCGATGTTCATGCCGGTGGGGACCGTGTCCAGCGTGAAGCCGCGGCCGTCGCCACGCCCCGCCACCATGGTCTGGCTACGCAGCCAGGCGACCATCTCGGCACAGGCCGATGCAGGCAACAGCCGGCCCAGGCGCACGTAGCCCTGGGCCCGCAGGGACGCCAGCAGTGCGGGATCGGCGGTACGCTGCGCGCGACCGTGCCATGCGCTCAGTCCCGCGGCCAGGGTGCGGGTCGCCGCGCGCCGTACGCGCCGGCTGGTGCAGACCCGCATCGCATAGTAGCCAAGCAGCCGCAGGTTCGTGCGCGGTGAAACGGGACTGAAGGTCAGATGCTTGAGCATGGGGTTCCCGGACGATATGGCTGAGCCAACCATTGTATGGTGTAAATATTGCTGGATGCTTACGGAAAACGTTAAAGCGTGTAAATATCGCATCCGCACGCGTGGCCGTACTGATGAAAAAATCGCTACACTGCGTGCTCGTACTATCTTCCGCTGACCGAGAAAGGACCGTCATGGCAACCCGCAAGATCGCAGTACTGGTAGGCAGCCTGCGCAAGGAATCGTTCACCCGCAAGCTGGCCAAGAGCCTGATGCTTGCCGCCCCGCCCACGCTCGAGCTGGAGATCGTCGACATTTCGCACCTGCCGATGTACAACCAGGACGACGAGACCGACACGCCGCCGCCGCGCTGGACTGAATTCCGCGAGCGCATCCGCGACGTCGACGGCATCCTGTTCTGCACGCCCGAGTACAACCGCTCGCTGCCGGCCGTGCTGAAGAACGCCATCGACGTCGGCTCGCGTCCCTATGGTCAGGCGGCCTGGACCGGCAAACCCTGTGCCGTGGTCAGCAACTCGCCGGGCGCGCTGGGCGGCTTCGGCGCCAACCACGCGGTGCGCCAGTGCCTGGTTTTCCTGAACATGCCCTGCATGCAGATGCCCGAGGCCTACATCGGCGGCATCGCGGGCAAGTTCGACGGCGAGCAGCTCACCGACGAATCGCTCCGCGGCTTCCTGCAGCAGTTCATGGAATGCTTCGCCACCTGGGTGGAGCGTCACGCCGATTGAGCCGCCCCCGCAATGAAGGCGCGTGACCGCAAGCCGGCGCCGGCGCCGGACCGCCCCTACGTCCAGCAGGCGCCGTCAACCTACGGCGCCCCGCCGCCCGGGTGGCGCAGGCGCATGTACGACGTCATCTTCGAAGCCGACACCCCGGCCGGCCGCCGCTTCGACATCGCGCTGGTGTGCGCAATCATGCTCAGCATCCTGGTCGTGGTACTGGACAGCGTGCCGCGCCTGCACAAGGAATACGGCCACGCGCTGAACGTCGCCGAATGGGGCTTCACCATCCTGTTCACGCTTGAATACGTGGCGCGCCTGGTGTGTGTCAAGCGGCCCTGGCGCTACGCCACCGGCTTCTACGGCGTGATCGATCTGCTGGCCGTGCTGCCGACCTATTTTTCGCTGCTGGTGCCGGGCAGCGAGTATCTGCTCGACATCCGCATCCTGCGCCTGCTGCGCGTCTTCCGCATCTTCAAGCTCACGCTCTACATCGAGGAGTACACGCGCCTGGGCGAGGCGCTGTCCGCCAGCAGGCGCAAGATCATGGTGTTCCTGTCGGTGGTGCTGATGGCGATCCTGATCTTCGGTACGGTCATGTATGTGGTGGAAGGGCCGGAAAACGGCTACACCAGCATCCCGGTCGCGATGTACTGGGCCACGGTGACCATGACCACGGTCGGCTACGGCGACATCACGCCGCATACCCACCTGGGCAAGACGATCGCGTCCTTCATGATGCTGCTGGGCTGGGGCATCCTGGCGGTGCCGACCGGGATCGTGACGGCCGAGCTGTCGGCGCGGCGCGGCGACCGGCGGGTGGGGCCGGCGCGGGCGCTGGCCGCCGCCGCGGTGCCGGCGCCGCGCATCTGCGAGGCTTGCGGCAGCGGCGGGCATGAGGCCACGGCCAGGTTCTGCAAGGATTGCGGGGCTGCGCTGCAGTCCTGAGCCGGCGTGACAGCAACAATTGGTGAGATTGCAACGACGATCAGCCGACTATACTTGCGTCCTTCCTTTTACCAGGCAAGTCGACGCATGAAACAAACACCGGCCTATCGCGGTTTGCTGACCTGCCGGCCCAGGGCAGCCGCGCCTTGATCCGGCCATGGACAAGCTGAACGACATTGCCTGGCTGCGCCGGCTTGCCGCTGTGGCCTGCGCGGCCATCTGCCTGCTCGCGCCCGGGACCGGCACGGCTGGCGGCGGCGTGCATTTTTCCGGATCGGTGGTCAGCGCGACGGGCATCCTGCCGCCGGCACTCGCGGCCTTCGCCGACTGCGAGGACGGGCGACCGCGTATCGTGGGTAGAGTGGAGAGCGGCAGGTACGCGATCGACCTGCCGGCCGGCTTCGGTTGCAGGCTGGTGGTCGGCGACTGGGACTGGGATGCCGCTCCGTTGGCCGTCGACGACGCCGGCAGCGCCGTCGCACCGGCCATCCTGGTGTATCCGAACAAGCTGCCGGAACCCGCCCTGGCGCGCGAGCTGATCGACATGGGCCAGCGCGACCAGGCGCTGCGCGACAAGTGGGACCCTGCGCACCCTGGTTTTGCCGCGCATGCGCAAGACGAGGACGGCGCGCGTCAAAGGCGCCTGGCCGACATCATCGCCGCCAAGGGATGGCCGGGCATCTCGATGGTGGGCTGGGACGCGGCCGGTGCGGCATGGCGCATCGCCCAGCACGCGCCGCCGGAGCGCCTGGCCGCCTGGTTGCCGCTGATGCGGGAAGCCGGCACCCGGCACGAGATCCTGCCTGCCCACCTGGCGATGTCGACCGACCGCGTGCTGGCGCTTCACGAGAAGCGCAGGCAGCGCTACGGCACCGCGTACCGGGTTCGTCCCGATGGCCTGCGCGAACCCTTTCCGGTCGAAGACCCGGCGCAGCTCGACCAGCGCCGCCTGGGCGTGGGCCTGCCGCCCTACACGGCGCCGCCGGCCGGCTGCGAGCGTTATGCGGAGACGCTGAACACCATGGCCGGCGTCGACCAGGCCTTGCGCCGGAAGATGAATGACCAAGACGCCGACGGGGCGGCCTGGCAGCGGCTGGGTGCCGCGATCGCCATCGTCGATCGCGAAAACACACGGCGCCTGCAAACCTACGTCGCGCGTTGTGGCTGGCCGGCCCGGGCGCTGTACGGCAGGAGCGCGGCCCATGATGCCTGGCTGCTGGCCCAGCATTCCCCCGATCTCGCCTTCAAGAAGCAGGCGCTGGCCCTGATCGAGAAAGCGGCGCGGGCACGCGGCCAGCCGTTCGACACGGACAGTGCCTACCTGGCGGACCGCATCGCGGCGGCGGAAAAGCGCCCGCAGCGCTTCGGTACGCAAATGCGCATGCCGACGCCCGACCATCCCTGCCGCTTCGAGTTCCTGCCGATGGACGACCGCGAGCGGGTCGAAGCGAGGCGCCGTGCGCTCCATATGGAGCCGCTGGAAGCGTACCGGATGACGATGCTGAAAAGCGCGCAATGTCCGGTTGAAACGTCGGCCGCACCTGCGGCCACGCCAGCGAATTGAATATGTTTTTCGCAAATTCCGCGTTATTCGCGAATATTCATCTTCCAAGTCCTGCATGAATGGCCAAGAATACAACCATTCCAATGATTTCAGGAAAGGTTGTCATGAACTTTGGCGAGCGACTCAAACAGATCCGGACCGATAAAGGCTGGACCCAACCGCAGTTCGCGCAGGCTGCGGGCATCGAGCAATCCTATCTTTCGAAACTGGAAAACGACAAATCGGTACCCTCGGCCGAGATGTTCACGACGATCCTGGCCGGCCTCGGGATGGATGTGGGGACCTTTCTTTCCGAAGTCGACAGGGAGGTGCAGGAGACGACCCTGCGCCATATCCCGGCGGTCGCCCAGGTCTGCAGCAACGCGGTGGCCGTGCACGCCAGGGATAGCAGGCGCTGGCTCTACGGTTCGGCCGCGGCCTGGGTACTCGGCTTTGCCATGATGCTGGCGGCGAATGACGGCATCTTCTTTCCGAACAAACTCTACAAGTACGAATCGCCGGGCGTGGTCTTGTCGGGGGAGGCGGAGAACATCTTCACCAGCTACCGCGAGCTGTTCGGGGTCAGCATGGCGGCCAAGGTCATGACGCCGGAACAGGCGCTGAAAGCGCAGGCCGACTTCCTCGCCAACCGGGTCCGGCCGCTTGCCGTCGAAACGCCGGTCAATCGCGGCACGGTTTACGTCGAGCCCGCGGGCAAGGGCCACCGCACCTTCGAACTGCGCCATACCGAATACGTCCAGGCGCCGGGCAACCGCATCCTGCAAACCCTGGGTGCGATCGTGCTGTTTTCCGGCTTCGTCGGCCTGTTCATCGAATGGCGCCTGCGCCGCCTGAAGACCAAACGCCGTTGATCCATTCACTCACACAAGAAAGGGATGCCATGTCACAGATTCGTACTTTCCTCGCCGGTGCCACCACGATGGCCGCCGCAATCACCGCCATCGTGACGCTCACCGGCGCCAGGCTGCCCGCGCGCCAGGAGACCTTCGACGAGATCACCGTCGGCCGCATCAACATCGTCGAGCCGGACGGCACCAAACGCATCATCATTGCCAGCCGGGCGAAATTCCCGGGCGACTTCCAGCAGGGGAAGGAGGGCGCGCGCCCGGACCGCCGCGACTTCGCCGGCATGTTGTTCATCAACGAGGAAGGCACGGAAAACGGTGGCCTGATCCAGAAGGGCAGCATCGGGGCAAACGGCAAGATCGACTCCGGCCTGTCGCTGACCTTCGACCGCTTCCGCCAGGACCAGGCCATGCAGCTCATCAACACCGACAGCGCCGAGCGCCAGCGCACCGGCATCTCGATCAACGACGTGCCCTACTACCAGCTCACCTCGCTCGAACAGCACCATCAATTCGGCGTGGAAGCGGACAAGCTGCCCGAAGCCGAACGCCGCGCCTACTGGCAGAAGCTGGCGGACCAGGGCCGCCTGATGCAGAACCGCATCTGGCTCGGCAACACCCCCGGCAAGAGCGCGGCCCTGCAGCTGAAGGACGCCAGGGGCCGCACCCGCATGATGCTGCTGGTGACCCCGGAAGGCCAGCCCGAGATCCAGATGCTGGACGAGCAGGGCAAGGTCACCAGGTCGATCACGCCCGCCGCTTAAAACTTGAAGCCCGCGCGCGCATAGTAATAGCCGCCGTTGATCCCGAAGGGCGAGAACGGCGGATACACGGTCACCGCGGCGTTGTCCAGGTTGGCGCGCTGCTCGGCCAGCAGCTGGCCGTTCACGTGGTCCGGGTACTGGTTGAACAGGTTGTTCGCGCCTACCGACAGCGTCCAGGCCTTCCCCAGCTGGTAGCTGACTTCGAGGTCGGTGATGGCGGTCGGCTTGACCTTGTTCTCGTAGTAGACCGCGCCGTCCGAGGATTGCAGCTCCGAGGACTTGCCGTAGAAGGCTTCGCGCAGGTTCACGGTCCAGGCGCCGCGCTTCCACAGGGCGCCCAGGTTCACGCGCACGCGCGGCGAGGCGGTCTC
>Ga0308160_10007123_pt1 | contig 11208 bp, 10 predicted proteins | sample PhyFR1_FD_201036 | JGI IMG/M metagenome (GOLD analysis project Ga0308160, IMG submission 201036) | Phyllosphere microbial communities from UC Gill Tract Community Farm, Albany, California, United States - DLSLF.R1 | ecosystem: Host-associated > Plants > Phyllosphere > Unclassified | place: USA... | reverse complement strand
GCCCCCTTTCAACCGTTTTGCCGCCCGCCCGCGACCCGAGTCGGGTTCGAACCGACGCGGCATTACAAAATCGTGCTAATGAAACCTTGTATTGCCCGCTCTCGCGCCCGCACCAGCTTGCGTGCATGGGCTCGCTTTGGTTCTAGCTCGCAGTCCTGCTCTCTCTTGGGCCTGCAGAGCCCTCGAGCGCCATCGCGAGCCGCCTGCTCGAAGGAGGGACCGTGTCGCGCCGAGTCGAGCGAGCCTCGCACGGACCTCTTCACGAGCGCAAGCTGGAGCAACGAGGTCGTGCCGTGCAATTGAGCGAGCAGCCTCGGCCGCAGGGGTTCACGAAGCTCGAGCGGTTGGAGCGTCGAGCAGAGCTTCGGCCTCCTGCTCGAGGAGAAGGCCGACTCCAGCTTCGTCGGGTTCTCAGCGAGCCCGGGTGGTCGAGGTGCTCAGGCTCGACTAGTCGTCTCGTCTGGACCTGCAGAAGGCTTGGCGAGCCGAGGTAAGAGCATGACGAAGGCAAGGTCCAGCTGGGAGGCGCGGGCGAGCAGGGCGCGCTCGAGCCTCTCCTCAACAGGAGTCTGCCTGCGATGGTTGCAGAGACAGATTCGAGGATAGCGGCGATCGTGCTCGAGCAAGCTCGAGGCGTCGCCGACCCGAGAGAACGGTACAGCCGGACGGAACGAGAGGCGAAGCGGCTCGAGCGCGCTTGCACTCGAGGGCTCGCTCAACCGCGCGCGCGACGTCCTCCCTCTCCTCGCACCTCGTCGCACAGAGATCAGGAGAGGCAGAGCCAAACATACCCGAGTTGCACGTCCTCGCGCGCGCGCCGGATCCAGCCGAGCGCCTCGCCCTTCTCGTCCTCGCCCTCGCCCACTCGCGCGCGCTCACACGGCCTCTGGCAGCTCGCGCTCGACGAGCCTCGCCCACGTCTCCTCCTTCCACTCGAGGCGCGCGAGGCCCTCGAAGACGCGCTCCTCGGTCGCGCCCATCTCGGCGTACACCTCGTCCGTGCCGACGCTCCCCTCGGGGTCGACGCCGCCGTCGGCGAGGATGAGGCCCTTGTCGCGGCGCACGACGCCGAGCGCGCCGCGGTCGGTCCCGCGGAAGACGGCGGCGAGCTCGTCGAGGTTGGGGTTGAACAGGCGCGGCTCGAGCACCTCGAGGAGGACGAGGGCGATGCGGAACGGGAACGAGTCGCCCTCGAGGAGGAAGCAGTCGAAGATGCGCGTCGCGAGGTCGAGCGGGAGGAAGGCGGCGAAGAGGGTCGAGAGCCAGGGGAGGAGGTACAGCGAGGGGCGCACGACCTGGGCCGAGAAGTTGGCGTAGATCTTGGGCATGGCGTCGGCGAGGAGCGTGTCGAAGACGCGGTAGTAGGCCTCGATCTGCAGGGCGAGCAAGGAGTCAGCCTCTTGCTCGAGCAGCCATCGACGAGGGACGAGAGGGAGAGCAGGGACGGACCTCGTCTTGGTCGCCGTAGAAGGAGCGCAAGAACGACTTCTCGACGAGGTTGACGAGGCAGACAAAGGCCTCGGCCGGTGCGAGGTTGAGGAGGAGGAGGGCGGCCGGAAAGGCGAGACCGTCGGGCTGCGAGCGAGGAAAGGTGTCAGGGTGCGGCGCGAGGAAGAGTCCGCCGACGGTGCGAGCGGATGAGGGGAGGGGAGAGAGAGCGACGCACGTATCGAGGCGTCGACTTCTCGTAGACGGCCCATGCGACGAGGATCTCCATGAGGTCGTCGTGCATGACGGCGCCCTCCTGGAACATGTGAAGCGCGGGGAGCGTCCTCTCGGCGTCGGCCCTCGCCGCGCGCTCGACCTCGCCGAGCCGTCCCGCCGCCCTCAACCTCGCGGCGCGCCCGCCTGCGTGCGCAAAGGCGCCCTTGGGCACGGCGAGGCCGTTGCCGATGCACATGGCCCACAGGCGGCCGCGCCACCGGGTCGGCATCGTGCCGTCCCACCACAGCTGGCGCAGCTTGCGGCCATCGGCCGAGTCGTGCAGGACGACACGCCAGTTGGGCAGGATCGACGCCTCCCACGCCGGGAAGGCGGCGGCGTGCTGCTGGGCGCGGACGGCGGCGCGGTGCGCCTCGGCCTCGCGCCGGTGCTTGTCGGCCTCGCGGCTTGCGGCGTACATCTCGGCGAGCATCGTCAGGTGCTTCTCCTGCGGGTGTGCAAGGTGTGACACGAGTCAGTGTTGTCCCTCGAGAGCGGTGGCGAGCGAGGAAGGAGAGCGAGAGAGAGAGCGACGCACCTCTTCCTCGCGCGGTTTCGGGGGCAGGTCGCGCTGGCGGGTCATGCTGACGACCTTCTGCATGATGGTGGGGCGCTTGGTCGAGACGAGCTTCTTGGGCGAGGGTGCTGCTGCTGCTGCTGCGGCGGCGGGGGCGGGAGCCGAGGTCGAGGCGACGGGTGCGGCGTCGCCGTGGTGCGGTGCGTCGCCCGCAGAGGTGGCCCGAGTCGGTGCATCGACGTCGGTGGTGGACGAGGAAGGGTCGTGGAGGGTGGTGGGCGCGGTCGAGGCGAGGCTGGGCGAGTGGGGCGGGCTCGACGCGGACGAGGGCGAGGGGGACGAGCGGTGGGTGTCGCGCTCGTCGGGGTGGGAGGCGGGGGCGGGAGGGTCGAGCGAGACCGACTGGAACGCTGTGCGGCTATCGTCGTCGCCCTGGAGCGCGCCGTGGCCGAGAGGCGCGCCCGAGTGCGATGAGGACGGAGGTTGGTCGCGCTCGTGCGAGCTGTCGTCGCCGTGCGGGTGGTCGGTCGCGCTTGCTGGGTGGTGCTGGTGGCTCGTAGATACATGGCTCTGGCCGGCAGGTGCGCCTGGCGGGTGCGAGTCGATCGAAGTGCGAGGTGCGAGGTGCCGAGGGGTGGGCGCGTCGTCGTCGAGCGAGACGCTGTCGAACTCGCCTGCGAGGTCGGCTGCGGGGTCGAGAGAGCTCATGGCTCTGTGCACACGCTGGCAGTGGCCCTGTGCGAGGTGTCGAGGGAGCAGCGAGGTGGTGGTCGCCGAACGAGTGGGGCCTCGTCCTCCTCGTCCGCTCTCTCGCTCCCGTCCACTCGCGCCATGGACAGCGCAGAACCGCCACACAGCCTCAGGGTCCTCTCGCTCAACTGCTGGTGCGTTCTCCCCCCTGTCCTCGTCCCACCTCTCCTCCTCGCCTCGTCGAGCTCACCTCCCTCCCTCCCTCTCGCCCTCACAGGGGCCTCTGGATCGTCGCCGACAAGCGCAAGCAGCGCCTCGAGGCCATCGCAGACTGGATCGCCCACTCGGCAGACCCGCAGCCTCGGAACCGCACCTCGTACCACTCGGACGCCAGCGACGAGGCCGCAACAGGCCGACCAGGCGGCTACGACGTCGTCGCCCTCCAGGAGCTCTGGGTCCGCAGCGACTACGAGCTCGTCGCAGAACGCGCAAAGCAGGCCGGCCTCATCCACAGCCGCTTCTTCTACAGGTGCGCCCCACCTTCTCCCTCCTCGTCCCTCCTCCCTGTCGTCGCTCACCCTCGCCTCTCTCTCCTTGCAGCGGCGCCATCGGATCCGGCCTCGCCATCCTCTCGCGCCACCCGATCGTCTCGGCCTTCGTCTCGCCCTACCCGCTCAACGGCTTCCCGCTCCACTTCATCGAGGGCGACTTCTTCGCCGGCAAGGCCGTGTGCGGCACCACGCTCGACGTCGACGGCCTCGGCAAGGTCGACGTCCTCAACACGCACATGTACGCTCCAGGCGGCGAGGGCGACAACGTGACGGGCGCGCACCGGGTCGCCCAGGCCTGGGAGCTCGCCCGCATCGCGACCGAGAAGGCCGAGCGAGGGCGGCACGTTCTCGTCGTGCGTCCTCTTTTCTCTCTCCTCTCACAGCCTTTCTCCTCGCTCAAGCTGACTCTCGCTCCCCTCATGCATCGCAGACGGGCGACTTCAACTCGCAGCCGCACTCGGTCATCATGAAGATGATCCAGACGCACGGTTCGCTCCGCGACGCCTGGGCCGACACGCACCCCGAGCCGCCGTCCATCACGTCGGCGCAGCACCGCGCCCTGTCGCCCGTCGACCTCATGACGACGCACGGCATCACGTGCGACTCGCCGCTCAACACGTACAGCGCCGCCAAGCTGCGCAAGCGCAGCCCGGCCGACGAGGTCCACCTCCGCGGCGGCAAGCGCCTCGACTACTTCCTGTACCGCTCGCCGCCCGACGCACCTTGGCAGCTGTCGCCCTCGGCGTGCGACGTCGCCCTCACCGAGCCCGTGCCGCACCTCGGCGTCTCGTACTCGGACCACTTTGCCGTCGACGCCACCTTCACCTTGTCGCGCGCGCGCCAGGTCCTCCCCGACCCGCTCACGCCCGACCTCCTCTCGCCCGCCCTGTCGACCCTCCACGCGGCGTACCGCGCCTCGGTCGCCTCGTCGCGCACCCAGCTGCGCGTCTTTGCGACCTGCGTCCTCGCCGCCGTCGCCCTCGTCGTCACGTCGTCGTTCGAGCCTCTGCGCGCCCTCAACTGGCTCTGGGTCCTCCTCGGCGTCGGCGCAGGTGCGGCGGGCGCGACATTCCTCTACACGGGCTTCGTCGGCGGCAGCTGGGAGGCCGGACAGCTCCGGAACGTGATTGTCGAGATGGAGGCGGAGCTGAACCGGATCCGGATCGCGAGGGTCGACGAGCGGCACAGCCTCGAGGTCGAGGACGGCGGGTGGGACAGGTAGCAGCAGAGCTAGAGCGTCGTCGTCGAGCAACTAGATGAGATCTCGCTCTTCCTCTTCGTTCCTCGAGAGCGGCTCGTCGCTACAAAGAAGCGCTCGCCGAATCGTAAAGGCCAACGAAAGATGATGCAGGAACAACAATCGAGAGCCATGATTGCCACTCGCTCGTACAGCAGCCCCTCGCTCAGTCCGAGTCCGAGTCCGAGTCGCAGAGGTCGATCACGTCGGGCTCGAGCCTCGCCGCGCCTCGCTGCCGCACCCAGCGCTCGCTGCCCGACTCCGAGTCCGAGCCGTGCACCTCGATAGCGCGACCCTTGCCCTTGACCTGCGCCCGCCTCGGCGAGTCGAGCGCGCCCGACTCGTACGACTTCCGGTCCGTCTCGTCGCGCTCGCCGTGCCCGGTCGAGGCCTCGTCCGAGCTAGCCGAGCGCATCACCGACGACGACGACGACGACGAAGAAGACGACGAGGCCGCCCAGCCGCTGCCGACGTCGTGTCGGCGCGCTCGGGCCTCGTCGCTCGGCGGCGACGGCGACGCCGCCGACCTCGCGCCGCTCCTCGCGCACAGCGCCTCGCTCCCGATCTCCCTCCAGCGCCGCTCCCACACGTTGCCCGTCCCGGTGCCGCCCTTGCGCTTGCCCTTGGCGGCGTTCGGGTGCGCCTCGAGGTACGCCGCGACGTCGGGCTCGAGCGCGTCTTCGAGCGCGCGCCCGAACGCGGCGGCGAGCGGGACGGGCACGCCGTTGCCGATGAGGCGCAGCTGCTCGTCGAAGGCGGCGTCGCCGACGTTCGAGGGGAAGTTGAGCTCGTACGCGTCGGGCACTCCTGCGGGCGGCAAGAGGGTGCGGCGAGGCGAGGAAGGAGAGTCAGCGGCTGGTCTTGTGATCCGAGAACACGATGTGCATCGACAAGAGGCGTGGAAAAAAGGCGCAGGAAGGGGGTGGAGGAGGAGGAGGTCGAGGTGAAGGACAAGGACGAGGCGGTCGATCTCGAGCTCGCGCGAGGATAGAGGAAGAGGAAGCTTGAGAGAGACGAGTCGAGACGTACCCATGACCCTCAGGAGCTCACGCATTGAGAGAGGGCGCAGCTGGCTGTAGTGGAGCCGCTCGCCCTGCGACGACCCGTCGTAGCTGAGCGTCGTGCGCAGCGGCGAGAGAATCATGCCGGGCGTGCACCGTCTCCACCACCTCGCGAGCTTGGCGTTGTTCGACAGAACGTTGGGCGGCGGCTCGGGGTAGTACGACTTGCCCTTGAGGTCTGCTCGGACGCGCGGCGAGGACGACGTCAGTGAGGGGTCCGTGCGGCGGCTTGGTCGAGCGAGACCGAGAACAGGCGCAAGAGGTGGACGCACTCTCGTGGTTGCCGCCGATCTTGACGCCGAGGACGCGCCGCGCGACCGTCTCCGACAGCGAGCGGCACCAGTGGTGCGTGACGCCGCCGGAAAACGCCGGCCCTTGCTCGTCGAGGTACGTGCGGCACCGCTGCTGGAACGTCGTGCGCGCGATCGTGCCGTACTCGGCCGCCTTTTTCGGCTTGCCCTCGGCGCCAAACTGTTCGGGATGAGAGCGACGGGCGCGTGAGCGGGCAACGGTCGAGGAGGTCCGAGAGCGCGAGAGGTAGAGGAGGAGGACGCACAGGTCGGGCGACGTAGCTCTTGTCGGCGTCGTAGCAGCTCTTGACGTCGAACGTCGGCAGGTCGTCGAGCGCCTCGAAGAGCGAGATGGGCGAGTGAGGAGCGCCGACCTCGGTCGACCCCTCGAGCTTCTTGTCGCGCTCGTCGACCAGGCGGTGGTCGCGCCAAGCCCGAGCGTCCTCGACGGCGTGCGAGGGCGTCGGCACCTCGGGGAGGCGCACGCCCGAGGCGGCGAGCTGGACGATGATGCGCGAGCGAAACTGGGGGACGCCGTACCTGCGCGGGGAGGGCGACAGTCAGCTCGAGCTGAAGGGGTTCTCTGTTCGCGCTGAGGTCCTAGTGACGAAGGAGGAAATGGGACGTACCCGGCGGCGTTGACGACGGTCCACCTGAGCTGGTAGCGCAGAGCGGTCGCGACGGCGACGAAAAGCTCGAAGAACGAGCCGCGCTCGTGCCCGGGCTTGGCGTACGGCAGGGCGTGCGTCTCGAAGGCGGCGACGTTCTCGTACAAGGCGTAGATCGGGCGAAAGACGGCGAGCGACGTCAGGAAGACGAAGGGCTCGGCGCAGCGCAGGTCGTCGAGCGTCTTGAACCGGTTGAGCCGGCTGAAGCCCTGCGCGCGCGCATCGAGAATCAGCTTCAGGTCGAACGAAAGGGAGGGGGAGAGGCGGCGGCGGCGACGCACCTGGCACGGCGAACCGCCAGAGAGGAACGCGATCTCGCCCGGCTCGGGCGCCTGCGTCTCCTTGCCGAAGTACGCCGCCTCGTTCACGTCCGAGACGCTCTTGTTGATGCCGACGGGCGAGCTGAGGAAGTTGCTCTGCAAGCACTCGATGGCGGGGCGGTGCTTCTCGATGGCGACCCGGGTGCGGAGGAGGGAGCAGCCTTGCTCGAGGCCGAGGTCGAGCAGCCCGCCGCCTGCGCGCAAGAGAGCGAGTCAGCTTTGAGCGCAAGAGCTCAGGGACGCAGCGAGACCGGGGGAGGACGACGCACCTGAGTAGAGCGCGCCGCCCCGGAGCAGCAGGTCGTCGACTTGGCGCACTTGACGTCGCCGCGCCGCCTTGAACACGGTCGACGTCTCGCACGTCGCACAGACCTTGATGTCGCGCTTCTGGAGCAGCTCACGACGAGCCCTGCCCGTGACGACGCCCGTGTCGTTGAGGAAGGCGTGGTCGGCGGCGGCCGAGAGCGCACGGGCCCGGGTCCAAAAGACGTCGGCGGCCGACTGCTCGAGCGTCGCGATCGTCTTGGCGAGGTCCGGGTCGTTCTCGTCGATGAAGGTGAGCGTGAACCGGCCGCGCAGGCTGACGGCGTCGACGATCTCGGTCTCGGTCGTGACGAGCACCTCGTGGCTCGACAGGTACGCGGCGTTGCTCGTCCTCGACAGTTTGAGCTCTTGCGCGCGCACGATCCACTCGACCTTGATCTTGATGACCTCGTCGCCCGGCTCGTAGGCGTACTCGGTGCCGTCGGGCGCGGGCGGCTCGAGGCCGAGGAGGCGAGCAAGGCGCCAGGTGGTCCGTGCGGCGTCGGCCGGGTGGGCGCTCGTCGTCAGCGCGACGTTGAGCGGCTTGACGTCGATGTCGCGCTCCCGGAAGGCGACGTAGACCGTGTCGTGGCGGTGGTAGCTCGTGCCGTCGAGGACGAAGAGGCTGTTGTCGTCGAGGTCGCCTCGGACGGCCTTGGAATCGCGCGCCTGCGAGTCCTTGAGCGGCGGCTTGGTCGTGTCGACGTAGACGGCCTGCGACTCGCAGGACGCACACTCGACGAGGCCGTAACGGCGGCACTTGTCGAACGAGGCGGGCCTGAGCGTCGAGACGTCCTGGATCGAGCCGGTGTCGACGCTGTACGTAAAGCTGCGACTCCCAGAGTTAGCATCGACCTGATGCAGCAAGGGAGAAGGCGGCGAAAGTGAGACGCACCCGCAGTAGAAGCCCGTGCGAGGGATCGGCTCGCCCGGGTCGAGCCATCGAAAGTCGTCCGGCTCGTCGACGCGGCCCGAGATGGTCGTAGCGAGCGGCGAATCGCATCGATCGAGCTTGAAGAGCTCACGAGGCGAGGCATAGGGTCCGAGGGTGGGAATCGCCTTGGCGACGGTGAACCTGCGGGGCCCGAGGGCGTCAGAGCGTGTCGGCGAGAGCGAGGAGCGACGAAGAGAGGACGCACCAGCTCAGATGCACGCGCAATTTGTCCTCGCCGCGAACCTTGAAGAAGTACTCGATGAGGGCGAACCAGACCCGGCTCGAGTCGTCGTCCTCGTCGAGCCGGTCCGAGTCGAACTGGCCGTCCTCGCTCTCGGACCCGCTCGCCGCGCCCGTGTCGCTCGCCGCGTCGACGTCGCTCGAGAGGTTGTTGTGCGTCGTAGTAGCGAAGCCGTCGGCGTCCATGGAGCAGGGGAGGACGACGATGTCGCCGGTGCTGCAGGAGGACGGACCGTCAGCTCAGCGCCTCGATGCGCATGGCCAAGAGGGAGGGACGCACTGGTACGTCACGTCGTTCACGACCGCGCTCTTCCACATGCGAACCTTGTCGGTCAGGCTGCGGTCGTTGACGAAGGCCGGCGAGGTCTTGACGTCGCACCGACCGACGCTCTCGGCGGGGTCGTCCTGCGTCTCGAGATCTGCTTGCACGACGGCGCGGTATTTGTTGACGAGCGTCGACGCCGTGCGCTTGTCGCGCTCCTTGTCGTGCTCGGCCCGGTCGACGTCGTCGGTGCGGAACATGTGCCGAGGGAAGAAGGGCGCGACGATCTTGTAGATGTCGGGCGTGACGCTGCAGGCGAGGGAGTAGAATAGCATTAGCATACGTTTCGTGAAGGAGGAGCCGAGCGAGAGCGAGAACACGTACAAGGGCAAGTCGGGCAGGGCGCGGAAGACGAGGAGCTTGTGCGACGAGTCGAGCTTAGGCTGCTCGCGCGCGTCGTCGCGCTCGCGCCAGCGCCAGAAGGCCGGGAGCTCGTCCTGCCACGCGAGGTCGCCCTCTTGAGCGCCGGCTTCAATGCGGCAAAGGATGTCGTCGACGACCTTGGACGCCTCGCGGCGCTCGTTGTCCTCGTCCTCGTCCTCGTCGAGGCCGCCCTCGGGGACGTAGTTGCCGCGGATCGAGTGCGTGCGGGCGAAGACGTATAGGTTGAGGAGGCGGCGGAAGAGGCGGACGTGAGGCTCGTACGACTCGAGGAGGTCGAACAGGGGAGGCGGCGAGCGGCGGGAACCTCGTCGGGGCAGCGGGGCGACTTGACGCTTGCCCTTGCGGACGGCGGGCTGCCGAGGCGTGACGAGGTAGTAGTCGGCGAGCCTCGAGACGAGCCGCGGCCCGCCGTTGACCGCGAACGAGAGCGAGCGGACGTCCCACCGAGCGACGAGCCGCACTTCTCGTGCCTCGACGACGCCGGGACGGTCGGCGCGATGCCTCGACTCGGCATGTCGAGGAGCGTCGAGCGAGGCGTGAGGGCGTGCGAGGCCGACGATGACGACGTCGGGGAGCGCCTGCCCGTCGAAGCGGAGGAGGCGGTCGAGAGGGACGAGCGTCGACGGGTCGTCGCGCTCGTGCACCCAGAACTTGTCGAGCCGGTACGTGCGACGCGGTACCGTCTCGGCCTTGTCCGGGTCGACGAGCTCGACCGCCTCGGGGAAGTGCTCGGCGAGGCGCTCCTCGTCGAACGGGTTCTGCGGCCGGACGACGACGCGGCGCTGCGAGAAGGCGGTGCGGGTGCGCGTAAACCGCTGCAGGACCACTCCACGCCTGCGTACGGGTCGAGCATGGGCGAGGGGTAGGTCGTCGTCGACGTCGTGCTCGTCGAAGCCGAGAGGTCCGAGCGGCTCGACGCCGGGCACCTTCTCGGTGCGACGCGGCGAAATGGCGGTGCCGTCCAGGCCCCGGCGCTTCTTGATCCATCGGCCGTCGTCGCCCCTCATGCGGCCCTTGCGCCTCGCCGAGCCGCCGCCGGCGCTCGCCTCGTCCGACCTCGCCGAGCCCTGCGCCGCCGACCTCGCCGCACCTTGCGCCGACGTGCCGACGCCGAGGTCACGAGGGCGGTCCTCGAGCTCGTCCACGGCCTGCCGCGGCGGGCCGCTGTTGGGCGTGCGCTCGCGCTGCTGGTCGGCCTGCTCGTCGTCGTCGAACCCGCCGCCGAAGTCGTCGCCGCCGAGGTCGTTGCCGCCGAAGCCGAGCTGGAAGTTGAAGGCGGCGCCCTGACCGGCGAAGAGCGAAGGCGAGCGCGTTGCGTTGAAGCTGGCTCGAGGCTCGTTCTGCAAGGAGGGGAGTCAGCCCTGGCCGATGGAGCAGCGAGACCGCTCGTTGAGAGGGACGGACCTTGTCGGCCGGGCTCTCGTCGTCGTCGTCGTCGTCGTCCGAGTCGAGCATGGGCTCCGAGGTCGGGACGCCGAGGTAGAGGTCGCAGTGCTCGCGCTCGAAGGCGGCAAAGTCGTCGTCGAGGCCGAAATCGTTGGTCAGGTCGACGGTCTTGGGCTCGGGCTCGGAGCCGGGCGCAAAGTAGCACGGGTCCTGCGACGAGTGCGGTGTCGTGTCAGCGCGGGAGCAGCTGCAGAAGGGGGGAGCGGAAGGCGGAAGGGAGACGGACCGTGCAGAACTTCCAGCTGTCGGTCTTGTCGTCCCAGCTTGGCGTGTCCCACAGCGACGAGAGGTCCCCAGTCGACGCGCGCACGTTGCGCAGAGTGTCGCGCACCTTCTCGACGAACGTCCGCTTCTGCACGGCACGGTTGAGGCGTCAGAGCTCGTCACGTGGGGCGAGAGGGGGGAGTCGCGGAGAGGAGAGGCACGCACCTGCTCGTTCATGACGTAGTTGCGCGGCGTGCGGCCTAGCTCGACCGGTTGCCGGTCTTGAAGGTCGCGGGCGAGCTCGAAGAGGCGGGCGAGGCCGTGCTGGCGGTACCGGTCG
>Ga0308160_10007122_pt1 | contig 11210 bp, 10 predicted proteins | sample PhyFR1_FD_201036 | JGI IMG/M metagenome (GOLD analysis project Ga0308160, IMG submission 201036) | Phyllosphere microbial communities from UC Gill Tract Community Farm, Albany, California, United States - DLSLF.R1 | ecosystem: Host-associated > Plants > Phyllosphere > Unclassified | place: USA... | reverse complement strand
TGTACCTCATGCTCTCGTGGTGCATCGGCGGCTACATGGTGGCGATGTTCATCGGGCTGATGGGCGCGCCGCTCCGCCACCGCACCCGGATGACCGTCATCGGTGTCGGCGGCGGCGTGATCTCGCTCGTGACGAACGTCCTCGCAGGGCCCGTGATCGGCGCCGTCGACGGGCACTTCGTGCCGCTCTTCCTCATCGCCTGGGCCTGGATCATCGCGATCGGCCTCGCGGTCAACGGCATCAGCTACTTCGTCGGACGGTTCGTCGCCCTGCCCGCCATGATCGTCTTCGTCTTCCTGTCCATGCCGTCGTCCGGCGCCGCCTACCCCGCGTGGTTCATGCCCCAACCGTTCGCGTGGCTGAACGCCGTGGTGGTCGGCAGCGGCATCACCGAGATGCTGAAGCGCGTGCTCTACGGCGTGGGCCCCGGGTACGGCCGCGGCGTGACGATGATGCTCTGCTACGCAGCCCTCGGCATCGTGCTGATGATCGTCGGCAAACGCTGGTGGGAGAACCGTCGCATCGCCCGCATCGTCTCGGGTCGCACCACGATGTTCGCCGACGCCCAGAACGCGAACCGCGAGTTCCTCGTCGCCGAGCGCGACGAGGTGCTCGCCCGCCACGGCCTCGTGGCGACGGACACGGGCACGATCAACACGATCCCCGAGGACGAGCGCGGCGATCTCGGCGATGCCGGCGAGCGGGGCGACATGTTCCTCGGCGCACCCGGGGGGCTCGAGAACGACGAACTCTCGACGCGACCCGTGCGGGTCGTGCCGAGCGACCGGGCCGGGTCGGCGCACCCCGCGCGAGACTCCGGTGCGGCGCGCTGAGGCGGTACCCTCGACGCTCGTGACCACGAACACCCTGCATCGTCTGCTCGTCGCCCTCGTCGTCCTGCTGCTCGTCGCGGCCGGGACGCTCTACGTGCTCTCGGTCACGCTGGCACCACAGGGTGGTCCCGACGTCGCGGCACGCTTCGTCGGCTACGCGTGGATCGCGGTCGTCGGCGCCGTGCTCACGGGTGTCGTCGACTTCTTCGTGCGGGCGGGGCTGTCCGGCACCAGGACTCGACGCGGGCGCTGACCCCGGGCGGGTGAGGTACCGGTCTCAGACGAGTCGGGCCTCGGCGGCCGACGCACGTCGCTCGGCCAGCTCGTTCGCGGCGAGGCGTTCGATGCGGTGCCACCGCGCGGCCGTGGCGGCCATGCCCGCGACGAGGGCGACCACGGCGAGGCTCGAGAGTGCCAACAGGATGCCGCCGAACGCCGCTCCGACCACGACGGCGACGAGACCGAGGGCCCAGGCGACCGCGGGCAGCCACAGCGGCAGCGACAGGTGGCGGGGCGCCGTGGCGGTGCCGGCCGCGCTCCGGACCGTGGTCGTGGTCAGGCCGTCGTAGCTGGTCATGTCGCTCCCCGTGAGATCCGTCCGACGGCGGGGGTGTCCCCCGGGATCCGTCTCGGGTCCGACCCTAAGCGGGGCGCGCCGCCGCCGCGCCCCCCTCTGCGAGGGCCACGCGTCCGGGCCGGAACGCCTCAGGGACCAGCATGTTCGGCGGGAAGAGGGGCGTCGGAGGCCACCGTCGCGAGGTCGGCCGCGAAGACGAACGTCCGGGCGACCCGTCCCCCGGCGAGCACCCCGGGCAGCCAGCGCGACGCGTCGTCCCACATCTCGTCCAGGGGCAGGTCGCCGAGGTCGAACCACCGCGGCGCCAGCTCGTCGCTCTCGGCCGGTTCGCCGCGCCACGTGGTGACGACGAAGACCGTCGACCGCTGGCTCCAGCTCTCGCGGTGCGGGAAGAGGTAGAGCAGGTCGCCCCGCCGGTCGAGGTCGGACGCGACCACCTCGACGCCGCTCTCTTCGGCGATCTCGCGGACCACCGCCTCCTCGACCCCCTCGCCCGGCTCGAGCTTGCCGCCGAGGCCGACCCAGTGCCCCGTGCCGAGTCCGCGCTTCTTACGACCCAGCAGCACCTGCGTGCGACCCTCGTGTTCCCGCAACAGGTAGGCGACGCAGACGCGGTAGACCGGCATGACGGCAGGCTATCGGCTGCCCTCCCGCCCGCAGGACGGACGGACGGACGACAGGAGGCGCGGGGCGGGTCCCCGGGAACGGCTCGGCGGCTCGCGCGTAGGCTCGTCGGCATGTCCGAAGCACGATCGAGCGAGGGGCGACGCCCCGGGCCCGAGTTCCGCGGTGCCGGTCGCAGCCTCGAGGTGCTGCGCGCCGAGGCCCACGACGAGCTCTCAGCCCTCATCGAACTGCGCTGCCGCAACGGAGAGGACCCCTGGGACGTCATCCCCGGGCTGCCCACCGTCGACGAACAGGTCGTCATCTCGCTGCGGGCCGACGCCCTCGGCACCGACGGCGTGCCGACCGCGACGGGGCTCGGGCTCGCCGACGAACTCGGCTACCTGCGCACCATCGCCTTGTGGCACCCCGAGCTCTCACGGGCCGTCTGGTCGCTCATGGGTCGGCTCGACGACGCCTCCCGCTGACGACGCTCCCCCGCCCCGCCTGTCGGTGGTGCGTCGTAGCGTGTGGCCATGAGCTGGTGGGACGTCGTGACGGTGACCGTGGGTGCCTTCGTGGGTGCCGGGGCGGCGTTCGCGTCGAACCTGCTCGTGCGTCTGATCGAGTCGCGGCGGCGCGAGGCGTCCGCCCTCAACGAGCTGATCACCGAGATCCACTTCCGGCGCGTGCTGCGCCGGGTGGCGCCGAGGCTCAGCCCCAACCCCCGCGCCCTCGACCCCGTCTACGAGCAGGCGCGCCATTCGATCTCGGCCCTCCGGGGCGAGATCCGGCGGGCCCGACGAGCACTCCGCCCCCGCTCGTCGGCCCTGCCCGTGCTCAACGAGATGACGCTGGCATGCAACACCTTCCTCGACGACAGCGACGACGCCCCCGAGCGCTACCGCCTGCACCTCATGCAGTTGCACGCCCGGCTCAACGCCTCGGTCCGACGACTGAGGTCCGACCGCCGGTCCATCTCCGACCTCGAACCCGGCGAGGCGCACCTCGGTGCCACCGTCCAGGGGTTGACCGCGCCGACCACCGCCTTGCCGGTCGACGACTGACCGCCGGGTCGGGCGGTGACCCGCGTCAGGGCCGACGGACGACCGACGACCCGACCGGACGTCGCCGAGGAGGCGCGGGTACCGTCCCCGGCATGAGCGACCGCGACGAGACCCCGACTCCCGACACCACGGCACCCCGCGACGGCGCGTCGGCTGCCCCCGACCCCGCCGGGCACGACGTCGATGCCACGTACACCGTCCCCGGAACGCACTCCGAGTCGGCAGCCGAGAAGGCCGGCACCCCCGAGCAGGCGATCGACGAAGCCCGCAAGGGCGAGGCCCCCGACCCGGCCGACGTCCACGTCGCCTCGGACGAGTACCCCGAGGTACCGGCCTTCGGCGGCATCACGGCGAGCGACCGCTCGATCTGAGCCGCCGTTAGGCTCGGGTGATGGCCTCCGTTCCCGCTCCCCGCGCCCCCCAGAAGCCCGTCACCCGCTCGCACCACGGTCACGACTTCGTCGACGACTACGAGTGGCTCCGCGCGAAGGACGACCCCGAGGTCGTCGCGCACCTCGAAGCCGAGAACGCGCACACCGAGGCCGAGACGGCCCACCTCGCCGACCTGCGGCAGACGGTCTTCGACGAGATCAAGGGTCGGGTGCAAGAGACCGACCTCGGCGTCCCGGTCCGTGAGGGCTCGTGGTGGTACTACTCGCGCACGGCAGAAGGGCAGCAGTACGGCATCCACTGCCGCGCGCCCATCGCCGGGCCCGACGACTGGGCTCCCCCGTCGATCGAGGCGGGCGAGGCCGCCGAGGGCGAGCAGGTGCTGCTCGATGGCAACGTCGAGGCAGAAGGGCACGACTTCTTCTCGATCGGCAGCTTCGACGTCTCCCCCGACGGCTCGCTGCTCGCCTACGCGGTCGACGTCGAGGGCGACGAGCGCTACACGCTGCGCATCCGCGACCTGGCGACCGGTCGCGACCTCGACGACGTGGTCACCGGCACGGCCGCCGGCGCCCTGTTCGACGCCACCGGCCGCTACGTCTTCTACCCCACGGTCGACGAGTCCTGGCGGCCCGACACCATCTGGCGGCACGAGGTCGGGCAGCCCGGCGACGACGTCACGGTGTTCACCGAGACCGACGACCGCTACTGGATCGGGGTGGGCCTCACCCGCAGCCGCCAGTACCTCGTCGTCGACGTCGGGTCGAAGATCACGAGCGAGACCTGGCTGCTCGACGCGGCCGACCCGACCGGCGAGTTCCGGGTCGTCTGGCCGCGTCGCGAGGGCGTCGAGTACGACGTCGAACATGCGATCGTCGCGGGCAGCGACCGCCTGCTGATCGTCCACAACGACGGCGCCGAGAACTTCGAGCTGGTCGACGTGCCGGCCGACGACCCCACCTCGACGACCGACCGCCGCGTGATCGTCGAGCACCGCGCCTCCGTCCGGCTCGAGTCGGTCGACGCGTTCGCCGGGCACCTCGTGGTCGAGTACCGCCGCGACGCGCTGCCGCGCTTCGCCGTCGTGCCGCTCGGCCCCGACGGCTACGGCGAGGTCGCCGAGGTCGGCTTCGACGAGCCGCTGTTCGCGGCCGGCGCGGGCGGCAACCCCGAGTTCCACCAGCCGACCGTCCGCTTCGGCTACACCTCGTTCGTCACCCCGTCGACGGTCTACGACCTCGACGTCCGCACGGGCGAGCGTCACCTGCTCAAGCGCCAGAACGTCCTCGGCGGCTACGACCCGGCCGACTACGACCAGGCTCGCGAGTGGGCCACGGCGGCCGACGGCACCCGCGTGCCCGTGTCGCTCGTCTGGCGTCGTGACGCCGTCCCCGCCGACGGGCCCTCGCCGGTGCACCTCTACGGCTACGGCTCGTACGAACACAGCATCGACCCGGGCTTCAGCGTCGCCCGCCTGTCGTTGCTCGACCGCGGCGTCGTGTTCGCCGTGGCCCACGTCCGCGGCGGTGGCGAGCTGGGCCGCTCCTGGTACGAGGACGGCAAGACCCTCACCAAGAAGAACACCTTCACCGACTTCGTCGCCGTCGCCGACCACCTGATCGCCGAGGGTCGCACGACCCCCGAGCTGATGGTGGCCGAGGGCGGCAGCGCGGGCGGCCTGCTGATGGGCGCCGTGGCCAACATCGCCCCCGACCGGTTCGCCGGCATCGTCGCGGCCGTCCCGTTCGTCGACGCGCTGACGAGCATCCTCGACCCCGACCTGCCGCTCACCGTGATCGAGTGGGACGAGTGGGGCGACCCCCTGCACGACCCCGAGGTCTACGAGTACATGCGCGGCTACAGCCCGTACGAGAACGTGCGGGACGACGTCACGTACCCGCGCATCCTCGCCGTGACCTCGATCAACGACACCCGGGTGCTCTACGTCGAACCCGCCAAGTGGGTGGCGCGGCTGCGCGAGGTCGACGCCCCGGTGCTTCTCAAGACCGAGATGTCGGCCGGGCACGGCGGGGTCAGCGGCCGGTACGAGTCCTGGCGCGAACGGGCGTTCGAGATCGCGTGGATCCTCGACGTGCTCGGGCGAGCCTGACCGTCGTGGACCACGTCGCCCTGCTGCGGGGCGTCAACGTCGGCACCGCGAAACGGGTGGCCATGGCCGACCTGCGCCGCGTGGCCGCCGACCTCGGCTTCGAGCACCCAGAGACGCTGCTGAACAGCGGCAACCTGGTCTTCGGCGCGTCGTCGGTGCTCGGTGCCGACGACGCGGCGGGGCTGCGGGCGGCGATCGCCCGCGCCACCGGTGTCGACGCCGACCTGGTGCTGCTCGACGCCGAACGGTTCGGGCGGCTGGCCGTGGCGAACCCGCTCCGCGACGACGGGCACGAGGTGCGCGACGGCCGCGAGGGACGCGAGCCGAAGCTGCTGTCGGTGGCGTTCGCCGAGGTGCCCGGCGCGCTCGACGGGGTCGCGCCTCCTGATGTCGACCTGGGCGACGAAGAACTGGTCGTCACGCCCGACGCCGTCTACCAGTGGCTGCCGGCGGGCGTCCTCGCCTCGCGGGTTCCCCCCGCCTGGTGGCGCGGGCTGCCGACCCCGGTCACGGCCCGCAACGACGCCACCGTCCGCAAGCTGCAAGCCGTGCTCGCCCGCCGCACCCCCTGACCCCAGCCCTGCCGGGCCTCGCCCCGAATGCCTGCCTGCCTGCCTGCCTGCCTGCCTGCCTGCCTGTGCAAATCGCGACCACCGGCGACGACACGCCGCTCGTGTCCCCCCTGCGCGCGGCGTGTCGGGCGGCAGATGTCGGGTTCCGCCCGGCGGCGGCGGGCCGACCGAGGACGGGCGAGTCCGACGGATGCGGTCCGTCGCGACCGACCGTCCGCCACGAACACGCCCGTGTTCGGCGTCCGGCGCGGCGGGGTTCGGCCCGCCGCCCGGCCTCCGCGGTCAGAGCCGTCGGGCCGCGCGGCGGAAGCGGCGGAGGGCGTCCTCGGCCTGCCGCACCTCGAGGATCGCCAGCACGCCGTAACCGAAGGAGTCCTCGCCGGACCGGTGGGCGAACGCCGCGACCTCGCGCACCGTCCGCACCGCGGCCAGGGCGTCCCGGTGCTCGCCGAGGGCGTCCTGCACGGCCTCGGCCCGGCGCGCACGGCCGCGACCCGACCCGCTGCGGGGCCGATCGGCTTCGAGGGCGTACCGCAGCCGCCGGGCGGCCTTCCGCCCCGCGTGCAGGGCCGGGGCCGCCTCCGCTCCGCTCTCGCCGTCCGTCGCGTCCAGGGCCGTGAGCCCCGCTCGGACGGCACGCTTCGTCCGCTTCCGCTCGGCCCGCAGCCGCGCGGCCGAGAGCTCGTCCGCCGGGTCCGCCGCATGCTCCCCCGTCGCCGGAGCAGCGACGAGCGCGTCCACCGCGTCCAGCAGGTCGAACCAGGCGCCCGAGTCGAGCAGGCGTCGCACGTCGCCGACGGCCTCGCCGCGTCGTTCGCCGAGCCGGGCGTCGAGCCGCCCCGTGGCCTGGGCGGCCACGAACCCCGCCGGAGCCGAGGAGGCGCGGGTCGACACCCGGCCCCGGGCCACCTCGACGTCCCGAGCGGCCCCTGAGACGTGGCCGACGTGGGCCGCACCCGCCACCACGGTCGCGGCCAGCTCCGCATCGAGGACGCCGTCCCATACCGTCAGGAGGACACGCAGCCGCCGCATCGTCGTCCGGAGCCGGTGCACCGCGTCCGGCTCGTCGTCGCGCACGGCGGCATCGACCACGAGCAGCTCGTCACGGAGACCCGCCGCGGCGGACGCCACGAAGGCCGCGGCCGACTTCTTCTTCGGGGCCGGGACGGCCGGGGCCGGGGCAGCCGGGGCCGTCGAGACATCCGCCCCGCTCGTGCCGTCGCCGGAGTCCGCCCTCGACACGGCCGACTCCGAGCCCAGCCCGCGGGCGAGCTTCGACTTCGACGACGACACCGACGCCCCGGCCGACTCGAGCCGTTCCGCGACGGCGTCGAGCAGCCGCTCGCCCTCGTCGCCGTCGACGCCCGGCGCGAGCTCGACCTCCCACTCGCGCCAGGTGCGCAGCACGCCCGTGTCGGGGTTCGACGCCCGCACGACGTCGTCGGCGAGTTCGGCCAGCCGGCGGCCCGAGCCGTCGAGCAGGCGGGTCACCCTGCGCGTCGTCTCGAGGCGCAGCACGGGGTGCACTGGCCGGCCCCGCAGCCGCGCCTCGACGAGTCGCCGCAGGGCGTCCGGCACGGGCTCGTCGGGGTCGCCGAGCGGCCAGTGCACCTCACGGCGCCCGGACGTGCCGGCCGACGGCGGCAGCTTGAGGTGCCAGCCGGCGTCGCCACCGCCCTCGCGCCTCCTGAGGGTGGTCCGGGCCCCGAGCAGCGTGTGGTCGACGGTGTCCCAGTAGGTCGCGGCGAGCTCCACGGGGTCGTCGTGCCCGAGGCCGACGACGACCGGCGCATCGGTGCCGGTGCCTTCCCCCACCCCCGCCAGGTCGGGCACCTCGGCGCTCTCGTGGACGTCGTACTTGCGCTCGATCTCGGTCTGCTCGGTGCGGCGCGGGGATGCGGTGCTCATCACCCCGTTGTAGTCGAGGGGGCTGGTCGGCCGCCTCCCGGACCCCGCGGGGCGCCCCGGCGTAGGGTCGTCGCATGAGCGATGTGGCCCCGAGCCTTGCCGGATGGATGGCGCGACAGCGCTGGTACGCGACGAAGGGACGGACGCCCGCCTTGCGGGTGATCGGCTCGTTCGAGGCCGAGGTGGACGACGCCCTCGCCATGACGCTGCTGATCATCGACGAGGCGGCCGACGTCCCCGTCCTCTACCAGGTGCCCCTCGTCAGCCGAGCGACTCCTTTGCCCGGCGGCGACGCCGCCTTCATCGGTTCCGCCGACGGACGCTACCTCTACGACGGGCCGCACGACCCGGCCTACGCCCGGGAGCTGTTGCGCTCGATGTCCGCCGAGGCGCACGTGGTCGGTGCGGACGTCACGGTGGACGGCACCCGCATCGTCGACCCCGGGCAGGTGCGCCGCTCGCGCGTCCTCTCGGGCGAGCAGTCGAACACGTCGATCGTGTACGACGTCGAGGGCGGCCCCGTCGACCAGGTCATCGCGAAGGTCTTCCGCGTGCTGCACCACGGCGACAACCCCGACGTCACCACCCAGGCCGCGCTGACCCGGGGCGGCTCGACCCACGTCCCCTCGTCGTTCGGCTCGCTGCGGGCGACCTGGCCCGACGTCGGACGCGAGGGCGGCACCGCCACCGGGCACCTCGCCTTCTCGCAGGAGTTCCTGCCCGGCCTCGAGGACGCCTGGCGAGTCGCCCTGACCGCCGCGGCCGACGGCACCGATTTCACCGCCGAGGCCCACGCCCTGGGCGTGGCCGTCGCCGAGGTGCACGCGACCCTCGCCACCGACCTCGGCACGGTTCCCGCCGGCGACGACGAGATCGCCGGGGCCCTGACGAGCATGCGGCGGCGCATCACGACCGCCGCGCGCGAGGTGCCGCAGATCGCCGAGCACGCCGACGCGATCGGAGCCGTCTACGACGCGGCCGAGCACCTGCACTGGCCCGACCTGCAACGCATCCACGGCGACCTGCACCTCGGCCAGGCCCTGCTCTCGCCCGAGCGAGGCTGGATGCTCATCGACTTCGAGGGCGAGCCCCTGCGGCCGATGCCCGAGCGCTCACGCCCCGACCTGCCGATCCGTGACATCGCCGGCATGCTGCGGTCCTTCGACTACGTCTCCGGCTCGCTCGCACAAGAGGACGTGCCGGTCGACGCGAAGGCCTGGGCCCACGACGCCCGCCGTGCGTTCGTCGACGGGTACGTCGCCTCGTCCGGTGTCGACGTCCGGGCCGCCCGCGCCCTGCTCGACGCGTTCGAGATCGACAAGGCCGTGTACGAGGCGATCTACGAGAGCCGCAACCGGCCCGACTGGATCGACATCCCGCTCGCGGCCGTCGCCCGCCTCGCGGCACGCAGCGCCCCCGCCGCCGGCTGAGCCGGGCGGGCAGGGTCGCGAGGCGTCCCGCGCGTCACGCACCGCGCCTCCTGACCCCTCGAGATCGAGGACGCAGGAGGCGCGGCGACGGTCTCAGGGACGGGGCACGTTGCGCAGGTTCGACCGCGCCATGGCCACGGCCTCACCGGCCCCGCCGTTCATGACGATCTTCGACATGGCGAGCGAGAAGCCCTTCACCTGGGCACCCGTGATCGTCGGCGGCAGCGACAACGCCTTGGGGTCGGTCGCGATGTCGACCAGCGCCGGGCCGTCGTGCTCGAAGGCCGCTTCGTAGGCGGCCCGCAGGTCGCGGGGGTCGTCGACGTGGACGGCGTGGATGCCGATGGCGCGCGCCACGGCGGCATAATCCGTGTAGGGCACGTCGACCCCGAAGTCGGGGAACCCGTCGACGAGCATCTCGAGCTTCACGAGGCCCAGCGTCGAGTTGTTGAAGACCACGATCTTGACCGGCAGCTGGTACATCTGCGCCGTCACGAGCTCGCCCATCAGCATCGACAGCCCGCCGTCGCCCGAGATCGAGACGACCTGGCGGTCGGGGTAGGCCATCTGCGCCCCGAGGGCGTGCGGCAGGGCGTTGGCCATGGAGCCGTGCAGGTACGAGCCGAAGATGCGCCGGCGCGGGGTCGGGGTGACGTAGCGCGCGGCCCACACGTTGCCCATGCCCGTGTCGGCCGTGAAGATCGCGTTGTCGGCGGCGACCTCGTCGAGCAGCGAGGCCGCGTACTCGGGGTGGATCGGCCGCATCTTCTCGACGTTCTTCGTGTAGGCCCCGACCGCACCCGTCATCAGCTTCTCGTGCTTCTTGAGCGTCTTGTCGAGGAACTTCCGGTTCTTCTTGCGGGTCACGAGCGGCATGAGCGCCCGGAGGGTCGGGGCGATCGCGCCGTGCACGGGCACCTGCACGTCGGCGCGACGGCCGATGACGGCGGCGTCGACGTCGACCTGCGCGATGGTCACCTTCGAGGCGTCGGGCAGGAACTGCGGATACGGGAAGTCGGTCCCGAGCAGCACGAGCAGGTCGGCGTCGTGGATGCCGGCGTGGGCGGCCCCGTAGCCGAGCAGGCCGGTCATGCCGACGTCGAACGGGTTGTCGTACTGGATGACGTCCTTGCCGCGCAGGCTGTGCCCGATCGGGGCGCCCACGAGGTCGGCCAGCGCGATGATCTCGTCGTGCGACCCGCGGCCGCCCTCGCCGACGAAGAACGCGACGGTGTCGGCCTGGTTGATGGCATCGGCCAGGGCCTGCACGTCGTGCCGGTCGGGCACGAGCTCGGGCGGGCGGACGCTGACGTACGCGGGCACCTTGCCGCCCGCATCGAGCTCGGCGATGTCGCCCGGCAGCGTGATGACACTGACGCCCTCACCCGCCAGGGTGTGGCGGATCGCGCTCGCGACGACCATCGGCGACTGCTCGGCCGTCGAGATCATCTCGCTGTAGCCCGAGCACTCGACGAAGAGGCGGTCGGGGTGGGTCTCCTGGAAGTAGTCCGAGCCGATCATCGTGCTCGGGATGTGGCTGGCGATGGCCAGCACCTTGGCGCGGCTGCGGTGGGCGTCGTACAGGCCGTTGATCAGGTGGAGGTTGCCCGGCCCGCACGACCCGGCGCAGACGGCGAGCTCGCCGCTCATCTGGGCGTCGCCCGAGGCCATGAACGCCGCGGCCTCCTCGTTGCGGACGTGGATCCAGTCGATCCCGCCC
>Ga0308160_10007121_pt1 | contig 11210 bp, 11 predicted proteins | sample PhyFR1_FD_201036 | JGI IMG/M metagenome (GOLD analysis project Ga0308160, IMG submission 201036) | Phyllosphere microbial communities from UC Gill Tract Community Farm, Albany, California, United States - DLSLF.R1 | ecosystem: Host-associated > Plants > Phyllosphere > Unclassified | place: USA... | reverse complement strand
ATGCCTGATGACCATAGCAAGTCGGTCCCACCCCTTCCCATCCCGAACAGGACCGTGAAACGACTTTGCGCCGATGATAGTGCTGCAACCAGTGTGAAAGTAGGTTATCGTCAGGCTAGTTATAAGCAAAACCCCGCAGAGTGATCTCTGCGGGGTTTTTTGCTTTTGTGCTCTTAAATCTTGCAAAGAGCACGTCCGGAACTACAATCAAGACAGGTTCGCAGTTCAAGGATCCTGTCATGGACACTCGATATCGACGCCTGGCACGGCGCGTCGTCACTGCAATACTGCTTGCCGCAGGCCTGGGCGGCTGCGTTTACGCACCGCCCTATGCCGCCTACGATCCCTACTATTCTCCCTATGCTTACCCGACCTATGTCGGACCGCCCGTAACGCTGGACTTCGGCTTCGGCTATTACCGGCACCATCACAGCTACCACGGTCATCGCGGCTACTACGGCGGTCACGGCCGGCACGGCTGGGGACGCGGCGGCCGCCGCCACTGAACAGCCTCTCTTCGTTTCTTGTTCGCCCCCACGACAGCCCGGCTGCCGCGTGGCACGGCGCTTGCATTCTCCCGTAACCAGGTGCACCGGTTAGCGTCCCGACGGCGATACGACCATCGAAGGCGGAACACCTGTCTCCCGACTGGCACAACGCGCTGAGCGCTGTTGCAGTTTTGGAGCGACAGCAAGCCCGGCCTGCACCCGTTTTTCCAACCCGTCCGCCTCAACTGCGGACCTCATCGACAAGAAAGATGCCATGAAAACGAGAGCTGCCATTGCGTGGAAGGCCGGAGAACCCCTGTCCATCGCCGAGGTCGACCTGGAGGGGCCGCGCGCCGGCGAGGTACTGGTCGAGATCAAGGCGACCGGTATTTGCCACACCGATTACTACACCTTGTCCGGCGCCGACCCCGAGGGCATTTTCCCGGCAATCCTCGGCCACGAAGGCGCCGGCATCGTGCTCGAGACCGGCCCCGGCGTCACCTCAGTCAAGCGCGACGACCACGTCATTCCGCTGTACACGCCCGAATGCCGGCAATGCAAATTCTGCCTGTCGCGCAAGACGAACCTGTGCCAGTCGATCCGCTCGACCCAGGGACGCGGCCTGATGCCCGACGCGACTTCGCGCTTCTCGATCGACGGCCAGCAACTGTTCCACTACATGGGCACCTCGACCTTTTCCAACTACATTGTCGTTCCCGAAATCGCCCTCGCGAAAATCCGCGAGGACGCCCCCTTCGACAAGGCCTGCTACATCGGCTGCGGCGTCACCACCGGCGTCGGCGCCGTCGTGTTCTCGGCCAAGGTAGAAGCAGGTGCAAATGTCGTCGTGTTCGGACTGGGCGGTATCGGCCTGAACGTGATCCAGGGGGCGAAAATGGTCGGCGCCGACAAGATCATCGGTATCGACATCAATCCCGGCCGCGTCGAGATTGCCCGCAAGTTCGGCATGACCCATTTCGTCAATCCGAACGAGGTCGGCAATGTCGTCGACCACATCGTGCAGTTGACCGACGGCGGCGCCGACTTTTCCTTCGAATGCGTCGGCAACGTCCAGCTGATGCGCCAGGCACTCGAGTGCTGCCACAAGGGATGGGGCCAGTCCTTCATCATCGGCGTCGCCGCCGCCGGCCAGGAAATCAGCACGCGGCCCTTCCAGCTCGTCACCGGGCGCCAGTGGAAAGGCTCCGCCTTCGGCGGCGCGCGCGGCCGCACCGACGTGCCGAAGATCGTCGACTGGTACATGGACGGCAAAATCAATATCGATGACCTGATCACTCATACCTTACCGCTCGAACGCATCAACGAAGGCTTCGAGCTGATGAAGAGCGGGCAGTCGATCCGCTCGGTCGTGCTGTACTAATCCAACCACAAAGGAGACGCGATCATGAGCAGTGCAACGAACATCCATCCCGCGGTCGACGGCATGAAGCGGGCCGATCCCAATTTCGCGGGCGGCACCCTGACCTGCCTGTGCAGCAGCAATCCGGTCACCGTCGCCATCAAAGGACAGGTGGCGCACAACCACGTGTGCGGCTGCACCAAGTGCTGGAAGCCGGCCGGCGCGCTGTTTTCGCAAGTCGCCGTGGTCGGACGCGAGAACGTCAAGGTCACCGCCAACGAAGACAAGCTGCAGGTAGTCGACCAGAGCGCCACGATCCAGCGCTACGCCTGCCGCGACTGCGGTGTCCACATGTACGGCCGCATCGAGAACACGGGACACGCCTTCTACGGACTCGATTTCGTACACACCGAGCTCTCCCGGGAACAGGGCTGGGCTCCACCCGAGTTCGCCGCTTTCGTCTCCTCGATCATCGAGGCGGGCGCTCCGCCGCAAGAGATGGGCGCGGTGCGTGCGCGCCTGGTCGAGATCGGCCTGCCGCCCTACGACGCCCTCTCGCCGGCCCTGATGGACGCGATTTCGACCCACGTCGCCAAGCAACGTGGCGTGCTCAGGAACGCGTAACGAACAGCTGCGGACCACGCTGCGGCCGGTCCACATCGGACCGGCCGCATGCGAGCCTTATGGAGCAAAGATGAAGCGACGCATATTGTTGTTGGCGGCCGGCCTGCTACCGCTGGCCGCGCAGGCCCACGATTTCCCGACCAGCGGCCGGGTCGAGTACGTGCTCGAATGCATGCAGAAACACGAGGGGAAGTACGAGTACCTCTACAAGTGTTCCTGCGCCATCGACCACATCGCCAAGGAAATGTCGTACGAGGACTACGTGGCCATGTCGACCGCCCAGCGCAACCAGACCCTGGCGGGCGAACGGGGCGGCATGTTCCGCGATCCGCCGACTGTCAAGGTGATGGCGAACAAGTACAAGGCCCTGCAGGCAAGCGCCAGCAAGGCTTGCCATGTGCCCGAGCGCTGAGCCCGATGTTCAGTTCGATGTTCAGTCCGGTGCTGCGTCATGGATGGCACAAGTTCGGGGTCGAGTGTCACGAATTCTGCACAGGACGCCATGCAGCACGCGCATGAACGCACTGGCACGGTAAGTGCTGTGCTGTTGGTTGGGGCTACCCCGCCTGTCGCAGTCTGAAGCTTGTCTGCAAGCGCAATCAGGTCGCACCGCGTATAAAACCAAAGGAGACTTAACCATGTCACTCACTACAAGACTCATCCGCTGGTGGCCGTGCCTGGCGCTGGCGGCTGCCCCGGCCTTTGCCGCCACCTCCGACGTCGAACAGCTGACGAAGGATCCGAAGAACTGGGCCATGCAGTCCGGTAATTTCGCGAATCACCGCTACAGCGAACTGAAACAGATCACCGCCAAGAATGCGAAGAACCTGCAAGTCGCCTGGACTTTCTCCACCGGCGTGCTGCGCGGCCACGAAGGTGGTCCGCTGGTGGTCGGCGACACCATGTACATCCACAGCCCCTTCCCGAACAAGGTATTCGCGCTGTCGCTGGAAGACCAGAGCATCCGCTGGAAGTACGAGCCGAAGCAGGATCCGACCGTCATTCCCGTGATGTGCTGCGACACCGTCAACCGCGGCGTGGCCTACGCCAACGGCAAGATCTTCCTGCAGCAGGCCGATACCACCCTGGTCGCCCTCGATGCCAAGACCGGCGCCGAGCTCTGGAAGATCAAGGTCGGCGATCCGAAGATCGGCGAGACCACGACGAATACCCCGCACGTATTCAAGGACAAAGTGCTCACCGGTATCAGCGGCGGCGAATTCGGCGTACGCGGACGCGTGACGGCGCACGACATGAACACCGGCAAAATCCTGTGGAAGGCCTACAGCACCGGGCCCGACAACGAGCTGATGGTCGACCCCGCCAAGACCATGACCTGGACCGACGGCAAGATGGCGCCGATCGGTCCCGATTCGTCGCTGAAAAGCTGGCAGGGCGACCAGTGGAAACTGGGCGGCGGCACCACCTGGGGCTGGTACAGCTACGACCCGGCGACCAACCTGGTCTACTACGGCACCGGCAACCCGAGCACCTGGAATCCGCGCCAGCGCCCAGGCGACAACAAGTGGTCGATGACCATTTTCGCGCGCGACCTCGACACCGGTATGGCGAAATGGGTCTACCAGATGACGCCGCACGACGAGTGGGACTATGACGGCGTCAACGAAATGATCCTGGCCGACATCAAGGTCAAGGGCCAGCCTCGCAAGGCCCTGGTGCACTTCGACCGCAATGGCTTCGCCTACACCATGGACCGCGTCAGCGGCGAACTGCTGGTCGCCGAAAAATATGACCCGAAAGTGAACTGGGCGACCCACGTCGACATGAAGAGCGGCCGTCCGCAAGTCGTGGCCAAGTACAGCACCGACAAGAACGGCCCCGATTTCAACTCGAAAGGCATCTGCCCCTCGGCGCTCGGCACCAAGGACCAGCAGCCGGCCAGCTTCAACCGCAAGAACGGCATCTTCTATGTGCCGACCAACCACGTCTGCATGGACTACGAGCCCTTCCAGATCGAGTACACGGCCGGCCAGCCCTATGTCGGCTCGACGCTCTCGATGTATGCGGCGCCGAACAGCCACGGCGGCCTGGGCAACTTCATCGCCTGGGATGCCGGTACCGGCAAGATCCTCTGGTCCAAGCCCGAGAAATTCTCGGTCTGGAGCGGCGCGCTCTCGACCGCCGGCGACGTCGTGTTCTACGGCACCCTGGAAGGTTACCTGAAGGCGGTCGACCTGAACGGCAAGGAGCTGTGGAAGTTCAAGACCCCGTCCGGCATCATCGGCAACGTCCACACCTGGGAGTACAAGGGCAAGCAATACGTCGGCGTGCTGTCCGGGATCGGCGGCTGGGCCGGTATTGGCCTGGCGGCAGGCCTGACCAAGGGCACCGAAGGCCTGGGTGCGGTGGGCGGCTACAAGGACCTGGCCAAGTACACCGAGCTGGGCGGCGTGCTGACCGTGTTCGCCTTGCCTGACCGCTGAAGCGTTTTGTCATCGAAGCCGTTTGAATCACACTGAGGAGGCTTGCCGGCGCCACGCCGGCGGCCGCCTCGCTTGCCGGGAATGGATATGAACAGACTCACGAAGATTGCAGCGAGCAGCGCCATGTGCGCATTCATGGTGGCGATGTCCGGACTGCCGTCGGCCTCCGCCGCTGCTGGCGATACGCCGCCCTACAAGGTGGCCGAAGGTAATAAGGTCGATGCGCAGACCCTGAGCGGCTGGAAGACCTGGCGCGCCATGGCCTGCGAGCGCTGCCATGGCGCGGCCCAGGAAGGCATGGTCGGCCCCTCGCTGGTGAACAGCTTGAAAGTATTGAGCAAGGACGAATTCAAGGCCACCGTATTAAAAGGGCGGATCGAGAAGGGCATGCCGAATTTCGACACCAGCAAGATGGTGAGCGAAAACATCGACAACCTGTATGCCTATCTGAAAGGGCGGTCGGATGGCGCCATCCAGCCGGGACGCCTGCAGGAGATCGGCAAATGACATGGCGCCCACTGCTGGCAGGCGCGGCCTGCGTGCTGGCGGGGCTGTCCGGGCCCGCCGGTATCGCACAGGCGCAGCCGAGCCCGGAACCCGGGCAGGACAAGGTCTTGCGGGTCTGCCAGGACCCGAACAACCTGCCGCTCTCGAACCGCAAACTGGACGGTTTCGAGAACAAGATTGCGGCCCTGTTCGCGCAGCAATTGGGTTGGAAGCTGGAGCACACCTGGTTCCCGCAGCGCATGGGTTTTATTCGCAATACCCTGCGCGCCAAGGAAGAGAATTCCGACCGCTACAAATGCGACCTGGTCACCGGCGTCGCCAAGGGTTTCGATATGGCGGCCACCACGCGTCCCTACTACCACTCCAGCTATGCCATGGCCTATGTCCGGGGCAAGGGGCTCGACGGCGTACGCAGCCTCGACGACCTGCTGGCGATGGATCCCGCACAACGCCGCAAGCTGCGTATCGGCGCCTTCGCCGGCTCGCCCGTCACCGACTGGCTGCTGAAAAACGGCCTGATGGAACAGGTGACCTGGTACCAGAGCCAGACCGGCGACGCCGAGCAGTATCCTGGCCAGGTCATCGAGAATGACCTGGCGAGCGGCAAGATCGACCTGGCGTTTGCCTGGGGACCGATTGCCGGCTACTTCGCCAGGAATGCACGCGCGGTGCCGATCGCCGCCATTCCCCTGGTCTCGCAACCGGGCATGAAGTTCGATTTCGAGATCGCGATGGCGGTCCGGCACGGCGACAAGGATTTCCGGCAGCGGATCGACCAGCTGATCCTCGCCAACGAAGCGAAGATCCACGCGATCCTCGAGCAGTACGGCGTGCCGCTGGTCGACGAGCAGGGCAGGGTGGCAACGGCGCCGCCTGCGGCGAAGGCACCATGAGCGGCATGCCCATCCAGCACCCCGCTGCGCGCGTGGCGCGTCACCTGTGCGCGGCCGGCATCGTCATGCTTGCTGCGGGCCCGGCCGGCGTCATGGCGCAACCCATTTCGCCGGCCGAAGTCCTGCTGTTCGAGACCGACCACCTGGCGCGCATGAAGGCGCCGGCGACCCTGGTCTACGAATTCCGCAAGCTCAGCAACGTCGAACCGGCCTTTACCGACAGCGTCCATCTCGACGTCTCGCGCAGCAAGGGACAATTGCACGCGGCGCTGCGCTTCCTCAGCGGCGCACGCATGCACACCTTGCCCGAAGTGGACGACGCCCACGGCAACCCGGTGCTGCTCGGCTTTCTCGAGCATGACATCGCCGAGATGCGGCGCCTGACCGGCGGCTCGGTCACCTACTTCCGCAAGCGCATCCGGATGGCGCTGGCCAATGCTGCGAAAGTGGCCCCGCAACGCATCACCTACCAGGGCAAGACGGTGGAGGGCAGGGCGGTGCGCATCCAGCCCTACCTGGACGATCCGATGCGCGCACGCTTCGAGAATTACGCGCGCAAGACCTATACCTTCGTCCTCAGCGACGAGGTGCCGGGCGGGGTCTACCAGGTCAGCACCTCGCTGGCGAATACGGGGGCGGATCGGCCGGGAACGGTGGTCGCGCGCACCGCGGCCGCGGGAGGGGCGCAGCCCGGCTCGGCGCAGCCTGCGACGGCAGCGCCGCAGGGGGCGGCCGGCACCGTGGCGGCGCCTGGGGCGAAGCCGGGAACGGCGCCGTCCGGCCGCGCCGGCCCGGTCAGCGGTGCGACGGCGTCCGCAGGCACGACGCCGGGCCGCACGGGCTCGCCCGGCGCAGCAGCCAGTACCGCGCAGGCCAGCCCTGGCGCACCCGGCACAGCGGCACCCGGTGCCGCCATGCCCGTCATCGACGAAACGCTTACCTTGGTGAAGGTCGTCAGCCCCTAGCGCTGAGCTCGGCGGATGGACGCTGCCTGGACATGGACTCAGCCGGAGACTCGGGATGGCGCCCTTGAAAGTGTTTGCTTTCGACTATGTGACCGAAGGCGGGCCGACGGCACGTTCCCTGCCGCATACGTTCACGCAGCAGGGAACCATGCTGTTCGATGCCTTGCTGGCGGACCTTGGCGCCTTGCCCGGGGTTGAAGTGTGCACGATGGCGACGCTGTGCCGGCCTGGCGCGGGCGGAATCGGCGCGGGCGAAATCGGCGCGGCCAACTGGACGGCGCACTCCTTCGGCGAGCGCTTTGCCGCCTGCGTGCAGGCAGCCGACGCGGTCTGGCCGCTGGCGCCGGAATCCGAGGGGCTGTTGGAAACCCTGTCGCGCGACGTCCTGCGCGGCAAGCGCATCCTGCTGGGCAGCGCGCCGGGCGCCGTGCGCGTCGCCGGCAGCAAACTGAAGGTGGCGCGTGCGCTGGCCGATGGCGGTGTCGCGACCGTACCGACCTACCGGCCGCACGCCTCCCTGCCCGAGGGGGAGGGTGCCTGGGTGGTCAAGCCGGAAGATGGCGCCGGCTGTGTCGATACCCGCCTGTTCGCCGACCGCGCGTCCGCGCTGGCCTGGATCCGCACCAGTGCCGCGCAGGGCTATGTGCTGCAGCCCTTCATTGCGGGCAAACTGGGCAGTTTGTCGCTGATCTGCTGCGACGGCAGCGCGCGCCTGCTGGCGCGTAACCTGGAACGGGTGGCGGTGCGCGACAACCGGTTTCACTTCCTCGGCAGCACCGTGAACGGCCTGGGCGACGCCGACGGCACGCTCGAACGGCTGGCGCAGCAGGTGGCGGCGGCATTGCCCACCTTGTGGGGCTATGTCGGCGTCGACATCATCCTGAACGAGCGCGGCGTCATGGTCCTTGACGTCAATCCGCGCCTGACGGCGGCATATGCCGGGCTGCACGCGTCGATCGGCTGCAATCCGGCCGGCCTCGTCATCGATTTGCTGAAAGGGCCGGCCGCGATGCCGGTCGCACCGAGCCGTTGCCGTCCGGTCAGCGTCGATGTCGATGGATTCCCGGGCGACGTGCCGGCCTGAACACCAGGCGCATCCGCGTACGCGCTACCTGATCACCACACCCCACGGCAGTTTACCGACCGCGATGTCGCGCAGCCTGGTGCGGCTGGCCGTGTCGATCACCGTCACGCTGCCGGAGCGGCCGCAGGCCACGTAGAGCTTCTTGCCGTCCGGGGTGAGCGCCATGTTCCAGGGGCGCTGGCCGACCGGCACCGTGGCCACGATCTGGTTCGTACTGGTGTCGATCACCGACACATTGGCGTCGCCGCCGTTCGACACGTAGACAAACTTGCCGCTCGGGTGGACCGCGATGCCGTTGGCGCGCAGGCCGGCCTTGATGCGCGTGACGATGGCGAAACTGGTGGTGTCGATGACGAAGACCTCGTTCGCGTTCTCGGTGGCGACATAAGCACGGCTACTGTCGGGCAGGAAGCCAATGCCGCGCGGGCGGGCGCCGACGGCTACCTGCGCCACCTGCTTGCGGCTGGCGAAATCGAGGATGTCGACGGCGTCGCCTTCCTCGGCGCTGACGAACACCAGGCGACCGTTCGGGCTGAACACGGCGTGCTCCGGATTCTTGCCATGCACGGGAATCGAGAAGGCCAGCGCGTTGGTACGCGTGTCGGTCACCGCGATCTGGTTCTTGCCCTCCACTGCGGCGATCACCCAGCGTCCATCCGGCGAGATCGACACCCCTTCGGGCGAGTCGCCCAATGTCACAGTCGGGCCCAACTTGCGGGTGTTGAGGTCGACCAGCTGCAGCCGGTCGTGCGGCTGGTCGCTGACGTAGAGCCAGCGGGCGTCGGGACCGACCACCAGGCCGCGCGGCTTGGTGCCGCCGGGGAGTTCGCCCACGACCTGGTCGGTGGCGGTATCGATGACGGAAATCGTGCCCGATCCTTCGTTCGGCACATAGGCCATGGGCGAGGCAGCCAGCGCGGCAGCGGAAACGGTGAGGGAAACAGCGAGGGCGGCAAGACGGCGGACGTACGGCAAAGTCATCGGTTCTCCACGGACAGGTTGGAAGGCGTTTGGTCGAGCGGGACGGCACGCCGCGGCCACATGCGCAGCAGCAAGCCGTCGCGGTCGACCAGCATGTGCTTCGCGACGGCCAGCACGTGCACGCCAACGAGCAGCGCCAGCAGCAGCGCGAACAAATGGTGGGCGCCGTTGAACAGCGCATACAAATTCTTGTCGTCCGGCCCCCAGGGCGCCCAGCGCACCACGTTAAAAAAATTGATGCCGTGCCGGCTGACATTCGAGGCCAGGTAGCCCGACAGCGGCAAGGCGATCATGCAGACGTAGAGGGCGACATGGCTGAACCGGGCCGCGTGGTGCTGCCAGGACGGCATCGAGGCCGGTAGCGGCGGTGGCCTGTGCGTCAGGCGCCAGCCCAGGCGCAGCAGGATCAGCAGGCCGATCAGGATGCCGGTGCTTTTATGCAGGTTGACGTAGTAGCCGCGCGCCGGCGTGCCGCGCGGGATGTCCTCGAGCAGCAGGCCGAAGGCGAACTGCCCGAGCAGCAGCAGTGCGATCAGCCAGTGCAGGGCGATCGCAGTGCCGGTGTAGCGCGGGTGGCTGGAAGCGTCCATCTCGATTCAGTGGAACAAGGACTTGTCGGGATGCTCGATGTTCAACCTCTGCAGCTTGCGGTACAGCGTGTTGCGGCTGATGTTGAGTTCGCGCGCGACACCGCTCAAATTCCACTGGTGGCGCTTCAATTCCTGCAGCAGCACTTCGCGTTCCGCGCATTCGAATGGATTCAGCCCCTCGGCCGGTTTCCCGCCCAGCACGGCCGCAGGCGCTGCCGAAGACTGTGGTGCCGCGGGCTGTGCGCCTGGTGCGGCATCGGCCAGCCCCTGACGGAATTCGGGCGGCAGGTCGTGCATGCCGAGGCGATCCGTTTCGCGCAGCGCGATCATGGTGCGCAACAGGTGCCGCAGCTGGCGCAGGTTGCCGGGCCAGCGCTGGCGCTCCAGCAGGTCCAGCAACCGGTCGTCGAGCTCGACCGGACAGCCGGCATCGCTTTCCTCAAAGGCCAGCTGGCGGATCAGGGCGCCGCGGTCCTGGCGTTCGCGCAGCGGCGGCATGGTGAAGGTGACGCCTTGCAGCCGGTAGTACAAATCCTCGCGGAAGGCGCCGCTGTCGATTTTTTGCGTGAGGTCGCAGTGGGTGGCGCTGATCACGCGGATGTCGAGCTTGACCGGCGTCTCGCTGCCCAGCGGCACCACCTCGCGCTCCTCGAGCACGCGCAGCAGCCGCGCCTGCAGCGCGACCGGCATGTCGCCGATCTCGTCCAGGAACAGGGTGCCGCCGTTGGCTTGCAGCAGCTTGCCGCGCTGCCCTTCCTTGCTGGCGCCGGTAAAGGCACCCGCTCGGTAGCCGAAGAGTTCGCTTTCGACGAGGGATTCCGGGATCGAGGCGCAATTGATCGCGACGAAAGGCCGACTCGCTCGGCTGCCGGACAGGTGCATCGCGCGCGCAAAGCGTTCCTTGCCGGTGCCGGTTTCGCCCAGCAGCACGACCGGTACGTTGCGTTCCATGATCCGCTTGGCGGTCTCGACGTTGGCGCGCATCGTCGGGTCGCCGTGATGCAGCGCGTCGAGCGCGTCGGTTTGCTCGGCGGGCGCGCCGAGCCTGGCCGCGCCGCGCTGGGGACGGCGCGCGCCGCTGCCCATGCCGTTACTCGTAAGCGGCTGGTAGACCACGGCGAAGAAGCGGGCGTTGCTGCGCACTTCGAAGATCGGCACCGGGTGGAAGGCGCGCCGCGTGGAGCTGTCCACCAGGCCGGGGAAGGTGATGTTGAACAGCTCGCAGACGTCGCGCCCGACGATCTCGCCCGGATGCGTGTAGCCGAGCAGGGAGA
>Ga0308160_10007120_pt1 | contig 11210 bp, 5 predicted proteins | sample PhyFR1_FD_201036 | JGI IMG/M metagenome (GOLD analysis project Ga0308160, IMG submission 201036) | Phyllosphere microbial communities from UC Gill Tract Community Farm, Albany, California, United States - DLSLF.R1 | ecosystem: Host-associated > Plants > Phyllosphere > Unclassified | place: USA... | reverse complement strand
TCGGCCGCGGTGCCCTCGCCCTGCGCGACGAGCTCGACGGACTTGACGTTGAGCTCCTCGCGGAGGATGTCCTCGAACGGCGCCAGGGCCTCCGCGTGCGGGGTCACCACGGTGAAGCGGGCCAGCGGCAGCCGCACGCGCAGCTTCTCCTTCTTGCGCAGCGCGTTGCCGACGCTGGACAGCTCGCGCACGGCGTCCATCGCGTCGCGCACCTCGTCCGCGTGCGGGAACAGCCCGGCGTCGGGCCAGTCCGTCAGGTGCACGCTGCGCCCGCCGGTGAGTCCCTGCCACACGCGCTCGCCGATGAGCGGCACGAGGGGCGCCGCGACGCGGGTCAGCGTCTCGAGCACGGTGTAGAGCGTGTCGAAGGCCTCGGTGGTCGTCGGGTCGTTCTCGTCGATGCCGACCCAGAACCGGTCGCGCGAGCGGCGGATGTACCAGTTCGTCAGCACCTCGGCGAAGTCGCGCAGGCGCGAGGCCGCCGTGGTCGAGTCGAGGCCCTCGAGGTCCTCCTGCACGCCGCGGACGAGGTCGCCCGTGCGCGCCAGGATGTACCGGTCCAGCACGTCGGTCGAATCCGTGCGCCAGCGCGCCTGGTACCCGGCTCCGTCGGGGCCGCCTGCGGCGTTCGCGTAGGTCGCGAAGAAGTACCACGAGTTCCACAGCGGCAGGATGAACTCGCGCACGCCCGCGCGGATCCCCTCCTCCGTGACCGAGAGGTTGCCGCCGCGCAGCACCGAGCTCGACATCAGGAACCAGCGCATCGCGTCGGATCCGTCGCGCTCGAGCACCTCGGAGACGTCAGGGTAGTTGCGCAGCGACTTCGACATCTTGTTCCCGTCGGAGCCGAGCACGATGCCGTGGCAGCTCACCCCGGTGAAGGCGGGGCGGCCGAACAGCGCCGTCGACAGCGCGTGCATGACGTAGAACCAGCCGCGGGTCTGCCCGATGTACTCGACGATGAAGTCGGCCGGCGAGTGCGAGTCGAACCACTCCTGGTTCTCGAACGGGTAGTGCACCTGCGCGAACGGCATGGATCCCGAGTCGAACCACACGTCGAAGACGTCCTCGATGCGGCGCATCGTGCTCTTGCCGGTGGGGTCGTCGGGGTTCGGCCGGGTGAGCTCGTCGATGTACGGGCGGTGCAGATCCACCTCGCCCTCGGTGTTGCGCGGCAGGCGGCCGAAATCACGCTCCATGTCGGCGAGGGATCCGTAGGCGTCCACGCGCGGGTACTCGGGGTCGTCGCTCTTCCAGATCGGGATCGGGGATCCCCAGTACCGGTTGCGGCTGATCGACCAGTCCCGCGCGCCCTCGAGCCACTTGCCGAACTGACCGTGCTTGACGTTCTCCGGCACCCAGGTGATCTGCTCGTTGTTCGCGAGCATGTCGTCCTTGAAGTCCGTGACGCGCACGAACCAGCTGGAGACCGCCTTGTAGATGAGGGGGTTCCGGCAGCGCCAGCAGTGCGGGTAGGAGTGCAGGTAGCTCTGCAGGCGCAGCAGGCGCCCATTCCCGCGCAGCAGGCGCACGAGCGGGGTGTTGGCGTCCATCCAGAGCTCGCCCGCGACGTCCGTGACGTTCGGCAGGAAGCGGCCGCCCTCGTCGAGCGACAGGATCGTGGGGATCCCCGCGGCACCCGCGACGCGCTGGTCGTCCTCGCCGTAGGCGGGAGCCTGGTGCACGATGCCCGTGCCGTCGCTGGTGGTCACGTAGTCGTCGACGAGGACCTGCCAGGCGTTCTGCGTGCCCCAGGTCTCGGTGTCGGCGTAGTAGTCGAAGAGACGGTCGTAGGTCACCCCGCCGAGCTCGGCGCCGGTCACGGTCGCGGAGACCGCGGCGAGCGCGTCCTCGGCGCTGTCGTAGCCGAGGTCCTTCGCGTACCCGCCGAGCAGGTCCCGCGCGAGCAGGAAGCGGTCGCCCTGCGCGCCTTCGGACGCGCCGTTCGGGCCCAGGGGCAGCACGGCGTAGACGATCTCCGGCCCCACGGCGAGCGCGAGGTTGGTCGGCAGGGTCCACGGGGTCGTGGTCCAGGCCAGTGCGCGGACGCCCTCGAGGCCGAGGGCCGCCGCCTTCTCCCCCGAGAGCGGGAAGCTCACGGTGACGGACGGATCCTGACGCTCCTTGTAGACGTCGTCGTCCATGCGCAGCTCGTGCGCCGAGAGCGGCGTCTCGTCACGCCAGCAGTACGGCAGCACGCGGTAGCCCTCGTAGGCGAGGCCCTTGTCGTGCAGGGTCTTGAAGGCCCAGAGCACGCTCTCCATGTAGCCGAGGTCGAGCGTCTTGTAGCCGCGCTCGAAGTCGACCCAGCGGGCCTGACGGGTGACGTAGTCCTGCCACTCGTGCGTGTAAGCGAGCACGGACTCGCGCGCCTTCGCGTTGAAGACGTCGATGCCCATCTGCTCGATCTCGTCCTTCTCGGTGATCCCGAGCTGCTTCATCGCCTCGAGCTCCGCCGGAAGGCCGTGCGTGTCCCACCCGAACACGCGGTCGACCCTCTTGCCGAGCATGGTCTGGAAGCGCGGGAACAGGTCCTTGGCGTACCCCGTGAGGAGGTGGCCGTAGTGCGGCAGGCCGTTGGCGAACGGGGGGCCGTCGTAGAAGACCCACTCCTCGGCGCCCTCGCGCTGCGCGATCGAGGCGCGGAAGGTGTCGTCGGCCCCCCAGAACGCGAGCACGTCGCGTTCGATCTCGGGGAAGCGCGGGCTCGGGGCGACCGGTCCCTGGGACTGACGAAGGGCGTCGGCGGCGGGGCCGAAGGATCCGGCGGAGGACGTGCGCGGGTAGGTCATCGTGTCTCGCAGTGTCGGTGGCGGGCGGATGCTGCTGCGAGGACGATCCCTGTGCTGTTTCCGGCAAAGGGACCGCGGTACCACCCCGCGTGCGGTTCGGTCCTGTGCTTCGACAGGCTCAGCAACCGCTGGACCGAACTGCCACTCTCACTGCGGCTGTGACGGGCCTGCCCCGCTCGGTTCTACTTGCCCCGGTCGCTCAGCCGATTGTGCGCTGAACTGGTGGGAGCGTTCTTCCGAGAGCTCCCCGGTGATGGCCGGATCGATGCTCGTGCCGTCCAGTCTAACGCCGCCGGATCCGCCTCCGCTCCGGCGCGGGTCCTGCCCCAGGATCACGGGCGACAGGCGTGTAGGGCATCGGGCGATGAGCGGCTGTCGGCGGCCGGCCCTAGGGTCGTGGCATGGCCCGCAGCACCGAACGCCCCCAGCCGCCCCGCGTCTCGCCGCCGGATCTGCCGGACGAACTCGACGACGGCGTGGGCCGCCGGCACGGCGACCACATCGGCCTGCGGATCCCCCTGACCGAGGATCTCGCGCACGCGCAGTTCGAGCAGTGCTCGCTGTCCGGCGCCGCGGAACGCGTCGACCTCGCCGGCGCGACGCTGCTGGACGTGGAGATCGTGGATGCCCGCACGCCCGTCCTGTCCCTCAAGGACGCCACCATCCGGCGGCTCCGCATCGCCGGCGGCCGGATCGGCACGCTCGACCTGTCCGGCGCGCACGTCGCCGAGCTCATCGTCGAGCACGCCCGCATCGACTACCTCTCCCTCGCGGCCGCGAAGGTCCAGGATTCGCTCCTCGCGGACTGCACGCTCGCGACCGTGGACGTGCCGGCGGCCACGATCACCAGGGTGCGGTTCGAGCGCAGCAGCGCGGACGAGGTCGACACCCGGGGGCTGAAGGCCGACGCGCTCGACCTGCGCGGGCTCGACGCGCTGGCGTTCCTCGATGTGACCTCACTGCGCGGCGTCACCCTGAACTCCCGGCAGGTCGAGCTGCTGGCTCCGGTCTTCGCCCGCGCCGCCGGCATCGACGTCCAGGACTGACCCCTCCCACTTCCGAGTCGTCCCCATGAGCGCACGCTCTGGGCTCCGCCCACGGGGACGACTCGAAGTAGAGCCCCCGCAGGCGGCGAGCACGTACCAGGAAGCGACCAGGATCCCTGCCCCTCCCATCTTCGAGTCGTCCCCATCAGCGCACGCTCTGGGCTCCGCTCAGGGGGACGACTCGAAGATGGAGGCGGCGAGCAGTTCTCGCGTGAAGGGGTGCTGCGGAGCGTCGAGGACCTGCGCGGCCCGGCCCTGCTCGACGATCGCGCCGTCCTGCATCACGAGCAGATCGTCCGCGACCGACGCGATCACGCCGAGGTCGTGCGAGACGAGGAGCATGGTCAGCCCGCGGTCGCGCTGCAGGCCGTCCAGCAGCGCGAGTATCCGCGCACGCACGGTCGCATCCAGCGCCGACACCGGCTCGTCGAGCACGAGCACCTCGGGATCCGCGGCGAGAGCGCGCGCGATCGCCGCCCTCTGGCGCTGCCCGCCCGACAGCGCGGCGGGGCGGCGGTCGGCGAGCGCCGGATCCAGTCCGACCTCGCCCAGCAGGGCGGCGGCGCGCGGCGCCCGACGTCCGCGCGGAACGCCTCCGGCCGCGAGCGCCTCCCGGAGCGAGCGTCCGATCGTCCAGCGCGGATCGAACGCGCCGAGGGGGTTCTGGTGCACGAGCTGGATCCGCGGTCGCACGCCGGCGGCCCATGCGACCGCGCCGGTGTCGGCGCGCTCGACGCCGAGCAGGATCCGGGCCAGCGTGGTCTTTCCGGATCCGGACTCCCCCACCACGCCGAGGGTCCTCCCCCCGCGCAGCACGAACGACGCGTCGCGCAGCACGGGGCGGTCGAAGCTCTTCCCGACCCCGGTGACCGTGGCGAGCACGGGCGCGTCCCCGGCCGGCGGGGTGCGCGGAGTCCGCGAGGACGCGAGCACCAGCTCCCGCGTGTAGGCGTCCCGCGGCGCGGCGAGCAGCTCCGCCGCCGGCCCGTGCTCGATCACGCGCCCGTCCCGCAGCACCACCACACGATCCGCGATCCGGCGCACCGCCGCCATGTCGTGACTGACGAACACGACTGCGGTGCCGTCGTCGGCGATCCGGCGCAGGAGCGCCAGCACCCTGGCCTGCACGGTCGCGTCGAGCGCCGTCGTCGGCTCGTCCGCGATCAGCACCGCGGGATCCGCGGCGAGCGCGCTCGCGATGAGTGCCCGCTGCCGCAGTCCCCCGCTCAGCTCGTGCGGGCGCTGCCTGGCGCGTCGCTCGGGATCCGGCATGGCCACGTCGACGAGGAGCTCGCGCACGCGCGCCGCGCGCCCCGCGCGGCTCAGGGATCCGTGGATCTCGAGCGGCTCTGCGACCTCGGCGCCGATGCGGCGCAGCGGATCCAGGGAGACGAGGGCGTCCTGCGAGACGAGGGCGATGCGTGCGCCGCGCAGCGTGCGCCACCCGCGTGCGACCAGCCGCCGCGCGTCGACGCCGTCCACCTCCAACGTGTCCGCCGAGACGTCGGCGTGCTCCGGAAGCAGGCCGAGCAGGGCGCGGACGGTGAGGGACTTCCCCGCCCCGGACTCTCCGACGAGCGCGACGCACTCCCCCGGCGCGACCGCGAAGGAGACGTCGTCGACGAGGACCCGCCCGTCGATGCCGATCCGCAGGCCGTCCACGCGGAGGGCGGGCCGCGGAGCGGGCTCGGGAGCCGACAGCGCACTCCTCCCGGACGCCGAACCGCTCATGGGCGTCTCCCCTCGGCACGGGCGCGGAGAGTGCGGCCGAGGAAGGTCGCCGCGAGCACCGTCAGGGTGATCGCGAGCCCGGGGAACACCGCGATCCACCACGCCTGCCCCAGCACGTTCCGTCCGCCCGCGAGCATGAGCCCCCACTCCGGCGACGGCTCGGTGGGCCCGAGCCCCAGGAAGCTGAGCCCGGCGGCGGCGAGGATGCTGGATCCGAGCCCGATCGTGGCCAGCACGCTGAGCGCCCCCAGCACGCCAGGCGCGACGTGCCGGCGGAAGGCCGTGAACGCTCCGACGCCGAGGATCCGCGCCGCCTCGACGTGCTCGGCGCGGCGCAGCACCTGCGTCTGGGCGCGGGCGAGCCGCACGTAGACGGGGATCGCGGCGAGCGTCACGCCGATCGCGACATTGGCTGCACCGGGGCCGAGGATCGCGACGACCACGAGCGCCAGCAGGAACTCCGGGAAGGCCATCAGCACATCGTTCGTCCGCATGAGCGCCGCGTCGACCGGCCGCGGCGAGACCCCGGCGAGCGAGCCGAGCACGAGGCCGACCACGAGCGCCAGCCCCGTCGCCAGGACGCCGATCCCCAGCGAGCGCCCGGCACCGTGCACCACGCGGGCGTACACGTCGCGCCCGCTCTGGTCGGTGCCGAAGGGGTGCCCTGGACCGGGCGGGAGCAGCGCGTCGCGCACGTGCGTCTGCACGGGATCCGCAGCGGCGAGCAGCCCTGGCGCGAGGGCGGCGAGCACGACCGCCGCCAGCACGAGCACGGCGAGCGCGAGCAGCAGCCGTCGCAGCAGCCTCATCGTCGGGCCTCCGGGCGCGCGGGAGCGGCCTCGTCGACGGCGGTGGCCGAGGTGCGCAGCCGCGGATCCAGGAACGGCGCCGCGAGCTCCACGAGCGTGTTCACGATCACGAAGACGAGGGCGCTGAACAGGATGATCCCGGTGACCACCGGCAGATCGCGACCGGTGATCGCCGCGAGCGTGACCCGGCCCAGGCCGGGGCGGGCGAACACCGTCTCCACGAGCACCGCGCCGCCGAGCAGCGACCCGATGAGGTACGCGCTCAGGGTCAGCGCCCCGATCGAGCCGTGCCGCAGGGTGTGCCGCAGCGTCAGCCGGGTGTGGTCGGCCCCGCGGGCGCGCACGGTCAGCGCCCAGGGCTGGCGCTCCGCGGCCTCCACGCCGTCGCGCAGCACCTGACCGAGCAGCGCCGCCACGGGCAGCGCGAGGGTGACCGCCGGCAGCACGAGGCCGGCTCCGGTCCTGGAGCCGGCCACGGGGAACCAGCCCAGGCCGAAGGCGAACACCGTGAGCAGCAGCAGCCCGATCCAGAACACCGGCGAGGACAGCACGATCAGCTCCCCCGCGGCGAGGAGCCCGCGCGCGAACGGACGGCGGGCGATCAGCACTCCGGCGAGCGCGAGCAGGACCGCGATGGCGAGCGCGACCGCCGTGAGCTGCAGCGTCGCGCCGAGCTGACGCCCGATCACTTCGCTCACCGGCATCCGCAGCTGGTACGACATGCCGAGATCCCCGTGCAGCAGATCCCCCAGCATCGAGAGGTACTGCTGCCAGATCGGGCGGTCCAGCCCCAGATCCGCCCTGATCCCGGCCTTGACGGCCTCGCTCACCTGCGCCTGCGGACCGAGCATGACGCTCACGGGATCGCCGGGCAGCACGCGGAACGCGAGGAACGACAGCGTCGCGGCTCCCCAGAGCACGAGCACGATCGAGAGCGCCGCGGCGCCGGTCCGGCGCAGGAGCGCGCCGGACCGCGACGAGGCGATCGTTCGCGACTGCCCTGGACGATCCATCACGAGCGGACGATACCGCGAACCGCGCTCACTTCACGCTGGCGCCGAAGAACAGCGGCCGCCCGTAGATGTCGAAGCCGAGGCCCGCCACCTTGTCGCCCACCGCGGTGATCGCCGAGGTGACGTAGAGCGGCACGATCGCATCGTCCTCGGCGTTCCACTTCTGGATCTGCGCGTAGACGTCGGCGCGCTTCGCCGCGTCGGTGGCGGCGATGCCGTCCTTCAGGAGCTGGTCGAGCTTCGGGTCGCTCACCGAGGACGCGTTCTGGAAGCCGTCCGTCGCGAGGTGGCTGCGCAGCAGGTCGGGGTCGACGCCGGAGAAGTCCCAGTCCGTGATGTCGAACGTCTTGGGACCGTACTTCGCGTTGTACGCACCGGGCTCGAGCGTCTCCCGCGTGATCTCGAAGCCGACGGCCTTGAGGTCCGACTGGATCGCGTTCGCGAGGGCGGCGTGATCGTCCGAGACGGGGGTCCACGCGATCCAGTCCGCGGTGAGCCGCTGCCCGTCCTTGGTGCGGATGCCGTCGGCGCCGTGCTGCGTCCAGCCCGCCTCGTCGAGCAGCTTGTTCGCAAGGTCCTTGTCGAAGGGCCAGCTCTTCTCGAGGCTCTTGTCGTAGCCGGGAGTGGTCGGCCCGAGGATGCTCCACGCGCGCGGGAACTGGCCGAAGAAGATCTTGTCCACCGCGGTGTCGACGTCGATCGCACGGGTGAACGCCTCGCGCACCTTCTGGTCGGCGAACACCCCGTTCTTCTCGTTCAGGAAGAGCGAGTAGGGCAGGCCGGGCACCTGCACGGACTTCACCGTCGCGGACCCCTTGACCTGCGACACGAGGTTCGGCGGCAGCTGCGAGGCGAGATCGATCTCGCCCGAGGAGACGGAGCCGCTGCGCACCGAGGCCTCCGGCAGGATCTGCACGCGCAGGGTCTTGAAGGCGGGCGCCTTCTCCCCCACGGGGGCCCACGCGTACTTCGCGTTGCGGGTGTACACGATCTCCTGATCCGGCGTGTACGTGGAGATCCGGAACGGGCCGGTGCCCACGGTGACGTCCTTGCCGCCGGCGGCGAGGTCGGCGGAGTGCTCGGCGAGGACCTTCGGCGCGTAGAAGCCGAGCTGCGCCGTGCTCGCCGCCTGCAGGAACGGGGCGTAGGGCTGCGAGAAGGAGACCTTGACCGTGGTCGGGTCGACCACCTCCGTGCCCTTGTACAGCTCGCCGCCGAGCATGCTCGCCGCCTGTGCCGACTTGGTCGCAGGATCCGCGATCCGGTCGAAGTTGGCCTTCACGGCGGCGGCGTCGAACTTCTCCCCGTTCGTGAAGGTGACGTCGTCGCGCAGGTGGAACGTGTACGCGGTGCCGTCCGCGGAGACCTCCCACTTCTTCGCGAGCCACGGCACGAAGGATCCGTCCGCCTTCTGGAACACGAGCGAGTCGAGCACGGCGCGCTGCACCATCGCGGTCACGTCGAGCTGGCTGGTCTGCGGATCCATCTTCCCGGAGGAGAGCAGGCTGCCGTCGACGCCCCAGACGATCTCGCCGTTCGCGTCTCCGGATCCGGAGGCGGATCCGGTCGAGGCGGAGCAGGCGCTGAGCGCGAGCGCGGCGGCCGCGGCGAGCGCGGTCAGGGGCAGGAGTCGACGCCGAAGCGGAGAGGGCATGAGGGATCCTCGGGGGTGCGATGAGGGTGCGGGGTGCGGGACACTCCAGGCTACCGGTTTGTGGACAGGGTGGATCTATCGGTGACCGGCCGCGCAGGCCTGCCCGGTAGACTGTCGCCACACCCCACACTCAGGCACGCTCACACAGTGCCGCACACATCGCACGAGGAGAGACCCATGTCACAGGCGAACCCGATTCCCGACAAGCCGGCGCTGGAAGGCCTCGAAGCGAAGTGGGGTGAGCGCTGGTCCACGGACGGCACGTTCCTCTTCGACCGCCTCCGCGCCGCGCAGAGCGGCCGTGACGGCGTCTACTCGATCGACACCCCGCCGCCCACCGCGAGCGGCAGCCTGCACATCGGCCACGTCTTCTCCTACACGCACACCGACATCAAGGCGCGCTTCGAGCGCATGCGCGGCAAGAACGTGTTCTACCCGATGGGCTGGGACGACAACGGCCTGCCGACCGAGCGCCGCGTGCAGAACTACTACGGCGTGCGCTGCGACCCGTCCCTGGGCTACGACCCCGACTTCACTCCCCCGTTCGAGGGCGGAGACAACAAGTCCTCCCGCGCGGCGGACCAGCTGCCCATCAGCCGGCGCAACTTCATCGAGCTCTGCGAGAAGCTCACGGAGGAGGATGAGAAGCACTTCGAGGCGCTGTTCCGTCAGCTCGGCCTGAGCGTCGACTGGACCCAGACCTACCGCACCATCTCGAACGAGTCGATCCGCCAGAGCCAGCTGGCGTTCCTGCGCAACATCGAGCGCGGCGAGGCCTACCAGTCCCTCGCGCCGACCCTGTGGGACGTGGACTTCCGCTCCGCGATCGCACAGGCCGAGCTCGAGGACCGCGACCAGCAGGCCTCGTACCACACCATCGACTTCCCCTTCGCGGACGGATCCGGTCACATCACGATCGAGACCACCCGTCCCGAGCTGCTCCCCGCGTGCGTCGCGATCGTGACCCACCCCGAGGGTCCGCACAAGCACCTCATCGGGACGAAGGTGCGCACGCCCTTCTTCGACGCCGACATCGAGATCCACGGCCATCACCTCGCCCAGCCCGACAAGGGCACGGGAGCGGCGATGGTCTGCACGTTCGGCGATGTGACCGACATCGTGTGGTGGCGCGAGCTGCGCACCGCCGACGGACGCGACCTGCCGAACATGACCACGATCGGCCTCGACGGCCGCTTCCTGCCCGACGCGCCCGCCTCGGTGGGCGACGCGGACGCGGCCTCCTGGTACGTGGAGAACATGGCAGGCAAGACCGTCTTCTCCGCCCGCAAGGCGCTCGTGGAGAAGCTCCAGGAGACCGGGGCGATGACCGCGGTCGGCAAGCCGTTCAACCACGCGGTGAAGTTCTTCGAGAAGGGCGACCGCCCGCTCGAGATCGTCTCGACGCGCCAGTGGTATATCCGCAACGGCGCCCGCGACGCGGACCTCCGCGAGCAGCTGCTCGCCCACGGCACGGAGCTGAACTGGCACCCCGAGTTCATGCGCGTGCGCTACGAGAACTGGGTGGGCGGCCTGACCGGCGACTGGCTGGTCTCCCGGCAGCGCTTCTTCGGCGTGCCGATCCCGCTCTGGTACGCGCTGGACGAGAACGGCGAGCGCGACTACGACCGCGTGCTGACGCCCGATCTCACGAGCCTGCCGATCGATCCGACGAGCGACGTGCCGGCCGGCTACACCGCCGAGCAGCGCGGGGTGCCGGGGGGCTTCGACGCGGAGGCGGACATCCTCGACACCTGGGCGACGTCGTCGCTCACCCCGCAGCTCGCGGGCGGCTGGGAGCGCGACGCCGAGCTGTGGGACCTGGTCTCCCCGATGGATCTGCGCCCGCAGGGCCAGGACATCATCCGCACCTGGCTGTTCTCGACCATGCTGCGCTCGACGCTCGAGGACGGCCGCACCCCGTGGCGCAACGCCGCGATCAGCGGCTTCATCGTCGACCCCGACCGCAAGAAGATGTCCAAGTCCAAGGGCAACGTGGTCACCCCGGCCGACATCCTCGACACGCACGGATCCGACGCGGTGCGGTACTGGTCGGCCTCCAGCCGCCTGGGTGCCGACGCCGCCTTCGACCCGCAGAACCCGACGCAGGTGAAGATCGGCCGTCGTCTCGCGATCAAGATCCTCAACGCGGCGAAGTTCGTGCTCTC
>Ga0308160_10007119_pt1 | contig 11211 bp, 11 predicted proteins | sample PhyFR1_FD_201036 | JGI IMG/M metagenome (GOLD analysis project Ga0308160, IMG submission 201036) | Phyllosphere microbial communities from UC Gill Tract Community Farm, Albany, California, United States - DLSLF.R1 | ecosystem: Host-associated > Plants > Phyllosphere > Unclassified | place: USA... | reverse complement strand
GAGCAGGTAACGACCGAATTCCAAATGCTTGGGATCCTTGGTGACTGCGTACAGACGGAGGACAGCGAGTTCCAATTCGGGGTGACCGGGGTATCCGTGCGCTTGATCCTCGCCGGGTCCAAAGTGGGCGATAAAGCAATCCATGTTCTAGTCGCCGCGACAAAGGGTATCATCAGTCGTCGGTGGGGATCAACAACGAGTAGGCTCCAGTCGAACTCACTCGAATCATGACGTCTAAGAATTGACGAGAGCCAGTGTAACGAAAGTGGGCGAGAGCCGCTTCGAGCAGATGACCAGCGTTGTCTAACCCGGTAAAGCACGAGTAACGTCAAAACGTGACAATCTACTCGCCGCGTGGTCTTGGACACTCACACATTTCATGCATATCTCGCAGATTTTTAAACCTCCCTTCGGGGTCGACGACGGTAAAGTAGATGTTCAAGTAACCATCCTCTTGCTGAGCCCGCTCGATGAGGTCGACCATCGTGTCCATGGCCTGACGGTATTCCTTGGCCTGAGGGGTGTTTTTGGTATCTTCGGAGGAGAGGAAGTAGCATGTTGCTTCGATCCTGCAGGGGATATAATAGATATCGGCACAGTGAGCACGCTGTCCTCAAAGCGCTCGAGTGATAAAACTCACCACTTGCCAACATCCGATTCCCAAAACAACGAGGGAGGAATCCCATCCGTTCGACACCTGGCCGCAGTGAGTCGTCTTACGTCATACGCCTTGTGCCATTTCAAGTTGAACGCTTCATAGCTTCCTTGCTTCTTCATCTGATCCAGCTGGGTCTGGAGGACGGTCGAAGCGTAGAGCGATCGGAGCTTGCCGAAGAAACTGTTTCGGTCAAAAGCTGTATTTCGGGAGAAACCGCAGGTCACACATCAATCAAGACGGACGATTAACAGGCGCCACAGGCAATCGAACACTCACTCGTCGCATCAAAGGTCGTCTGGGGGTGTTGCCCGGAGGCGGGTTTAGCGTCTTGCCAAGTCATGGTGTTGAATCAATCTGATTTGGTCAAGTCTGAGATAACCGATTACGGAGGCTGATGAGTGTGCAGCCTATACCTGGAGGATGGCGGAAAGGCGTAGACATGGTCAAAACCCCTCGACTTGTAGCTGTGGATTTATACCTTGAACGAGGTCAATGGCACCATGCGGGGAAAGAACGACGATTGAACAGCAACTGCCGAGGACGCAGAGAACCGCGGTTGTCAGGCGGCAGGCGCTGCCACGCCATACATATATAGTAACACCGAGCGGATCGTTCTCGGTCAAAAAGCGAAGAACCAAATGATGGAAGCTTTCTTGCTTTCTGATCTACAGGTACAGCCCGTAGACTACCCCACACAACGCATACGCCTCCCTTCCCTTCCCCCGCACCTAGAGCAAGAACGAGCGAGCTGTACGCGAGGCTCATCATGACGCGGAGATTCCGGTCCGCGATAAGCGCGTGGACACAGAGCAGCAGAGCCACAGCTAGGCCAAGGCGTCAAAGGCTTCTTCGACTTTGATGCCGTTGGATGTCGTTGCCGAGCCGGATCCTGGAAGCATTCGTACATGTGGATCATTCGAAATTGGTTTGCTCGTTCAATCACGTATCGATCAATCAGACCCGACAAGACAACTTTCTCCCGGTAGACAAGCATAGCTTTCGTCGGCCATCTTGACTGGCTCGAGAGCCATACGGACACATAAGACTAGCCGTCCTTATCAGGATCATCGAGGCGTGGTCGTCGTCATGAAAGAGCTCGCATAGCATTACTATCGACCAGCTCGAGCAGCATGCTGGTACAAGGCCAATCTCAACCGCCCAAATCAAAGAAGGCTGTGCTGAGAGCTTGCGACCAATGCCATCGCAGACGAGTCAAGGTAAGGGCAGCCTGGTTGCATCTTTGGAGTAGACTGATTTGTTGTCACTAACATACTGTCGTAACGCAGTGTGATGGAGCCAAGGACTGTGGTAGATGCAAGCGAAACCAGTCGACCTGTACATACGATAATCCGGTCCGACCCAAAGGTCCCGCACCACGGTCAGTCAGATGGCTTGTGATTACGTTCGTGACGAGGAAGGAATACTCATACGATGTGACGAAAACAGATCCAGGGTTCATCAGGACGAACAAACGGGGTCTAGACCATCAGACGAAGAAGGCGGCTCGTCTAATCGAGACCCGAGCTTGGCACCAAATCCTACACAGCGAAGCGGGCAAACCAATATGCTTCATCCATCTTCATCATTATACTCTTCCCAGCACCAACTACAGCAACCTTTGGCACTCGGGGCCGACGATCTTTGGCCAACACCCGACCCTCCAGCAGGACTTTCGAGCCGACCACAACAGGTAGATATCGGCACGCCCGCCTTTCATCATATGGACGAGGACGCAAGACCATTCAAGAATTACATTTCACAAGAGTGGTTGGATGATGCTTGGTTGTCCCAACTCGGACCGGATCAAATCCTCGACCCGCTTGCCATGACCCCCGGGTCGAATCGTTTACTTCTTCAGGGTGGACACCGACAAAATTCGACCCTTATCCAGGGCTACCATCCATCGATGGACTTGAATACCACCTTCACGTTGGATCCAAAGCAAGTCGCATGTGCCCCTATCATTGACACGAGATGGCAGATGGACTGTGTGGTACCTTCACCTCAAAACCATTTACCCGTCAACTATAACGACGAGGCGACGACTACTGCAAACGCAAACGGAAGAGCGCTCCCAGTGAATATCACATCGGATTCTCACTACGAAAGACAGGCGTTCGAGCAGCCCGTAGCGGTACCGCCCGTCGCGGCTGTCACTGCGCCTAGTTTCCTTACCCATGGGGATCTATCGGTGTCGTCGACCTTTGGACCATCTCCTATCGTCCGACTCGCCATCGACAGTCTCATTCTCCCTCAGGCCGCCATCTTCTACAAGCGTATCTTTCCAATGATCCCAGTCCTCTCGCCTGCCTACATTTACGAAAAAATTGCCATTCGCGCTCATCATACGGATCCCGAGTTTTGCGCCATGTTACTCGCTCTCACCGCACTGACGCTGATACACCCACTCGCACCCGAAGAGAGAGCCGGCAAGGATGGCCGACGAGATCACGCCAAGATGCTTCTGGCCGAAGCTTGTCGATTGAGGGATTCGTGGGACTTTGGATCGCGCCATCAATTCGAAGCAGCCATGACAAGTTACTTCATGTTCGGAGCACTCTTCGAGCTCGGACAAGTAGCGGCAGCGAGGATCCGTCTAAGCGAAGCTTTGGCTCTAGGAGAAATCATGTTGCTTCATCGCAAAGACGCGTACGATCTTGGGGACGTGCTGGACGCACAGCGAAAGCTGAGACTGTATTGGGTTTTGACGGTCACGGAAAGGTCGGTGCAGTTCGATACGCTCCGCAAGCGCGATCGAAGCGGTACAAGCTGACGGGTAATACCGAACACCTTCTCGGCTTCTATGTACCTTTTTGGAAATGACAGAGCCTACGCACTACAACGCGGAGGAAACATCGTCTTTACAGGCAAGATCTATGAATCGATCGAAGAGGTACATCCTCACATGACGGCGATCCTGGCTGCTTCTAGCACTTCGGCATTGGGCCCACATCGCGAGGCGCTACAACACCTCGTGCGAATATTCTCCTACATTGACGGCGACATCGTTCTCTGTTGGAACGGACAATGCGAGGCGAATTGCAAACGATTGACCTTGGCAAAGGTCTGCGGCATTCTCGGTGGCCTGGCAGGAGACACGCAGGACGTCTTTGGCGTAAGCGAACAAGCGATCGACGATGCGCTCAGCGAGAGCCAAAAGGTCGACCTGTTCATCACATGGCAATGGCTGCGGAGTCGAATATGGCGCCTCGCTTATATACATGGACTGGTTGACATCCATAGTACCGCTTCGGATCACTTGTCCGTCGCGGTGCCCTTTCAGGTCGCTAGAATGGCTTGTATGTGGTGTGAAGTCTTCAGCAAGGACGCTATGGATCAACACGGTCGCGGTTTCGTAAGTCAATGGCCGGCCTATGCAGCAGGGCCGACGCTGAGTCTGTCCTTCTCATCTCCTCACGCTCCCCGCAGGTAGAGAAACTATGCGATCTCATCAGTCCCTTGCCAAAGCTCATGCAGCCAGAGATCATTGACCACATACGGTCGGGCCTTGGTGGTGACATTCCGGATATTTTTCGACTTCTCAAGCGAATGTGTTTTCACATCTCGCATCATTGTCGCTATGATGGTTCTCGAGTGAGGCCGATCTTGACGGAATTGCAGGAACTCCAAAAGTTGTACAACCTTGCGTAGATGAGACCCAAAGTATCCCAATAGATGAGCGCTACAGACCACTTCGGTGCTTCGGTCTCACTACTTTCCGTCGGCTGGTTTAACACAGCTTGGGCGTTTGCGATCGACAGATGCTCCCGCTTAGTCGTGGGCGCGGCGGCTTGACGCGGTTGGCCCCGTGATCTGTCTCTGATCCTGGTTTTGACTAGAATTACTAGTAGGCGGACGCCAAAAAGGTCCGTGCTGTCGATACCAGTCAGCGACAAAGCGGGCAAACACGCGGTGTACTATTAGAGCAAGACCGAAGCTAAAGGACCGAGGACAGCGCGGGGTCCGAGGGGACATCGTTGAGCTAGGCCAGGGGATCTACAATCTTCTATAAGAAGCCGTCAAGTCGGTCGAATACCTCAGGTTTCAAGTTCCAACGATAGACGACGCCAAGCAATTCTCACCATCGCGCGCGCGCTCTTTACCTGGAGGATCCCACCATCAGCATGTCCGATACTTTAGTGACCAACCTCGACACCTCCGAGCTCAAAGCTATCGGAGCCGTTCACAATGAAGCTGAACTCAAGCAACTCCTTATCGACGCCAAGCTGGCCGACGAAGAGGATAGATTGCTCACTATCAGACAAGCGCTCAAGAAGTACAAGCCTGCTGTCTTCTGGGCCATGTTCCTCTCGGTGAGCTGCAGGAAGCCTTCGAGCAGCCGAAGTACAAAGTTCAAAACTGACCTCGTTATTGCTTATACAGACAACTCTTATAATGGAGGTAAATTGCATCCGGTTTGACCTCTCGTGCCCGCGCCGAAGCTGACGTAATCTTGATCCCTAAGGGTTACGATGTTGTCGTTGTGAGTGCACACACGCTCGGACGGCTCGAATATCCGCAGTAGTATTGATCACAATCCCGAAATCTACAGATTGGCTCCTTCTACGGGCAACCTCAATTCATCGAACGTTTCGGAACCGTTGAGGATGGCGTCAAGCAGATTCCTGCGGCTTGGCAAAGTGGACTTTCTAATGCGTCCGTGTGCGGACAGGTACGTGTTCCGAGTCCACCGTGGCAGCCTCGATGACTTGTCTGAGCGTCTCCCTTCGATCCCGTCTTCAGCTCATTGGTCTGACCATCGGTGGCTGGGCTATGGATAAATTTGGACGCAGGAAGACTCTCCTGGCAGCGTTGGCCATCATGACCTGCATGATCTTCGTCGTCTTCTTCGCCGTTTCGTTACCGATGCTCGCCGTTGGGGAGATCCTATGTGGTCTACCATGGGGAGTCTTTCAGACACTGAGCACTTCGTACGCGGTAAGTCGATCCATCTCCAATCAAGTAGGAGGGATCTGAAACAGTTTTGGAGAGTCATCGCGTGAAATCGTCACTTATACGCAATTGGGCCCCGCTTCGTTTCCTTAGGTTGAGGTCGTTCCTACGGTTTTACGTCCTTTCGTTACCTCCTATGTCTGTATGTGCTGGGGTTGGGGCATCTTTATCTCTTCGGGTGTTGTTCGAGGGACTTTGGAATTGGTGAGTCCGCACTTTCACGAGAATTGTTGATGAGCACAGTGTTTATGCTGAACATCCATGACGACGGCGACCTTAATAGCCCGGCTCTCTTGCCTACCGTCTTCCCTTTGCTCTGCAATGGATCTGGCCTGTTCCCCTCTTCTGCGTTGCTTGGTTCGCCCCCGAATCGCCCTTCTTCCTTGTCCGACAGAACCGTCTTGCCGAGGCTCGAGACAGCTTGCGACGCCTTCGTCGGGCCGACCACGAAGACATCGATGCCGACATCAACCGAACCTTGGCCACCCTCGTCTACACCATTACCCTTGAGAACCAGGAGACTAGCGGAGCTTCGTATGCCGAGTGCTTCCGAGGTGTCAACCGTCGTCGAACCGAGATTGTAAGTATTCCTCGTCCAGAATCCGCGACGTACAGGAGTGGCCTAATTATCGGTCGTCTCCCTAGAACATGGTCGTCTGGGCTGCTCAAATCTTATGCGGTAACGCTATTATCGGGTTTGCCGTTGTCTTGTGAGTTGATTCATTGTGAGGTGCTGTTGGCGCCACTGAACTCGGGTCTTCTTTGAAGCTTCCAACGAGCTGGTCTCAGCGCTACCAATGCCTTCAACCTGAATATCGTGAGTCCGAGTTCCCATTGAGCGTGGGAATGATATTGACTGGTCCGATTCGCCTTCAGGTCATGAATTCGATGTACATCTTTGGTTGTGAGTCCCAGAAGGCCCGCTTAATCGGCATGACGCAGCTGAAACCCTGCACTGCATACCCGTAGGCATCATCTGTTGGTTCTTGATGGTCAAATTCGGACGAGCCACTCTTTACATGGGAGGTCTTGCCGGTATGCTGGTTTGCCTCCTGGCCATCGGTGGATTGGGCTTTGCAAACTCGGAGGGCGCTTCTTGGGCCATCGGATCGATCCTCATCGTCCAGACCTTGATCAATATGACCACCATCGGACCCGTTTGTTACACCATTGTCGCCGAGACCTGCTCCAGTCGTCTTCGAGCCAAGACGATTGTGCTCGGACGATTCGTCTACAACCTCACTGGTATCTTTAGTAACTCGGTCACTCCTCGGATGTTGTCCCCCGCCGCTTGGAATTGGGGAGCCAAGTCCGCCTTCTTCTACGCGGGTACCAACGTCCTCTGTTTGATCTGGTGGTGAGTTCCTGGACCTAGTTCCTGAGACTCCCGGCTCTCAGCGCTCATACATCGTTCGTCTTGTAGCTGGTTCCGATTGCCCGAGACCAAGGACAGGCCGTTCTCCGAGCTCGAGACGTTGTTCGCTCAAGGAGTCCCTGCCCGTAAATTCAAGTCTACCAAAGTTGACCGTAAGTACAGCCATCTCGAGGGGAGAAAGTCATCCACGACCAGAGCCTGACACCTCGCTTCCCACCTCTGCAGAGTTCAGCCATGTTGAGGCTGTCATCGATAGCCACTTGGATGAGAAGAAGATCGAGACCGACCACCAGGAATACGCTTGATCGTCCTTTGGAACTTTCAACCCGAACCAGGGGAATCATGTAGAATCGATCACCGCAAGGCGCGGGCTCGATCTGAATGGGGGACCTAGCATATGTTTGACTGAGCATCGAAGAAGGACGAGGATGTGTGAATAACTTTGATCGAATAGGAAAGAATCGGAAAGCATTTGTAAAGACGAACAATCGATTGTAGTGGCGAACGAGAGATATGGGATATTCATGAACTTGAGTGCGTGCGATATCATCTGCAAGTCCAGACCAGTGTCCTCTGTGAGAACTCGAACCCAAAATGACGAAATGAATAGACATCGCCTTGTCTCTTACAAAACAGAAGCGTATCCCCAATGTCCCCTGCTTAATATCCCATTTCATCCGAGTCATCATCCCCACCAAACAACCCTCCATACGTGACCAACACAGCCCAGACTAGCCCTCCACCTCCCAAGCTCAGCGCACAGGCACCCTTTTCGATCACCTTCGAATGGAGCAGGACAAAGGGGATACAGAGGGCTGAGGTGAGGATGAAGGAGGTGAGGAAGTGGCCAGTTTGGATGCACGCTCTGGAGGGTGAACCAGCGAGAACGGGGATGAGGACCGTCAGGGCGAGGGGAGCTCAGAGTGGAACGTACGGATTTGCTTCTCCCATATAGTCCCCCGATCGGCCTCCTAGTCTTCCGCATATCGAATTAGGTAGAGGAGCCAGCACAAAAGTGAAAGCTATCGTTCACAAGGTATCTCGAAATCAGTATTCGCCAGCCGGACGACTGTCTCGCGAAACAAACTCACCAACGATCAATGGGAGCCAATTATTCCATAGTGCACACGATAGGATGACCATAGTGAATCCTATTGCCAGGAAGAACGCCAAGGCGACGACAGCTGATATGATCAAGAAAATGTAAAGGCATCACGTCAATCTCAATCACGATCGCAGGAGGAGAACGGGGGAATTGCTAACTGACTCTTTAGTCCTGCTTTCATCCTGTAACGATCTTCGATGTGAAAGCTTTCTGAAGTATCAATATCAAGTGGTGCGGAGTTATCTTTTCATTTCCAAGCAACTCAGTACGATGACATGCCTGTTGATCACTTATCTTGACATTCCGATCAAACTCGGACAACTCGCTCGGTGATGAGCATTCGTCATGCTTGAACGAGTAGCTGGATGACTCTCATAATGTTTATTCGTTATTGATGTAGAAGGTGGTTCGATGTCCGCTTGCGTTCAACAAAATTATACCATGTCCGTCTCTTATACCCCTCCATTCAACGTCCTCTTGAGCAGAGAAAGATGGTGGTGAATCGAAATTCATTAAATACGTCAGTGAACACCTACTCGGAAGTTACTAGCCGTACGAGTTTTAGTGAACGTCTGCAGCCCATACCTCAGAATGGCTCTCCCACGTCAACTCACCACCTCGTCATGTCGACCAGCAACATGGCTAGCCCGATCGATGCACACTCCAAGCAGACAAATCCCTAACCTACCTACTCCTTCGACCTCCCCTCACAACCCTCATGATCCTCACTCGCATCACCAAACCCTGACCATGCCATCTGAATCATCTCACCTCCTCGAATCCGAGAACACCTCGGCGGCTCTTCAACAACCCACCAGTGGACGCTCAGGCGCCATCTCCCGCGCAACCCGATACACCCTCCCACCCGCTCTCCACTCCCCCCACCCGACCTCGACGCATACACCCAAGGGTAAACTCATCCCCACTCGTCTACCCGCATCCACTACCGCCCCTACAAATTCGACTGACAAGACCTCCCCCTCGCATCCTCTTTGGAAATTCTTCCGATCGGCCGAGGGATCAGATTCGACCCTCTACCCGCTGGGCGGGATGGGTTTGACTTTGGAGGAGATCAAGAATCTGCCCAAGGTCGGTTTGGAGGGCGATGGGAGCGGATTAGGGAGCTTGGAAGCCGTCATGGAGAACGATCGAAATCTCAAGTCTGGTGAGTCCTGGCCTCTTGACTTTCATCGCCGAGTGACCCCAACCTACCGTGAATTCGTGAATTCTGACACTTGCTTTCTTTTTCCAGGCCGATCATGGACCACCCCGGAACTCCGACTCAAATCGTTCAGAGATTTACATATCCTCTGGTACGTGTTGTTGCGGGAACGAAACGTTTTGGCCACCCAGCGGGAAGAGAAGAGGAGGTTGGGATTGCAACTAGATGGAGAATTGTTGACTAAACGAGGATTCCGAGTAAGTCTCATGATACTCAGTACTATGCTAGTCGAAACCGCTCTTCTGACTTTTATTCCATGTTCTCTATATTATCAGTGCCGCAAGACAATGGCACGTATCAAGTACGTCCTCAACGAACGTCGTCTAGCCCTCATCGCCACGGCCGAATCTACCCGACCCAACGCATCCGCCACCAAAGTCCACGGAACCAGCCCTCTAGGCCGAGCTGACCCCATGAGCTTGACCGGGTGGGAGAAAACCAGCTCGATCCCGTTCTCTTTCGATCTAGACTCATCCCAAGCTGCTCGGGATACGGGTGATGGGGAACGTCAAAAGCTGGACGTCGAGGAACCGGTCGATCCGGTCGTCGAGGGGGAGAGCGTGGCCAAGGAGGAGATTGAGGGTCGGGATGAAGGGTTCGGAAGCGGGGAAGAAGCCAAGGAGTTTGTCAAGAATACAAAGGTGTAGAGAGTGGTCATTTTGCTTTCGTGGCGGATGTATGAAGCGACATATGTTATACATTCACGTCAGAAAGTCTCCCGTCGCAGGTCTCGTTGTTTCGTGATGCGGCAGCGGCAGATTATCCCATGATCACATTAGTAGCGGGGCTTTCGCTGAGTTTATTTCCATATGGTCCGGGAAGCGAGGATGCCATCCCAACGATGTTGACGAGATGATTAGCATCGCAGGCGCCATGGTCGGTCGCAAAACCCGGGCTGAAACTCTGACGCCGCGAAGCTGTTCACAAGTACAAGCCACAGCCAAGGATGATGACTGCAACGTCAAGATTCCTGTTCCAGCTACTTAGCACCGAGAAAGATCCAGGCAGGGATAGTCGTAGTTCTAACAAACCGCAAGTCCAGGGTAGCTGAGCCAGTATTTCAGCTGCGTACACCCTCCACCATCGAGATACTTCGGTTTGCAGTACCTTCACCCTTGCTCTTGCGAGATCGGTCGTCATAAGACCAAGTGCTTTCCAAACACGGTGACGTGAAGTCTATATAATTCTTTACTGGGACTCTGCAATTCATCGAAACACCATCATTATGAGAACGCCTAACACGATGAGTATGTCAAGCCGGTAGTCTACAGGTAAGATAAGACACGTCGTTGAAGTCGCACAAGTCAGGGAAATGAAACTGTACGATGGTCCAAGACCAAGGAATCGACCCATCACAAAAGACCCCTGTCTTCTCGACTTGAAACGGTGGTCTCAGGGCTCTCGATCACCCTCGTTAAGCGTCGACTTACAGACCGCTTGAGCTCGCAACTCAATCCCAACGAAATCCAAGCAATCTGTCTGATTCAACTTAAAGCACAGCCTCCTCATCAAACGCTCGTGGTAGCAAAATGTTCATGCATTCGGTATTGATGCTGGTATTTGAGTACGTGTTCATTCCCTCGATGCGAGAGCATAGATCATAAAGGACGGCCTCTCCTGCTTGATGCCGCCGAACGATGTCACCGATGTTTTGTTTGTTTGTTGTGGTTTAGATCAAGGTAATGGGCACGGATGACGAGGATGTCGGAGCGTAAGGAAATGAGGGATAGGATCTATCGTTCAACGGTGGAGGTCAACAATGAGATGACCGAGCCTCGGACAATGTCGCAACTGCAAGTAGTAGGTGAAAAGACTCACCGATAAGAATGTCATGTCGATCCAGAACCCCATTCGATTGTTCTCCAGACCTTCTCACTCCGCTCTTAATTCTCCTCAAG
>Ga0308160_10007118_pt1 | contig 11211 bp, 6 predicted proteins | sample PhyFR1_FD_201036 | JGI IMG/M metagenome (GOLD analysis project Ga0308160, IMG submission 201036) | Phyllosphere microbial communities from UC Gill Tract Community Farm, Albany, California, United States - DLSLF.R1 | ecosystem: Host-associated > Plants > Phyllosphere > Unclassified | place: USA... | reverse complement strand
CACCAGCGACAACTTTGTATTGCTTGCCACCGGTTTTTATGACCGCGTACATGATTTGAAACCTCATCAAATGTTAAAAAAATCCTCGGATACGACAGGCCGGCGCTGACGCGCTGAACTGCTTTGAACCCGGGGAACAGGGGATTATACATGGATCGCTCGCTTGCGTCAAAACCGATGATCGACGCTTCGATGACAGCACCCGGCGCGTGGCACCGCGCCAACGTTCACCCCGCTGATTCCGTCTTGTCATAGGGAGATCGCGGCCGAGCCATGGGGCGCGCTTTCGTCCCATGTCGTATAATCGCCGCATTAGTTAAAACTCAACGCCATTGCAGGTTCGCCTTGTCAGCCGCCACCCAACACGCCCAACAGAACACCATCGTCCAATCGATCGCCCCCGACATGGAGGCCGTCAATACGGTGATCCGCCAGCGACTGCACTCCGATGTCCCCTTGGTCAACCAGATTGCCGAGTACATCATCAGTGCGGGCGGCAAACGCATCCGTCCGGTGCTGGTCCTGCTGCTGGCCAACGCCTACGGCTACCGCGGCGCGGCGCACCACGAACTCGCTTCGGTGGTCGAATTCATCCACACCGCAACCCTGCTGCACGATGACGTGGTCGACGAATCGTCGATGCGGCGCGGACGCCAGACCGCCAACGCCCTGTTCGGCAATGCGGCCTCGGTGCTGGTTGGCGACTTCCTCTATTCGCGCGCATTCCAGATGATGGTCACGCTCGACAATATGCGCGTGATGCGCATCCTGTCCGACGCCACCAACGTGATCGCCGAAGGCGAAGTGCTGCAACTGCTGAACATGCATGACCCGGACGTGACCGAAGCGAGCTATCTGCTGGTGATCCGCTCCAAGACCGCCAAGCTGTTCGAAGCCGCTGCCGAACTGGGCGCACTGGTGGCCGGCGCCAACGACGCGCAGATCGCCGCCGCCGGCGAATACGGCCGCTCGCTCGGCACCGCCTTCCAGCTGATCGACGACGTGCTCGACTACGCCGGCGACGCTGCCGAGATCGGCAAGAACCTGGGGGATGATTTGCGTGAAGGCAAACCTACCCTGCCCCTGATCTGGCTGATGGAACACGGTACGCCGCAACAGCGTGAATTGGTGCGCAGCTGCATCGAGCAAGGCGACGAGGAACAGTTCGACGCGGTGCTGGCGGCGGTAACGTCGAGCGGCGCGCTGACCTATACCCGCACCCAGGCCGAGCAGGCAGCGCGGCGCGCCAAGGAAGCCATCGCCGACCTGCCAGACAGCGTCTACAAGGACAGCCTGCTTCAGCTGTGCAGCTTCGCGGTTGACAGGAACCATTGAGCTACTTATAGTTTTCATATATCCCGGGATGACAGTTTCGGCATCCCGAATCGTCGGGGTGTAGCTTAGCCCGGTAGAGCGCTACGTTCGGGACGTAGAGGCCGGAGGTTCGAATCCTCTCACCCCGACCAGAAATCCTCCTATATATCAGTGATATCAGTGACTTCCGAATCCCCGGAAAGCGTCGCTACGCCATGTTGCCTGGAAGCTGAGTTCGGCTGCCATGTCTTAGCGCTGTGCCTGAACCTGATTTCATCCTGGCTTGCGCCGTTCAAGAAGTTCGCAACCACGCTCAAGGAGCGCATGGCTGGCCTCGTGCGTGACATGCGCGAAGCGACATCGAGTCCGTTCGAGGAACTTCCAATAATCAACGTGGCGCGATGACCGGGCGCGTCAACAACTGAAAATACTGGCTACAAATGCAGAGCCCGGCGAATGCCGGGCTCTTTTTTTCGTCTCGGATCCGTCAGATCACGGCTTACCAGGTGCCGTGTACACCGCGTCCTGATCACCAGCCTGCAGCCCAGAAACCCCATCACGCCTGTGCAATATCAAGACCATTTGCCGCCTTCCCTATTTTTGCATGGGGAACTTTTTCGGCGCACCTAACTCTAAAAAATCGCTTGGCGGAAAAAACGCGTGATATCCGATGGATTAACGACAAAACCGTAGTATTAAAGTGACAAATCAGCACATTTCGAATCAAGATGCTTTTGATATTTGTACGGCAAAAAATTTACTTGGAAGCCTGTTTTTATGAAAACTTTATACACCCTGCTCGCCTCATCGCTGATCATGTCGGCTGCTGGCGCAGCCGTCTCTCCAACAAACTCTGGACCTACAGCAACTGCTGCCAGTACGGTGGTATCGGTCAATGCCGCCAACATTAGTTACACGATTCCCTTTAGCAGTGCGCCAACCTGGACCCGCGTGTACATCGACGCGAACCAAACCGCCGCATCAGGATATGCGATGAACGGCACCGGCGCCGATTATCTTGTCGAAAACGGCATGCTGTATCGTTATTCCGGCACCAATGGCAGCTGGAGCTGGACCAAGGTCAAGCAACTTCCATTTACCCTCGGCGCAACATCGGCAACCTTAACTGTTCCAAAAACCGATATCGGCTCGCCCGCCTCGATCGATAGCATAAGCGAGACCACTGCGCCGACGGTTACCTCTGCAAGGATCACAACGTCGACGTCAACCACCGCACCGCCAAGCACCTCGTCCAGCGCTTCTGTCGACTCGCTCAATATCAAGTACCTCATCCCGTTCTCGACCAAGCCAACCTGGACGCGCGTGTATATCGATGCTGACAGAACGCTGTCATCAGGCTATCCAAACAGTGGGATCGGGGCTGAATACTTGATCGAAAACGGGCAATTGTTCCGCTATACCGGAAAAAATGGTGATTGGGGCTGGACCGTGATGAAGGCGCTGCCATTCAATATTGGCACCACATCCGCGACCGTCAGCGTGGCTATTGCCGACCTTGGCGCGCCGCCGTCGATTGATAGTGTTACGCAAACTGATTCGCCAACCAAAATCTCGCCGAAATTCACCACAAACACGGTGACGACAACGCCGCCGACACCGGTCACGCCGCCGCCGCCGGTCACCGCCACCGTATGGATCGACTACTTCGGCGATTCCACTGCACACGGTGATATCGGCAACACCCCATATCAGGTCGCACGGCAGCCATCGGTGGTGATGGACGAGAATTTGCCGAGCAACTATCACGTCAGAAATGAAGCCGTTGGGGGCGCATCGATCGCTGAATTACTCGCTGGTACCGACGGCGTGCATGCTCCATGGACGACGACGGTCGCACGCAGCAACGCCAAATATATTGTGATGAATTACGCTATCAATGACTCCTATGAGCCTGGTACGACACCGGCTTCTTACAAGGCAAGCTATGCCAAAGTCATCGATATTGCAAGGGCGGCCGGAAAGACCGTGATCTTGCAAACGTCGAACCCGACGCTTAATAATCAAAAAGATGTGACTTTTTCGACGGCAATGAAGGAAGTCGCTGCGGAGAAAAACGTCCCGGTCATCGACGTTTTCGCTTATCTTTCGCAATACATGGCCGCTAATCATCTTGGCCCCTACCAGATTACCAATGACGGCATTCACCCGAATCAGGCCACCTATATTCTGGTGGGCGAGTACACGGCGAAGCGGTTCAAGGAAATCGTCGGGATAAAGTAATCATTTTGGCATAGCTGATCGAACTACTTCCGCTTGGCAAAAAAAGGGCGCCCGACCAGGGCGCCCTTTTTTATACATGCCGCGTTCGTTACCCGCGGCGGACCTTGCCAGCCTCATGGTCGCTTTCTTTGATGCTCGGCATCGTTGGCGACAGTCATCGATGAGACGGTTACTTTCTGGGCAATGGTGGGCTTGTTTGCTATCAAACCAATGGCATCGGAAAACATCGGGGTCAGGAGTCGTACGCCAGTGGGTGAAAGATGATGCGAGTCGAAATAGTTCGGCACGCCATTACTGTCAAATCTACATTTATCGGCCACGCAAATATAAGGCGATGGATCAAGAATGCTTATTCGATCATCGGTTCCCTTGATGGAATTCAGTGCCGCTATGAGGTGATCGTTATCCGAGCGATATTCTTTCATTGTGTAGGTCTTCGGCTTTTCCAGGCCTTTTTCGCTGACGTTAATCCATTTCCTGGGGTTAAAGTAGGCGTTGTTTGGAACCACCTGCATGATGAAAAGGTGCTCGATGCCGTCATCGTTGAGTACCATCCCCGAAAGTGCTTCATGCAATTTCTTTTCGCCATCAAAACCTTTTTTGAAAAAACTTATTGAGACGATATTTTTGATATTTCGCCTTTTGCTTTCGGCCAGAACACTGGCAAGCACCTCGTTGCTGCAATAGGGCTGGCTACCGAATTCATGAAGGTTACAGTTGCGCGTAGTCAGGAACACGCCGATGTTGCGGCCTTGTCCAAGCGTGGCAATTAATTCGTCCAGTTGATCCGCATGCGAATCCCCGACGATCAGGATATTCGACTGCGATTTTACACTATTACGTTGGCACATTTCGGACCGGGGATGGGCGATCCGGTCCATAACCGGGCAGCGATACGGGGAGCGCTTTTGCTCAGCGCTATACAGCATGGCGAGATCGGCGGGGTATCGATACACAGCGCCATCTGTTTTTATAAAGAGAATCGAAGCACCGACGGTCAGGACTGCAGAAACAGCGACCGACTGAAGCAGCCTGACGTTGGATGCGATGCGATGCCTGCTTCTGACGGGAACCTCGACATAACGGTACGAGAGCACTGCGCAGAAATAAGTAAGGACCAGAGCCGCAGACGCTTGAGCGACACTCAGATATTGACCTATATAGATCGTTGCAATCGAAATAATCGGCCAGTGCCACAGATATAAGGAATAGGAGATTTTCCCTATATACGCCATCGCCGGATAATCAAGCAGTTTGTCCGGGCTCTTTCTGACCGCGACTGCTTTGATCACGGCAGCAGTTCCCAGGCAAGCAATGACGGCCTGAACCCCCTGGAACCCGGCCGTTTCATTAAACATCACGATGGCTGCAATGATCGAAAACAGTCCGCACCACTTCAGGTAAGGCGTGATCCGCTCTGAAAACTCTGTGCGACTCAATCCGAGCATGACACCGATCACCAGTTCCCATAGGCGCGTCGGCAGCCAGAAAAAAGACGTTTTCGGCGAAACTTGGGATACGACATAATATGCCGCGAATGATGCGAGCGCGAACAGTGCCAATACCGATACCAATAGGGGCACTGACAAGGATTTTGTTCGACGAACGAATAGTATGAGCAAGCCATACAATAAATAGAATTGCTCTTCGACTGCCAGACTCCATGTATGGAGCAAGGGCTTTGTGAGAGGACTTTCAAAGTAATCGCCCTGACTCCAGAATACGATGTTCTGCAAATAGAAAGGCTGGGCAGCCAGGCTTTCGCTAAAATTCTTCAGATAAAGGGGATTGATCAGACAGTAGGCGGCCACAGTGGTGACCGCCAGCACGAGAATGTACACCGGCGCCAGCCTTCTGAAGCGCTTGATGTAGAACTCGGTCAGAGAAACGCTGCCCGTGCGCAAATCTTCAAAGTAAGTCCTGGTAATGATGTAGCCCGACAGGACGAAAAATACGTCGACACCAATAAACCCTCCTGGTAGCGCCTGCGGAAATGCGTGAAATAGAAGCACTGCCGCTACTGCAATGGCTCTGAGTCCGTCCAATCCAAGCATTGTTTGCTTCATTTTTGATCATGCTCCATTGTGGTCACCTGATGCCAGGAAGTGGGGCAACTGCAAACTACGACAGACGGGCAGCTCACACGCCTGGCATTCAATTTTCTTTGACGCCATAATTTCGCGCATTCGATGTGCCAGCACCGGTTTTGAAGCGCGACACTCCAACGCGTCGTTTAATCGATATTAATAATCCACAGATCGGTGACACTGCGCACGCGCAAATGATAAATACAGTTCCACCGCTGGATAATCGATGTTCTTCTGAGAAATTGCACTGAAAATAGAGACGTAGAGCTAGATAAATGAGCAGCGCTGCACGTCAATAAGGATTTTACAAGGAGTACATCAGCGCAACAGATCGGAACTATTCGGTCGCTATGCAGTTCGCGCAAGCGCTGCTGCTGCACCGCCGCGCCCCGGCGCTGGCTCGATCCCATCAATGAGCGTTCGGTTGCAATGTACTGCACAAAAAAAAACAGCCGGCATCGCCGGCTGTTCTACTTTCTGCTACTTCGATGTCGCACCTTCCCGAAACGGGCAGATGCATGCATCCGCCCGTCCGGTCCAATCGCTTACTGGGCGATACCGACCGTGTGGTTCAGGTTATTGAAACCGGTCGATGCTTCCCAAGTGCCATTATTGGCCATCTGGATCGCGTACTCCGGACGATCGCGCAGCGACGCTGCGGCATCAGGCAGGTGCAGCATCACCGAGTACCAACCCTTTGCCATGTTGGCCGGCAAGGTCACGGTCTGGTTCAGGTTCACGGTCTGGTTTGCCAGCCAGGTGCGCGGATCGGCAGCCAGCTTGACACGGTACAGGGCGCCGCTCGCGGTGTTGCGGAACACGAGCTCCACGCCGCGGGCGTTGAATGGCGCCGCCCAACCCTGGTTCTGCACTTGCAGGTTGAAGGCGAAGCTGCCGCCCGGCTTGCCGGTGCTCGAGTACGAACCGTTCTTCATCACGAAGCGGTAGCCCAGTTTCTGGTCGACCTGGGTGAAGCAGCCCTGCGACTTCCACTTGTCCAGCACGGCGGTGTTGTAGTCCAGGTTCAGGTACGACCAGTGGAAGCGCGTCATTTCGCTCAGCGCGGTCGGGCAGTCGCTGCGTGGCGGCGAGTAGGCGCAGGTTTCACCGCCCGATGCGACGTAGTTGGTCTCTGCCTGCAGGTACGGGAACTCCACCGATGGGTTGATGTAGGTGCCGTAGTCCGACGAGTTCGACAGGAAGCAATCATTGTGGTGCCCCAGGCGCGCCTTGGCGGTGCCGGTGAAAGCTTCGCCAGCAGTCAGTGCGGTCGGGCTGTACAGCTTGGTCTTGAACAGCGGCATGCGCAATTGCACCTGGCGCTCGGCCGGCACTACTTGCAGCAGTTTGTCGACCACCGACTTACGGTCAGCCATGTTCTTGGCCGTCATATTGTAGGTGTCGCCGTAGTTCTGGGTGTTGCCCCACTCGCCCCAACTGCCGATCAGGCCGGCCTGGACGACCGAGATCACGTCCTTGTTGTTGGCAAGGTAGGGAGCGAGCTGGGTCAGATGGGTGTTGACCATGGCAGGCGTGGCATCGACCGGCGAATTGTTGTCGTTGTAGGCGAAACGCACGATCGCTTTCAGGCCGGCCTTGCGCACCGTGTCCATTTGCTGCTGGAACAGGTTGAGGGTGGTCTGATTGATCGGCTGGTTGACGAAGTTACGCAGGTAGAACACGCACAGCATCAGCGACTCGCCGCCCGAGGTACGGAAGCTGGTCAGCTGCGACTGGTTCAGCGGGGCTTCGCAACCGACGTGGCGATAGAAGCCGCGCTCAGGGTTGGTAATGACGGCGGTGCTGGCGTTATAACTGACCGGGACGGTGGCGCCCGGGGCCGGCGTCGGCGTCGGCGTCGGCGTCGGGGTCGGGGTCGGGGTTGGCGTTGGCGTTGGCGTCGGCGTTGGGGTCGGCGTCGGATTGGTCAGGTCGGCACGCAGGATTGACGACGTCACCGTCGGCGCATCGGTTTGCGTGATGGCGGTGATGGCCGCGGTGCCGCCGATATCGGCGCGGAACACGGTAACCGAAGCGGCGCCGTTGGCGGTGCTGTTCGGCACATTCTTCACGAAGGTCCAGCCCCAGGCGCCATTATTACCGGTGTACTGGTACAGGCGGCCGTTTTCGATCAGGTAGCCGGCGCCGATGCCGTTGATCGGATAGCCACTGGTGGCGACGCGGTCGGTATCGATATAGATGCGCACCCAGGTCGGCGTGGCGTTGAACGGGATCCGGAAGGTGACATTCCGGGTATCACTGACGATGGTGCTCTGGGCGGCAGTCGCCGATGCCACCGGGGCAGCGGCAGCTTGCGACATGGCGAACGAGGACACGAGGCCTGCACAAACCAGCATCGCGGCCAGTGGACGACGGACGAACGATGCGGAGATGTTTTGAGCTTGGAACATGAAAAGTTTCGCTTCTAAAAAATATGAAAATTGAGCGCGAGAAGACCCGGTTGCCGGTGCTGGGCAGTGACAGGGAGCAACCGCAAAAATTCAAGAGCGCAACGGTCCGGCCGCCTTTTGCTGGGCAATTGGCAGGAGCGATTCGCAGGTGCTACGGAAAGGTGCTGACTGGGTTGTTCAGGTCAGCAGCGGTGGGGGCAGCGCTTGAGCAGGCGCTGGAGTGAACGATCGACGAGCGGGACAGAATATTTCTACACCACAAAGTACAAATATGATCACGTACAAGACCCCGACAAAGGATTTCTCCTCTGACTAAAATAAATTGGGTTCTGTCATTTGCTACTCCTCGATTTCCAGATTAATTGCTGCTGGGTTCTTCATATATTGAAGGCACTCAACCGCACATAAGGTGATTTCGGACCGTCAGATTTTGAAGTTCACATTGATCTACGTCAGAGAAAACTTCGAAAAATTTCGGTAAAGGAGCACATTGGAGAAGATTTCCTAGCGGTTAGTTCCGCAAATCAAAAAATATTTTTCTTTAAGGAAATGAAATATTGCAAAAGCTGTTCGATTTGTTGCAACAGGTTAATAAGTAATGGCAATCCGCGCGCGGATCCCAGGCTCGGAATTCACAGGAATGCGCAGCATGTACGGCGCAGGCGAAGAGATACGGCGCCCGCCGCAACGGGTGCACGATGGCGCTGTGGCGGGATGGCGCGGATGGCGCGGGTGACGCGGGTGGCGCGGGTGGCGCGCGTGACGCGGGTGACGCAGATGACGCAGGTGACGCGGGTGACGCGGGTGACGATTGTTAACGACAACTCACAGCGTCAATGCATGCGCCTGGCACTTGGAGCGCGTTCGCCGTGATCGGGGCTGGGAGCCCGCTCGGGTTGCGCCACGAACAGCTCGTCCCACATCTGCGCAATTTTCTCCATCGAAAACCGTTCCCTGGCCTCGACAGCCCGAGCCGCAAACGCTGTGCGCAGGCGCGCGTCGAGCATCAGTTGGCCCAGGGCCGCTGCCATGGCGCCTGTAGCGCCGGGCTCGATCAGGAAACCGTCGACGCCATTGCGGATGATATCGCGCGGTCCGGTGTCGCAATCGAAGCTCACTGCCGGCACGCCATAGGCCATCGCTTCCACCAGCGTGTTCGGGAAACCTTCAAAATCCGAACTCATCGCATACAAGCTGGCGCGCGCGTACCAGTCACCGACATTGCCGACCGAGCCGGGCAGGAAGATGCGGCCGTCCAGTCCCGCTGCCCTCACCTGGGCCGCCAGCGCCGCGCGGAGCGGGCCCTCGCCCAGGATCACCAGATCCCAGTCCGGGTGCGCAGGCGCAAGCCGGGAGAAGATCTCGATCAGCCCCGAAAAGTTCTTTTCCACACTTAAGCGTCCAACGCCGAGCAGGATGCGTCTGCCATCGGCGCACGTTACAACCGGATCGACATGCGGCGCATGGTTGGCCAGCGGCCAGGTGACCGGGTTGGGAATGACCAGGATCTTGCGCGCCAGCGTATGCGCGCCCAGCCAGCCGGCGCATTCCCGGGTCAGCGCGACAACGGCGTGCAGACGGCCGTAGGCGTGATGGCGCATCGTTTCCCATACAATGCCCATTGGCGACTTCGGCGGAAAGTTATGCTCGGAACCGATGGTGCGCAGCGCGGGCAGTGAGCGTGCCGCCAGCGCCAGCACGACGTTTGCCGTATGCATGGCCGCCAGGGCGACGTCGGGCTGCACCAGGCGCAGCACGCGCCGCAACGCGCGCGCACGCCGCGTGGTGCGCCATAAGCCGGCCAGCAGATTGCGTCGTCCGCCGGCCAGGTCGAGCGACACGCGCCCAACCATGGGGGCGAGCGCATAGAAATCACGCGCGGCCGGCGCCACCGTTACCACGGTGACCTCGCGGCCGATTGACACCCAGTAGTTGGCCAGGTTTGCGACCACCCGTTCGGCGCCGCCATTTTCAAGGGAATGAATGTAGATCAGCAATCGCATGGTCAAGACCTATCTCGATAGGTTCCCAGAACCTGTGTTTTCCCGACGCCGTCAACGTGACGCTATCCGACAGCCGGGCGCAAGCGTCAGGAATGTGCGCCGCCCGTGCTCATTTCTGATGCTCTTGGCATGCGAGACATCTGCGCGTTCGACTGCGCAAGATCGACTGCGCTCATCACTTGCTCATTCTGTTCTTAAAAAAGTGAAACGACTTGAACGCGTATTTTGCCCACGGTTTTTCTTTATGGTGATGCATCATTGTCTTGGCTGACGCAATGCGAGCGGCCATCGCGGCGCGCATGACCTTGACCGGGCTGAGCATCATCCTGGGGCGCGAACGGTAAATGGTCAGCTCATCCATGCAGACCGGGACACCAAGCATGCGCTTCTTGAAATCAAACGCGCCGCCGCCGAGGTAGAAGCGCCTGGCGCCACGCCGGATGCTTTCGCAAATCGTCTGGTGGACGCACAATTTGCCGAGTCCGTATTTTTCGTAGCGGGGATCGTAGCCGGTCACGTCACCAAAATAACTCGCCCCTACGCTGTAATTGATCGAACCGGCACAAATGCGGCCGTCGATCAAAAAAACGCTGATGAATCCGCAGCGTCGCGCGAGCGCCATGATGCGGTCGACGTCGTGCTTGAATCTGACACCCTTCACGCCAATTCTCTCTTCGCTGAACCGGACGATGGCGCGCACGTCATCTTCCCTCACCTCGTGGTTGACGAAAAACTTCGATTCGAACGTGGCGAAATCCCTGACCACATTATTCATCTGATGCCGCAGTCCGGCGCGAGTCGACTTGCCGATGCTGGCGGTGTACCCCTCTCCCGTTGCCGGCAGTGTGATCAGATATGTCGATTTCGATGCGTGGCGCTGAAGCGGCAATCCAAATTGGCTGCCCGCTGTTTTCAAAGCCTTGAAACTGACGACATCGATCTCGGCAAAGCGGGTAAAGATGTAGCGCACGAAGCGCTGGAGTTCGGCCTGCTCGATCTCGATCATTTCATTCAGCACATCGACCTGGCGCCCGTTGCAGGTAAATAGCAGGATGGTCCGTGGCTGGCCGTGGCTTCCTGCGACATAACAGTTAGCACGATCAAGAGATCGATATATTCTGAAGAACGCCAGCGACGAATGCAGTGTTTCATATA
>Ga0308160_10007117_pt1 | contig 11212 bp, 11 predicted proteins | sample PhyFR1_FD_201036 | JGI IMG/M metagenome (GOLD analysis project Ga0308160, IMG submission 201036) | Phyllosphere microbial communities from UC Gill Tract Community Farm, Albany, California, United States - DLSLF.R1 | ecosystem: Host-associated > Plants > Phyllosphere > Unclassified | place: USA... | reverse complement strand
GGCGCTGGCGGCGCTGGAACTGGGCAAGCGCCGCCCGGAGCAGGGCATCAACGATGCGGGCTTCTTCATGCTGGGCGGGCACCGCTTCAACGACGACAAGCGGGGCGGCCACGGCTACATCGACATGCACCGCTCGATCGTGATGTCGTGCGACACCTATTACTACCAGCTCGGCAACGAGATGGGCATCGACGCCATCAGCGGCTTCATGAAGCAATTCGGCTTCGGCTCGCCGACCGGCATCGACCTCGAACACGAGAAGGGCGGCGTGCTGCCGTCGCAGCAGTGGAAGCGCGAGCGCTTCAAGCGCAACCGGGCGGCCCGGAAGTGGGTCGGCGGCGACACCATCTCGGTCAGCATCGGCCAGGGCTACAACAGCTACACGATGCTGCAGCTGGCGCACGCGGTGGCGACGCTGGCCAACGACGGCGTGATCATGAAGCCGCATTTGGTCAAGATGCTCGAAGACGGGGCGACCCACCGGCGCACGCTGACGGTACCGAAGGCATCCGGCCGCATCCCGCTCCGGCAGGACAACATCGACGTCATCAAGCGCGCCATGGTCGGCGTGAGCACCGACGAAAAAGGCACCGGCTACAAGGTATTCCGCAACGCCGGCTACGTCGCCGCCGCCAAGAGCGGCACCGCGCAGGTGGTCGGCCTGAATGGCGCCAGGTACAACCACAGCGCGACGCCCGAGCGCTTGCGCGACAACGCGCTGTTCACCGCCTTCGCCCCGGCCGACAAGCCGAGGATCGCGATCGCCGCCGTGGTCGAGAACGCGGGCTGGGGCTCGGCGGTGGCCGGCCCCATCGTGCGCAAGGCGCTCGACTACTACCTGCTCGGCCAGCCGTGCAAGGGCCGCGCGGGAGCATGCCGATGATGCGCCGCACGCCTCACCTGGACCGCCCGGCACGGCACAAGCGTGCCACAGTCCGCAGCGGCAGGCCGTTCGCCGCCAATCCGCTGCTGGCGCAAAGCCTGCCGGTCTGGCGTTCGAAGCTGCTGCAATGCATCCTCGTCACCGCCTTCCTGCTGCTTGGCATGCGTGCCGTATGGCTGCAGGTCTTCACCGGCGACTTCCTGCAGCAGCAGGGCGCCTACCGCTACGCGCGCAACGTGGAATTGCCGGGCATCCGCGGCCGCATCCTCGATCGCGACGGCGACATGCTGGCCACGTCGGTGCCGGCAACGACGGTATGGGCCATTCCCGAAGACCTGCGCAGCGCCGGGCCGGACGCCTTGCGCAGCCTCGGGCGCCTGCTCGGCATGGACGCCGGCGCGATCGAGGCCAGGCTGGCCACGGCCAGGCATTTCGTCTATCTGAAACGCCAGGTCGAGCCGGCCGTGGCGCGCCAGGTGGCGGCGCTGAAGCTGCGCGGGGTCGGGTTCACCGGGGAATTCCGCCGGGTCTATCCGCAGGGCGCCGTCGCCAGCCATGTGGTGGGCTTCATCGGGCGCGACGGCAAGGGCCTGGAAGGCATCGAGCTCGCCCATGACGAAGACATGCAGGGGCAGCAGGGCCATCGCCGGGTGATCAGGGACCGGCTGGGGAATATCGTCGAGGATACCGGCATCTTCCAGGCGCCGCGGGCCGGCCGCGATCATGTGCTATCGATCAGCAACAAGATCCAGTATGCCGCCTACAAGCAGGTGAAGCAGGCGGTCGAAGAATTCCAGGCGAAAGCCGGCAGCGCCATCGTCGTCGATGCCCACACGGGCGAGATCCTGGCGCTCGCCAATTATCCGGGCTATGACCCCAACGATGCCATGGCGCTCAGGGGCGGCGCGCTGCGCAACAAGGCGATTACCGACATCTACGAGCCGGGATCGGTCCTGAAGCCGTTCACCGTGGCGCTGGGCGTCGACCTGGGCAAGGTCACGCCGGCGACCCCGATCGATACCGGCAACGGACGCTTCGTGATCAACGGCGCACCGATTTCGGATACCAGCGCGCATGGGCTGATCAGCGTCAGCGATGTGCTGCGCTACTCCTCGAACATCGGCACCGCGAAGATCGCGCTCGGCCTGGCGCCGCGCGACATGTGGGCCATGTTCACGACCCTGGGCTTCGGCCAGCCGCCGCAACTCGGTTTCCCGGGCGCGGCCGCGGGGCGGGTCCGCCCCTACAAGTCGTGGCGGCCGATCGAGCAGGCCACCATGAGCTACGGGAACGGCATCGCGGTGTCGCTGCTGCAGCTGGCGCGCGCCTACACCATCTTCACGAACGACGGCAAGGTCATTCCGCTGACCCTGGAAAAGCGCAGCGCGCCGCCGCCGGGCGTGCAGGTGATCGCGCCGGCGACCGCGCAGGCGATGCGGACCATGCTCGAAAACGTGGTCGTGAACGGCACCGCGCGGCAGGGAAGGATTCAGGGCTACCGGGTCGGCGGCAAGACCGGCACCGCCTACAAGGCCGAAAACGGGCGCTACACCTTCCCGCGCAAGTACATCGCTTCCTTCGTGGGCATCGTGCCGATGTCGGCGCCCCGTTTCATCGTGGCGATCATGATCGACGAGCCAGGCGGCCGCTCCCACTACGGCGGCCAAGTGGCGGCGCCGGCCTTCGTGGGCATTGCGTCCACGGTGCTGCAGTTCTCGAATACCACGCCGGACGCGCCGGTCTCGGACGTCATCGCGGCGCCGATCCCCGCGGAGATCGACGACTGAACCAGGCCGGCGATCCGCTGAACCGATTTCTTTCACTCCAGTCCTTACCGCCATGACCGCTTCCAACCCTTCCCATGCTTCCGGCAGCCTGCCGGCGCAGCACACCCTGCTGCCGATCCTGTTTTCGATCTCCTTCGTCCACCTGCTGAACGATTGCGTGCAGGCGGTGCTGCCCGCGATCTATCCGATGCTGAAGGAAGAGCTGGCGCTGAGTTTCACGCAGGTCGGCCTGGTCACGCTGACCTTCCAGTGCACCGCCTCGCTGCTGCAGCCCTGGGTCGGCGCCTACACCGACCGGCGTCCGCTGCCCTTCCTGCTGCCGGCCGGGATGTGCGTCACGCTGGCCGGCACCGGCCTGCTGGCGGTGGCCGGCAGCTTTGCCATGCTGCTGCTGGCGGCCGGCATGATCGGGATCGGCTCCTCGACCTTTCACCCGGAAGCATCGCGCGTGGCGCGGCTGGCGTCGGGCGGCCGCTTCGGGTTTGCCCAGTCGCTGTTCCAGGTCGGCGGCAACCTCGGCTCGGCGCTCGGGCCGTTGCTGGCCACCCTCGTGATCATCGGCCGGGGGCAGGGGCGGATTGCCTGGTGCATGCCGCTGGTCCTGGCCGCGGTGGCGGTGCTGGCCGGCGTCAGCCGCTGGCATGGACGGCTGCTGGACGCCACCCCGGCCGGCACCGGCGTGCCGGCGGCGCAATCCCTGCCGCAGGGCCGGGTGCTCGGCGCCCTGGTCGTGCTGGCGATGCTGGTGTTCTCCAAGTACATCTACATGGCGAGCCTGTCGAGCTACTACACCTTCTACCTGATCGACCGGTTCGCGGTAACGGCCGACAGCGCATCGCTCTACCTGTTCCTGTTCCTGGCGGCGGTTGCCGCCGGCACCTTTGCCGGTGGGCCGATTGGCGACCGGATCGGCCGCAAGCGCGTGATCTGGTTCTCGATCCTGGGCGCCGCGCCGTTCACGCTGGCGCTGCCCTATGCGAACCTGTTCTGGACCGCGGTCCTGAGCGTGATCATCGGGCTGGTGATGTCGTCGGCGTTTTCGGCCATCGTCGTGTTTGCGCAGGAGCTGGTGCCGGGCAAGGTGGGCATGATCGCAGGGATCTTTTTCGGACTGATGTTCGGTGTCGGCGGCATCGGTGCGGCCGCCATGGGCCATGCCGCCGATGTCTACGGCGTCGGGGCGGTATTCCGCGCCGCGTCTTTCCTGCCCTTGCTGGGCGTGCTGGCGGCCTTGCTGCCCCGGCAAGGCCGCTGAAGGGGCGTCACAGGTGGAAGTCGCCGGCCCGTTCGGGCTGGTAAATGATTTCAAGGACCCTGACGGTGAGGTTCTTGCCGCCTGGGCCGGCCCATTCGATCGTGTCGCCTTCGGCCAGGCCGAGCAGGGCGCTGCCGACCGGCGTCAGGATGGAAAGGGTATCGCCGCCGCGGGCGGCGTCCTTCGGGTACACCAGCGTGCGGCACCATTCGCCGTCGACGCCCTGCAGGGTAAAGCGGACGGTCGAGTTCATCGTGACCACGCGCGGCGGCATGTCCCACGGATCGACGATCTCGGCGCGCGCCAGTTCGTTCAGCAAGGCGTCGGCCTGGGCCTCATGGCCCGGCGCGAGCGTTTCCAGCAGCAGTTCGACGCGATTGGCGTCGACCGACGACATGATGATATTCGTAAGCATGCGATTCCTCCTGGCTTGACTGGACAGCGTCACAGTTCGAGCAGCAGGGTGCCGGCACCGACGACGATGGCCAGGAAGGCCACGATCTGCTGGCGCAGGCGCCTGCGGCGCGCGATGATTTCGTTGGCCGAACGGAAGTTGAGGCGGCGGCGTTCGGGAAGCACGTTGCTCCCCATGCGTTTGAGTTTGCGGATTGATTTCATTGTTCACACCAGGGTTGTGTCCACGAAGGACGAGATGACATCGCCTGTCAGGCAGGCGACCCCGAATCATTGTGTGAGCTCGGCAAGCAGCGAAACAGGCTCTTGCCGAGCTCAGGAAAGCCGGGCAAGGTGGCGAGCATGGGGAAGCGACGTTCGCGTACGGGGTACGAAAACGTGATCTACTCGACTTGCAGTGAGTACATCGTGCGCCATGGTCTTTGTCAGAAAGAATGCCGGCATGCGCCGGCGATTTGTCTATACAAGGATTATACAGCGCTTTGCATTTTTGTCGTTTTTGAATCGTGCGCGCGCCAGCGCGCGTGCCCTCAATTGCCGCGGTAGGTCGAGTAGCCGAATGGGCTCAGCAGCAAGGGCACATGGTAGTGCGCGCTCGCTCCATCCATCGTGAACTCGACCGGAATGCGCGGGAAGAAGGTGGGCTGGCCCTTGCGCGCGTAGTGTTCGCCGGTCTCGAAGACGATGCGGTAGGCGCCTGCGGCCACCGCCTTGCCTTCGGGGTAGAGCGCGGGAATGCGGCCCTGCTCATTGGTGACGCCGGCCGCCAGTTCGCGCCATTGTTCGCCGGCGCGCTGCTCCAGTCGCACGCGGATGCCGGCCGTCGGCTGGCCGCTTTGCAGGTCGAGCACGTGCACGCTCAGCGGGTTCGGCGCGGCGGCCATGACGGGGGCGCCGGCGGCGAGGGCGCAGGCGAGGACGAGCGGTTTGATCGATTGCATGGTGTTCTCCTTGGAATGGTCGGGTAATAGTCGGGTTCAGCGGACCGGCTGGTCGAGTTCGGGAAGGGCGCCGATGGCGGACAGCGCGCAGGCATGGTCGTTGGCCGCGCCGCCGCCGCCGGCCACGCCGATCGCCCCGACCGGCTGCCCGTGCGCCAGCAGCGGCACGCCGCCGCCGAGCAGCAGCAGTTCCGGCAGGGTGGCCAGGTTGCGCGCATCCGGATCGGCCTGGGAGCGGCGCGCCAGGTCCAGCGTGGCCGTGCGCGTCGACAGGGCCGTATAGGCTTTGCGCCGGCTGGCCTCGGTGTTGTGCGGACCGACGCCGTCGGCCCGCTGCAAAGCCACCAGGTTGCCGCCGCGGTCGAGCACGGCCACCACGATGGCGCGTCCCTGGCGGCGGCAGGCATCGATGGCGCCGCCGGCCAGGCGGTTGGCGCCTTCCAGCGTCAGTTCCGGCTGTTGGCGCAACTGGGCGGCTGCCGGCAGGGAAGCCAGGCCAGCCAGCCCAGCCAGCAGGATCATGATAGGTCGGTGCATCGGTGTCCTCGGTCGGTAAGGTTCAGGACCTGCATTCTGGCATCCGCCACCCGACACGAAGCTGATCGCAAGATGATAATTCCGTCATGTTCGGCGGCCGCAAACCCGCTTAGAATGGCTGTTTTCCCCTGCCTACCTGCCATGCCCATCCTGGTGATCGAAGACGAGCCGAAGACCGGCGACTACCTGCAGCGCGGCCTGACCGAATCGGGGTTTGCGGTCCGGCTGGCGCGCAACGGCCGCGATGGCCTGGCGCTCGCGGCCGAGGACGAGATCGAACTGGTGGTGCTCGATGTCATGCTGCCGCGCATGGATGGCTGGCAGGTGCTGGAAGCCTTGCGCGCCAATCCGGCGACCGCCCAGATCCCGGTGCTGTTCCTGACGGCGCGCGACGAAGTGCAGGACCGGGTGCGCGGCCTCGAGCTGGGCGCCGACGACTACCTGGTCAAGCCCTTCGCCTTTGCCGAGCTGGTGGCGCGCATCCGCACCCTGCTGCGGCGCGGCCCGGTGCGCGAGGATGCGCTGATCCGCATCGCCGACATGGAAATCGACGTGTTCCGGCGCCGCGTACGGCGCGGCGCCGTCACGATCGCGCTGACGGCGCAGGAGTTCGCCCTGCTGCACCTGCTGGCGCAGCGCGAAGGACAGGTGCTGTCGCGCTCGCTCATCGCGTCCCACGTGTGGGACATGAATTTCGACAGCGATACGAATGTCATCGACGCGGCGGTGCGCCGCCTGCGCCGCAAGATCGACGATCCCTTCGAACCGAAGCTGATCCACACGCGGCGCGGCATGGGCTACGTGTGCGAAGCGCAGCCGGCCGGCATCGCGTGAAGGGCCGCCTGCGCCACTCGCTGGCCCTGCGCATCGGCGCCATGTTCGTGCTGGTGGTCGCGCTGGCCGCCGCCGGCCTCGGCACCTACCTGTACCGCGCCTTCGTCGCGGAAATCGAGCGGCGCGACGATATCCAGCTGCTGGGCAAGCTGCGCCAGGTGCAGATCCTGCTGGGCCGTCCCGGCGCGGCCGAACTGCTGCACACCCGGCCCGAGTTTTTCCGCGACACCATGAGCGGCCAGGAAAACTCGCTGGTGCGCTTCATTGGAGCGGACGGCGCGGTGCTGGCCGACATCAACGCCACCGGCGAACCTTATCCGGTGCCGCCCGCCGCCGGGCCGGCGCCGCAGCGTGAGGCGATCGCCAGCTGGACCAGCCGCCACGGCGACCCCGGCCGGGTGGTGGCCGGCAGCGCGCGCCTGGACAGCGGCCCGCTGACGGTGGTGGTCGCGCGCGCCTACGGCGAACGCAGCGCGATGTTCGCCCGCTACCGCGTCCGCATCGCCGTCGCCGCCACGGTCAGCGCACTGGCGGCGGCCCTGCTGGCGGCGCTCGTGCTGCGGCGTGGACTGCGTCCGCTGCATGTGGTGGCCGAGCACGCGGCGCTGGTGCGACCCGGGACGCTGGCGCAGCGGCTCGAGGTGGCGGCCGCGCCATCCGAATTGCGGCCGCTGATCGATGCCTTCAATGCGATGCTGGCGCGGCTGCAGGAGGGGTATGCGCGCCTGTCCGGGTTTTCCGCCGACCTGGCGCACGAGTTCCGCACGCCCGTCACCAACCTGATCGGGCAGAGCCAGGTCATGCTGGCGCAGCCGCGCACCGTCGCCGACTACGAGCAGCTGATCGCATCGAATATCGAGGAAATGGAAAGGCTGGCGCGCATGATCGACAGCATGCTGTTCCTGGCACGCGCCGGCCAGGACGAGGTGGTGCTGGCACGCGAGCCGCGGGACGCGCTGGACGAACTCCGCAAGATCGCCGATTTCTTCGAGAGCATGGCCGAGGAGCGCGGCCTGCGCCTGACCTGCGCCGGCGAGGGCACGGTGCTGGCCGACCCGGCGCTGCTGCGGCGCGCCCTGGCCAACCTGCTGTCGAATGCGGTGCGCCACGCCGCCGCCGGCAGCACGATCGCGTTGCACGCACGACAGGGCGCCGGCACCACCGAGCTGAGCGTCTCCAACGAGGGTGCGCCGGTTGCGCCCGCGCACCTCGGCCACCTGTTCGAGCGCTTCTACCGCGCCGACAGCGCGCGCAGCGATGCCCAGGGCTCGACCGGCCTTGGCCTGTCGATCGTGCGCGCCATCATGGACCTGCATGGCGGGACCGCGGCCGTGCATGCGGACGGCGGGCATATCCGGTTCACGCTGGCGTTTCCGGCCCGCTGAGGCGGTCTTATCGTGCCGCGCCCAGCGCTTCCAGCCGGGCGCGCGCATGCCCGTTGCCCGGCTCGAGTTCGAGCGCATGCCGGTAATGCCCGGCCGCGGCGTCGCGTTCGCCGGCCGCCTCGTTGGCCTGGCCCAGGCCCTCGTACAGGAAATCGAAACGCTCCGGATACAGGTGCACGCCCAGCGCGAAAACCTGGATGGCGTCGCGCGCGCTGCCGGCCTGCAGCAGTTTCAGGCCCCAGTCGCGGAGTTGCAGCGCGTCCAGCGACAGCTCCGGATTCTGCGCATGCAGCCCGTCGTAGATGGCGCCGAGGCGGCCGAAGCCCTGCCTGCCCACCTGGTCGAGCAAGGTGTCCATGGTCGGCACCGGGCCGGCCGCGCGGCGCAGGGCGAAGGACAGCATGCCGGGCGGCGTGCGGCCGGCGGCCAGCTCGGCTTCCAGGCTGCGGCGGGCGCCGGGATCGTCCTTCAGGCGGGCATCGAGGAAGCGCCGGATCGCCAGCGCGGTCGCGCCGTAGGCTTGCGCGGCCTGTTCGCGCGTGCGGCCCCTGGTCGCGGCGCCGGGCGCCATTCGCAGCGACCACGACGAGAAATCCATGTGGCTGGTGGCATCCATGGTGGCCAGGTAGACGTCGGCGTAGCGCAGGCGCGCCAGCAGGTCGGCGCCGGCGCCGAGGTCGTCCTGCTCGCCCGGGTCGGCGCTCTGCAGGCGGCTCACGTACAGCAGCGGGATGCCGAGGCGTTCCGGCGTGACGTAGCGGGCGGCGCGCGGGCTGCCGTTCAGGTAATCGAAGGCGGCGCGCAGCGTGCCGTCCAGGCTGACCAGCGCGCGGATGCGGTCGTCGCGCGCCGCCGCCAGCACGCTCGCCAGTCCGCCCCAGCTGTGGCCGATGACGCCGATGTGGCGCGTGTCGGCCTGCGGCAGGGTGTGCGCATAGCCGACCAGGTAGGCGATGTCGGCCGCCTGCGCCTCGGCGCCGTCCAGGTCCGCCGTCATCTTGTGCGAGCGCGGGCCCAGCGAGGGGCTGGCGATCACGATGTAGCCCTGGCTGGCCAGGTATTCGCACAGGTCGGCGTTGTCGATCGCGTAGGCGCTGTTGCCGGGGGCGTAGATCACGACCGGGTAGCTGCCGGCCTGCTCCGCCGCGTCGCGCACGGCGCGCACCGGCTGGCGCAGGTCGGCCTCGATGCGCGCGCCGTCGGCGCCGCGGGTGAGGGCATCGACCAGGCCATCGGTGGCGCGCCGCACCTGTTCCTGCGTGCGCCCGAAGTGTTCCTCGGTCGCCACGGTGGCGACGTAGTCGCGGTAGCGCATCGGGACGCCGCCGGCGCCGGCCGGATACCAGACCAGGGTCTGCAGCGGACGCGCGCGCTCGCTGGCGGCCGGCTGCGCCGTCACCGGGTCGCGGGCGCGCTGGTAGACGCGGGCGCGGTCGAACTGCTGGCGGACGTGGAAGCCGATCGCATTCGGGCCGGCCTCTGCCGCCAGTGGAAAATCGGCGGCAGAGGCAGCGGCGGCAGCGAGGGTGCCGGCGGCAAGCAGGAACAGGGCGAGGCGGGTGCGGGGCATGGTGAGGGCGGTGTCGGTTTGGCGGCGTGGCTATTCGAATCGCATTGTAGAACTGTAAATTCTTTAGAGCAAACAGGGCGCCATGCTGACGATGGATGGCGGCTTGCCGGCCGGCGGGTCGCATGATCCGTTAAAATGGCGGCATTCTTTTACTCCTACCAGCATCATGACCCAGGACGAACTCAAGCAGGCCGTGGCCCGCGCCGCCATCGATTACGTGCTCAGTGGCCCGGACTCCGGCGAAATCATCGGCGTCGGCACCGGCTCGACCGCCAATTTCTTCATCGACGAACTCGGCAAGATCAAGGACCGCATCAAGGGCGCGGTCGCCTCGTCGGAAGCCACTGCGGCGCGCCTGCGCGGCCACGGCATCGACGTCTACGACCTGAACGACGTCGAATCGATTTCGGTGTATGTCGACGGCGCCGACGAAATCGACGCCAGCGGCGCCATGATCAAGGGCGGCGGCGCGGCGCTGACGCGCGAAAAGATCGTGGCTTCGGTGTCGAAGCGTTTCGTCTGCATCGCCGACGGTTCCAAGCTGGTGCAAACCCTGGGCACATTCCCGCTGCCGGTGGAAGTGGTGCCGATGGCGCGCGCCGCCGTGGCGCGCCGCCTGGTCGAGCTGGGCGGCCAGCCGCGCCTGCGCACCAAGCCGGGCAGCGACGAGCCTTTCGTCACCGATAACGGCGGCCACCTGCTCGACGTGGCCGGCCTGTCGATCACCGATCCGGCCGCGCTGGAGTCCGAGATCAACCAGATCGTCGGCGTGATCGCCGTCGGCCTGTTCGCCCGCCGCGGCGCCGACGTCTGCCTGCTGGGTACCGGCGAAGGCGTCAAGACCCTGAGTTTCTAAGCCGGAGACGCCGCCATGAAGCCCTTGTCCGCTGCCTTGTTGATCGCGCTGGTTGGGTCGATGCTGCTGGGCGGCTGCTCGGCGTTTCATGGCAAGCCCGGGCCACAGGCGCCGGATGCGCCCGAGCTGGCGCCGACGCCGTCGCCGGCCGGCCTGGCCGATGCCGGCGGCGCGCCGATCCAGAAAATCCCGTTCCGCATCGGCGTGTCTTCGGCCACGGTCGAGCGGATGGCGCGCCAGCAAGGCTGCACAGGCGGCCAGGGCGCCGGCCTGATCACCGATCCGGGCCCGGCCGAGGTCTACCGGATGCAGTGCGACAACGGCAAGACCTTCATGGCGCGTTGCGAGCTGCGGCAGTGCAAGCGGATGTGATGGACGGATCCATCGATAAAAAAGGGATCCATCGATAAAAAAGGGATTCAAGTATAAAAAAGGGATTCAAGCATAAAAAAGGGAGCCGAGGCTCCCTTTTTATGCTTGCTTTATATGCTCAGGCAGTCGGCGGCACGTAACCGGCCGCTGCGTCGGCGCCTTCGCCGAAGAAATGTTTTTCCATCTGCACTGCCAGGTACTTGCGCGCGCGGGCGTCGGCCATGTTCAGGCGGTTTTCGTTGATCAGCATGGTCTGGTGCTTCAGCCAGGCTTGCCAGGCTTCCTTCGAGACGCTGTCATAGATGCGCTTGCCCAGTTCGCCCGGATAAGGTGCGAAATCGAGGCCTTCGGCTTCCTTGTTCAGTTTGATGCAGTGGA
>Ga0308160_10007115_pt1 | contig 11214 bp, 14 predicted proteins | sample PhyFR1_FD_201036 | JGI IMG/M metagenome (GOLD analysis project Ga0308160, IMG submission 201036) | Phyllosphere microbial communities from UC Gill Tract Community Farm, Albany, California, United States - DLSLF.R1 | ecosystem: Host-associated > Plants > Phyllosphere > Unclassified | place: USA... | reverse complement strand
CAATAGCCCCCTTTTATCCCCTTCGTAGTGAAGAAATTGGTCTAGATAGGCATCGGTGATCTTTTCGACCGGCTCGATGTCGTAACAAGGAATTAACTTGTCGTAGGTGTCGAAGAACTCGAGGCCGACTTCCTTGAATGCTCTCTGCGTGAGAAGCAGCCTCTTGATACGCGATAGACACTCGTGAGGGTTGTCGTAAGCTTGCTCAACAAGCGCCAATTCCTCTCGCTGAGACTGATTGAGTCGACCGTGTACCGAGTATGCCTCCTTCAACTTCTCCAATGCCAGGACCAAAAGCTTGGTGTCGTGCTTGTAAGAGAGAGGAGGGAAGGGGATAGGAGCGAATTTCCTAGACTCCAGCCAATGGACGGTAGAAGTGTACTAAAACGTCGTCAGCACCTTCCCGAAGCAAACTTGCAGATTGGATCAAGTCCCAACTCACCAGAGCGACCGCCTCTTCACTGGAGATGTACGGGCCGTCCTTCAGATAGCCGTTCTGCCTCTCGTGCTCCGCTTTTAAGTAGAGTCGAGTGAGACGACCAAGATTCTTCTTGACCACAGCCTTGTCGACTGTTGCTCCTCGCCTGATTCGCTCTCGATTGAAGTGTGCCACAGAGGTGTAGTGGTCACTCTTGTTCTTTACATATCGTAGAAGGATGGATTCGATCGCGACGGGCATCCCTGGGACCTTCCATGGGATGTTTGCCTTCCAGCACCGCCATGCCTCGGAAAGATGTTGCAGAATTGTCTTAGCCTTGTTGCCCTATTTATCAGCGGAGTTCCTGGATATTCGTGATAGGTAATCGCGGCAGAGGCATCTCCGAGCGAGCAGTGTAGTGGAGGGAAGTGTAGTACCCCAAAGAAGAGTGGTCACGCCCCGAAAGAAAGAGAAGTAAAGATATCCCAGTTCCGGTGAAACTTCGGAAAATCTTGCTTCACCTCCCTGCACCTCTATCCGTTTTGATTTTGATGCAATGGGGTACAATGCGGTTGGAAGCCACTTACTTTGAGACTTTCGGGCATCATGTCAAGAATATCTGTAACATCAGCTTTGGCCCTTTATGTCGCATGGGTGATGTATTGGGGTCAAGGGAGTGAAAATGGAATGACGGAATGGTGAAGGGAAGTAGGGGGTGTGAAGTCGGAAAGACGTACCGTGCATCACCGCAGCTCGGAGCTCGAGATCGAAGTGTGACTCGACACGTTGCTTCGTAACTGTCCTGCTAAGTCAGTTTTGGGCCTATGTAGAGGAGTGGGGGCTTACGAAGCAGTGCCCTTTGAATTTCGGCCCTCGAATTGTCGAGCCAACAGATTTCCGAGCCATCTCTCGAGGAGAGGGACCATTCCTCGCATGAAGAAGAGCCATACTCGCCATCCTGGAGCCCAGAACCCGACTCCTGGTCCTTTTCCTACTGGTCCAGTGTTGAACCTGGCGTAGATGACATGTTTCAAATCCTTGGCCATCCTAATTTGTTTCATGAGCTTGTACTTGTATCGGTACATTCCCGTAAGCTGACCGACATGGGCGAATAGGTACTGTAATCCATCCGCCAACTGGAAAGCGTCGATGTTACCAAGTCGGAATTGGACGTGGGAGTCGACAATGAGCTTGGTCAATCGCAAGATTTCTCGACAGAGATGGAAAGCGTTTCCGAATCGGGATCGCTTTCGCTCCTTGGTCGTAAGAGTCTTGATAGGCTTCAAGTTCATGTTGTAATCCAAATGGAGGTAGTTCAAGTTCTTTCGGTGGATAAGGAGATTGAGCATGTTGTAACCCTGTCGACAGACTTGAAGACCTGCTTCGACCCAGTCGAGATTGGTTTGCTGGAAGAATTTGGTGTTCTTCAGACTTCGGAACAAGTTTCGCTTGACCATTGCCTTGGGACGCTTGTGGTGTAGAGCGTTCAAGACATAGTTCTTGAGCTAGATCTATTAGTATGATTCTGAAGGGGGAATGAGAGACATACGAGCTTCTGGTAAGATACTCGAATCTTGACCGCCTGATCAGGTGGACAATGCTCGGTGTAGAAGTTCTTAACCATCGGGATATCCTGTGCTCGCCTCGTCCTCCCACTTCGCATGTTGTATGGGTATGGAGCCCAGTAAAGAGCAATAGCGTCCGCAGTGTTCTCATTACTGATATCCTTCTCCTGCATGAATGCGTCAAGCTCTTCCGGTAACTCGAAGTCATCCTCGTCATTTCCGTATCCGAACACATCGTCCTCGTGAGAAACTAAAGGAGTGTGTGCCTCCTGGACGACTCGTTGCGAGATCGGGTTGATGAGGGGATCGAAGTAGAATGCGGGAAGATCGGGATCGTCAGTCTTGATGTAGACGTTCTTTGGCTCGTGGTAGGCGCCTAGATGGACTGAACGGGGAAGGGAATTGTAGAGATGAGGGAAAGCGACCTTGTATTCTGATCGAATGACACCACGGATGATGACTTTGTTGATGTCGTTAAACTCATTCCAGTCCTCGTCATATGCTTCGGTATCTCGGTACAATGGCTCAAATTTAGGTCCTCCTGGCAGAGCGATATTCAAAGATTTGGCGGTAAAGAAACTCTTTTTGTCAAACAGATAGTAGGCATTCTGATCCGAATAGTCGGATAGAAGCTGGCGACCGATTCGGTACAAATTCGACATCTGTGGCAAAGAGAGCGAGTAGAATCGATAACTCGATCCATTGACATGGGGCGTATCCACCAAAGGCTTGGGGTCGTAGAACCAGTCGATAATAGCCTGATCATCCTCCTCATCTAGCTCCAGCTGGATAGCCTCTAGCGGATCGACATCCAAGATGTTATCTCCATAATCCATCGGTGGCTCCTCATCATCAAAGGGCGGGAATCGCATTCGCTTGAAATGTCGTCGATCTCGCTTCTCTCGTCGCATTGCAAGCCACATGGATGCCCACTGAGCGTGGTAGACGGGCTCGATGACCTTGGGTACATCATTCACGAACGTAATTGCTCCAGAGATATGGTAAAGGACCGGTACTTCTCGTACTTGCTACACGACATCAGCTTCACTCCTCCGGCTGTGACTTTCGCTACTCACCTCCCAAGGGCACGGAATGTTTTCCAAAAGCTTCATTACAGCATGAGGGATATATTTCAAAGCTCCCAAGTGTACACGCTTGTCATTCCTAAACTTCTTGTTTGACATATCTCCATGATCCTTGATAATCTTCCTTACGTGCTCTGGAGGCAAATCCTAGGCTAATCAGCTGATTCCTTCAAATCCAAATCGCCGAGACTCACGGCCTTGCCAAAATCAATCCCTCCACCACCTCCAGCCTTTCTCTTTTCATTGAATTTCCTCTTCTGCCCTGCTCTCCATTTCCTAGCCTTCTTTTCGATTTCGTCCTTGCTAAGAGTCCCAAAGAAATCACCATCCATCCTTTCGAGCGAGGAAGGTCCACCATTCGGCTGTCCAGCGAATCCCGGAGGTGCTCCGAAACCGGGTGGGGCGGACATGATGCTTGAGGTGTGTAGAGAAGAAGGGTGATGTATAAGGTGGAGGAAATTCCAAAAGTCCCTTGGTTGTATGCAGCCATAATCTCAGGAAGGTGGCGATGCCACAGATCGAAGGGGACGCGAGCGTGGTATATCGGATAACGCCGATGTGGCACTTGGCCGCTTTAGTGCGGGGGGTTCAAGATCACGTTGTTGATACTAATGACTGTATACGATCTAGTCAGAATAACTAAGCCGATATGCCAGCCTGTGTGAAATATGGAGATCGTCCCGTTGTCCTTTTGACCGTACATCCCTATCGCTATTGCTTGGATCTCAACGCTGAACTCGCAGAATGACGATGGACCACCTAGCGATTCATCGCCCAACATCTATGGATTCTCGCTATTACTACAGGAGAAGCTAGGCTGGGGCGTACGAGTTGTCATTCCCGATTGTCAAAAGTCCTGGTGAGCTAGCCAAACCCCTAAGAAGTAGGCAGCAGCTGACGAGCAGGGTCGGCAAGGCATATGCCATTAGCGATATCATCACAGTCAAGTACTTCTACCCCTTGGGCCCCGATGGACTCACTGGCGATATCTCGGAGGTTTCAAGACCGTTGAAAGACGGTGAGAGTATGGAATGGGTCCTTGTATCTGGAGTAGGCTCAAAGCTGTCGGCAAGATCATGAGCTGATGACAGACTCCCGCAACATGCAGTAACATCGCGCTGCATAATCTGTACCCGGGAGAGATCGATATGGTCATCTCTGGACCCAATCGTAAGCTCATAGAGATGACTGTCACTGATTGGCAGACGGACGTAACTCCTCAACCGCATTCGCCTTATCTTCCGGTACGATAGGTGCAGCACTCGCTGCCGTAATGGCAGTCCCGCTGCCCGGTCCATCATCACAATCATCCCTACATACAGACCACATCCCAGCAATCGCTGTATCGTATGGTGTCATCGCTAGACCAGTACCAGCGGAGGTAAACAGGCTTGCCCATGAAGCTGCGGTGGAGGTCTGTGAGAGATTATGGAATGACTGGGGACTCGAACAGAGCTCGGGCGACAAGAAGCAGAAAGTACAGCTTTACACGGTCAACATACCCTTGAAAGAGGATGTCCTGGTGAAGGATAATCGCAGAATTTGCTGGACGACAGTGTGGAGAAACCATTACGGACAACTGTTCAAGCCGACGAAAGCGTAAGTCCTCGCTAGGTCCAAAGCTAACATCAGTGATTCAACGACCTTTGTAGCAGATGACGACCGGGACCCCAACAACAAGCCGGTCAATCAGCCCACATCCGGAAAGACCGCCGAGAAATCGACCACTTCGACAGCTGGGCCTGGCGCAGTACCGTCAAAACCATCATCCCCAGCACCACCAAAACCGACCAGCCAGCTCAAATTTCAATTCGCACCCACCATGGGCCCGCTCCTGTCGCCACGGGATGAGGATCTACCGGTGGGTTCGGACGCCTGGGCCTTCGCGAAAGGATACATCAGTGTCGCACCTTTACGCGCCGAGTTTGGAGGATTGCTGCCAGGGGGATGTGGCTTTGGAAGTGACGCAGGCAAGGAGCAGATTATCGGAAGTCTTTGGGATGAGCCGAATGCTCGTATGTAGTGCGAAGCTGGGAGTGATGACATGCAACGATGTACGATCGAAATCTACTCTAGCTTATAGACTTCAGCGTTGGTCAGACCCATCTGACCCAATGTACCCAGGATCGGACCCTGCTTCATATCAATGGTCAATCCACCACACAGCGGTCTCATCAGGCTGGCCCGTCAGCTCGTTGCCACGATGCCGATGACGAATACTCACGATTGAGGCAGACAAACAAGCACAAGGACCTTCTTGCCCTCTTTCCTCTCCGAGACTGCATTCTCGAGTACGCTCTGTGGTATGGGACCAGGCGGAGGACGAGCGATAGTCAACGACTGATGGCGTGCGAAAAGGGCGGGTAAAAGGGATTCATCCATGACAAAATCAATGTCCTGATCAGATTGGCGAGGGAGAGAGTGTATCAAGTGTAGTGAAGGAGTCTTTTGAGTGGGCAATTTGTTGAGAAGCTGGAGAAAGGGCGCGACCCCGGTTCCCGTCGAGATCTTGTATGAGCTATTATCTGGGTGTGAGGACGTACCATAACAATTTTGTCGTATTCTCCCGGACGGAGTGATAGGGTCGGTATTGGTCCTCTGAGTCCGACTTCACCACCCGGTGTCAAGCGATGTATCATCCTATCATCAGCTCTCTTTGAAATGAGCTTAACAGAGGAGCTTACTTTCCCACCTCACCCCCCTGAACCCGCTTCACAATCACATCAACCTCCCCATCCTTGCCAACATCATTGACAGGCGTATAAGGCCTTTCAATCTGCAGATCCGGATTCTTGATCATCACATGCTCAATCACTATACTCCCATCTTCCCCTTTGTGGAATAAAGCACTATCCGAGCTCGAGAGTGGTATTTGGATCCGAGCATGCTGAGGTGTTAGCTTCGAGGTGGATCCGACTTTCTGGGTTGAATATGTGTACGGATCTAGAGGTTTGGTGCTAGAGCCAAAGAGGGTGAAGGGTATGAAAGCAAGGGGGATCGCTAGGAGGTAGTAGCTCTTGAATCTCGATCTGGGTGTGCTCGATGTAGATTGGTGCCGACAGCGAGGAGCTCGTGTGTGAGGAACAACATCGAGACAAGTTCTCGAGGGACGGCTAATTCTTGTAGTAGTCGTTCGTATGCTTGATCTGGCGCTCATGATGAGTTGGTACATCGATCGGCAGTCAATCTAACTTTTGGAATCTTGCCAATGTTTTCCCGAGATTGATCCGATGGATTTACTTGAACATTGACTTGCCACTAAAACCTCTTCATTCTGCTCAATATCATACATCAACATACCTATGCCTCGTTCACCATCGCCTGCCTCAGCAGCTAGAGCTGAGGCTTGGAAAAGGTCAGCTCGTGAGCCCATCAAGGAAGAAGTCAGGGGTGAGAGCTCGCGGGCTCCGGAACGCGAGAGGGAGAAGGAGTCTCGTCGTAATAGGTATGAGGATTGGGAAGAGGAGGAGCGTAGGCAGCGACGACGTAAGGAGAGGAGTAGGAGTAGGAGCCGAGATAGAGATAGGGATAGAGATATGGACAAGGTCCGAGACAAGGAAAGGGGTGAAGACCGGGAGAGACGAAAGGAGAAGAAGCGTAGAGAGCGTGAGCGCGAAAAGGACAAAGGGTATGGCATTCGCTTGCAAAGTTGCCTGTTATTGACGTTCAGATCACGAAGTGCATCCCCTTCCGACCGTCGGAGACGTAAAGAAGCCAAATCCCTCGCCAAGAATAATGCTCGACGCGTGACCGAGCTGGAACAATCACGAGCAGTAGCTGAATTATCAATGTATACTGGCGCCGACAACCCTTTCCACGATGCCAACATCGGCGAAGCTTTCGTATGGAACAAAAAGCGCGAAAAGGAGAAGAAGGCCGGTCTTACCGCGGAACAGATTGCTCGTAAAGATGCGTTGAGGCGCTTGGAAGCAGAAGAGGAATTGGCAAAACTGAACAAGAGGCGAGCGGATAGGGAGGTGGATATGCAGTTACGTGATGAGGAGGAAGGTAAAATGAGGAGATTAGCAGAGGAAGCTACTATGAAGGAATGGCATGCGAAAGAGGATGACTTCCAGCTGGAGCAGAGCCGACGTAGAGCAGGAATCAGGTTAAGGGAGCAGAGAGGGAAAGCTATCGATTTCTTGGCTATCAATTTGCGATTCGCGGATCCAGGTGGAATGGCGAGGCATACTGCTGCTATTGGGTCACTTGCGAATCCGAGAAAGTCAGAGGTGGAGAGGGAGGAAGAGGAGGAAGGGTGGGGCTGGGCGGATGCTGGATTTGAATTTGAGATTGACGAGCCATGGAGGATCTTCGACGTGAGTTTGACAAGTATTAAAAGGGATGGGTAGTGATACCAGAATCTCAACCTTGAAGATTGTGAGGAGCTAGAAATCGATATCAAGATGTACATCTCGCTCGAGAAATCGCCCATCAATATCGAGTTCTGGGAGGTGAGCTACTTTATGAACACTTGATGTAAGTCTGACATTCAGGCGATGCTGCAAATCTGTGAACATCATCTGGAACTACTACGTGACCCAGACCATGCCGAGGGTGGACGGTACTATGACCGTGAAGTCGATCAGTCCGCCGGAAAGATCGTCTCCGGACTCAGTCTTGCCAGACTAATTGAACTCGAGGGCAAGACGAACGCTATGCTACGAAGTGGCCAGCCTGTCGATGGAGAGTTCTGGGATTTGGTCTTGAAGAAGATCCACGTCGAGAAATCGATCGTACGTTGTCCCTCGGTTCTCTAGTTTAGCGAGCTGAATGATAGGCGAAATTGAACTCGATCCATGAAGTTGTACTCAAGAACCGACTTGAGCAATTTAAAAAGCGTCAAAGGGAAGAAGCGGCCAAACAGCAACAAGAGCTCGGGAACAAGATCATCGCTCAAGGCGAGGCTGCTACCTTCGGAGGTGATATGCACGCGGAAGGAGGTGAAGGAGAGGAGTACGAAGATGATGCGGATGACGAAGATGACTTTATCGAGGACTACAGTCGGTCAATGAGTCCTGGACCAGTAGAGTTGAAGACACTAGGACAGGAGGACCGAAGATTACCTGTCATCTCGGAGGCCGCGTTTAGACGTGACATCGTATGCCGTTCCCCATTTCCCTTGTTGGATGCTGATGATCAGTTCAAAGCAAGGCGAGCAGTCGCTGCTTCATCTTTCGTCCCTCGACACCAGGCTGAAGCAGACTTTTCAAGAGGAGTGACGAACCAGACAGTCTCTCGACCATCTGCTGGAGACCTAGAAGCGGAAGCGATCTATCGAGCCGAAGCAGAGCAGGAAAAGAAAAATCTCGGTGCAGATGAGAGTGAAGAGGAGTTTGGAGATTTGGATGAAGGTTTGGATCTTGCTCCTGCAGCTACGAATTACGATTGGAGTGATCGATATCGACCTAGGAAGCCGAGGTTCTTTAATCGTGTTCAGACTGGTTTCGAGTGGAATCAGTATAATCAAACTCATTACGAGTGAGTCCCCATTCTGACAGTAAAGTCAGCGCTAATGGTAGTTCCGAGAATCCACCTCCTAAGGTTGTGCAAGGATATAAATTCAATATCTTCTACCCAGATCTCATGTACGTCCCCGCCTTGATCCATCCTGGTTCCCCTCCCCGACATTGTCCTTGCCCCTTTGCTGACTGGCAGCGATAAATCCAAAGCCCCAATCTACCGACTCGAGCGAATACCAGGCGACGAAGACACCCAGCTTATCATCTTCTCGGCCGGTCCGCCATATGAAGATATCGCGTTTCGGATCGTAAGACATCCGTGGGAATATGGGCATAGGAGGGGGTTCCGAAGTACGTTTGATAGGGGTGTTTTACAGCTGTATTTCAATTTTGGGAGGGCGTTTTATAAGAAGTAGGCGTTGCTCGAGCTTGTTGTATGGATATGACATCGTTGGTCGCACACTTGTCGAGGCGCTCGCTTCTGCGATAAGGTTATCCGTGGTTGAAGTATTCGGTACGGTGACAGGAAGGCGAAATGTCGATTGTTCCAGCCTATTGCGCAACCCCCTCCCACTCGCTTACAGCATAAGCATTTGCCGCCCCCCTCCTCGACAATTTCTTGTTCTTTTTCTTCTCCGACTCTCCTGTCTTGACTCCAACTCCATGAGAAGGTAATGTCCCCGGCTCATCCTCCCATGCCGCTATTTCATAGGCATTCTCCCTTTGTTCATTCTGAAGTTGTCGTTGAATTGCAATCTGTCGCCTTTGGCGACGATAGTATCGGATCCATGAGGTGATCTACTTGTCAGCTGAACATCTGACCAACAGGTGTCACTGACCTTAAAAAAGAGGACGATACCAGTGATGACTAGGACGATGACTCCTGAAACGATTGCAATTCTGACAATCTTTGATGTTTGGTAATTATAGTCGTCAAGTGTGGATTCGGTGGGGCTAGCATCTGATTGCGAACGAGTCGTGATGGTTGCTGCTGAGCTTACTGACCTCGCAGCCAGTCTCAGAGAGGAAGTCGCCATGGTGTGAGTACAAGACAGAGCGGTAGGCGCGTGATCATGTTGGGTTAAACACTGATCGGCCAGGCACAGCACCCGGTCACTTGGCCCTCGAGAGCTTTTGGAGGTCGTCCAGTAAAATGCAACGGGACGATGGCAGTCATGCATGCAACACATCTGCAGACTTTGGATCTAGTGGCAAAAGGCCTGCTGTCAGAGCTCCCGGGTTTTAATTACGCCTTCTCCATCACTGCACATTCTTTCGTCATCTGAATGCAGCTGTCAGCCAGCTTCCAGTGCCTCCAGTAGCGACTATTCTACATCAGAAGAATTCACACCGGGTTCGCTTGTAGATATCCTTCGGCTAGATATTATGAACCTGCTACAGAACAGAAAGGTGGAGGTGCCGTGGAATAATACGAATAATTGATACCAGGCACGTTGACGACGCTCTGTGATTCGGCAAAACGGTCTGGAACCTGTTGACGATTCCAGTGACGAATGAAGGGGCCCGGAGAATATCGGACTGTATGCAAAGTGGCGGTATAACAACAATGAATCAGCCGATGTTTCAGGCAATGTACATGGTTGTCTGCACACAGATTCTGGCACCCAAGCAAGGACACGGCTGAATGATGTTGCGCATGAAATGAAATGTAAATTGAGTGGCGATGGGTCAGGGTGGTTATAGAAGGGTCGAGCTGACGGGTGGAGGGGGGTAGGGCGGGAGATCACCGGGTTAATACCGCCAACCCTGAATCCACACCCCTGATGAGATCCCTGACAGCATCTCTACCTCTTGAGGTAAGGTAAACGGCGGAGTCGTACATACTCGCAAAAGTTGCTACTCAACATCATCCACCCATCTTGACCGCACCACCATTAGTACAAGTGTCCAAGCCATCGGCGATTATACCTACGACTGGACTGTCCATCGCTCGATCAATTCAACAACTCAAACACGCCCTCGAGAAGCTATAGCCACCGAGAACATATCCCGCCCTCGTCTCTGCTTTTCAAGTTTAATACACTACATCTAAATATTTGACAGCGACCACAAATCTGAAAGGATAAATTGTCAGGCCGCACGGACTCCTAGTCGGATTCATTCACGCCATCGGTAAGTCTCACACATTCCTTATCTTGCGGAACGAGTCGTAAACAGATCTGGTTACCGGACCATTTTGCTTAGGTCCTGCGTGACATTTGTCAGGCGGCGTCCGGCCCGTCCTGCGTATTCCCTTCATTCATGTCCACCCTTCATCTACACCATCATCTCGAACATCCGGTCATCCTTTCATAGTCCAAGAGCTGATCCAGTTATAGCGTAGCGGACTACCCTCGTGTGAATTCGCCCAACATTCCTACCGATACTCCTTCACCAGACGTTTCGGGTCCTTCCCCACGGTCGAACACCTCGTCGAAATCGTCTCCCGCATCAACATCATCCACTAGTACAACAACAACAAAGCTACGGCCGATCTTACCTAGACCCGCTCCTCGTGACGGGAAATCGCCCAACGGCACAACTCCAGGGACTACCCCCAAGAGTGGACTCGGTACCACGATGGACAAGGTTCCTTGGAGGACGTCCGGATCGAAAAAGGGGCCTTTTACCGTCGATTCGGGCGGAGGTGGAGGAGGTGTAGGGCAGAATCCAATTTCAATGCA
>Ga0308160_10007113_pt1 | contig 11216 bp, 8 predicted proteins | sample PhyFR1_FD_201036 | JGI IMG/M metagenome (GOLD analysis project Ga0308160, IMG submission 201036) | Phyllosphere microbial communities from UC Gill Tract Community Farm, Albany, California, United States - DLSLF.R1 | ecosystem: Host-associated > Plants > Phyllosphere > Unclassified | place: USA... | reverse complement strand
CCGGCGCGATCCAGCACCTGACCGGGATCAAGGACGCCGGCACCATCGTCGCGATCAACAAGGATCCGGAATCGCCGATCTTCGAGATCGCCGACATCGGGCTGGTGGGTGACTTGTTCACTTTGTTGCCGGAGCTAGAGGCGGCGCTGGCCTGAAGCCAAGCCGCCTTAGGACGCATGGCTGATTGTCGCCATGCAGCCTTCTTTTAGCCCGGCTGATCGATGGATGCATGTACGCCCCTGTCATCTTGAGGGTTGGCAGGGACGCCACCCCCCTCTCAAGCGGGGCGCCGCAGTATCCAAACCTTGATGTCGGAAGGCAGTATTCGCAGGACTGGAATGGCCGCTAGGATGATCGTTGCCATGACCATTCCCTTGAGTGGGGAGACACTGCGGTCATAGCGAATACGCGCCAAGAGGCCCTGATGGCTGACAGATGGTAGCGTGATGGTCCGGAAGGGCACCAAGCCCGCATGTGAGGCGATCGCCTTGATCGAGTGATCATCCAGGTAGTGAACATGTGGCGACGGGAAATCCTTCTGCCACATCCGCTCGAAGGTACCGGGCATGCCCATCTTTGCCAGCAGCCCCGCAGTGCGGTAGATAACGCCCGTGCGTGCAGGCGCATTCACCACGACCAAACCTTGCGGGCTCAGATGGCGAACACATGCTTTCAGCGCCGAATCGATATCGGGGATATGTTCGAGCACGTCATTAAACACGATGACGTCAAAGTATTCATCCCTATCCAAGACATCCGGGAAAAATCCTAGGCGAACTGGCAGGTTACGTCGCTGGGCGCTAGCGCCGACCGCGAAATCCGGCTCGATTCCCGTAACGTCGAAGTCGGACCGTGCCGCCTCAAGAAACCAACCATGCGCACAACCCACGTCAAGGAGACGAGGACGCGGCGCATCGGGAGCAGCTACTGCAATGTCGGCAAGCAACGCTGCCAACACGCCAAAGTTGCGCTGCCGTAGATGGCTTAGGCCATCCTCACGCAGCGCCTCATCCAGTACCTCCGTTCCTTGCTCGGTCTGGATATGGCCATCCAACACGCTGCCTTCATAGCTGCACGTGTTGCAAACGCGGTGCCAAGCCGTCAAGCCCTGTTGCAACGACGCCCCACATCCGGGGCATTCATAAGTCTTAGCAGCCATGCTACTCCTGAAGCCTCTCCTAGACAGGCGACTCATCAAGCCACGTAAAACCCATTGCGTCAACTTAACCCTTAATGACTGCCCCCCCAGGAGGCAATCAACACCCCCAGCATGATGACCCCACCTCCGATCCAAACCTGCGGGCGGATGGGTTCATGCAGGAGCCACCACGCAAATAACGGCACAAGCAGGAATGTCAGCCCGTAGAACGGAAATGCCAGGGATAAGGGAACACGCGACAGTACAGCCAGCCACAGCAGCGTTGCCATGCCATAAACCAAGAGAGCAAAAAAAAGCGTCCAGGAGAACAGGCTGGCAGGCCGGGAAAACGACAATTGGCCAGAAGCCTGTTTGAACAGGACCTGGCCGCATGCCAGCATCGCTATCGTGAGCAGGATCATCCCCACTACCGCAGGGGTCAGAACGCCTTCCGGGCGGGTCATGTCTTATTCCTCTTCGCAATCAGGGTACGCACGGGCTGGGTCACTGGCGCCCATCTTGCGGGAGAGGACCTTTGGACAGTCGATGGACGGGCAGCGCCGTGCCGCCGCCTAGCCCTGCATATTATCCAATAGCGCGCCGGAAAGCTGAACTAAGCTGACGCGGCGCGGCTGAGCTTGCCCTAGAATGCCTATCCCTTGGTCTAGGTTGCACCCCCATGGCAAAAATTCCGCACCCGCTTGGGCTTGGCACCCGAGCCATTCATGCAGGCCAGTCGCCTGATCCCTCAACCGGGGCGATCATGACCCCGATCTACGCCACCTCCACTTACGTGCAGACAAGTCCAGGCGAGCACAAGGGCTACGAGTACTCGCGCACCCAAAATCCGACACGAAGCGCCTACGAGGCGTGCGTCGCCGATCTTGAAGGAGGCGTCGCCGGGTTTGCATTTGCGTCCGGACTGGCAGCCGCAAGCACTGTGCTGGAGCTGCTCGACAGCGGCGATCACGTAATCGCGATGGATGACCTCTACGGCGGAACCTACCGCCTTTTCGAACGAGTGCGCCGCCGATCCGCCAAGCTCGACTTCACGTATGTCGATCTCAATGACCTCGATACGGTGAAGATGGCACTTAAGCCCAACACACGCATGATTTGGGCTGAGACACCGACCAATCCCATGCTCAAGGTCGTAGACCTGGAAAAGCTGGGCGCGTTCGCCCGCCAGCACAGGTTGCTGCTGGTCGTGGACAACACCTTTTGTTCGCCCATGGTACAGCGCCCCCTGGAGCACGGCGCCGATTTGGTCTTGCATTCAGCAACGAAGTATCTCAACGGCCACTCCGATATCGTCGGCGGCATTGTTGTAGCACGTACAGCAGAACTCGCTGAGAAGGTTGCTTTCCTACAGAACTCCATCGGCGCAGTGTCGGGCCCGTTTGACGCGTTCCTTGCACTGCGTGGATTGAAGACGCTGCATTTGCGCATGCGCGCGCATTGCGAGTCGGCACTGGAACTCGCCAACTGGCTTACCGGTCACGCGAAGATCGAACACGTCATCTATCCTGGACTGGTCAACCATCCGCAGCACGACCTTGCCCGCCGTCAAATGGATGGATTTGGAGGCATCATCTCGATCCGCGTAAAGGGTGGCGCAAACGAGGCAAGACGCATGCTGGAGGGATGCCATCTGTTCGCACTGGCCGAGTCTCTCGGCGGTGTGGAAAGCCTCATCGAACTTCCAGCCGTGATGACCCATGCATCCATCCCGCCTGACCAGCGCGAGAAGCTCGGCATCACCGACAACCTCATCCGCCTATCAGTCGGCGTGGAGAATGTCGCAGACCTGAAACGCGAGTTGGATGCAGCCCTCTCCCGCTGAACAGCCATTTTCAGTCTACGGCTAACGCCTTCGAGCGCCCGGCCATTTGAGCGACGAAGGGCACGCGGCACGGGCGGAGCGCCCACGTCGGCAGCCATATCGAGACCCCAGTAAATGAACGATGCAATTTCTGACCTTCGACTAAGCCTTCATGCATGGCGCCTTTGGACGCTATTGGGATGGCTGGAAATACGCCAGCGCTATGCGCGCTCGCGCGTGGGGCCGTTCTGGCTCACCATCAGCATGGGCGTCATCATCGGCTCTATCGGCGTGGTCTACGGGACACTGTTTGGGCAGAAGCTCAGCGACTATCTGCCCTATCTGGCGGCAAGCTTAGTGATGTGGGGCTTGTTTAGCAGCACAGTGCTGGAAGGCAGCAACGCCTATATCAGCAATGCGGCCTACATCCGCCAGGTCGCCACGCCCAAGTTCATTTATATCCTACAGGTGCCTTGGCGCAACCTGTTGATCCTGGCGCACAACATCGTGATTGTCGTGCTGTTGCTGGCCATCTTCGGCGTCAAACGCTGGGACACTTTGCCGCTGGTCATACCGGGCCTGGTTATCCTTATCTTGAACGCAACATGGATGGCCACCCTATCTGGCCTTCTATCCGCGCGCTTCCGCGATTTTCCACAGATCGTCAGCGCCATTATGCAAGTGGCTTTTTACATCACTCCCATCATGTACAAGCCAGAAGCTCTTACGAAGTTCTCCTTCATTGTCAATCTCAATCCCCTCGCCTATCTGATCAACGTGGTACGTCAACCGCTGCTGGGTGAAGTTCCTACGCTGCGAACCTGGGTAGTGACCATCGCGCTGGCTGCTATCGGCTGGACCATCGCGCTGACAATGACCAACCGTTACCACAAACGCATTTCGTACTGGGTGTAAACACTTTCATGGCCTTTATCGAACTCACCGGCGTCAACCTCGACCTTCCAATCTACGAGGTTCAAGGACGTTCGCTCAAACGCCAGGTCATGCGCCTGGGGCGTTCCAACGCAGTAGCAGACAGTAATGACGGCGTCGTCGTAGTGCGAGCGCTGCAGAACGTCAGTGTTCGCCTCGAAACGGGTGATCGAGTCGGACTCATAGGGCACAATGGCGCGGGCAAATCCACCCTGCTTCGCGTCTTGGCGGGTATCTACGCTCCCACTTCGGGCAGCATCTCCCGGGATGGCCGCGTGGTGCCTTTACTCGATATCAGCCTGGGCATGGACGACAACTCCACTGGCTGGCAGAACATCCGTCTCCGCGGCTTGCTCCTTGGTATGACAAAAGACGAAATTTTGGCTAAGCAGGACGAAATAGCGGAATTTTGTGAGTTAGGCGACTACTTGGATCTTCCTGTCCGAACCTATTCCAGCGGCATGCGAGTGCGGCTCGCCTTCGCGATTTCGACGGCCGTGGACGCAGAAATTCTCCTCCTCGACGAGGTGATGGGAGTGGGTGACGCCGGATTCATGCAGAAGGCCCAGCAACGGCTTGAGGATCTACATGGCCGTTCCGACATCGTAGTCTTGGCCATGCACTCAAATACTGAAATCCGCCGGGTCTGCAACAAAGTTGTGTGGATGGACAATGGCGTCGTCCGCATGACGGGCGACACCGAATCGGTCGTCTCCGCATACGAGCAATTTGTCCAAGGATCATGATTATGGCGCGCATCCCCTTCCCGCTTAAGCTCCAGGGTCACACGCCATGACCTCGCTGATCGACACTCCTATCCCGCCACTTGGCCCTCAAGATGCCGCGCGGCTAGCACGGTGGCTGGTCGCGACAGTCCGGCCTCACGTGCTCATTGACGCGGGAGACAGCGCATCCATGCTGCTATCCGCGCTGGCCCGGACATGCGCTGAGGCTGGAATTCAGGTCCGACGCATGGACAGTTCAGGAGAAGGCGCCGAAATGGGACGCCGCCACCTCATCCTGTTATCGTCAGATCGGGTTGGCGATGGCTGGCAACTCATGGATTGGGTCACCCTGCTAGGTGAAGGCGGCCTGCTAGTGCTCGATGGGCTCCCTCCCCGAGACTGCCCTGTTCCGACGCGGCCCGTCGGTGACGGGCAGCACTGGGTAATAGTCTCGAGCCTGCAGGATGCGGAGCTACGCGACACAGCAGCCATGGCCTTGGCGGCGCCCCCCCTTTCTGAAGTCCGGTCGCTTGAGCATGCAGTTGCTATGTTGCAGCAGGAGCGAACGAGGCTCCTCCAGACGCAGCAGGTACTGGGCCTGGAGCGAGAAAAGCTCAAGGAAGCCAGTGCGGCGTTGCAAAAGGCCGAACGGAGGCTCATTTCTCTCAAGCGCGCTTTGGAGACGTCAGGCCTCTCGGCCCAGTCGACCCTCCACAGCCTCCACCTGGCGCAGGCGCAGATCTCAGAGCTACTGCATTCACGATCCTGGCGCGTCACCGCACCATTGCGCTTTACACACGTGTCCATGGCACGAGTCATGGCCATACTGAAACGCTTTACGCATCTCGCCATTGCTGCCGGCCGTGCCACGCGGCAGCATGGCGCGAAAGAAGCAGCACGCCGCACTGCCGGCCATCTGCGCAACCCCAGCCATCTGCTCAGGGGTTTGGCGGGTGGCAGCAACTGGAAGCTGAAACCTACCTACCGCCTGCCTCCCGCACGCGGGGCCGTGGAAAGCCTGCATCTTCGCGTCCTGCTGGTTGCCGAAATGGGCATTGGCCAATGCCTTAAGTATCGCGTGCTGCAGAAGCAACAAATGATCCAAGACTTGGGCTTTGACTGCAGCATCGTCAACTGGACCGATAGTGTCAGCACGCGCGACCTACTCAATAGCCACAGTGTCGCAATTTTCTACCGTGTACCGGGATATCCAGATCAGCTTGAAACCATCGAACTGGCTAAGTCGCTGGGTGTCCGCACTTTCTGGGAGGTCGACGACCTGATTTTCGACCTCGACCACTATCGCAACAACTCCAACCTCAACGACCTCAGCCCCGCGCTGCGCAAGGGCGTACTCGAAGGCGTCCCCCTCTATCGCAGTGCCATGCTGGCCTGTGGCGCATGCATTGCATCCACCACTGCACTTGCAAAAGCAATGCATGACGCAGGAATCGAGAACGTATGGGTCGTGGAGAATGCCCTTGATATCGAGACTCTGCGGGCAGCGGAGGAGATCGCCGCAGCCCCCCCGCGCGGAGACGGACTGATCCGCATCGTCTATGGCTCGGGCTCCAAGGCGCACGATTCGGATTTCCGCGTGGCGGCCCGTGGCATTTTGCGCGTGCTCCAGAGGCGATACGACGTGCGCCTGACCATCATCGGCCATCTCAATCTGCCACCCGAGTTCAAAACGCTCGACGCGCAGATCGAGCGCCTTCCCCCGTCAGACTACCCAACCTACATGAAGCGTCTGGCCAAATGCCAGATCAACATTGCGCCATTGGAGGACACTGTATTCAATGACGCGAAATCAAATATCAAATACCTGGAGGCGGCCATCCTGGGTATTCCGACAGTATGTACGCCGACGGTTGAGTATCGACAGACAGTCGAACATGGGGTCACCGGCTTTTTAGCGTCAACCCCCGAGGAATGGGAGGAGCAGCTGCTAGCGCTGTTAGCCAGCCCAACTCTTCGCCGCGATATCGGCGAGCGCGCCAGGCAACATGTAGAGGACGACTACACGCCCCAGGCGATCGGTAAGCGTCGGCTCGCGCCATTGCTGACCACGCTCGCCACGCACCGTGCAAGCAGGCCACGAGTATTGGGCGTCAACATTTTCTTCGAGCCTCGCAGCTTCGGCGGCGCTACTATCGTTGCCGAGCAAGTGGCTCGCCTGATCAATGCCGCGGGCAAAATAGAATATGGAATGTTCACGACGTTGCCAGCTACCGACGTGCATATCTATAAGATCGTGCGCTACCAGTCTTCCGCGGGCGAAGTCTTCGCAATGGGGCTGCCTCACGAACACGATCCAGCGTTGCAGTTCGATAATCCTTACCCTGTAGCCGCCTTCACCGAAGTGCTGCGTTCGTGGCGGCCAGATGTGGTACATATCCACTCCATTCAGGGCATAGGTATCCGGGTCGCTGAAGCATGCCAACAGGAAGGCGTGCCGTTCGTGGTGACGCTACATGATGCGTGGTGGATCTGCGCCAGGCAGTTCATGGTTAACGACAAAGGGCGCTATTGCTACCAGCGCAAGATCGACTTGGACGTATGTGCGACGTGCGTGCCGCAGCCGGCGCTCAACCCCTACCGCCAGCACAGGCTGCATGAAGTGCTGACCGGTGCGGCGCTATTGATCTCTCCTAGCCAATTCTTCACTGGCATCTACGCTGACAACGGCTTCGACCCCAATCGCATCATCGTCAACAAGAACGGCATTGCGCCGCCTCGTATGACGCCGCAGCGCATCCCACCGAGTCAGCGTCCGCTGCGTTTCGGATTTGTAGGCGGTGAGGGCCCGATTAAGGGAAGCGCGCTCATCAAGAAGGCGCTGACCGAATTGCCACATCGCAACTATGAGCTGCACGTTGTGGACAATGAGCTCAATCTCGGGCGCCGTTCGATTTTCGAGTCCAACTGGCCGATTCCAGGCGAACTCAAGGTGGTACCAGCTTATACGCAAGAGACGATCGACGACTTCTTTGAAGGCATCGACGTGCTGTTATTCCCAACCCAATGGAAGGAGAGCTTTGGTCTTTCCGTCCGGGAGGCGCTGATTCGTGACGTATGGGTCATCGCCACCGATGCCGGTGGCGTCATCGAAGATATCGTTGACGGAGAGAATGGCGACATCATTCCATTGGAAGACGATGGCGAGCGACTCAAGGAGGCCGTGCGCCGGCTGCTGGACAATCCCACACGCCTGGACGGGTATCGCAATCCACATGCTGGATTGGTGCGGCTTTTTCAGGAACAGGCTGACGAGCTAACTGCCATGCTGCTTGATGTTGCAGACCATCAGCCGGTCAGCTGGCGGCCACTCGTGGACCGCCAGTAGCGGAAGCCGCTTTAGATGCGGTGCCCGGGCCACTCAGGGCTCCGGGCATCCCGGCGTCAGTTGTGTCGAGCGTCCATCCCGCTCCTGCATGACAACGCAACTTGTGGCGTTATCATCGCCGTGGCTCTCCCAAACGCTCACGCCCTGGCCATCTAGCGAAACGATTTCTCCACCCACGTATCGCTTTCCGTCGAGGACAAACTCACGGTAGTCGTTGTCGACCAACGTCGACAGGTCAAATGGCACAGAAGTTTTCTCCCCCCCCTGGGTCCACAGCCGCAATTCAGCGCGCCCCTGATGCGTAGCCATATAGGTGCCAAAACGTATGGACAGGCGTCTCAGTGGCGCTGGATCGGCTTCCTGGGCAGGCGTGAAATGCAGGGTGACCTTGTCATTGTGAGTTAACGGAGACGAAGGCTTCAATGTCAATACCTCGCCGACTACCTGAGTGGGTGAGGTGTGGTATCGCTGCACTAGGATACCGGCAGTCGAATATGCGCCTACGCCCAGCAACGCCGCTAGAAGCACGTGACCGACGTAGAAGCCAATACCTGCATTGGGGCGAGAGTCACCCGTCAACGTGTAGAACAGGCATATCGCCGGGATCATCAGATAACGGCCCTGCACACCATCCACGGTGGTCGAGGCAGGATCTGTCCACTGCACCAGGAGCGCCAGGAAGGTCATTAGCAGCGAGCCCAGGCAGGCCACTAGGAGAGTGCCGCGAGCCAGGCGATTCTCCCTCCAGCCATCTAGGGAAAATGACACCACTAGGATGGTGACAACCATCGCCCAGATAAACTGATAGAACGAAAGCTGGAAAGGGGTATCGAGCCAGCCGAGAACCCCAATGAACGATACGGCATAGAAGGACATCCTGGACGAGCTGGTCCAGGTGGCAAAGAGAATGGAAAGCAGTTCTCCCGGATGGCTCAGAAGATGGAACAGGCGTGCGGCATGATCCACATTCCGCCCAACACTCGGATAAACCGCGGTTTTGACAGTGAATAATGTCCAGGCTAAGACAAATACTGTTATGGCAACAGCCGCGACTAGGTACCTGCGATCGCGCGTGAACCACCAAGCCGCGAACGGGAGCAGCAGGAGCGGCAACATGTTGGCGCGGCATGCACAGACCAAGAGCACGCTGGCACACAGCGCCGCAAACACCCATGTCGGCGTCGCGCCCCGGTCGACGCTGATGCGCATGAAAGCTGCTACGCCAACGAATGCTACCGACGTCGCCATTGGATCGAGGACTGCAGAACCAAACAGGAACAGGTTCATGGGCAGCGCTAGTAGCGCCAATACGGCCGCCGAAGGCCGGTACAGGCGAAATGCCAGTATCAACAACGCAAAGCAGGTGAACAGCTCAAGAGCGCGCGCAAGCCGATAAGACTTACCTACACTCATTCCCGCAGCTTTTCCTAGCGAAAGGCCGATGGCTTGGGGTGCGTACATGAGCGGAAAATAGTAGGCGGTTCCCACCGGACTCTGAAACAGAGACGTCTCTTCCCATCTAATACTTCCGGCATTGAGCATCTCATCGCTGGACAGCTTTCTCGATGCGACTCCTTTCAGGGGAATGAAGTGCTCCATATAGCGCACTAGGCCACTGTCCACCTCGCCACCCGAAGGCGCCCCATCCACGGACCTGAGCAGGATTTGACCCTGACCCAGCATGTAGGCACGTTTGACGTGGTCGAACTCATCAGGAGCCTGGAAGGGCGGCGTAATGGCCGCGAACACGAGGCTAGCCATGAACATGGCAACAAGGAACAAGGGCCAAGCAAGCGGGGCAACTACAAGCTGTCGAGCGGCAACACGCATCATCGCGACTCCACCAAAGCCGATCGCCCCAGCCTGACATGGATCGCGTGGCGAGGCGTGGATGCGATGTCCTGACCCAGAAAGGCTAGCAGGAGCTGCGTACCCACCAAGACCGGCATGGCGGCAAGCATTACCGTGCCGCTCGTCGCGGCTTGGCCGCTGTCGATACTGAACAACCAGTGCTGTCCGCCGTAGATCACCCCGAATAACAGCAACAAAAGGCCAACGGGGAGTTCCAAGGATGCCAACGACAGATTGCGCAAGTAATAGTTGTAGAACAGACGCTTGCAGAAGTTGCGAAGATTTTTCGCTAGAAATTCAGTGAGCACCTGGGAGACTTTCAGATTACTGACCTCATCCCCGTATTTGGCGTGCATCGGAATATCCATCACTACTGCGCGAAGTGTATTGAGGCGAAACAGAATGTCTGTCTCGAAGAAGTAACGGCTGCTGATCTTCGCCAGCGGCAGGTGGCGAGCTACATCGCGGTGAATTGCGGTGTAGCCGTTAGTAGGATCAAACAGATCCCAGTAGCCTGATGAAAGCTTGGTAAGAAACGACAGGCCTGCATTTCCGACGAGACGGAGGGCGGGCATTTGGGCAATCCGTTCAAGGTCGAAAAACCGGTTGCCCTTGGTATAGTCCGCTTCGCCTGCCAGAATCGGCGCCACAAAATTGGGAATTAGCGCCGGATCCATCTGACCATCACCGTCCACTTTGACAATGATGTCAAAACCTTCGTCGATTGCAGTCCGGTAACCCGTCATCACGGCTCCCCCTACCCCCTGATTCTGATCATGCCTCAAAACCACCAGGCGTCGATCGGTGCAGTGTTCGGCAATGAAGTCGCCACTGCCCACTGGACAGCAGTCGTCCACAGCATAGATGCGACTGACATCAGGCGTGATGGCGGCGATGACTCCAAGGATATGCTCCTTGACCTTATAGCAGGGAATTACAACGGCGATCTTCGCGCTCATTCGATTGATCCTTTTATCCGCGGAGCGCCACGCACCCCTGACAGCGATCGAGGACCAGTTCGGCTGATCCAACTCGATCTGAATTACCACCGCACCATGGCGGCGAGCTTCCCAAAAAAGCAAACTACTGAACGCGGCGGCGCAGGTAGTTGAGCAGGTCGATGCGGGTGATCAGGCCGAGGAAGGCGCCGTCGTTCATGACGATGGCGACCTGGCCGCGGTCGAACACCGGCAGCAGCGCTTCGATCGGCGATTTGACGTCGAGCCGGTCCAGCTTGCTGACCATGGCCGTGGAAACCGGATCGCGGAACCGCGCCTCGTCGCCATAAACGTGCAACAAGACGTCGCTTTCGTCGACGATGCCAACCAGTTGGTCGCCGTCCATCACCGGCAGCTGCGACACGTCGTACAGCTTCATGCGCTGGTAGGCGGTGGTCAGCAG
>Ga0308160_10007112_pt1 | contig 11216 bp, 8 predicted proteins | sample PhyFR1_FD_201036 | JGI IMG/M metagenome (GOLD analysis project Ga0308160, IMG submission 201036) | Phyllosphere microbial communities from UC Gill Tract Community Farm, Albany, California, United States - DLSLF.R1 | ecosystem: Host-associated > Plants > Phyllosphere > Unclassified | place: USA... | reverse complement strand
TCCTGGTCGGCCGTCCGGCCGTGCTGGAGCAGCGCATCGAGAAGTTCGGCCTGCGCCTGAAGCAGGGCGTGCACTTCGACGTCATCAACCCCGACTTCGACGAGCGCTACCGCGACTACTGGCAAACTTACCACCAGATGGTGATGCGCCGCGGCGTGACGGCGGACATGGCGAAATTGGCGATGCGCCGCCGCCATACGCTGATCGGCGCGATGATGATCCACAAGGGCGACGCCGACGGCATGATCTGCGGCACCTACGGCACTACCTGGACCCACCTCGATTTCATCGACAAGGTGCTGGGCAAGCGCGAAGGCGCCAAGGTGTATGCGGCGATGAACTTCGTTATCACCGAAGAGCGCCAGCTGGCGATGGTCGACACCCACGTCAACGAGAACCCGACGGCGGAAGAGCTGGCCGAGATCACGATCATGGCGGCCGAGGAGCTGGAACGCTTCGGCATCGCCCCGCGCGTGGCGCTGCTCTCGCACTCGAACTTCGGTACTTCCGACAGCGAGCCGGCCCGCAAGATGCGCGCGGCGCTGGCGCTGGTGCAGCAGAAGGCGCCGCAGCTGGAAATCGACGGCGAAATGCACGGAGACGCCGCGCTCGACTCGAAGCTGCGCGCCAAGATCATGCCGCAGTCGACCCTGAAGGGCGACGCCAACCTGGTCGTGATGCCGGACATCGACTCGGCGAACATCGCCTATAACCTGCTCAAGACGGCGGCCGGCAACGGCATCGCGGTCGGCCCGGTGCTGCTCGGCTGCGCCAAGCCGGTGCACATCCTGACCCCGTCGGCGACGGTGCGCCGCATCGTCAACATGACGGCGCTGTGCGTGGTCGATGCGGTATCGAACCGTTGAGGTGGTTTGAACAGCCGGGCTGACGAAAGTTCAGTCCGATTGACGATCCATTGAGTGGACTCACAGGCGAGCGTGCTCGCCTGTTTTTTCATCCAGATACACGTAACAATCCGTAAGCGTGCACCCGTTGCAATGCTGTCTGATGAATAATGCCCGCGTTTGGTAGCCTGTTGTTATGTTACGTCTGCATACATATTAAGCAGGGGGCCTCTGTTACAATATGGGGTTGTCAGAAAAATATTTGGCCACGCACGGCATTCACCCGGATTTTCATATTATGCAGAACACAACAAAAAGAGCCGTCGTCACTGGTATTACCGGTCAGGACGGCGCTTACCTGGCGCAATTGCTGCTTGAAAAGGGTTATCACGTCACCGGTACCTTCCGCCGAGCCAGCTCCACCAATTTCTGGCGCATCGAGGAACTCGGCATCCAGGCCCACCCGAACCTGTCACTGGTCGAATACGACCTGACCGACCTGGCATCGAGCTTGCGCCTGATCCAGACCGCGGAACCGGATGAAGTCTATAACCTGGCCGCGCAAAGCTTTGTGGGCGTGTCCTTCGACCAGCCGCTGACCACCGCATCGATCACCGGCCTGGGCGCCGTCAACCTGCTCGAGGCGATTCGCCTGATCAATCCGAAGATCCGCTTCTACCAGGCGTCGACCTCGGAAATGTTCGGCAAGGTGCAGGCGATCCCGCAGGTGGAAGATACCCCGTTCTACCCGCGCAGCCCGTACGGCGTCGCCAAGCTGTACGCCCACTGGATGACGATCAACTACCGCGAGAGCTACGGCATCTTCGGTTCCTCGGGCATCCTGTTCAATCACGAGTCGCCGCTGCGCGGCCGCGAGTTCGTCACCCGCAAGATCACCGATTCGGTCGCCAAGATCGTCCTGAACAAGCTCGACGTGCTCGAACTGGGCAACCTCGACGCCAAGCGCGACTGGGGCTTTGCCAAGGAATACGTCGAAGGCATGTGGCGCATGCTGCAGGCCGAGCGCCCGGACACCTATGTGCTGGCCACCAACCGCACCGAGACCGTGCGCGACTTCGTCGACATGGCCTTCAAGGGCGCCGGCGTGGCGCTGGAATGGACCGGCAGCGGCGAAAACGAAACCGGCCAGTGCACCAAGAGCGGCAAGACCCTGGTGCGCATTTCGCCGAAATTCTACCGTCCGGCCGAGGTCGATCTGCTGATCGGCAATCCGGAAAAGGCCAGGCGCGAGCTGGGCTGGGAACCGAAGACCACGCTCGAAGAGCTGTGCCAGATGATGGTCGACGCCGACCTGCGCCGCAACGAGCAGGGCTTCTCGTTCTGACATGATGGGCGCGATCCACGACCAGCAGCGCAAGGCGGGTATGGCCGAATCGAACCTGCGCGAAGGCGAAGGCAAGCGCGCCCTGATCACCGGCCTGCGCGGGTTCACCGGGTACTACGTGGCGCGTGAACTGGCCGATGCCGGTTACCGCGTGTTCGGTACCGTCATGCCGGGCAACGACCTGGGCACCGACGTGCTGGCGGTCGACCTGTGCGACCGTGAGGCCGTCGGCGCCATGGTCGAGCAGGTGCAGCCGGACGTGGTCGTGCACCTGGCAGGCATCGCGTTCGTCGCCCATAGCAACGTCGAGCAGATCTACCGCGTCAACGTCGTCGGCACGCGCAACCTGCTCGAAGCGCTGGCCGGCGTGCGGCACAAGGCGTCGAGCGTGCTGCTGGCCTCCTCGGCGAATATCTACGGCAACGCCAGTGTGCCTGTCATTACCGAAGAGGAGCCCGCGGCGCCGGCCAACGATTACGCCGTCAGCAAGCTGGCGATGGAATACATGGCGCGCCTGTGGATGGACAAGCTCCCGATCGTCATCGCGCGTCCCTTCAATTACACCGGCGTCGGCCAGAGCGACAATTTCCTGCTGCCCAAGATCGTCTCGCATTTCCGCCGCAAGGAAACGCACATCGAGCTGGGCAACCTGGCCATCGCGCGCGACTTTTCCGACGTGCGCATGGTGGCGCGCAGCTACCGCAAGCTGCTTGCGGCTGCGCCGGGCGGCGAGGCCTTCAACATCTGTTCGGCGCGCAGCAATTCGCTGGAAGAGGTGATCGACATGGTGTCCGAGATCGCCGGCTACCGCATCACGGTCGAGGTCAATCCCGCCTTCGTGCGCGCCAACGACGTGCTGACCCTCACCGGCAGCAATGCCAAGCTGGCCAGCGTGATCGGCCCGATCGAGGCGCCGCCGCTATTCGATACCTTGCGCTGGATGGTCGAGCGCTAGCCCAGAGGGGCTCACATCATGAACAGGCGGCGTCCGGCGATCCGGACCGGCATGCACCCCGGCCAGGCCTGTTCTTTTCCGATCGTACCTATGCGCGTCCTCCACTTCTACAAGACCTATTTTCCCGATACCGTCGGCGGTATCGAGCAGGTCATCCGCCAGTTGTGCGTCGGTACCGGCCGCCTCGGCGTGACCAATACCGTGCTGTCGCTGTCGCGCGCGAAAAACCTGGTGCCGATCACCTTTGAAGGCCACACCGTGCACCGGGTGCCGCTCGACTTCGAAGTCGCCTCGAACGCCTGCTCGGTGGCCTCCCTGGGCGCGCTGGCGCGCCTGGCACGCGAGGCCGACGTCGTGCACTACCACTTCCCGTGGCCGTTCATGGACCTGGCCCACTTCATCGCGCGCGTAAAGAAGCCGACCGTGGTCAGCTACCATTCCGACATCGTGCGCCAGAAGCACCTGCTGCGCCTGTACCAGCCGCTCAAGCATCGTTTCCTGCGCAGCGTCGACGCCATCGTGGCGGCCTCGCCCGACTACCTGGAGTCCTCGCCGGTACTGGCGCGCTACCGCGACAAGACCCGCGTCATCACCTATGGCCTGGACCAGGGCACCTATCCGCAGCCGGACCCGGCGCTGCTCGCGCACTGGCGCGCGCGCGTCGGCCCGAAGTTCTTCCTGTTCGTCGGCGTGTTGCGCTATTACAAGGGCCTGCACGTGCTGCTCGAGGCCGTGGCCGGCACCGATTATCCGGTCGTGATCGTGGGCGCGGGACCGGAGGAGGAGCGCCTGAAGGCCCAGGCGCGCAGCCTTGGCCTCTCCAACGTGATCTTCGCCGGCGCCGTCGACGAGGCGGACAAGGTCGCCCTGCTGACCCTGTGCTACGCGCTGGCCTTCCCCTCGCACCTGCGCTCGGAAGCCTTCGGCATCTCCTTGCTGGAAGGGGCGATGTACGGCAGGCCGATGATCTCCTGCGACATCGGCAGCGGCACCACCTACATCAACATCGACGGCGAGACCGGCCTGGTGACGCCGCCGGCCGACGCCCAGGCCCTGCGCGCGGCCATGCGCACCCTGTGGGACAACCCGGACATGGCGCGCCGGATGGGCGTGCGCGCGGGACAGCGCTTCCAGGACGTGTTCACGGCCGAGCAGATGGCCCAGGGCTATACGGCGCTGTACCGCGAGGTGATGGCGCGCCGCGCCGCCACGCCGGGCGTGGCGACACCGGGCATGGCGCCCGGCGCCGGCCCGGTCAGGCCGGAGTAAGCGCAGTGTCGGGCGCTTCCGCGGGCGCGTCCGCAGGCACTTCGGCCCAGCGCACGCGCACGGTGCGGATCGCCGGCAGCTGGGCGACGAACAGGTCGACCAGGGCCGGATCGAAGTGCTTGCCCTTCTGCTGGACCAGATAGTCCACCGCTTCCTCTTCGCTCCAGGCGCGCTTGTACGGGCGCACCGAGGTCAGGGCGTCGAACACGTCGGCGATCGCCACGATGCGCCCGGTGAGCGGAATCGCCTCGCCAACCAGCCCGTTCGGGTAGCCGCTGCCGTCGTATTTCTCGTGGTGGGTCAGCGCAATCTGGTGCGCCAGCTGCAGCATGCCGTCGCCATGCTCGCCGATGATCTCGGCGCCGATGGTGGCGTGGCTCTGCATCACCTTCCATTCGTCCGGATCGAGCGGTCCCGCCTTTTGCAGGATGCGGTCGGGGATGCCGATCTTGCCGACGTCGTGCATCGGCGCCGCGTGCAGCAGGTCGTCCGCTTCCTGTTCCGTCATGCCGGCCGCCAGGCCCAGGATCCGGGCAAAGTGGCTCATGCGGATCACGTGCAGCCCGGTCTCGTTGTCCTTGTACTCGGCCGCCAGGCCGAGGCGCTGGACGATCGCCAGGCGCGAGGCTTTCAGTTCTTCCATCCGCACCAGCGACAGGTGGGTGCGCACGCGTGCGCGCACCACCGGCGGGCTGACCGGCTTGGTGATGTAGTCGACCGCGCCGGCTTCGAAGCCTTCCAGTTCGTCGGCCGTGTCGGACAGGGCGGTGACGAAGATCACGGGAATCGGCGCCGTGAGCGGATTGGCCTTCAGGGCCGCGCACACTTCATAGCCGTTCATCCCCGGCATCATCACGTCGAGCAGGATCAGGTCCGGCTTTTCCTTGTTCGCCAGCTCGAGGGCGCGCGCGCCGTCCTTGGCGAACAGCAGGCGGTAGTGGTCCTGCAGGATCTGACGCAGCAGTTGCAGGTTGCTCGCTTCGTCGTCGACCGCCAGGATCAGCGGCCGGTTATTCGTCATGCTCATTACTTCGTTTCCTGTTGCGCGGTAATGCGCGTCGTAGTGTCGGCGTGTCAGGCGTTCTGTTCGCCCAGGGCTTCCAGCGCAGCGTCGAGCTGCTGCTGGGCGAGATCGAAATCGAAATCGGCAAGCGCCGCCTGGACCTGGGTGACGCGGGCGGCAACCGGGTGGCCGGACAGCGCGGCCGCCAGGCTGGCCAGCGCGGCGTCGTCGAGGGCGCCGCGGGCGAGCGCTGCGCGCAGCGCCTCGCCGGCGCGCAGGGCGCGCGGAAGGTCGAGAGCGCTTGCAGGCGGCGGCAGCGCCGACGCCTGCGCGGGGCGTTCGGCGCGGATCATCAGCACCGCCGCGGCATGCGCCGCCTCGACCTTCGTCAGCGCTTCCGGCAGCAGCGCCACGCGGGCCAGCACCTGGCCCTTCTCGCCTTCGGCCAGCTGCTCGAGTTCGGCCAGCGCATCGGCCAGCAGTTCCAGGCCGACGTTGGCGGCCACGCCGCGTGCCTTGTGGGCCAGCATGCGCAGCGACGGGTAGTCGGTGCTGTCGAGGAAGCCGCGCAGGAATTGCGGCAGCATCGCGTGCTGGCTGTGGAAGTGCTCCAGCGCGTCGCGGTAGGCGTCGTCCTTGCCGCCCCAGCGGTTCAGGCCCGCGGTGCGGTTCAGCACATGGCGCTCCAGCACCGGCGCCGGCTCGATACCCGCCTGGTTCGCCATGCCGAGCACGCGCGCGATCTCGTGCGAGAGCGCGACCCAGTCCACCGGTTTCGTCGCGAAGCCGTCCATGCCGACTTCCGCGCTGGCGCGGCGGTGCTCGGGCAGCACGCTGGCTGTCATCGCGATGACCGGGACGCGCTGGCGGCCGGTGGCCGCCTCGTGTTCGCGGATGCGGCGCGTGGCCGTCAGGCCGTCCAGCACCGGCATCTGGAAGTCCATCAGGACCAGGTCGAATTCCTGGCGCGCGGTCATCTCGACCACGGCGCCGCCGTCGGACACCGCCGTCATCGTGTGGCCGCGGCGCGCCAGCAGCAGCTGCAGCAGTTCCAGGTTCTGCGGCACGTCGTCGGCGGCCAGCACGCGCAGCGGCGGCAGCACGGCAGCCGTGCGCACGCGCGCCTGCTGCGGCGCGAAGCGCGCCACCACCAGCGGCAGCACCACGTGGAAGGTGGTGCCTTCGCCGATGGTGCTCTCGGCCCAGATCTTCCCGCCCATCAGCTCGACCAGCTGCTTGCTGATCGTGGTGCCCAGTCCCGTGCCGCCGAAGCGGCGCGTCATCGAGGCGTCGGCCTGGGTGAACGGGTCGAAGATCGCCTGCAGGCGGTCCTGGGCGATGCCGATGCCGGTGTCCTTCACGCTGAAGTGCAGCTGGCCTTCCTGCTGCTCGGCGCGCAGGGTGACGCTGCCGCTTGCCGTAAACTTGATCGCATTGTCGAGCAGGTTAGTGAGGACCTGGCGGATGCGCAGCTCGTCGCCGCGCAAGTTTGTAGGCAGGGCCGGATCGTAATGGATGTCGACCTGCAGGCCTTTTGCACGCGCATTGGCCGCCAGCGTCGAGGACAGCTCGTCGATCAGGGACAGCAGATTGAAATCGTTGATCTCGAGTTCGACCGCGCCTTTTTCCAGCTTGGCCGTGTCGAGGATCTCGTTCAGCAGGCGCAGCAGCGAGCGGCCGTTGCTGCGCACCGTGTCGAGGTGGCGCCGCTGTTCCGGCGCCAGTTCGCCGTCGAGCAGCACATCGGTGAAGCCGAGGATCGAATTCATCGGCGTGCGGATCTCGTGGCTCATGTTGGCGACAAAACTGGCGCGCGCGGCGGCGGCCTGCTCGGCGGCGTCCTTGGCCTCGCGCAGCGCGTCTTCCATCGTGCGGCGCTCGCTGATGTCGAGGATCACGCCGTCGAGCCAGGCCAGCTTGCCTTCGTCATCGCGCACGCCGGTGCCGTTTTCCCACAGCCAGCGGGTCGAGCCGTCGGCATGCAGCAGGCGGTATTCGACCAGGTAGGGGCGGTCCTCCGCCAGCGCCGTTTGAATCGCCTCCGATACGCGCACGCGGTCGGCGGCGTGGATCAGGGCGCCGAAGCTGCGGCGCGCCGCGGCGCCCGGCGGATCGCCGATGAAGTCGCGCGCCGGGTAGCCGGCCACGCGCTCGACGGCGTCGCTGATGAAGACCATCGGATGCGCGCCTTCGATGCGGCTGCGGTATGAAATGCCGGGGATGGTGCCGATCAGGGAGCGGAACTGCTGTTCGCTGGCGCGCAGGGCGGCCACCATCTCGCGCCGTTCGGTGATGTCGGTGACGAAGCAGACGAACAGTTCCTGCTCGCCCAGGCGCGCATGGCCGACCGCGACGCGGATCGGCACCAGGCTGCCGTCGCGCCGGACGGCGTCGACTTCCTCGTTATTCGGCGCCGCGTGGGCATTGCAGTCGCGCAGGTAGCCGAGCAGGCCGCCTTCGTTGTTGCGTTCGGCCTCCGTCATCAGGAGGCGGACGTTGCCGCCCACGATGTCGCCGCGGCGCCAGCCGAAGATCTTCTCGGCCGAGGCATTGAATTCCAGGACCGTGCCCTCGCGGTCGATCGTGATCACGCCGTCCACCGTGGTGGTCAGCAGGGCGCGCATCCAGGCTTCGCTGCGCGACAGTTCGAGATACAGCTGGCGGTAGCGCAGCAGGCCGTTCGCGCCCAGCACGACGACCGTGAACAGCACGGTGACCAGGGAGATCGCCAGCGCCAGGAAGGTCGTATTCGAGGTGTACGCCGCGTCCGGATCGACCGTGCCGACGAAGCGGGCGGCCGCCATCGCGGTGTAATGCATGCCGGTGACGGCGCAGCCCATGACGACGGCCGCCAGCATCAGGCGCTTGTCTTCGCTCAGGCTGCGCAGGCGCGCCAGGCCGAAGCGTACCCACAGCGCCAGCGTGGCCAGCACGACGGCCACCACGATCGACAGGCCGAACATCAGCGGATCGTAGCGCAGGTCCAGGCTCGTGCGCATGCCGGCCATGCCGGAATAGTGCATCGCGCCGATGCCGGCGCCGAGCAGCACGCCGCCCACGAGCAGGCTGCCGGTGCCGATGCGTTCGCGCGCGATCAGGCTCAGGGCCACGAAGGAGGCGCCGATGCTCGGCAGGTTCGACAGGATCGTGATCATCGGGTCGTAGTCGACCTGGGTGCACAAATTAAAGGCCAGCATGCCGATGAAGTGCATGGCCCAGACGCCGGCGCCGAGCGCCAGGCTGCCGGTGAACAGGAACAGGGTGCGCTGGCGCGTCTGCTGGCGCGCCTGGCCGGCGATCTGCAGGCCCATCCATGAGGCGAAAATGGCCACCAGCAGCGACAGCACGACCAGTTTCGGGTCGTAGATGCCGTAACTGAGCATCGATGGATCGTCGGGCAACATGAAAAGCGGCATGGGGAGATTTCCAGCAAGAAGAGCGCCCAGGGACAGGCGGCATTATCGTCAGTATGACATTTTCCCTGAGGAAAGTCTTGTTTCGAATTGTCGGAATTGCCGAACATGCAAGCATTCTGTCGCGGCTTTGCCACCATATGGACGAGCCCGGCATTGTGGCGCCGAGAGCCGTGATGCCGATCGGTTATGCTGTGCGCATGCGGGACGCTTTTCATGGGGCGTCAACGAGGTGCACGGCATGCTGATTCGACAATTTCGGGGGATTTTCCTGGCGGCGCTGGCGTGGCTGGGCGCCGGCCCGGCCCTGGCCGAGATGCGCGCCACCGCAGGAGAGGGCGTACGCCGCCCGCCGGTCCTGGCCATCACCACCGAATCGGCCGCCCCGTCGAGCATGCTCGACGGCGAAGGCAGGGTCGTCGGCATCTCCACCGACAAGGTGCGCGCCGCGCTCGAGCGTGCCGGAATCGCCTATACCATCGAACTGCTGCCCTGGAAGCGGGCCTATGCCGCCGCCACCGACCGCCCTGACGCCTGCGTGTATTCCACCACCCGCACCCCCGAACGCGAATCGCTATTCAAATGGGTCGGCCCGCTCGACAGTGCGGAATGGGTGCTGATGGCGCGCGCCAACCGCCGCTTTGCGCTGCGCTCGCTCGAGGATGCACGTCCCTATCGCATCGGCACCTATCACGGCGACGCGCGCGACCAGTTCCTGCGCAGCCGTGGCTTCAACGTCGATTCCGCGCCGAACGACCTGACCAATCCGCGCAAGCTGCTGCTGGGCCGTATCGACCTCTGGGCCGCCGCCCTGCGCATCGGCAGTCCCGTGCTCGAGCAGAACGGCTGGGCCGGGCAAATCGTCCCGGTGCTCGTCTTCAACCGCACCGACGTCTACCTGGCTTGCAACCGCGCCGTGCCGGACGCGCTGATCGCGCGCCTGAACGGCGCCATCGGCGCGCTCGAGCGCGACGGGACGATGGGAAAGATCGAGCGGGCCTACGATAACTGGTCGGCCAGGCAGCAGGGCCGGTAGCGCCGCACGATACCTCGGCGGTCGCCCGACGGTACTTCGCCTGGCGCTGTTGCGGCCTTATCCAGCGTTTGCCAACATGGCCTCGTCCATTACGGAGGTCACCATGCAGCGCGTGTTAGCCGTTTCCCTGATCAGCCTTGCCCTTGCCGGCGGGCCCGCCCTGGCGGCACCGGCCGCCGCGCCCTCGGCGCCATCGCAGGCCAGCGCCAATCTTTCGGCCGTCGTGGTCGGCGGATCGATCCTGACCGTCGCCGCCGCCGGCAGCGTCGTCGTCGCCAGCGTGCGCACGGTCGGCGACGGGCTCGAGATCGTGCTCGAAAGCGCAGTCGACGCCAGCCGCGCCACCGTAGGCCTCTCGAGCAAGGTCGCGGGCGGCCTGTCGCTGGCCACCGGAACCGTGCTGGAAGTGGTGACGGCTTCCACCGGCCAGGTGCTGGTCATGTCGGGCAAGGCGATCGCCTTCCTGCCGAACGAAGCGGGCAAGGCGCTGCTCCATCATGATCGTGCGATTTGAGCTATTGGCGGGTGCATTGCTGCTGGCCGCGTGCCAGGCGCATGCCGGCCAGGCCTGTGCCGACAAGCCGCTCACCCCAAACGAGGTGGTGCGCTCGATGGACCTGGCCCAGCGCACCGTCCAGGCCCTGGAGGCCAGCGGCGCACGCGTGGCCCTGGTCGCGCGTGCCGGCCAGGACCTTAGTCGCTACGGCCTGCGCTATTCGCACATGGGCGTTGCCGTGCGCGACCATCCGCGCGGGCGCTGGACGGTCGTGCATGAACTCAACGATTGCGGCACCGCCGCCTCCGGCCTGTATTACGAAGGCATGGGCAATTTTTTCCTGACCGATCTATATCGTTTCGAGGCGCAAGTGATCATTCCGGGTGACGCCCTCCAGGAACGCCTGGCGGCCCTGTTCTCCACGCGTACGCCCCTGCGCATGCACGAAGCGCACTACAACATGCTGGCCTACGTCTACTCGACCCGCTACCAGAATTCGAACCAATGGGTGCTGGAAACGCTGGCCGCGGCCAGCGCCCCGCCCGGGCAGGTGGAAACGCGGGAAGAGGCGCAGTCCTGGCTGAAGGGCAGGCGCTACCAGCCGCCCACGGTCGAGGTTCCGGCCGCGACACGCCTGGGCGCACGCATGTTTCGCGCGAACGTCGCCTTCGACGATCATCCGTTCGACCGGCGCATGGCGGGGCAGATCGATACGGTGACGACGGATGCCGTGCGGCAGTTCGTGCGCAGTGTCGATGCGTCCGTCAAGACGATGGTGGTCGACTGAGGGCGCCGGCGCTGCAAAAGCAAAACCCCGCGTCCTTCAGGAGAAGAACGCGGGGTTTTTATATTCG